>OGTS01000014.1_pt1 | contig 182450 bp, 179 predicted proteins | sample 1574681 | NCBI WGS metagenome assembly OGTS01 (sample SAMN03295829, study PRJEB24534) | human gut metagenome | isolation source: fecal sample 4 from infant 4 | host: Homo sapiens | place: USA: Pittsburgh, PA | collected 2014-07 | reverse complement strand
TAACAGCTATATCAGTATATTATTATTTTTTTCTATTGTCAAATATTTTTTTATTAATTTATTTTTCTTTTATTTTTAGGGAACTTACTACGTAATATTCTCTTGCCGAACTTATCATCGCTGCGTTTCCTATTCTCATGTATGGAGCTATGAATTTTTTATTGTAGGCAAATAGGCCTGTTACGTATGAAAAGTTTTCTAAACTTGCTTTTTCTTTTTCCATTTTTATAAATTTCATTGGGCTTACTGTGTAATATTCTTGGTAAATGTAATTTTTATTTTTTATTTCTTCTAAGATTATTTCAAATTCTTTTTTTGTGTGTTCTTTTCCTACGTAGATTCCGTGTGATGCGTAGCCTTGGATTGGTTTTAAAATATATTTGTCCTTGTTTGCTACCAATTTTTCTTTGTCTTTTTCGTAATTTAATTTTTCTGTATATGGTATGTGATTTTTTATAAATTCATTTTCTTTTTCTGATAGAATCTTTTGACTTTCTTCTAGCCTTAGGATTCTAAATATATCTTTTGTGTAAAAAAGTGTTGACCTAAATGAGCCTATGCTTATTATTTCATCGTTAAGATATGAATCTATTAAATTTTTTCCTAATTCTTTGTTTTCTATTAAATCGCTTGTGACAAGTCTTCTATAGACTAAGTCAATTTTCATATCTTCTATATATAGGCCATTATTTTTTCTTTCTAAATCTTTTAGGTTTGCAATTTTGCAATTGTGGCCTCTTTTTTGGAATAGTTTTTTTATTGTTTCAAATTCTATGTTATCAAATTCTATTATGTCGACTATGGCTATGTTTATTTTTTCTTTTTTGCCTTTTATTGAAAAATATAAATCTTCTATTGAATCTACCAAACTTTCCAATAAGTTTATGTGATTTATTTGATATTTTTCTTCTAGTTTTTTTATAGCTTTGGAATCTTTCATCAAATCTGCCAAGGACTTATCTTCTAGCATAGCTGATGAGCCGTCTGTGTTTAGCTCGCAAAATTTATAGTCTTTTTTGCCATCATACATTACATCAAATCTTGCTATTGGTGTTGAAATGTCATAGCCTGGATCTTTTAGGATCAATTTTTCTGTCAAAGGATCTAGGTCGAATAATTTTCTGTAATTTTCGTTTTCTAGGTATTCTTTTGTGACTTTTTCTACTATAGACATAAAAATATTTATCATTTCATCATAAAGTTTGAAATCTTTTTTGTCGTAAAAATAAGCATCATACAAGGTAGGTAGAACTTCTTCTTTGTAGGTTGCTCCATATTCTTTTCTTTTTTCTAGCAAATTTTGGTAATCTTTTCTATAGTCTTTATAATCTTCGTTTATTATTTTTATATAATCATCTTTTATCTTGTCGTTTATCATTAATTCCTTTTTTTCTCCTCTAATCTTCTGGATTGTAATTTACTATCGATACAAATTTCCCGTTTTTATCTTGAATTTTCCTAATTCTTTTGTCGAAATCTGTTCTTTTTAACCAAACTAATTTATCACAACCCAAACATCTTAACTTCATATCTGCACCCATTCTTTCGATTTTCCATTTATTTTCTCCGCACGGATGAGATTTTTTTAGGCTAACTATATCGTTTAATTTATATTTTTTCATAAATTTCCTCTTCTAATAAGCTACTTTTTATTTTTCTTTTTTCCATTTCTTCTTTTATAAGTTCTCTTACTTTTCTTGAAATCTCCCATTGCATTCCTGCTTTTACCAAGGATGTGACTCTTACTGTGTAGGAGAAATCCTTAAATTCGTGTATTTCAAAAAAGCTCAAATCTTCTACAAAAGCATTTTTATATTTTGGCATTGTTTTTATTTGTTGAGATACGCTTTTTATCATAGCTTTTACTTCATCAAGCTTTGTATCATTAGATACGCAAAAAAATGCCTCACTTTTTTGAGCTCCCCTATCAAAATTTTGGACATTTGTTATATTTGAATTTGGAATAATGTGAAGTGAGCCGTTGTAATCTCTGATTTTTGTAATTCTAAGATTAACCTCTTCGACAGTTCCCTCAACTCCAGAACATGAAACCCATTCGCCAACTCTTATCTTGTCATCAAATATTATCAAAACTCCCTTCACAAAATCTGCAATAAGAGTTTGAGCACCAAGAGCTATAGCGATACCACCAATTCCTGCTGTAGCTATAAGACTTGATGTGTTTACTCCAAAAATATCCAAAATCATAGTTATGGCTATAAAAATTATAAGTATCCTAATTATAGAATAAAAAATCCTTGATAGGGTTTCAAGTTTTGCTGTATTTCTTTTTGCTTTGCTTTTGTTTCTTTCAAAAAATTTTCTTATTATTTTATGAACTAATTTTAATGTAATAAAACACAATAACAAAACAATTAGGACAGAAATAATATTTATAGTAATTTTATTTCGCATAAAATCTGGTAAAAGAGAGCTCTTTTCAACCATCTTGTCAATATTTTCTATATCTTCTAATTCATTCATTTATATCATCCTCTATAATTTTTAAAATTTCACAAGCAAGCTTTTCGTGAAAAATTTTCCCCATGTGCAAACCATCAAGATAATAGGGCTTGATTTTTCTTGAATCAACTTTCAAACAATCAAAGTCCAAAAGTTTTTTTGCAAATTCATTTATTTTTTCATTTACATATCCATAAATCGGATAAGAATCTTCCTCCTCTATTAAAGGCGGTATAATTATAATATTTTTTCTGGCAGTAGATAAATTTAATATACTTTTGACATTTGAATATGCAAGATTCACACTTTGCCCATTCAAAAAGTCATTTGAGCCACCAAATATTATCAGATAATCTACATTTTTGTATTTATTTTTGATTTTTTCATACCTTTTAACCATATCAGAACTTGTAGAACCGTTTATTCCAAAATTTATAATTTCAAAACCCGCCTTAGTTAAAAAGCGGGTGTAATTATTGCATTCTACAAGATAACCTTGGGTAAAGGAATCTCCAAGAGCAAGTATTCTCATTATTTTACCTTCTTTAGGGCAAGGGCCGTTCTTGATGGAATATAAATTTCAATTCCATCGTAGTCGGTATTTTCTAAATTTTTGGATTCATAAATAAAATCTTTCGAAATTCTTCCAAGTCCACCAAATTCTTCATCGTCAGTATCCAAAATCACTTTAAATTTTCCCTTATCGTGGATTGGCACTTGGAAAGAATCGTAGGAATTTTGTGGGTGGAAATTGAAAATATAAACTATATCCCCATTTCTGTAGGCAATAACTTTCCTATCATTATCAAGCCACAGCCTAAAAATATCATTTCCTAATTGCTTATTTTTTTTGATTTGGTCAATCATTTTTTCATCCCATTTCAAAAGCCAATCGTATTTTAATAGGTCATTGTCAGCCAAAGACCAAAGACGTCTTGCGTAATGGAAAGAATAATTATTGCCTTCTCTTGGAAAATCTATCCATTCAGGATGACCAAATTCATTTCCCATAAAATTCAAATAAGATTCAGCGCCCATAGATATTGTAATCCATCTTATCATTTTGTGAAGAGCAATCGCCCTATCAATTATGATATTGTGGGTTGTTTTTTCCATATCCCAATACATGGAAGAATCTGCAAGTCTAAAAATCGTAGTTTTTGAACCGACAAGAGCTTGGTCGTGGCTTTCTACATAAGAAATTCTAGCTTCAGATGGTCTAGAAGTTGAAAGCTCGTACCACATTTTTCCCATATCCCAATCTTCATCTCGTTTTTCTAGGGCCTTTTCCCAAAAATCTGGCATACCCATAGAAAGTCTATAGTCAAAACCAATTCCTCCATCTTTAATTGGTAGGCACATTCCGGGCATAGCTGACATATCTTCAGCAATTGTTATGGCATTTTTCTTAACTTCTCTTATAAGTTCATTGGCAAGTTGAAGATAATTTATAGCTTCAATATCGGTATTCATAGAAAAATATTTTGAATAATTATCAAAATTTTCTCCCCTACCGTGATTTTTATAAATCATTGATGTAACTCCATCAAATCTAAAACCATCAAAATGAAATTCCTCAAGCCAATATTTTATATTTGAAAGAAGAAAATGGCATACTCCAGGTTTGTGATAATCAAATAATTTAGAATCCCAATCAGGATGATTTCCCTCATCGCCTTCATGGAAAAATTGGTAGTCTGTTCCATCAAAAAGATTTATTCCCTCAATAGTATTTTTTACAGCATGGGAATGAACCAAATCCATTATCACATTTAAACCCATTTCGTGGGCAGTATTTATTAAAGATTTTAAATCATCATTTTCTCCATACCAAGAAGATGGGGCAAAGAAATTTGAAACTTGGTAGCCAAAAGATCCATAATATGGATGTTCAGCTATAGCCATAAGTTGAACTGTATTGTAGCCTTCTTTTTTAATTCTTGGCAAAATGTTTTTTTCAAATTCTTTGTAAGTTCCAACACCCTCTCTTTCACAAGCCATACCAATGTGGGCTTCATAGATTAGAAGATCGTGGTTTTTAATTTTAAATTTATCATCTGTCCATTTAAATTTTTTCCTAGGATTTTCTACAATTGCAGAAAAATCTAAATTTTCATCTCTTTCAACCCTTCTTGCAAAAAGAGGAATCCTATCTTGGATGCTTTCTCCATAGTCAACCATAACTTTCACTCTGGATTTGTGTGGAATAGTCCTAATTCCTTTAACAAAAATCTCCCAATCTTCGTCATTAATTTTCTTTAGAGGATGGGAATGTCTATCCCAATTGTTAAAATCTCCAATTAGATAAAGCCCCTTGGCATTTGGAGCCCATTCCCTATAAATCCATCCAGTTTTTACCTTGTGAAAGCCATAATAATTGTGGGCATTGGCAAAATCTTTTAATTTTTCGCCTTTTTTCAAAAGTCTAGCCTTTTGTTTTTCATATTCATCCATTCTCAGATTTATATCATTTTTATAATCCTTGATCCAAGGATCAATTTCCAAAATCTTCCAATCTTTCATTATTTGCCCCTTTTCTATACTATTTTTTATTCTTTTTTATTTTCCTCAATAATTTTTTCTGTTATTTCTTTTGGAACTTCTTCATATTTATCAAATTCCATTGAGAATGATCCACGAGCCTGTGTCATTGATCTTAAATCTATTGAATATTTTAAAACTTCACTTTCTGGTGCAAGAGCTGAAATGATTTGTGAGCCATCTTCTTGTGGTTCCATACCCAAAATCTTTCCACGTCTTTTGTTCATATCTCCCATTACATCGCCCATGTACTTCTCATCAACTTTAATTTCAAGTTTCATTATAGGCTCAAGCAAAATTGGTTTTGCTTCAACGATTCCTTTTTTGAAAGCAAGCCTTGCTGCTGATTTGAAGGCTTGTTCGTTTGAATCTACTGGGTGGTAAGATCCATCATATAAAGTAGCCTTTATTCCAACAACCTTATAACCTGCAAGAGGACCTTCATCCATTGAATCACGAAGTCCTTTTTCTACAGCTGGGAAATAATTTTTAGGAACTGCTCCACCAAATACTTCCTCATCAAAAACGAATTCTTCATCGCATGGTTCAAATCTAATAAATACATCTCCATATTGACCAGCACCACCAGATTGTTTTTTGTGTTTACCTTGAACATCAGATTTTCCCTTGATAGTTTCTCTGTAAGGGATTTTTAAATCAACAATTTTTGTATTAACAGAATAATTTTCTTTTAATTTATCCATCAAAACTTCAAGTTGAACATTACCAAGTCCTGCCAAAACTTCTTGGTGAGTTTCAGCATCTCTTCTATCTTCAAAAGTAGGATCTTCTTCTGATAATTTTTTCAAAGCGGCTGAGATTTTATCCTCATCATTTTTACTTTCAGCCTCAATTGCATAATATAAAACTGGTCTTGGATATTTAATTTTCTTATATTCTATAGGATTGTCTTTTGTGCATAAAGAATCTCCAGTTTGAAGAATATCTTGTTTAGAAAATGCTCCAATATCTCCAGCAACAATTTTTTCTGTTTTATATTGTTCTTTTCCTCTTAAATAGAAAATATTTGAAGCCTTTAATTCCTTGTCCTTACTTATATCATAGAAATTTTGATCTTTTTTAATAGCTCCAGATAAAACCTTAAATATTGAAATCTTACCCAAAAATGGATCAGCAATTGTTTTAAATACAACAGCAGAAAAAGGACTATCTTCGCTAACTTCAAATTCTTCATAATCATCAGTAACTCTAAATCCAATATTTGCAGCCTTGTGGTCAGGAGATGGCATATATTTTGTAATGACATCCATCAACAAATCAAGACCAATATTTTTCTCCAAGCTACCAGCAACTAAAGGAACAGCATTACCATTTATAATTGCCTTTCTAAAACCTTCTTTAAATTCTTCTTCAGTAAAACTTTCGCCTGAAAAATATTTATCCATCAACTCGTCATCACTTTCAGCAACAACTTCTTGAATTTCTTCATAAACAGCATTTACTTCTTCAACTCTGATTTCAGGTATTTCAACCTCTTCTACCTTGCCATTAACATATTTAAAAGCTTTTTTATCTATAACATCGATCAAACCTTCAAAATTTTCGCCTTCACCAAGGGTTAAGGTTAGTGGGATTATTTTTTTGGAGAAATCTATGTGTAGGTCACTAACTACTTGATTGAATTTGGCATTTTCTTTATCCAATTTATTTACAAAAATAATTCTTGGCAAAGAAATATTTTCTGTATATTTCCAATATTTTTCAGTTCCTACTTCGATTCCATTTTCTCCATCAATTACAAACAAAGCTGATTCGCTTGCTCTAAGAGCATTTAATACTTCTCCTTCAAAATCAAAAAATCCAGGAGCATCGATAAAGTTTACCTTGTAATCCTTATATTCAACAGGAATTATTGAGGTTTGGATAGAAATTTTTCTTTTAATTTCTTGTTTTTCATAGTCAGATACAGTATTACCATCTGCTACTTTTCCAACCCTGTTAATAGCCTTTGTAAAATATAGCAAAGATTCAGTCAAGGAAGTTTTCCCTGCTCCCGAATGCCCTACTAAAGCTAAATTCCTTAATTTGTTTGTTTTATAATCTTTCATAATAAAATAACCTCCGTTTTGTCGATGAAAACATTTTTTCATTCTATGTATATTTATATACCCATTTTATCAAATTAACTAAAAATTTTTTATCAAAATTAAATAATTTATTTTTGCAAATATTTTCATTGTTAAAAACAAACTTAAACTTATTATTAAAATATCAAATTACAATAAAAAAGACTTGGAAAAAATCCAAGCCAGACTGTTTAAAAAGTATACAAATCCTCATGCTAAGAATATCATACGTAAAAAATTGATTTGATTTCAAATTTAAAAATTCGTCAAAAATCGCACTGTTTGAGAGCGTAGCTAGAGTTTGCGATTTTAGAATTTTGAAATTTAGAAATCAACAATTTTTGGAGTCAGATATTCGTGCTTGAGGGTTTGTTTACGATCTGACTTAGAAAAAATCCAAGTCTATTTTTTAATTAAATTTTTAATACCTCTTTTTATTACCTCAAAAAATGATAGAGACCTTCTCAACTTATTTGACTCAATATAATTATTTAAAGCTCTCAAAGTTTTTTTATTATCCTTTGTTGTAAAAACAAAATTGCCACTTTCTTTTGTATGAATCGCAAATCTATTTATTTTTTTGCCAAATAAAACTGACGCACTCACAAAAGAAATTTCCTTGTAAGGAATTTGTATATAATCTTCTACATTTTTTTCATTATAAAATTCAAAGGCCTTATCGCCTACCATTATATTTCCATCAGAGGTAAATCCATTAAGGCATCTTCCTTTAATGGATAAGTCTACATTTTTATTTTGACTTTGAACCATTACATGATTCCAAGTACAGATGCTATTATTCCTATTATAAATAAAGCAACTATTATAACAATTGGAGATACATTTTTCTTTAATAATTTACAAATTCCAAGTGTTAATAACATTGGAACAAGTCCTGGTATTAATTGGTTTAAGTTATCTTGTAGGGTTGTAACTTTTACTTGATCAAGGCCTGCTGATCCTAATTGATCGTAAAGTTTGAAGGCTTCTTGAAGTCCCTTGCTGCCACTTGATAAAGAATTCCAATCAATAAATGATCCTGCTTGTTGAGTTACTTCTGATACGTTTACAGTAAATGTTACATTTACCCATCTTTGTACCAAAGCACCAACTATAAACATACCAACAATTGATGCAACCAAGTTTACTTTTCCTAAAAGTCCACCTGATAAATCTTTTGTAATTTCATTTCCTACTTTGTAACCAAATTCTTGAGTTTTCCACTCAAATGCCATTCTTATAATATTCCAAAATACAAAAAATATTATTGGTCCAATAATATTTCCTGTTAGAGCCATTGATGCACCAAGAGCTCCAAGTATTGGTCTTGCTGTAAACCAGAAAACCGGATCACCAACACCTGCCAAAGGTCCCATCATTCCTACTTTAACAGAGTTTATTGTTTTATCTTCAATAGGAGCTCCATTTGCTTTTTCTTCTTCCATAGCAAGAGTAACTCCCATTACTGGACTTGAAAGATATGGGTGAGTATTATAAAACTCTAAGTGTCTTTTTAAAGCAGATTTTCTTTCTTCATCTGTTTTATATAATTTTTTGATAGCAGGAATTATTGAATAACACCAACCACCGTTTTGCATACGTTCATAATTCCAAGAACCTTGTAGGAGTTGATGACGATTAAATACTTTTATCCTATCAGATCTTGATAATTCTATTCTTTTTTCATTTACTTCAGTCATATTTCCTCCTAATAATCATTTATAATATCGCCAAGTGGATCTCCAGTATTAGCTGATCCATTTGATGAAGATGATTCTTTAAGTTTTAAATAGATAAGTGCAAGTGAAAATCCTACCACACCAAGTCCGATTAGAGTTAGTTGTGGGATTGCTGCAACTGCAAAACCAATTGCAAAAAATGGCCAAGTTTCTTTTGTACTCATCATATTAATTACCATCGCATAACCTACTGCTGCAACCATTCCTCCACCTACTTCCATACCATGAGTTAACCAACCTGGCATAGAATTTAAAACGCCTGTTACAACTTTTGGTGAAACAAAACAAAGTGCTGCTGCAGGAACTGCAATTCTAAGTCCTTGCATCAAAACTGCAAGTATATGAAGAACTTCAATTTTTCTGAAATTTCCTTCTTCTGCTGCTGCATCCATTCCGTGAACTATTGGAATTGATAAAGTTCTTGCTATCATTGTTAAAAATAGACCTGCTACTGAAAGTGGTATAGCAACAGCTATTGATGTATTTATTGCATTATTTACATTTCCTGAGCCATCTTGTAGAGCTAAAACCATAATAATTGCACTTGCAACTGATGCTAAAGCCGCATCTGGAGCTACTGCTGCTCCAACATTTGCCCAACCAAGAGCAATCATTTGAAGAGCTCCACCAAGCATAATTCCTTCTTTTAAATGTCCACTTACAAGTCCAATCAAAGTACAAGCAACGATTGGTTGATGGAATTGGAATTGGTCTAAGATTCCTTCCATACCCGCAAGTAGAGCAACTATAACAATTAAAATAATACTAATTGCTGACATAATTCCTCCTTAAGCCAAACCAAGTTCTGATTTTGCTTTTTTCATAATATTTGTAAAGTTTTCAGGCTGATTTGCTGGAACTTTTCTTACATCGATTTTTATTTCCTTGTCGAGTAATTTTTCAAAAGTTTCAACATCTTCTTTTCCCATAGAAACAGTAGAAGTTACATAAGCCTTTCCTTGTGAGTGAGCCATAGAGCCAAGATTTATTTCTTTTAAATCTGCGCCTTTTTCGATAAGAGCTAAAGCATCTTGTGGTGTTTCAAATAATAACATTGCTCTTGTATCTCCAAAACGTGGATCTTCAAAAATTTCTGCCATTTTCCATATTGGCACAACATGAGCCTTTACTCCTGGAGGAGCAGCCTCCATTATCATTGACTTACGCAAAGCATCCTCACTTACATTGTCACTTACAACAATAATTCTTGACGGATTTGTTGCTTTTGTCCAACTTGTTGCAACTTGTCCATGAAGTAATCTTGTATCAATCCTTGCAAGAACAACGTCAATTTTTCCATCCCCAATTACAGTTCCTTCTGGAATCGCTCCAGTATGTTTTGGAAGATTTTCTTGTGACTTATCTTTTGCATTAGATTTATTGTAATCGTCCATCAAGGATTCTGGTTTAGTTTTTACTCCTTCTTTGGCAGGCTCTAACAATAATTTCGCAAGATCATGTGATTTTTCTTCCATAAGTCTTGAGCCAAGCGCCTCAATTAGCATGGGTAAATTAAGTCCGGTAAGAACTGCCCACTTTTCTTCATTTCCATCCATTAGAGCTGAAACTTGGTTAAAAGGTGTTCCACCCCAAAGGTCAACTAAGAAAAGAATTTCTTCACAATCAAGTTTTTTGATTTTTTCTTCAAGATCTTTTCTTAAATCATCAGGGCCCATTGAAGGTAAGAGAACAGCTGTTTCTAATTTTTCTTGTTCTCCAAAAATCATTTCACCAGATTGTCTTATACCTTGAGCAAATTCGCCGTGACTTGCCAGTATAATACCTATCATTTACTTCCCTCCTTAAATTAAATTGATTTATTAAATAAACCTATTTTTATTTTACACTATATCAAGAAATTTTTTAAATATTTTTTTAAAAAATTAATTTTTTCCTATTAATGAGATGAAATTTATTTAAGAGTATAGTTGTAGTAATAAATATAAAGAAAGGATTTATTAATGGAAAAATATATTTTAATAAAAAATAAAAAATATGAAAAACTTGGTCTTGATGTTTTTTTGTATGAACACAAAAAATCTGGAGCAAGAATTAATTATATAAAAACTGATGACAAAAACAAAACTTTTGCAATTGCTTTTAAAACTCCACCAGAATCTTCCAAGGGAATTTCTCACATTTTGGAGCATTCTGTTTTAAATGGTTCAAAAAAATATAGAACCAAAGAGCCTTTTATGGATATGATTGCATCAAGTCTTCAAACTTTTTTAAATGCCATGACCTATCCTGATAAAACTGTTTATCCTGTGGCAAGCGAAAATGACAAGGATTTTTTCAACCTTCAAGATGTTTATTTGGATGCAGTTTTTAATCCAAAAGTTTTAGGTAAAGAAGAAATTTTTTTACAAGAGGGAAAATCCATAAAAATTGATGAAAATGGAAAATTTTCTGTATCGGGCGTTGTTTACAATGAAATGAAAGGGGCAACTACAAATCCTGATACTCTTATTGTAAATGAAATAAATAAATATCTTTACAAAAACTCCTGCTACCAATATGTGTCTGGAGGAAATCCTTATGATATTTCTAAATTAACTTATGATGAATTTTTAGACTTTTACAAAAGATTTTACCACCCATCAAACGCTGATATTTTTTATTATGGAGATATGGATATTGAGAAATATTTAAAAAATCTTGATGATGAATATTTGTCCAATTATGAGAAAAAAGAAATTATTGCTGACTGCAAGGTAGTTGAAAATTATTACCAAAAACCAATTTTTACTTCTTATCAATCAAACAATGAAGATAAAAACAAATCTTATCTGACATATTCATTTTTAACAAATGAAAGAGCTAATATAAAAGACCAACTTGCAAACGCAATTTTATCAATCGCCCTTTTTAATTCAGATTCATCAGAAATTTCTCAAAGAATTTACAAGGAAATTGGACCTGAAAGTTTTTATGCAAGGACTGGCTATGGTCAAAGATCCTCAATTCAAATTACAGCCCAAGGCACATCAGATGAAAACTTAAATAAGTTTGTAGAAATCATTGAAGAAGAGCTTGAAAAATACGCCAACCATATCCCAAAAGATTCCCTAAAAGCAGCCCACGCTCTTTTCGATTTTTCTCAAAGAGAGCAAATGAATTCAGCATCAAAGGGAATTGAATATATACTCATGCACAATTTGGACAATGAAATTTTTGATAGCCTAAATTTGATTGACTATATAAACGAATTGGGAGATTTGATTGAAACTGATTATTTTGAAAAACAAGTTAGGAAATATTTTATAAATAACAAAACAAAATTGGTTCTTGTAGCAAAACCCGATAAGGATTATTTTAAAAATATTGAAGAAAAAATCGACCAAGATTTGGAAAATTTGAAAAATTCCTTATCAAAAGATCAGATTGATAAATTAAATGAAAAGGAAGAAAAATTAAAAGCCTTCCAAGAAAAAGAAGATTCAAAAGAAGATAAGGCTACCATCCCAGCCCTTGAAATTAAAGATGTTGACCTTGATATTGAAAAAGTTCCAAGACAAATAGAAGATGATGTTTTCAAATTTATCTACCACGACCTTGATAGCGCAGGAATGCTTTACAATGAATTTTTCTTTGATATAAACCACCTTGACCTTGAAAGCCTCAAATATCTTTGTCTGATTTCAGACTTTTTGGGATCAATTGATACAAAAAAACATTCCTACCAAAAATTGGATGATTTAATTCCAATAAATATGGCAGGACTTAATTTTACTATTCAAAATATAAAAAATAATGACGGGGAAATTAATAATTTTATAAAAATTTCCTTTAAAACTACTATAGATAGGTACGAAAAATCTTTAGAAATTGTAAAAGAAATAATGAATGAGTCTGTTTTTGATGATGAAAAAAGAATTAATGATATTTTAAAACAAATTAAAGCTTTATTTGAAATGAATATGTATGATTCTGGTCATAGCCTTGCCCTTACCCGTTCTTTTTCACATTTTGATAAACTTTCATACATCAAAGATGAGCTAAATGGCTTTGGATATTATGAATTTATAAAGAAAATTTCCAAAGATGTAGAAGAAGATTTCAATAAGTTTAAGGAAAAATTAGAAGATTTGTATAAAGAAATTTTTTCAAAAAATCTTTTAATAAATATCACAGGATCAAATGAAGATTATGAAAAAATTAAGGTTTATATAAAGAAAGAATTTTCAGACCTTGAAAAGATAAAAAAAGAAAAAGCTCAAATAGATTTTCATAAGTCCTATTATAAAGAAGGAATTTTGTCTGATGCAAATGTAAATTATGTGTCTGTGGGTGGAGATTTAAAAGAATTTTCTGACAAGAAATTAAATCTTTTGGCTCTTTCCTCATCAATTATTTCTAACCCTTACCTTCACGATTTAATTCGTGCAAAAGGAGGAGCTTATGGGGCAGGACTTATGGTTGATAAGTATGGAAATATTGGGACCTATTCTTACAGGGACCCTCACGTAAAAGAAACTGTAGAAAATTATAAAAAAATCCCTCAAATTTTAGAGAATTTGAAACTTGATTCAAATGATTTGAAAAACCAAAAAATTTCAAAAATGGGTTCATATTTAAAACCTCAATCTCTTCAAGCCAAGGGATCTTTGGATTTTATAAGATATTTACAAGGATTTTCTTATAAGGAGCTTGAAGAAAAACTTCTTGATATAAAAAATGCTAAATTAGATGATATAATTACTTTGAAAGATGACTACAAAAATATTTTGGACAAAAACAATCTTACAGTTTTTGGAAATAGGGAAAAATTGAGGGAAAATGAAAATTATTTTGATAAAATAATAGATTTAGATTCTTAAACATCCTGATTTTATTATTAATTTATTTAATTTTTACTATTTGTATATTAAATAAATATTAAGATAGTTTTTATATATTGAATCTTTCTGGTATAATTTTACTAAGGAGTGAATATGACAAATTATGATAAAGAAAACGAAAAATCTTTGGAAAATAGTCTAAACAAAGCTATTTCTGATATGGATTTTTCTGATATAAGTGAAAAGGTCAAGACAAGTCTTGATATATTTATTGATAAAACAATGAATTTTATAAATGGAAATCAAGTTAGAAAACCCGCAATCCAAACTAAAAATCCTCAAGTTTGTGCCCAAAAACTTCCAGAAAAAACTAAGGCAGGTTTATTTAAAACAGCTATGGTAATTTCTTTTATCATTGCATTTATAATGCTAATAGTTTTATTTGCAGATGGATTTTCCTTTGATTTTTTTAGAAATCTATTGTTTACAGTTTTATTTTCAGTATCTGGATTTTTTACTTTTAAAAAATCCCAACAATTGGATATGATTTCAAAAGATTACACAAGATTTTTAAGAGAGCTTGGACATAACACCGTAATTCCAATAAGAGATTTGGCATCATCAGTTCAAAAATCTGAAAAAGACACAATAAAAGAGCTAATGTATATGATGAATAAGGGATATTTCAAACAAGCAAGAATTGTAGAAAATGATTCATTATTTTTGTTAGATATTCCAACTTTCAAATTGTATAAAAATCAAAAAAATCAAATGCCAAATTTATCACACGAAGAAAATAAAAAAATAGCCCAAGATGCAAGCACAAAAACAAGCAAGGATAAAGCTGAAGAAATAATAAAAATTTCAAGCAAGGAAATAACTTCTATAAATCTTTCAATTTCAAGAATTAAAAATAGAAATTTTCTTGAAAAAGTAATAGAAATCAAAAAAACAATTGAAAATATTACAAACATTATTAAAAGATATCCAGAAAAAGCTTATGTTTTGGACAAATTTATAGAATATTATTTGCCAACAACTGTAAAATTAATTGATGCTTACACAGAATACGAAATTATGGAATCAAACGATTCAAAAATTAAAAATTCACTTGCGGAAATAGAATCTTCCATAGAAATAATCAATGAAGCCTTTGAAAAAATCCAATTGGAGCTAATGGAAGACAGGACAATGGATATAAAAACAGACATTGATACAATGAAAATTCTCTTAAACCAAGAAGGATATTTAGAAAAAGATTGGAGCAAAGATGAGTGATATTAAATTAAGATTAGACGGAGAAAATGAAGAGATCGAATTAAAACCAGTCGAATATAAGGAAAAAATCCAAATAGATCAGTCAATAAAATTTTCTCCAGAAGAAGAAAAACAAATTGATGATTTTTCCCAAAAAATTGACCTTGAAGATTCAAATATAATTCTTCAATACGGCGTTGGAGCTCAAAAAAAGATTTCAAATTTCTCAGAAAAAACATTAAATACAGTAAAAAACAAAGAGCTTGGAGAAATTGGTGGACTTTTGGATAAGGTTGTTTCAGAAATAAAATCAATGGATCAAGACGATGGTGGTATGTTTGGATTTTTTAAAAAGCAAAAATCAAAGCTTGAAAATATGAAATTAAAATACCAATCAACCGAAAAAAATATAGACGAAATCGCCAAAGCCTTGGACAACCATCAAATAACCCTATTAAAAGATATTTCTCTGCTTGATCAAATGTACGAATTAAACGAGGATTATTACAAAGAACTTTCTATGTATATAGAGGCTGGAAATAGAAAACTCAAAAGAACTTTTGAAAAAGACATACCAGCTCTTGAAAATACAGCAAGAATTTCAAACCTTCCAATGGATGCCCAAAAAGCAAATGACATAAAAGCCCAAGCCAACAGGTTTGAAAAAAAATTACACGATTTAGATTTAACAAGAATAGTTTCAATGCAAATGGCACCACAAATTAGGATGGTACAATCATCAAACTCAATTATGGCAGAAAAAATCCAAACAACAATTGTAAATACAATTCCACTTTGGAAAAATCAAATGGTCCTAGCCCTTGGCATGAGCCACACCGAACAAGCAATACGTGCTCAAGAAGCCGTGACAAATCTTACCAATGATTTATTAAAATCAAACGCTGACAAATTAAAACAAAATACAATCGACACAGCAAGGGCAACCGAACGTGGTATAATAGACCTTGATACAATAAAATACACAAACGACAGACTAATCGAAGCGATTGATGAAGTAAGGACAATCCAAATCGAAGGAAAGAAAAACAGAGAAGACGCAAAAAACGAGCTTGGTCGTCTTGAAGAAGAATTAAAAAGAAATTTATTGAAAAATAGTTAGGAGAAAAAAATGGCAGAAAAAATAGAATTCAAATTTGATACCCAGCTATTAATAGCAGGCGAAGATTTAGACGAAGACGAAATTTTCGATCACATAACAGAAAATTTCGAAGGAGATAGCCTACTTGCAGTAGGAGATGAAGATTTGATAAAAATTCACTTCCACACAAATAAACCATGGGAAATATTAGAATACGCCCAATCAATCGGAGATATTTTTGACGTAGTAGTAGAAAATATGCAAAGACAAGCAGATGGTTTAAAAGGATAAAAATAACCGGACTAAAAAAGTAAAAACAAAAGGCAGGAATTTTCCTGTCTTTTTGTTTGTCTTGGAATAGAAATAAATTTATAGCTTGAGAGCTCTCCTTTAGCTTTGTACGATAAAATTGGTTAAAAATAATTTTATATAACAAAATGCAAACTTTTCTATTTTAAAAATAAAAACCATATAAAAAAATATTTTATCCTTTAGAAATCACAGCAAATAAAGACAAAACCCATCTTGAGCTTGTCGAAAGATCTCTTTTGTTTTACTTTATATTTAAATTTAACCTATTCAATTTAGATTTCGACTCTCTCATTCGCTTTAGATGGGTTGGTGTTTGATTTTGTTTATTGCTAAAGTTTAAATATTTAATCGTTATCAGTTAATATTTTAAGATTTTTTCAATTACTTTTATTTTGATTTTCACATATACCAATTAAATTGTAACAAATTGATTTTGTATTTGGGTATATTTTTTTGTATTGTTCAAAAAGCTTGTCGTATATTCTTGTATTTTCTTTATTTGGTTTTATAATTTGTGTATATTTTATAAAGGCATCTGAACACTCTTTTATATCATCAAAATATTTCATACCTAAAGCTGCTATCATAGCTGCACCAAGTCCTGGTCCTTCTTCTATATTTATAGTCATAATATTTTTATTAAATATATCAGCTTGGATTTGTAGCCAATCTTTATTTTTTGAACCTCCGCCAACTGATATAATATTTTTTATTTGAGAATCTATTGATTTTTCCATCATTTCAAAATTATCTCTAAGTGAGAAAGTTATTCCTTCTAAAATTGATTTTACTAAATGTTTTTTTGTATGAGAAATATCTAATCCTATAAAACTTCCCCTAATATTTCCATCAAAATACGGACTTCTTTCGCCATTTAAATATGGAGCAAAAATTAGACCATCGGCTCCTGCTTTGATTTTATCTATATCTTTAGTCAAATCTTCAAATTTTTCTTTTTTTGAGAAACTTTTTCTAAACCAATTTAGACTCTGTCCTGCTGATAAGGTAACTCCCATAGAATAGTACGTATCTTTATAAATTGAATTAAAAAAATGTAATTTTCCATTGTAAGATCTATTTATTTTCTTTTCTGGATTAAGGATTACTCCAGATGTACCTATACTTAAAAGCATGGTATCGTCTTTTCCTATAACCCCACTTCCTATTTCACTAGCACAATTATCAGCACATCCTGCAAATACTCTTACATTTTTCTTAAACCCGTATTTTAATATCAAATCTTTTTTAACATATCCAACAAAATCTGTCGAATTTACTAAAGGTGGTAGTAATTTTCTATTTATTCCAAATTTTTTTATAATTTCTTCCGACCATTTATGGTTTTCAATATCTAAAAGTAAAGTTCCTGCTGCATCAGAATAATCCATGTTATATTTTCCTGTTAGATAGTATCTCAAATAATCTTTAGGTAATAAAATGTGATGTGTTTTTTCAAATATTTCTGCTTCGTATTTTTTTACCCATAAAATTTTAGGAAGTGTAAAACCTTCTAATGCGATATTATTTGTAATTTCTAATAGTTTATCAGAAAACTTATTTCTTATATATTTACACTCATCAATAGTTCTTACATCATTCCATAATATAGCATCCCTTAAAACTCTTCCTTGTTTATCAAGTAAAACCAAACTATGCATTTGTCCAGAAAAACTTAATGCTATAAGATTTTCATTTAAATCAAAATCACGATTTAATTTCTCAATAACATTTTCGAAAGCACCAATCCAAAATTTAGGGTTTTGTTCACAATATCCTTTTTTGGGATTGCAAACATCATAAGAGCTACTTTTTGCACCAATGAAATTTCCATCCTGATCAAAAACTACTCCTTTTAATGAAGATGTTCCTAGGTCAATTCCTAAAATATAATTCATTTTATTTCCTTTCATTAATGATTTTAATTTTATATTTTTATTTATATTATTTAAAAATGTGCAAAGGTATAACTTTGCACATTCTTGCTATCAATTCTTAATATTTTTATTGAAAAAATAATTCAGCTTTATTATCTGATTCAAACAATTTAACTTTTTCTTCTACAACTTCACACATAGCTTCTATGCAAGCAGGATATATAGCGTTTGGCTCTCTTAAAGAATTGTCTTTCAAAACCTCTCTACATTTTTTGAAAAATGCCACTTTTATATCAGATGAAATATTAATTTTATTGATTCCTCTCTTTACAGCTTCTGCAATTTCGGCATTAGGATTTGATGAGCCACCATGTAATACTAGAGGAATTTTTACTAGATCTTTTATTTGTGTTAATAAATCTAGTTTTAATTTAGGAACATAATTTTCAGGATATATTCCGTGAGCTGTTCCAATTGCTATTGCCAAAGAGTCACAATTTGTTTGATCTATAAATTTTTTAGCATCTTCAGGTTTTGTATATTGAATATCTTTTGAACCACCGTATTCATCTCCTGCATCTACACCAATTGTTCCGAGTTCTCCTTCTACAGATACATCTACGCTATGAGCAAGCTCTACAACTTTTTTTGTTATTTCAATATTTTCTTCAAATTTAATTGTACTAGCATCAATCATAACTGATGTAAACCCATCTTTTATTGCATTAATAACTTGTTTTATAGAACAACCATGATCTAAATGTAGAACTACTGGCAATTCAGATTTGTTTGCTTTATCAATTATTGTTTTTACAAAACTATCTTCCACGTATGAAAGTTCATCGGGATGTATAGCTATAATTACTGGAGATTTTAATTCTTCGCATTTTTTGAAAACTCCATTAAGCATAGGTAATGATGAGATATTAAATGCTGGTACAGCAAAATTATTCTCATTAGCAACTTTCAACATTTCTTTCATATTAATTAACATATTAAACTCCTATATTATTAATTCCATTTTCTATTTATTCTCTTATCCATTGTATTTAGGATATTCGTTACATAATAATTTGTAAGGTTTTTCGTCCTCTATTATTTCAGGAAATCTTCCTACTTGTTCATAAAATCTATTGTCATTATCATCATCATTAACTTCAGAAACTTCTCCCACTAATACATCTCCAGTATTTTCTTTTACAGAAAATTTGTGATATTGATGTGGCTTTAAAGTAATGCTTTGACCAGGATTTAATTCAACACTTTCTCCCGCCTTTACATAATATTTTCTTCCATCAGATTCTACCAAGACATCATCTTTAGAAAAATTTCCATTGTCATCATTATAAACAGTTATAAGCAAAGTTCCTCCACCTCTGTTTATAATATCTTCTGTTTTTTGCCAGTGAAAATGAAACGGAAATTCTTGATTTTGCTTTATCATAATATATTTTTCTGCATATTTTTTTGAAGAAGATTTATTTATATTTCCATTTCTACAAGTAAACAATGAAAAACCAATATTTTCAAAATCATCTAAACCCGCATCGGTTATATCCCATCCAAGTTTATTATCTCTGATTATGTCATATTCATTATTTTTATCTTTCCAGTCTTCAGTTGACCAATATGCAAAATCAGGAAGATATACATTCATTTTCTCCAAAAATTTTTCCATATCTTTTATTGCTTTATTAATTTCTGATCTTTTCATATAACCTCTCTACTTTATGAAAAACTTAAATTTTCTAGCTCATCACTATTATCTTTTTTATTCTCAAAATTTGTTACTTTTTTATTTTTTAAAAATTGTAACAAAATAGCAAATATTAAAGAGCCTACTAACAAAGAAACTAACCACAAGAAAGGTTTGTTAATTCCAGGTAATGCTACCAATCCACCTGATGGAACTTTTGATTCAATATTCCAAAGTCCTACTAATCCCCCACTTACACCAGCACCAACAGCTGTGCATATAGTTATTCTTAATAAATTATTCAATATTATTGGAAACGAACCTTCTGTTATTTGAAAACATCCCATAATGAATGCTGTTTTTAAAGAATCAACCTCTTGTTGTGAAAATAAATCTTTTTTGCCGATAATTTTTGATAAGAAATATCCAATTGTTAATCCAAATGGTGCAATCATACTCGCTTGAATCAAATTACAAATAGGACCACCAAATCCTTCGGACAAAGCAGCTGCTGAAAATGTAAATACAACCTTATTAATTGGTCCACCATAATCTACCGCAGATAAAACTCCCACTACAACTCCAAAAATCATAGAATATTCTGGCTTAGAGCTTAAATTTTTAAGAAGTGAATTTACACTTTCTGTCAACCAAATTATAGGAACTCCAATTATATATTGCATTAAAATAGCTATAATCAAACTTACTATTAAAGGTTGAATTAATTGAGGCATAAGTCCTTGCATCCACTTTGGAAGTTTTAAATTACTTAAAACTATTTTTGTTAAATATCCAGCCAAAAATCCTACTACTATACCACCTAAAAATCCATAACCATTTGTCTTACATAAAACACCCAAAATAATTCCCGGTGCTATTCCAGCTTTGTCCGCTATAGAATATGCAATTCCAGTTGATATAACTATAGGAATAAAACCTAAACCATTAGCTCCCAATGTGCTCAAAGCATCATTTAAATTAATAAATCCACCATCTATCTCAACAACTTTCCCTCCTAAAATATTTCCAATTACCATAAGCATTCCTGCCGCAGATACAAAAGGTATTAGATAAGATATGGCTGTCATAACGTGTTTTCTAATATTTAATTGTTTCATTTTATTTCTCCATTAATTTTTCTATTTTTTCAATCAACTTATCTGATGATTGAACAACTGTGCTAGTTGAAATTTCTATTATTTTTTTACCATCAAAACGATTTCTCTTTGATACAGAAACATCTACTGCCAAAATTACTACATCCGCTTCTTTTATTTCTTCTTCGCTAAGCTCATTTTCAATTCCAATAACTCCTTGCGTTTCAACTTTTATTTCATGTCCTCTTTTGCTAGCCGCATTAATTAACTTTTCTTTTGCTAAATATGTATGAGCTATACCAGCAACACACGCACAAACACCAACTATTTTCATCCCTAACTCCTAAAACAATTTTTTATTTCTTCTTTAGAATCCGCACTTAACAATTTTTTTAATATATCTTCATTTGCTAAATTAGAAGCTACTTTTGATAGTAATTTTAAATGTTCATCTGCAAAGTTCTTATCATTCTTTACAACAAATAATATAACTATCCTTACTCCATTATTATCTAAACTTTCCCATTCAATTTCCTTATTTAATTTACCAATCGCTATGGTTGTTTCGTTTACATAATCACTTTGCCCATGAGGTATTGCAACAAAATTCCCAATGCCTGTTACTCCGAGTTTTTCCCTTTCTAAAACATCTTTTACAAAACCATCCACTTCTGAAATATATTCGTTTTCTTTCAAAACTTCAGATAATTTTTCTAATACTTGAATTTTAGATTCTGCCTTTAAATCATTTAAAATTAAATTGTCATCTAATATTTTGTCAATTTCCATATTTCCTCCTTTCATTTTTGCAAACAAAAAATATATTATTACATAAATTGCACTTTATATTTTTTTATGTAATACCGTTTCATATTTATATAATAACACTAATTATAAAAATGTCAATATGAAACTATATTTTTTTATTTTGCTATTTTTATATAATGTAATATAATTACATAGAGGTGTATTATGACTAAATTGGATAAAAATGAAAAAGTTATTGATATTTTTAAAAATAATTACAAAAATCTTTTTAAAGCAGAAAAAATAGTTGCGGATTATATAATTAACAATCCAAACAAAGTAACTCTTATGAGTGTAAAAGAAATAGCAAACGAAACAAAAGTAAGCGATGCAACTGTTGTTAGAATGTGTCAACATTCTGGTTTTGACGGTTTTTATCAAATGAAAATTTTACTTTTAAGAGATATTGGTGAAGGAAATCAAAATGATATTGCCGATTTTCAGGATAAGCCAATAGAATTTTTTTTAAATAGAAAAAAAAGTTTAATAAACACTATTAACAAAGAAGATAATATAAATAATATAAAAAAATTAGTAAGTAAATTATTAGACAGCAACATAACTTTAATAGCAGCCACAGGAAATACTCTGCCCGTTGCCCTAGATTTAGAATTTAGACTAAATAGACTAGGCATAAAAACTTTTACAACTTCTACTAATGAAAGATTATTAAATTATACAAGTAATTTAAATGAAAATGATTTTTTAATTACGATTTCAAAATCTGGTTTATCAAAAAATATATTAAAAGTTAGCGATATAGCTAATAACAAAAATATAAAACAAGCTTGTATCACTTCAGAAATAAATTCTAGTTTATCTGAAAATTCAGATATTACAATATTTTCAGGTAAACTTTATAATGATATAAATGACTCTTATAATGGTTTAGAATCTCATATAGGAGAATTTATAATTAATGATATAATTATAGCCTTTGTTGCTTCAACAAAACATAATAAAAATCAACTGCTACAATCTCAACAACTAGAATACGAATTTTTCTCTTCTTTAAAATTATAATAATTTATTATTAAAATTTATTTAGAAATCTTTCCTATTCTCATCTGAAATTAATAAAATAAAAAAGGCTGTTGAAAAATGATGTGTACCCTCCTTACTGGGTTATCCAGTAAAGAGGGTACATATCATTATTTTTCTGACTTTTTTTGTTGAATAAAAAATTAATCCTTTAGAAATTAAGGAAAATAAAGAGAACACTATCTTGAGCTTGTCGAGAGATCTCTTTTGTTTTACTTTATATTTAAATTTAACCTATTCCATTGAGATTTCGAATCTTTTATTCGATTTAGATGGGTTTTATATTTTATTTTCACCTATCAAATCTTCTAAATAATAAATATACTAAAATTACACTAATCAAAGAAATTCCAATAACATAAATGTACCCAAAATTCCATTTTAATTCTGGCATATTTTCAAAATTCATTCCGTACCAGCCGGTTATTATTGTAATTGGTGTGAAAATTGTTGTTACTACTGTCAAAACCTTCATTGTGTTATTCATAGAAAGGTCCATTTTTGACGTGTAAGAATCTTTTACATTTGTAATATATCCACTCAAATAAGAAATATTTGAAGAATATCTTTCAACTCTAAACAAAACTGATTTTAAATGTTTTATATCGTCATCATCAAAAATTTCATTTTCATTTTCCATTAAAACTTCCAAGGTATCTAGAAGCCTTTCGTATGATGCATACAAATTTAGAGCCTTATGCCTATTGTCAGAAATTATTCCTATGCTATCTCTGTTTTTTTTATTTTTTATTATCGCGTCTTCCACAGCTGCTGTTGAATTTTTTATTTGATCAAAAATTCTTGTGTGGTTGTTTACTAGGGCTGTAATAAAATATTTCAAAAGTCTTCCAGGAGATCTTGCTGAAAATTTCTTTGTTAGCATCTTCCTAAAAGCCTCAGTCGTCGATTGGTCTCTGTCGTACAAATCAACAATTATAAGCCTGTTATTTTCTATATAAAATCCTATAAGATCCGAAGTTTCAAGATTTCCCATTATATCAAGCAATTCTAAAATTGCAAAGGTATAATTATCTTCAACCGCCATATAAGATTTTTTGGCAGTGTCTGACAAAAGCAAATCAATTATCGCATCGTCCAAATTATAAGTTTTGGCAAAATCAATAAAACTCGCCTTACCCAAATACATCAAATAAAAATCATCATCTTCTATAACATCATAAAAACTAGAAATATCGGTTTGTTCAAAACCATTATCCGTGTCAAATTTATAAATATAATCCATTTTTTCTCCTTAAAATTAGGAAACTTTTCTTTTACATTATGACTATATGAATTATCAATAAAATTTCAATGATTTAAGACTTAATTTATAGATAATAATATTTAAAAATAAAAAAATAAGAATCCTTTATTCAACAATTTTTTACAACCGTCTAAAAAAGATTCTTATTTTTTATTTATTTTTTTAAAATAAATATCTTATAGCTCTTTATTTTCAAAAATTTTTATAGAAATAAAAACTGAAATTGAGTGGACTATTATTGTTATGGCAAAAATTATTAAGGATAAAAGTGTTTTATCCATTGTTAAGCCTTTATTTACATATTCCAAAAGCCATTCTTTATTTGATGAAATTGTTGAGAAAAATGCAAATACTACAAAGTATAAAATTACGAAAACCAGTCTTGCTTTTTCTGCCCCAAATTTATACATTAATGGAAGTTCAACGACTCCAACTATGCTTGTTATGAAAAATAGGGATGATAATATTAAAATTAGTGGAATTTCTTTTGTAAGTGGGTTTTTGTTAAATCCTACAACAAATGACAAAGCTATTGCAAAAAGTGACATAAACCAAATTATGGTATATCTTGAAAATACAATTTTTTTCCTTGAAATTCCACTTGAAATCAAATATTTATCTGTTGAATATTGGTTGTCAATTCCAAAGACCATTCCCAAAAGTATTATTGGAATTAGAATAAAAAATAAGGGAATTAAAACCAATTGATTTTCTTTGTAAAAATAAATGCCCAAGCCAATTATTATTACAAATTGTAAAAGCAAGGCGTTTTTTATTGAAATCAAATCAAATCTTTATATATCAAGGCTTTCATTGTATTTCTCCTTTATCATATAAACCATAATTTCCTCTATACTCACATTTTCTACTTCAAGATTTTGAGGAATTAATTCTTTTTTAACCAAACATTCTTTTCCGAATTTATGATCTCTTACTGCAATTATGGAATTTTTATCAAGACTTTCAAATTCTTCTTTTGAAAGAGAAACTAGACCATAATCTTCCTTTAATTTATCCTTATTTTCAACAAAAATTAGCTTTCCCCTATGCAAAAAGGCAATTTCATCTGCAATTTTTTCCAAATCTGATAAAATATGGGATGAAATCATAATGCTTTTGTTTTCATCTTGGATAAATTCCAAAAGTATATCCAAAATATCATCCCTTGCAACAGGATCAAGCCCACTTGTCGCCTCATCCAAAATCAAAAGCTCCGGCTTATGGCTTAAAGCCAAAATTAAAGACAATTTCATCTTCATTCCTCTAGAAAAACTAGAAATTTTCTTTTTTTCTGGAAGATTAAATCTTTTTAAAAGCCTATCAAAAGTTTCTTTTTCCCAAAAATTACCATAATACATGGAATGAAATTTCTCTACTTCCTTTATATTCATCTCTTGAGGAAAGAAAAAATCCTCAAAAACAAAGGCAATTTTTTTCTTTTCATCTTCTGTCAAATCTTCAATTTTTTTGCCAAAAATATAAATTTCACCAGAATCTTTTTTCATATCGCCCAAAATCAATTTGATTGTAGTAGATTTTCCAGCTCCATTTTCTCCAATATATCCAACAATAGATCCTCTTTTGATATTTAAATCCAAAGGTCCAAGATAAAAATCATTCAAAGACTTGCTAAGGCTTTTTATTTTTAATATATCATCCATCTTCTTCCTCCAATATATCTATAAGAGAAATGATTTCTTTTTTTGAAATTCCTGCAAGTTTAGATAATTTGATAATTTCTTTTAGATGGTCTTCAATTTTTATAGAAAATTTTTCCCTGATCAATTCTGGATTTTGATCTTTTACAAAATTTCCTTTCCCAGGAACAGAATTAATAAGTCCATCTTTTTCAAGTTCATCATAAGCCCTTTTCGTTGTAGCTACACTGACTCTAAGCTCTTTTGCCAAAAGTCTAATAGAAGGAAGGGCTTTGTCTTTTTCTATCTCATCATTTAAAATTGCATCTCTTATTTGATTTTTAATTTGTAAATATATGGGATCTTTACTCGAGTATTTGATCTTAATATCCATTTATTCCTCCTACTATTCATAGTGTACCTTAACAGTTAAAAAGTGTCAAGATATATAAATAAAAAAAGCTTGGTTAAAACCAAACTAATTTTTATTCTATATCATCTAAAAGCTCTGTCAAAATATAGCCTTGGTATTCTCCATAGCTTACTTTTGACCATTCGCCTACTATTTCTGATCTTTCTATTTGTGTTCCGGGTTGGATTGTTGCTACAATTTCTGAATCTGTGTTTGTTTGTCTTCTTATATTTGAAATATCTTTTACTGTGAATATTCCATAAGCTTGTTTTGGCTCTTTGTCTTTTTCTTTTTTATTTTTCTTATCTTTCTTTTCCTCTTTTGTTTCGTTTGATTTATTTTTTTCATCAAGATTTTTTAGACTTGCAAGATTATTTGAAGAAGAATTTTCGTTTGTTTCGTTTTTCTTTTTGAAGGTTACTTCTGTTGAAACTTTATTTGATATTTGGCTTTCTTCTGGATGTCTTTGGGATACATATTCTTCTTTTGAACATGCTGAAAGTGTTAAGCTTAATGCTAATATTAATAAAATTTTCTTTTTCATTTTTTCTCCTTAATTATCTGTTGTTATTATTCCCGAAATTTGGGCGTTTACATTTTCAAGTTTTCTTATTGATGCGTTTAATTTTTTTCTTCTAAAATCTTTTTTTCTGGCAAAAACTATCACTGAATCTGCGAGTCTTGGATAAAAATTTGCATCGTCGTATTTTTCGTTATCTGCTGTATCCAAAAATATAAAATTATATTTTTCTTTTAGAGAATCAAAAATATTTTCTATCCTATCATAGTTTAAAATACTTGGATTTATTTCTCTTTGGTCTGGTGCGAGGATTAGGTCAAGATTTTTTTGGAAATGATCTTTTACTATGAAATTTTCATAAGGTTTTTCCTTTTCCAAAATATCAAAAAATCCTCTATCAAATTCAATATCGCACAAATCGCCCATCATTGGATTTCTAAAATCAGCTTCTATAATAATTACCTTGTAATTATCTTTTGCCAATGCTCTAGCTAAATTTAAAATCAAAGATGACTTGTTTATCTTCTCATTTGATGATACGAATTGTACCAAAGAATTTTTATCTGCAATTTTCAAAAAATTATTTTTTAAGGATTCAAAAGATTTTTCTATCTCCTTCGCCTTATTTTTATTAAACATCTAAATCACCATCATCATATTTTGGCATATCTGCAATTATTGTATAGTCTTTGTTGTTTTCTTTGTTTTGATATAATCTAAAATCTTCATCTTCCTCAGCTGATAAATCTTCATTAGAATTTATATCTTGGGATAATTCATTGTCTTCGTCGTCGTAGTATTCTTGTACTAAATTTCCATCTTCATTTATATAAGATTCTTTTACATTATCATAATCATTTTCATAATCGTATTCTTCTTTATCATCATCTTTTGTAAATACGACTTTTCTAATTTCTTTTTCTTCAACATATTCTTCTTCATCATTATTTTTTGAATTTCTAATTGACACTACAAGTGAACCGAAAATAAAATATGTTATAAAAGCTGCAAGTCCAACTTTTAGTGAATCTTTTTCGCTCGTTTTTGCTAAACTTGCATTTGGATAAGCCTTGTCAATTACTACCGCATCAGCTTTGTAAAGTTGATTAATTACTGCAACTGTAATTTCTGCATATTCATCTGCTATATCTTCTGCCCTAAGTTTTATAGAATCTTTTACATTTATATTTAAAATATGGGTATTGGCAATTGCTTGTATTTGAATTTTTTTGTCAAGTTCGCCAGGATCCATATCAAGTTTTAAATTTTCAATTACCCTTTTTTTGATAGCATTTGAATTTACAGTTTCTGCATAAGTGTAAGCAGTTTTATCATCATCTTTTATTTTTTCATTAGAGGTTGTAAGGATTTTTGATTGAGCCTTATAAGTTTTTATACCAAACTTATCAAACAAAAAATAAAATCCTATTCCAATTATAAGGCCAAAAACCAAAGCCTTTGGTATTACGCTAAATACTGATTCTTTCTTTTTCATTATCTCCTCCGAAATTTCTGTAATTTATTTTTATTTAAATTATTTTTATTTTTCAAAACTCTTATTCTAATTTTACACTATAAGGAAAATTTTTTAAAGTTTTGCCAAAGCAAAAAGGCGGGTTTCCCCACCTTTTATTTTTTAAAATTTTATTTAATTATTAGAAAATATAAAAATACAATTACTGCAAGGACAATTCTATATTTTCCAAAAATAATGAAGTCATTTTTTTGTACGTAAGAAATAAATTTCTTAATTACTATATAAGCAACTATAAAACTTAAAATCATTCCTATAAGAATTAAAATCCATTCATATCCTGAAAATCCTGATACATTTTTTACAACTTTTAAAAGAGTTGCTCCAAGCATAGTTGGAATTGCCAAAAAGAATGAAAATTCTGCACTAGCTGATCTTGAAAGTCCCAAAATCATTGCTCCAATTATTGTCGCAGCTGACCTTGATGTTCCTGGAATCATTGCAAGAACTTGAAAACATCCTATAAAAAATGCTGTTTTATAAGAAATTAATGAAATATTATCGACTCTTTGTCTGTTTTCTTTTTTGTTTTTATTTTCAATTAAAATTATTCCAATACCCCAAACAAAAAGCATAAGGGCAACAACCATTGGATTAAATAAATACTCATCAATTATATCGTCAAATAAAAATCCCAAAATTCCTGCTGGTATTACTCCAACTATAACTCTTTTCCAAAGCTCAATTGTTTCTTTGTAAGGATGAGTTAATCTATAATAAAATTTTGATTGGCCATTTAATTTCGCATAATTTTTTGGAAAATATCTTTTTGTTTTTTCAAAATCCCAAGGATTTAATTTAGAAAAATACAAAACAACTACTGAAAGTATTGCTCCAAGTTGAATTATTACATTAAAGGCGTTGGCAAATTTTTCTGGTTCAAGTTTTACAAACTCATTTACCAAAATAAGATGACCTGTTGATGAAACAGGCAAAAATTCTGTAACTCCTTCTACAATAGAAAGAATTATTACTTTTAATAAATCTAAAATCATTTTTCAAATTCCTCCATGAATGAATGTTCTTTACCATTTATTTTATATCCCAAAACCATATCGCAATTTACATTTTCAGCTGATCTTAGGATTGATTTTTCTACATTTGGTATTTCTTCTTTTAAATCTTCAATAAGATTTTTTATTTTTTTTCTTGTATAAGACTCACTTTTTTTTGTAACAGTGCAAGCACAATTTAAGGCACTTAATCCTACATAATCACGCCAAGCTATTACATCTTTTTCTTCTATAAAATACATGGGTCTTATAAGCTCCATATCATCAAAATTTTGCGCCAAAAGTTTTGGCTTCATTGTTTTATAATTTCCAGCATACAAAACATTCATCAAAGTCGTTTCGATTGCATCGTTCATGTGATGGCCCAAGGCAACTTTATTACAACCAAGCTCTTTTGCCTTGGCGTATAAAAATCCCCTCCTCATTCTCGCACACATATAACAAGGATAGTCTCCAGAAATTTTTTCGCTAATTTCAAAAACATCCGAATCGAAAATTTTTGCTGGAATATTTAAATATTTTAAATTTTTCTCCAACAAATCTCTGTTTTCTTTATCGTAGCCTGGATCCATGCAAATATATTCAACTTCAAAATTTACATTTGAATGTTTGTGCAATTCTTCAACAAGTTTTGCTGTCAAAAGTGAATCTTTTCCACCAGAAATCGCACAAGCGACCTTGTCGCCCTCATTTATTAATTCATATTTTTTTACAGCTTTTATAAATTTTGACCAAAGCTCTTTTCTATATTTTTTTATAATTGATCTTTCAATTTCTACTAATTCCATCATAACTCCACTATGCTTGAAGGTTCGTTTCTTTTTGCAACTTCCAATTGTATATCTTTATTTGTGTCTAGTCCGCAGGATTTTAGGTAATTATCTACAGTTATTTTGCAAAGCTGTTCTGAATTGTTTGTTTCAGACAAGTGAGCAAGAAAAATTTTTTCATTTTTCCCTTGAAGGGCATCAGCCAAAGATTTTGCCGATTGTTCATTTGATAAATGTCCCATCTTTCCCATAATCCTAACTTTCATCGAATAAGTATAGGGACCTCTTTTTAAAGCATCAAGGTCATGGTTTGCCTCAAAATAATAGACATCTGATCCTTTTATCTCATTTAAAATTCTCTCATCAATTATTCCCGTATCAGTCAAAACCGTAATTTTTTTATTATCCAAATACAAAATAAAACCAACTGGTTCATTTGCATCGTGATGAATTGATATTGGAAAAATATCAAAAGAATTGAAATTAAAAAAAGAATTCGATTTGAAAATTTTTATATTTTCATCTTTTAATTTCCCAGCATTTTTTATAAAAGAAAGCCAAGTTCCCTTATTGGCATAAATTGGAATATCATATCTTCTGCTCATGACAGATGCTCCCTTTACGTGGTCGATGTGTTCATGAGTTAAAAAAATTGCATCCAATTTTTTTGGATTTTCGCCAATCTGAGATAAAAGATTTTCAATTTTTCTTCCCGAAAAACCACAATCAATCAAAATTTTTGATCCCTTGTGTTCAACAAAAACAGAATTTCCCGAAGATCCTGAAGCTAGAGAGCAAAATTTACTCATAATACTTCCTATCTTTTTTATTTTACAAAATTTATTTTAACATAAAAATATGTAAGATTTTAGAAAAATCTTACATAAATAACTAATCATATAATACTGGTTTTTTCGCTCTTTTCAATCTTAATTGGCAAAAAATACTTTTTCTAAAATATCACAAACTCCATCTTCGTCGTTTGAATAATTTGAAACAATATCAACCATTTCTTTAACACTTTCTCTCCCATTTCCACAAGTTGCAGAAACTCCTGCCATATTTAACATAGTTTTATCATTATTTGAATCGCCAATAGCAAGCGTTGATTTTAAATCTACATTTAAAATTTCACACAATCTTTTTAAAGCCTGACCCTTGTCAGCCTCCTTGTGCAAAACTTCAAAAACTTCTGGCACATTTCTTACTGTTTGATAAGTTTTTAAAAGTTTTTCATTATAATTTTTTTCAAACTCATCAACAGCATCTTTGTTTCCAGTTATGGTAATCCTATCAACCCTTTGACTCATATCTTTCTCATCAATTTTTTCAATAGGCATTCTCAAAATTTCAGATTCAAATAAAAAATGTTTATTTACCTTTTCGCTATTGCTATACAGATTATATTTATTGTAAATTCCTATTTGAAGCTTATCGTTTATTATCTTTTTAAGATTTAAATAATCCCCCATGCTTAAAATTTTTTTTGAAACATCTGACTTGTTCTTATTTTTAATTATAAGAGAGCCAGTATTTGTTATAGAATAATCATCATCAGAATTTAATTCCAAATCATCAAGTATCCAAGAAAATCCACCAAGAGGCCTTCCAGTAGAAATAACTACAAAAATCCCCTTTGCTCTCAACTTTTTAATAATTTTAAAATTTTTCCTAGAAACTTTTTTATCCGAATTTAAAAGAGTTCCATCAAGGTCAATAGCTACAAGTTTTATATTTTTTTCCATATTCACTCCTAACTTTCTTCTCTTTTTATTCTATCACATAAAATTATATATTTTAAAAAATAAAAATAAGCCTTAATTTAAAGGCACAGACTGTTTATAAAGTATACAAACCCTCAAACTAAGAATATCATACGGAAAAAATTGATTTGATTTCAAATTTAAAAATTCGTCAAAAATCGCACTATTTGAGCGTTAGCGAGTTTGCGATTTTAGAATTTTGGAATTTAGAAATCAACAATTTTTGAAGTCAGATATTCGTGCTTGAGGGTTTGTCTACGCTCTCAGCCTTAATGTAAAGGCTTATTAATAAAATTTTCTATTAATTTATTTTTATCATAAATTTCTTTTTCTATATTTTTATAATAATCTCTAAGGTTTCTCTCATTTCTATATTTTTTTCCATTCATCAATTTTGAATTTGCATTCATACCAAGGCCTATAATATTTTCAAGCTCTTCGTTTATTAAAATATTATATCGTTGAGAAGTATTTTCTTTTTCATATCCAATATTTTCCAAATTTCCTATTATGTTTTTTTGCCTATAAAGATAATAGGGCTTGTAGGAATTTTCTTTTGTAAAAATTTCTATATCCTTTGCAATTTTTATACTTTCGCTTTCATTTCCATTAATATTTTCTTCGAAATATTTTGAGCCAACTTTCTGAGCCAGCGCATGGAAGGTTATATTATCTGGCTTTAATTTTTTTAAAATTTCAAAATTTTTAGAAAAACTTTCTCTGTTTTCTCCATAAAGTCCAACTATAAAATCCATATTTATAATAAAACCAAGTTTTTTGGCATAGTCATAAATTTTTACAAAATTATAAAAATTGATTGGTCTATTTATATTCTCCAAAACATTCCCGCTAAAAGTTTGGGGATTTAAGGAAATTCTTCCTACATTTTTTTCTTTAAACAAAGCTAATTTTTCAAAATCAAGGGTATCTTCCCTGCCTGCTTCAAGTGTAAATTCATTGAAAATAAATTTTTCGTTGATTAAAGACAAAATCCTATCCAAATCTTTCACAGATAAATTTGATGGCGTTCCTCCGCCAAGATAAATTGTATCCAATTTTTTTGGCAAATTAATTTTTGAAATTTCTTCTAATAAAAAATCAACATAAAGATTTTTTTCTACTGTGTTTGACACAATAGTCGGATAAGAACAATACCTGCACCTTTGAGGGCAAAATGGAATATTTATATAAAGATTAAAATCTTTTGCATCAAATTTTAATTTGTCCTGACTTTCTTTTATAGCTTTTAATAAATTGATTTTATTATCTTTTAACTTGTAAATATTTTTCAAATCATAAAAACTATGATTTTTTAAAAGTTTTGAAGGTTTTGACCCTGTTAAAATTCCCCAATCAGAAGTTTTTTTGCTTTCTTTTTCCAAAATTTCAAAAAGAATTTGTTTTAATTTTAAATTTGAATCAAAAAAGTAGGACTTATTTTTACTTTCAATAAGTCCATTTTTTATCAATATATCAGGATTTTTTTCAACAAAAGAAAAATCTTCTTTGCCATAAAAAATATTTAAAATATCATATACAATTTTTCTTTGATTTTCATTTTCTAAATATATTTTCATATTTCTTTTACAATTTCTCTCGCCCAAACTTGGTCGATCATTGATGTTTCTTTGACATCAACAAAGGCTATGTATTTGTCATACAAAGTTTGATAAAGATCATCCACAAATGGCATTTTGAATTTGCCATTTTTTGTTACAATTATAAATTCATTATTTTTATAGTGCATAGCCAAAATATCTTCTTTTTTAAATTTAAAATCTGGACTTTGAATTAGGACAAATTTCATTATTTCAATTATATTATCAATTTTCCCATCATCGAAAATAGAAATTTTTTCCTTCAAATCAAGGTCGTTTTTGCACATCCTTATTATAAAATCTTCTGCCTTATTTTTATTTAGCCTATCTAGAATTTTTAGGGAAGATTTGAAGGCTAGTTGATTTCTTTTTTGGATAAATTTAGGATCATTTACAAACATCAACTTCTTGTCATTATCTGTATAAACATATCTATAATTTAATTTAAATAATTTTTTGCAAGATGGACATTCAACAAGACCTACATTTTCTATAAAATCTTTGTCATTAAGAGAAAATATTGCTGTAGGCAAAGATTTTGTAAATTTTTCCTTACAAGATGGGCAAGATAAATTAAAATCTTTATTTCTTGTATCAATATTATTTTTATTTTTTAAAAAATCCAAAAATTCTTCCAAAGATGAAAATACCAAATCTGCTTCATTTTTTATAAGCTCACTATCGTCCAAATCAACTATCAAAACTGCCACAGCACCACTTGCCTTTGCAGCTTTTATCCCAGAAAGAGAATCTTCCAAAATATAAGTTTTATTTTTATCAGCATTTAATTTTTCCATAGCAAAATTAAAAATTTCAGGATTTGGTTTGCCTTCAACAATATTATCCGAAGAAATTATCAAATCAAAATAATTTCTCACTCCTTCCCTATCAACCAAAAAATCTACCCTGTCTTTTTCAGAAGAAGATGCAAGAGCAAGTTTCTTATTATTTTTTTTCAAATAATCCAACAATTCCACCAAACCAGATTTTTTTAAAGAATAATCAATTTTTTCAAATTTTTCTTCCCTCAAATCATTTAAATCTTTTCTAATTTCTACAGCTTTTTTTCTGTCCATAGAAAATTTTTCAACCATATAAGAAATAGATTCATCCATTTTTCTTCCAGATAAAAGAATCTTATCTTCTAAATCAAAAGAAAAATTATTCTTTTTTGCAATCTCACGCCATGTTTGATAATAAAAATTTTCCGTATCAAACATAGTTCCGTCCATATCAAATATAAAATAATCCATACTAAAACTCAATTAAATTTAATCCCAATTCTTCATCAAATTTTCTATTAATATCGCCATCAATAATTGTAACAAAAATTTCCGCAGTTAAAGAAATAACAGCCTCATTCAAATGACCAGCAACTGCTTCTCCTGCAATATCTCCCGTAAGAGCATTTGTTTTTGCCTTGCCACAAGTGATGTGAAAATGAGTATAAAGCTTACCGTCTTTATTAGAAATATTTCCACAAAGATTTGCAATTTCTAAATCTTCTTCATATTTTTTTATATTATAATCCTTAGTTTCAGGATCAAAAAGACCAATATCAAGATTATCAGTAGCACCAATTCCAGTTAAAAAACCAGCCTTTACATTTTCCTTTTCCAAAATTTCCCTAACAGATTCAACAAGCTTATCGCCCTTTTTTAATCTAATAACTAATTTATCATCAAATCTTTTATAAACCATATAAAATCCTTTCATTTTTCAAATTTAACTTACACATTCTTTAAACATTATACCCAAACAAGGGGAGAGGTGTTGATTTTATTTTTGTTTTAATTTTAAATTACAAAATAAATTATTTAATTAAATTAATTCTTCGTTATGTTAGGGGAGAAAATGGGGGAGTTTCGATTCTCCCCCTTTTTTCTCCCCTAACAACCCCTCTTTTTTGCCCCCCTGCAACCGACCATTGCATGGAGCTAATTTTGTTAGAAGCTTCGCTTCTTTCAAGTTTTTAAAGCTTGATTGCTATTTAAAAATAATTATAAATTCAAGTGAATTATTAGAGAAAAAATTGTTTGAACGTTAGTGAGTTTATTTTTTCTCTTTTAATGAACTTAGAATTTATTTATTTTGGGCTTATATCTTTATTAAATTTGGATAATCAATTTAAAAACTGAAAGAAACTTTAGTTTCTTTCTGATTTTTGCTCCCTGCAAGGGCCGGTTAAGGGGGTTCGTTGAAAGGGGTTTAAGGGGAAAAATTGTGGGGACAATCGGAAGTCCCCTAATTTGTCCCCTTAGTAACGAAGTATTAAAAATTAATTGTAATTTAGTAAATCATAGAAAAACATTAAGCTTAAAAAATAAAAAAATCTGCATTTAAAAAAGGACTATTTCTAGTCCATTTTTACTCTTTTTAAAAGTGCCATTGCAAAAATAGCTGTTATTATTACAGAAATAACTCCATTTATTGAAGAAACTCCAAGTTTTTGTACAACTTCTACCATATTTGCTTCAAATGACAATCCCATTGCAACTTTATTTTTTATAAAAGTGTATAACAAATAAAGAATAATATAAGTTATTTGTCCAAAAAATCCTGCAAGAGCTGCTTTTGCTTTTTCATTTTTTATTTTTGTTTTGTGAAAAATCAAACCTGCCACAAAGCCCATCATAAATTTATTTATAAATGTAAATGGTGCTGATGCAAAATAAAGTGGATTTGTTAAATCAAAAATTGCAGAACCAACTCCTGCTGCAAGTCCTCCAAGTCCTGGTCCTAAAATTATTCCTCCCAAAAGACAAAAGGCATTTCCTAAATGAAATCTTGTATCTCCCATTGGCGTTTTGAGTGGTATTTGAAAAAATGCTGAAAAAATAAATACCAAGGCTATAAAAAGTCCTGTATATGTAAGTTTTTTTGTAGATAATTTATTCATTAGTCCTCCTATTTTTATTTCTACGTTTTTCTATCACAAACTAATTATATAATACAAAGGAAAATGTGTAAATATATCATTTTTCTATAAAATGTTTTATAAATATCCATTTTCAAATTTAAAATTCAATTTTTTTCTATAAAATTAAAAATGTAACATGAGTTACAGAAATTAATTTGAATTTTTTATATAATAAATTAAAAACAAAAAGGAGTTATAGATGAGCGAATTTTTAGGACCAATACATTATATGATGTATGAAAAAATAAAATTTCAAGATAAAATTACAAATTTTCTTTTAGATGGCAATACAAAAGAAATTGACGAAAAAATTAAACCAGTTTCAACTGATAATTTGGAAAATTTAATCGACCAAGAAAATATTCACGGCTGGCTTGATTCAAAAATTGATGTTGTAGAAAATAGACTTGCCTATGCAATAAAAAATAGCGAAAATACAAAAGAAAAATTATTTGATTTTGGAAAAAAACAAGGAGAAGGGAAAAATTTCTCTGATTATAATGAAATTTTTCAAGATTTAAACATGATGCTCCTTGATGGAATGCCTTGTGATAACGGACTTTCTGCAACAATAGATGAAAATGGAGATTTATTTTTAATTACAAATGTAAATACTCACGAAAAATATTTCAAAGATTTTATAAATCCAGAAGATTCTCTTTCAAATACTTGTGAAGGAGGTCACAGCCACGATCACCACGAAGCTTTTGAAATTAATAAAAATGGTTTTGAATTAAAAGAAGAAATTTCTCCATACCATGAATATAGGTATGAATTTTTGAAAGGATATTTTGATAATTCCCCTTACGCAGTTGACCTTGTTGGTGGAATTAATTATAGAATTTACAAAAAATAAAAAATATTATACAAAATGGATAAGTATATCTTGGAAAAATAATAAGGAGGCTTTATGAAAAAATTAAGTGCAAATATTTTAGATGGTAAATTTGAACACTTGTTAGACGAAGACAAACTACAAATTACCCACCTTCAAATCAAAAAAGGTGAAGAAATTCCAAGCCATAAGTCAGATAAAAATGTGGTGGTTGTAATTTATAAGGGCAAGGTTGATTTCGTTGGAGAAAATGGAAATGAGATTATAGTTCCTGGCGATATAATATCTATGGATCCTAATGAAATGCACGCCTTAAAGGCAATCAATGATAGTGATTTGATGGTTATAAAGGCAAAAATTTAAAAATTTTAAAAATAAAAAAGGATGTTGCAAAATTATTAAATCGTTCCAATATTATGATAGAAAATCATAACGAAGTTTCGCATAAATAAACCGATAAGCTTAATACGAAACTTCTAAAAAATCTATGATAATAGGACGATAGTAATTTACAATTTGCAACATCCAGTTTTTTATTTATTTTTCTTTTTAATTTTTAATTTTTTTTCTCTTCCAAACAATTTATTTGTTGAATAATTTAGGATATTTTTCTTGTAAACTCTTGCTGCGATTATATACATTAAAACAATTCCTACTAACAAAATTATTAGGGAAATCATTCCTTGTAAAAGGCTTGCGTTTTCGTAGATTAATCTCATTGGCATAAAAAATGTTGACAAGAATGGGATGTAGGATAGGATTTTTATAAAATTATTTGGCTCACTTCCTACAAATGATGTGGAAATAAAATAGCAAAACATAATTATTAGCATAATTGGTGTTGCCATTTTTCCTGCATCTTCTTGCTTTTGTACCAAAGATCCAAGCATAGCTGAAAGGATTATATATAAAATCAATCCCAAAACCATAAATAAAACTATTTCTCCAACTAATTTATAATTTATTCCTTCAAAAATTTCAGAAATATTAAATCCTAGCATCGTTTTTATTTTTTCGTAAAATCCTGTAAATTTAATTATGGCAAATCCAACAAGTCCCAAGGCTAAATAAATTCCAAAATGAACTAGCATAGCAAGAATTGTTCCAAAAATTTTTCCAGCCATATAAGTGCCAGCTTTTACTGATGAGAAAATAAATTCTAGCATTTTTGTGCCTTTTTCAACTGCAATATCTTGCATTATTATTTGTGAATAAAAAATTAAAACAAAATACATTACAAAAATTGTAGCAAATAGGGCTAGCATATTTCCTGGATTTTTTAAATTATCTTTTATTTCGTGAAGATTTACCACAGGTTTTTGGCTAATTATCGCATTTTGCTTGGCGTCAATATTTGAATTTTTTAAATTTTCTTTTCTTTGCATGGACTCTGCCAAAGAATTTATTACAAGCATTGGAGTTTTTGCTGTTGTATCTCCATAATAATCAAAATTTAAAAGTCCGTCTTTGTTTTTCACTTCAAGATAAGCTGAAATATCTTTGTTATCAAGAGCTTTTTTCGCCTCATTTTTTTCTTTAAATTCAAAATCTACCATAGGATTATTATGGAAATTTTTCTTGTATTTTTCTTCCGTTACAACTGCAATTGTGTCTGGAGTTTTAGTTGAATAAGAAATGTAGGAAATTATTCCAATAACTACCGCCATAATAAAAGGCATAAGAACCATAATCCAAAAAGTAGGCGATTTAAGGTGTTTTTTTAAAGTATCAACTGATACAGTCATAAATCTATTCATTTTCTTCCACCTTTCTTGCAAAAATTTCATTTAATGTAGGAGGCGATTGGTCAAAATATGGAACAAAGCCAATATTATCTACAATTTTTTTGAAAATAACTTTTGCGTAATCTTCATTTTTTAAAATAAAAGTCCACTTATTACCGTCTTGGCTAATCATTTCTATATTTTCATCGTTTAAGAAAAATAAATCTTCGCTTGATTCGACTACAATTTTCTTTCTTTCGTAAGAATTTCTAATTTCTTGTGGCGAACCATTTAAAACTATATTTCCTTTTTTAAGCATTATCAATTTTTTGCAAAGACTTTCCACATTTTCCATATTGTGAGATGAAAACATAATTGTCGTTCCTTCTTTGTTTACATCTTTGATTATTTTTTCCAAAAGTCTGATGTTGTATGGATCAAGACCTGAAAAAGGCTCATCCAAAATTACAAACTCAGGCTTATAAATTAAAGCACAAAGAAGTTGAACTTTTTGTTGGTTTCCTTTTGAAAGTTCCTTGATTTTTGACGATAATTTTCCATCAATTTCAAAATATTCAAACCATTCTTTCAATTTATCATCAGAAATATTATTCATTTTATTTAATTTGGCAAAATATCTTATTTGATCTTCAACTTTTCTTTTTGAATCAAGAGATCTTTCTTCTGGCAAAAATCCAATTTTTTCTAAAGGAACTTTTGAAAATTTTTTCCCATTATAAGTAATCTTGCCATCATATTTTGAATAAAAGTTCATTATACACCTAAAAAGTGTTGACTTTCCAGCGCCATTTTGTCCTATAACTCCAAAAAGTTCTCCATCTTTTACTTCAAAATCAAGTTGATTTAAAGCAAGAAGATCGCCAAAACTTTTACTTAATCTTTCTACCTTTAGCATACGTACTCCTTAATTTTTTAAATACAAAATGTATTCATTACTATTTTACCATAGAAAAGTGGATTAAAAAAATACAAGAGTTTATCTCTCATCTTTTTGTCTTTTGTATTTAATATATTTTAAAATTTCAAAATCAATTGAATTTACCAAAATAGCAATTACAACTCCTACCAATGTATCCAAAGTTCTATTTAGGGCAAAATTTATAGCTCCAAAATTTTCTCCATAATGATTTATTGAAACAGATGCAAAAACAATGCACATAATAGAAATTGCATTTGGCTTATCCATTGATGATAAAATCCAAATTAAAAATGCCATTATTATAGAAATCAAAAAATAATTTCCTATATCATTTGTAAAATTTTTCCTAACAAATAAAAGATATAAAAATCCAACAAAGCCTCCAATGCACGTTCCCAAAATCCTATTTAATCCAATATCAATTGAGCCGTTTACGTCATTTTTTGTACAAATTATAGCAGCTATGGCAGAATAAAATGGCAAGGCATTTGCCGATCTAAAATGCGAAAATGTAAAAGATAAAAATACAGCCAAAGCTGTTTTGAAAATTCTTTGTCCCGGTTTTTTTAATTTCATAAGCCAAGCCTATCAAATAAAAAATCAAAAAATGTATCTTCATTTACTCTGTTTGCTATATATTTTTTATTTTTTGAATTGATTTCAACTATACTTCCCCTATCAAAATCTTCATTTACCTTGATAGCTTTTTCTTCAAAAATAAATGCTTGTGGTTTCAAAACCATATAAATTAAGATTGCAGCTTTGATTTCTCTTTCATTTTTCGGATAAAATTTATAAAGATTTTTGATATTTTCAAAAACAGGATCAGAAGTTGATTTTTTCAAAATTTCATCAGGCAAGGTCAATGAATTCGAAATATCTATTGGCAAAATAAAAGTTTCAATATCTTCTTTCAAAACAATATTTGTAGCCTTTGGGTCGGTAAAAAAATTAAATTCTGAATTTTTTGTAATATCTCCAGAAGAAAAATTTGAACCCAAAATAAAAATATGGTCAATGTATGAAATAAAATCATCATATTTTATTATTGCTTTTGCTATATTTGTAAGAGGACCTGTCGCAATAATATCAAGTCTTCCACAATCTTTCGCCAAATCATATAAAAAATCTTCAGGACTTGCATCAGATAAATAATCTTTTGTCTTGTCAAAAATCAAAGAATTTTCTCCTCTAATCAAAATTTCTTGATTTTTTAAATTTGAAGATGAACCCTCACAAATTGGCAAAATTAAATCTTCCATATTTGCCATAGAAAGAATATTTTTTGCGGCAAATTTCGAATCCATAAAAGAGCTTACAGAAGAAATTCCAACAATTTCAAATTCATTAGAATTAAATGCCATTTTAAGCATCAAAATTTCTGATAAAGTAAAATTTGTATCTATATAAATAAATGGTTTTTCTTTTTCCATAATTCACTTCCTTTTTTTAAAAATTATACCAATATTAATTGAATTTTCTATCAAATTTTATAAGCAAAAATATAAAGAATATATTTTTAATTTTTATAGTCAATTAAAACTTCTTGGTTTTTAATTTTATTTTCAAAATATATAATTGTTTGACAAAATACAAATTAATTAAATAAATATAAGAAGATGAACGATTATTGTGAATATTTACAAATAATAATTTATATAATAAAATAGTTTTTAATGATTAGGAGGAAAAAATGAAAGAATTTTTAAAAAGAAAAGGAATAAGTTTATCGGCAAAAGTTTATTTTATTGATGCCCTAGGCTCAATGGCTTTCGGACTTTTTGCAACACTTTTGGTTGGAACAATTTTAAACACAATCGGCAAATCTTTTGACATAAAATTTTTGTCAGAAACAATTTGGCCTCTTGCCCAAGAAGCCACAGGACCTGCAATCGCCGTATCAATCGCCTACGCTTTAAACGCTGACAGGTTGATTTTATTTTCATCAACAATTGTAGGACTTGCCGCAAATAAATTGGGAGGTCCAATGGGAGTTTTTATAGCTACATTAATTTCAGTAGAAATTGCAAAAATAATTTCAAAAGAAACAAAAATCGACATAGTTTTAACTCCAGTTGTGACGGTTTTAGTCGGAGTAATGATTGCAAATTTAGTAGGACCTTTTATCCAAACGCTTATGACAAAAATCGGAATAATTATAATGGATGCAACAAAACAAAAACCCTTTATAATGGGAATAATTGTTTCAGTAATTGTAGGAATTGTTTTAACCCTTCCAATTTCATCGGCTGCTCTTTGTATGACCATAAGTCTTTCGGGGCTTGCGGCAGGAGCTGCAACAATTGGTTGTTGTTGTCAAATGATAGGATTTGCAGTAATTTCATTTAAAGAAAATAAAACCCAAGGCTTAATTGCTCAAGGACTTGGAACAAGTATGTTGCAAATGCCAAATATAATGAGAAATCCAAAAATTTTAATTCCACCAATACTTGCTTCAGCGATACTAGGACCATTTTCAACAATAATTTTTAAACTAGAAAATTCTCCAATAGGAGCAGGAATGGGAACATGCGGTTTGGTAGGACAAATTTCAACTTTCACAGCAATGGGCCATGTCCCATTTTTAAAATTATTATTTACAATAATAATTATGCACATAATTCTTCCAGCCATAGTTTCCTTAATAATTTATTATTTCATAAAAAAAATAGGCTGGATAAAAGATGGAGATATGAAGTTGGATTTTTCCAAATAAAATTTATTTAATAAAAATATTTTAAATTTAAAAATGGACTATGCAATGCACAGTCCATTTTTATTTGTAATTTTTTAAATTCTTATCCAAGTTTTCATCTGTTAAATTGAATTTATTTATTTTTTCTTTTTTTAGAAACAAATAGGCCGCCTACAGAACCTGCCAAGATTGTCAAAATACTTGCTGATGAACCTACTCCAGTTTTGACATTTTTTGTTTTATTATTAGCTGGTGTAAGTTTTGCTTTTTTAGAATTTGATGTGATTTCTTTTGCTTTTTTACTTACAAGCTTAGAGCCATCAATCATATTTTTTGAACCATCTGGATATGTTATTGTTACACTACCATTTTTTGTCACTTCAATGTTTATAGCCTTTGGATTTGATTTTTTAACCTTACTAGCAATTTCTGCTTTTTCTTTATCAGTCAAATTATTTTTATCTTTAACCAAAGTCTTAGCTGGAATTACTGCTGGATTATTTTGAGCATCTGTTTTATTATTTTGTGCTTGTCCCATTTTCTCAACCAAATCGCTAGCATTAATTGTATCTTTAGAATTATCTGGATATGTTACACTTACATTTCCTTTTTCATCTACTTCTACTTGTGTTCCTTTTGGGAAATTATCCTTGTTTAGTTTCTCAATATTATTTTTAATTTCCTCTTTTTCTTTTTCTGTTAATTTTTCTAAATTTTTAACTTTTACCCTATCTTTTGGAAGAATTGGATCAATTGTATCAGCAATTGGTTTTTGTTCTAAAGCAGCTAACATTTGTCTTTTCTTAATAATTTCAGCTTTTAGATTTTTTATTTCCAAATCTAAACCATTGATTTTTTCATCTATTTCTTTTATTTTTTCTCTTAACTCTTTTTCTTTTTCATCTTCAGCCTTTTGTTCTTCTTCTAATTTCAAGAGTTTTTCTTTAAGAGTTTTTATCTCATTTGCTGTCTTTTCACTTAAAGCCTTGCTAGCATTTTTTTCTTTTTCTAATTCTTCTATTTCTTTCTTATTTGCGTCAATTTTTTCTTGAATTTTTGCTTTTTCTTCTTCAAGATCTTTAATTGCTTGGTCTTTATTGTCTACAGCCTTTAATCTATTTTGTTTTTCTTCAATGCTATTTTGAATATTTTTAAGATTTTCTTCTTCTACTTGCAAATCTTTTTTAGCTTTTTCCAAAAGATTTTCTTGTTCTTCTTTTGCCTTTTTAAGTTCTTCAACTCTTTTTTGAGTTTCTTTTTTAGCCTCTTTTGTACTTTCAATGTATTTTTCTAATTTCTCTATTTTTTTATCAAGTTCATCTAAAGCTATAAAATCTTTTATTAATTCCTTGTTTTCTTTTAAACCTTTTTCAAAAATCTCTTTTGATTGTTCTACAATCCCAATAGCAGTTTCTCCACCCACAACTTTATTTTCAAGAAGTTTTATTTCTTTTTTCAAATCTTCAATTTTATCAAGTAAATCTTTTGAAGGCTTGTTTTGAAGTTGTTTTTCCAAACCATCTAATTCTTTTTGTACTTGTCCTGCTTGGGTTTTTTTATCATTAACACTTGCTTCTAAATTTTGAATTTCTTTACCAATATTTTGATTTTCAAGGCTTAAATTACTTGATGCATTTTTTTCTTCATTTTGTTTGCTGGAAAGTTGGTTGATTTTTCCTTCTATACTTGCTTGTTCAGCTTTTTTAGCTTGAATTTCAGCTTCAATATCCTTAAATATTTTGTCAAAATTAGGAACTTTTTCGCCTGTTTGAGCTGCATTGACAGCATTATCTTTTTTTGAATTCTCATAATTTTTCTTTGCAGCCTTTGCTCTTTCAAGAGAATCATTCAAATTTGAAAGATCTGCCTTTACCTTATCAAGCTTAGTTTTTTCTGCATTTATTTCGCCTTCAAGTCTTTCAATTTCCTTAGTTTTTTGTTTTATCAATTCAGAATTATTATCCTTTTGACCTTTTAAATTTTGAATTTTTGTATCAAAATTTGAAATTTCACTTTCTAATTTTTTGAATTCTTTTTCTTTAGAATCAATTTTACTATCTAAATCCGGATCATAATCTGGATTTTCATCCATAATTTTTTTAAGTTCAGCTTTTTTTATTTCCAAATCAGCTTTAGCCTTATTATATTTTTCTTCGGCATCTTTTTTGAGTATTTCATTGATTTCATTATTCTTTTCTAATTCTGCAATCTTTTCCTCAATTTTTGCCCTATCTATATTTGATTTGTCAGTTTTTTCTTTAAGTTTCTCTTTTTCTTCTTTTAATTTAGACAAGTCCTTTTCAGCTTTAACTAAATCTAAATCATATCTTTCAATAAGGGCGTTTTCCCTATTATAAGCATTTGTTTTCTTAGTTAAATTTTCATTTTCCTTATCTACATTCGCCTTTAAATCTTTTGTTTTTTCCAAAGATTCTTTTTCTTTTTTCTTATCTTCTTCTATACTTTCTTCAAGGGTCTTCTTATCCTTTGCTGGATCAAAGTTTTTTACATCCTCAATTTCTTTTTCCTTTTTCTCAAGGGCTTTTCTTAAATTTTCTTTTTCCTCATTAGCTTTTGCTAATTTTTCATCAAAAGATTTAAGAATTTTTTGGTTTTCAGCTTCTTTATCCTCAAGTTCCTTGATTTTATTTTTTAAATCATCAATTTCCTTAGCCAACTTGTCATTTTTCTTGGATAATTTATTAGAAAGTTCAGACTTTTCTTTAAGCAAGTCTTCTTTTTCTTTTAATTTTTCATCCAATTGCTTTTCTAATTGAGCAATTTCTTTTTTAATAAGAGCAATTTTGTTTTCAATTTCTTCCTTACTTTTCATATTTATAGAATTTACATTAAGATTTTCTTCAGCCCTTACCATTTTTCCATTTGAAAAAATAATGCTAGAAGACAAAGCAAGAACCATAGCGTATTTTGCTAATTTTTGTTTTTTCATAATTTATACCTCATCTTTTATATTGTATTAGTTTTGTTTTATATATTATTTTCATATCTTACCAAAATATTTCTAAAGTGTCAACAAAAATTTTTCAAGAAAGTTTATTGATTTAATTTAGCAAACTTAATAGGTGTATGTTAGTAAATATGAGCTTTTTGTGAAATAAAAATGTAAGAAATGTGAGGGATTTTTTAAATAGCAAAAGCAAAATTTGATTTTTAAATAAATATATCTAAAATTTACTCTGGGGAGAAAAAAATATTTGAAATTTTAAAGATAAAAATAAATAAAAATTATTTATTAGAAAATTTCAAATTATTAATAGATTTTTTTGTGAATTTTTTTAAAAATTTTCAAAAAAAAAAGAAAGTGCAAGCACTTTCTCAGACTGTTGACAAACTAAAAAAATATCCATTTCGAGCGAACGTAGTGAGTCGAGAAATCTCATGAGATCTCTCCGTGCGTTCGTTTCACTCACACTAAAACTCATTTATTTCGCAAACTTTTTCGTGATTTTTCACTTAGTTTTAGGGATGATTGTGCTAAATGAAGGCACAATCATCTAGTCGAGATGGACTGTAGATTAATCTCTATTTTTTCCTGTAAACTTTTTTATACAAAAATATACAATAGCAAAAGTAAAGTAACTTATACTTGCATTTGTGTTATAAAAATCAATATCCAAAATCAAGTTTAAAATTAAAGTTATTAGAAAAACTCCACCCATTACTGTTAATGTTTCATTTAGAGGATTTTTCATAAAATAGTCATCTCCCTTATTTTCTATAAAATAATATCAGAATTATTTTATCGTAACAACTTCCTATTAGAAACCTACCCGTTATGAGCTTGTTCAAACATTTAATATTTTTAGAGATTATTTTTGTGAATTTAAAAATCGTGCCAGTGGCACGATTTTTAGCTAGTCTTGATCGCTGTATTGTTTTAGTTTTCCTAGGGCTTGGTTTTCTATTTGTCTTATTCTTTCTCTGGATAGATTATAAATTGTTCCTATTTCTTCTAGGGTTTTTGGTTTTTCGTTATCCAAACCGTATCTATAAATTATTATTTGTTTTTCTCTATCTGAAAGTTGATCCAAAGCTTTCATTAGGAAATCTTCCATATCTTTTTTTAGGATTTGATCGTCTACTGGGATTGAATCGTCTCCTACCATATCCATCAATTCATCGCCTGTTGAATCTTCTGAATCTAAATTTATATTTAAGCTTGTTGAATTTACTTGATTTCTATTTATCAAAAATAAATCGTCAGCTTGTTTTTTGTCGATTCCTTCTTGTTTTAAAATCTTGTATAATTCTTCTTCGCTTGCTTCAGGATTTGCTTTTAATATTTGTTTTAATTTGTTTAATTTCAAATATTTTCCAGCTGGTATTCTTATTGTATGACCTTCTTTGTTGATTGCTTTTCTTATTGCCTTGTCAATCCACTTGTAGGCGTAGGTTGTAAATTTGTATCCCAAAGTGAGATCAAATTTTTCTGCAGCTCTTATCATTCCAAGCATGCCTGATTGGACCAAATCTTCAAGCTCAAGGTCGTTTCCATGTGAGCGATAAAAATATGATGCCCTACTCCTAACAAGTCCTTGATTTTTATCTACCAAAGCTCCAAGAGCATTTTGATTTCCTTCTTGGAATTGCTCTACAATTTGCTCATTTGTTAAATCTGAAAGTCTAATTATGTCGGATCTTTGCCTTGCAACGATAGAATTTTTAATTTTTTTTCTATCTTCTTCCTCTTCTATTTCCAGTTCTTCATCTTCCAAAAACTGTTCAAATTCTTCTTTTTCTTCTTCTGTTAAGCCCTTATAAATTTTTTGGGCTTGTTTTTCATCAATATCATCTTCATCGAAAAAATCTTTAAATTTTTCAAAGACTTCTTCGTCATTAAAATCTATTTTATCCATATAACCACCATAATTGATCTGCCTAAGCAGTCAAGTTCTTATAAAAATGATTTGAATTTTTATAAATTGAATTTATCTACCTTTACCATTTATTTTTCCAAGTCTTTTTTTATATCATCAAGTTTTTTTATTACATCTTCTGATAAGGGAAATTGCTTGAAATTATTTAAAAAATCTTTTTTTTGATTTCTTTTTATTTTTACCCTTTTATTTAAAAGATCATTCCTAAGCTCAAGGGCAGTAATCCTGCTTGCTCCTCTTTCAAAGGCAAGTGATTGGACTTGTCCATCGTCGGTTACAACTTTTACGTTGTGGCGACGTGCATATTTGTTTGTCATTTTTTCAATGTAGGTGTCTGCCGTTTGAAATTTTTTGGTATAGACTATTTCTATTCCTAATTTTTGAAAAATATTTTCTTTTTCTCCATCTGAATTGTAGGCATCAAAAACCACAACAACTTTTTCGTTTGAAAGGGATGCATACTCTGCCATCTCGTCTATTAATTTTTCACGAGCAAGCTCTAGGGAATTTTCTTTTATATGAATTAATTCAGGCCAAGAATTTATTATATTATAGCCATCAACATAGGTTATATTTTTTTTAGTTAAAGCCATTTTGTCTTAGACTTTCATAGATTGCGATTGCACTTGCTACCGATGCGTTTAATGAATTTATTTTGCCAAGCATTGGTATTTTTATTAGTCCATCGCAATTTTCTCTTACAAGTCTTGAAAGTCCCTTTCCTTCATTGCCAACAACTAGGGCAATTTTTCCTGTAAGATCTGTTTGGGTAATATCCCCTTCTGCTTCTCCAGCTAGTCCATAAACCCAAAAATTTTCTTTTTTTATTTCTTTTATGGCCCTATTTATATTCTTAACCATGGCTATGTCAATATTGTTAATTGCTCCTGCACTTGTTTTGTAAACTGTTGAGTTTACTTTTGCAGATCTTCTTTCTGAAATAATTATTCCATCAAATCCAAAGGCCTCTGCACTTCTAATTATTGCACCAAGATTGTGAGGATCTTCTATTTGATCTAGAATCATTAGTCTTTTTTTATCTTTTAAATCATCAAGACCCTTGTATTTGTAATCTTCTACTTCGATTTCAACACCTTGGTGGTTGCCAGAAATTTTTGAAAAATAATCCTTGTCTTCATAAAAAATCGGAATATTTTTATCTTCTAATTTATTTATAATTTTATCAATTAGCTTGTGATTTTTGCCCTTATTATCTAAAATATGGGCTTTTTTTATATTTTCGCCTGCATCAATGGTTTCAAGTACAGATTTTCTTCCATATATACTTGCCATTACTTAAGCTCCCACTTGGTTCCTTCTCTGGTATCTTTAATTAAAATTCCCATTTCAGAAAGTTTGTCACGAATCTCGTCAGCTTTAGCAAAATCTTTTGCTTTTTTTGCTTCTTTTCTTTCTTCTATTAATTTATTTATCAAGTCTTCATCAATAGAATCGTCTGTTTTTTTCCTGTTTTCTATTCCAAGAACATCTTCAAGTTTTATAAATAAATCTCTAGTTTTTTCTACAAATTCTTTTGAAGAATTTTCATCAAGCTTGGTATTGGCAAATTTTGAAATTTCAAATAAAACTGTAAGAGCATCTGCAGTGTTTAGGTCATCATCCATTACTTTTCTAAAATTATTTTCAAAATTATCAAGCTCTTTTACCAAATCTTTTTCTTCATCTTTTAAATTTCCACTTGCTTTTCCTAAAAGATCATCCATCCTAAATTTGGCATTGTTTAATCTTTCTAGGGAATTTTTGGCTTGTTCTATTATTTCTCTTGTGAAATTTATAGGAAGTCTATAGCTTGCAGACAAAAGCCAAAATCTTACAACCATAAGGTCATATTCTTTTTTGATATCGTGTAGGGTAAAGAAGTTTCCCAAAGATTTACTCATTTTGGTTCCATCCACTTGGATCATGCCGTTGTGCATCCAATAATTTGCAAATTTTTTGCCTGATCTTGTTTCTGATTGGGCAATTTCATTTTCGTGGTGAGGAAATTGTAAATCTTCTCCACCAGCATGAAGGTCGATTGTTTCTCCCAATAATTTTTTGCTCATGGTTGAACATTCTATATGCCAGCCTGGTCTACCCTTGCCCCAAGGAGAATCCCAAGAGATTTCTCCTTCTTTTTTTGTAGCTTTCCATAGGGTAAAATCCATAGGATTTCTTTTTTTGCCCTTGTCCTTATCATCTAGTCTGTTTGATGCGCCTTCTCTTAAATCTTCAATGTTTTTTCCTGAAAGATGACCATAATCTTTGGCTTTTGAAATATCAAAATAAACATCTCCATTTGATTCGTAAGCACAATCCTTATCCACCAATTCTTTTACAAATTCTATAATATCATCGATAGTTTCTGTAGCTTTTGGGTGGATGGTGTGCTCTTCGTCAAGATTTAAATCTTTCGCATCTTCCATATAAGCTTTTATATACTTATCTGTAACTTCCTTAGTTGATATCTTATCTTTAATGGCCTTATTTATAATTTTATCGTCTACATCTGTAAAATTTACAACGTATTTTACGTCATTGCCAAGGTATCTTAAATATCTTCTCATTGTATCAAAAATTACCAAAGGACGGGCGTTTCCTATGTGCATATAATCATAAACTGTTGGGCCACATACATACATTCTTACCTTATTTTCATCAATTGTCTTGAACTCTTCTTTTTGTCTTGTGAATGTATTATATATTTTCATATTAAAAATTTTCCTTAACGTAATTTAATCTGTCGATCATTTTTTCCTTGCCCATAATTACAAAGGCATTTACAAGTTCTGGTCCGTGAACATTTCCTGTAAGTCCTGCCCTAACTGGGAACCATAAATTCTTTCCTTTTATTCCTGTTTCTTTTTGGATAGATTTCATTATGGTTTTTGCAAAGTCTAGGTCAACTTCATCAACTTCTTCAAGCTTTCCAATAAAGGCATCAAACAAAGTTTTAGCCTCATCAGTTTTTATAGCTTCAACTGCTTCATCAGTCCATTTCATATCTTTATCATCTACATAATAAACATAAGCTTCGTCTTTAATATCTGTGAATTTATCAATTGCTGATTGCCAAGTTGCTGCAAGAAGATTTAATTTTTCTTCTGGATAATCTTCACCGAAAAATCCAGCTTCAATACAATATGGTTTAATAGCTTTTGCTAAATCTTCAACGCTCATTTCCCTTACATAATGACCATTAACCCAATCAAGTTTTCTTACATCAAAAACTGCTCCGGTTTTATTTACCCTATCAAAAGTAAATTGGTCAGCAAGTTCTTTCATTGTAAAAATTTCTTCTTCACTATCAGGTGACCATCCCAAAAGAGCCAAATAATTTATAAGTCCTTCTGGTAAATATCCTCTTTCGATGAAATCTTCAACCATTCCATCTCCATTTCTCTTAGAATATTTTTTGTGATCTTTATTTAAAACTGTAGGAAGGTGGATATATTCTGGAGCTTCCCATCCAAAAGCTTGGTATAAAAATACGTGTTTTGGAGTTGAAGAAATCCATTCGTCCCCTCTTACAACGTGGGTGATTCCCATTTCATGGTCGTCAACAATAACTGCAAAATGATAAGTTGGGTATCCGTCTTCTTTTATCAAAACTTGGTCGTCCATATCATTTGTATTAAAGGTGATTTTTCCCTTAATCCTATCTTCGAAAGAAATATCTGTATCTTTTGGAAGTTTTAATCTTACAGTATATTTTTCTCCTTTAGCAATTTTTTCTTTTGCTTCTTCTAATGTTAATGAACGACAAAGTCCATCATATTTTGGTGTAAGGCCATCAGCTTTTTGTCTTGCTCTTAAATTATCAAGTCTTTCCTTTGAGCAAAAGCAATAATAAGCCTTGCCTTCTTCGATTAATTTTTCAATATATTTATCATAAATTCCAGCCTTAACCCTATCTGATTGGATATAAGGGCCGCAATTTCCTTTTTCGGTAATTTCTCCATTTTCATCAAGCATAACACCTTCGTCAATTTCAATTCCTGACCATTTTAAAGTCTTCAATAAATTTTCCAAGGCTCCTTCAACAAATCTGGTTCTGTCTGTATCTTCAATTCTTAAAAGCATTTTTCCACCAGTATGTCTTGCATAAAGGAAATTAAAAAGTGCTGTTCTAAGTCCACCGATGTGGAGGTAACCTGTTGGTGATGGTGCAAATCTAACTCTTGTTTCTGTCATAAGTCCTCCTTAAAAATATCACTTTTATTATATAATATCTCGACTAATTTATAAACTTATATTTTTTTGAAATTTTTCACATTTTTTAAAAATAGCGAAAAGTAAAGGGAGTGCAAAACTCACTCCCTCCCAAATACTGCTTATATTCTAGCATAAAAAATAAATTTTTTCAAGATTTATTATCAATTATAAGGATCTACTTTTAAATGAAAATAAATTATTTTTCAAAAAATAACTTCCTATTACTAATTGATATTTTTATATTTTAAATATGATATAATTAAATAAAATTAAGGAGGAACAAATGGCAAGATATTTAATAGGCAATTCTAACGATACTTGGAATTTTTATCAAGCTTATTATGCTTGTAGTCCTGGCGATATTTTAGAATTAAAAGAAAATTTTCATCTAATTTTAGAAGATGGATTTTTTGAAATAGATAAAGATTTGACCTTAGAAGGTCACGTTAATTTTGAAGATAATACAAATTATTATACAAATAAAATTGTTGGAAGACTTAACATAAAAAATAAAGCAAATGTAAATATAAATAGTTTGTGGTTAGAATCAAATAATAAATTTGATAATATTTTAAATATTAAAGATTCTTCCACTGTTTTTTTAAATAAAGTAATAATAGATAGGACTGACCTTATAAAATTAGATTCTAGTCAAGAAAAATATCCAGAAGTTTTTGTTTCTGAAAATTCAAGCTTAAATTTTGAAAATGTTACTACATTTGATAAGGGAGATTTTTATTCTAAATTATTTGCAAAAAATTCTAATATAGAAATCAACAATTCAGACTTATGTCTTTCTTTATCATTTGATTATTCTAATGTAAGTATTAACAAGTCCTGTATAAAAAAATATTACACAAATGCAATAAATGCTAAACATTCAGATTTAAAAATTAATAACTCCACTGTCAACGGAGGAGATACCCAAAAAAGATATCCTTGTTTATACATCTATAACACCAATATAAATTCAAATAACAATTTATTTATACAAAAAAATTACCCTAGCTGCTTGTTTTTAAATGAAAACTCATATTTAATCTCTAATGATGACATAGTTTCATCTGTGGATATTAATTCTAGTAGAGCTTTTATTTCAAAATTAACTGTTAATGAAATATTTTGTATAAATCAAAAATCTCTTGCAATTGTAGAAGACTCCTTTAATTTAAAAGGAGAGAATAATGAAAAAATTGATTTGCTTATTCAAGATAACTCCATACTTAAAGCTTACGAAATTTCCCTTAATAGATATTTTGTCCCTAATATTAGAATTAATGGTAGCTCTACCTTATTAACTGAATATTTATCTATTAATGGCGAATATTATTATGATGATGAAAATTCTCCAATAAAAATAGAAAGGTCTGATGATTCCTATTACAAGGTCGGCTTAATTGAAAATGATAATTTGGATGAAGAATTTTTATATGACGAAATAGATGATGATGAAAATATTTCATCAAATGAAAACGAGCTTTCGCCATACGATAAGCTTAATAAGTTAGTTGGATTAAATTCTGTAAAAAATGAAATAAACAAAATGATTAGGATGGTCGAATTTAATAATAAAAGAATCCAAATGGGTTTTCTTCCTGAAGAAAATTCGCTCCATTCTGTATTTCTTGGAAATCCTGGAACTGGAAAAACAACTGTAGCAAGGCTTATTGGAGAGATATTATTTGAATATAAGGCCTTATATAATAAGGAAGAATTTATTTTCATTGAAGCTAGTGAATCTGATTTAATTTCATCTAATGTCGGTCAAACTGCCGAACAAACTTATAAATTATTAGAAAAAGCAAAAGGCGGAATTTTATTTATAGATGAGGCTTACACCTTAAATAAGGGAGATTCCTCTGTAAATTTCGGTCAAGAAGCTATAAATACTATTCTTAAATATATGGAAGATCACAGAAGTGAAATTATGATAATTTTCGCTGGATACACTAAGGAAATGGAGGAATTTTTAGATACAAATCCTGGTCTAAACTCTAGAGTTGCCAACAAATTTGTTTTTGAAGATTACTCAAGTGATGAGATTGTTCAAATCGGAGAAAGTATTTTAATTGAAAAGCAATATGTAATAGAAGATAGAAATTATTATGAAAAAAATGTGAAATTTGCTTATGAACAATCTATAGATAAATCTAACGCTAGATGGATTAGAAACTTTAACGAAAAACTACTAAAAGTATTTGCGACAAGAGTTATCGAAAGTGAATCAACAGATCTTTCGACTTTAACAAACGAGGATATTGATCAGGTATTTAATATTGGCAAATACAAAAACTATGATGGAAAAGATGAGGACGCTTATAATAAATTACAAAATCTTATAGGAATAGATCAAGTAAAAAGGCAAGTTGATGAATTTATTTCTATGGCAGAGCTAAATAAAAAAAGAAGAGATTCAGGACAAAAAATCCAAAACTTCACCTTGCATTCCCTATTTCTTGGAAATCCTGGTACAGGAAAAACCACCGTTGCTAGAATTTTAGGTAATCTTCTCTATCAAAAATCTATTATAAAAGAAAATAAATTTATAGAAGTTTCAAGATCAGATCTTGTCGCAGGTTATATAGGTCAAACTGCAATTAAGACAAGAGCCGTTTTAAAATCAGCACTTGGTGGAATTTTATTTATAGATGAAGCCTACAGCCTATCACAAGGATCTGATAATGATTTTGGAAATGAAGCAATAGATGAAATCTTGAAATTTATGGAAGATTATAGAGAAAGCATAGTAATAATATTTGCTGGATATAGCAAGGAAATGAAAGAATTTCTATCTTTAAATTCAGGTCTTCAATCAAGAGTTCCAAACAAATTTTATTTTGAAGACTACACTGTAGATGAGCTTGTAAAAATCGGCTTATCAAGCTTGGATAAATTCGCATATAAGGTTGATGAACAACTTTACTATCAAGTTGTAAAAAATAATTATAACAAATCAAATGACCATAGTAATGGACGATGGATTAGAAATTTTAATGAAAAATTAATCAGAATAATGAGCCAAAGAATTTCAAATACAAATGAAGATGATGTAAACACAATTACAATAGAGGATTTGGAACAAATTAAGGAGTAAAAATGGCTAATCAAAATCAATATATTAAACCACCATCAAAAGATAATGATAAAGTTATTAATAATGATGATGACGAATATATAACACCACCTTCCAAAAAAGAAGCAGAATATGTAAAACCTCCAACAATTGAAGAAACTACCAATCAAAATGTGACTTACGATAATAAGTCTAAAGATGAATTTATTGACCCCTACAAAAATCCATCTTATTTTTCCACACCAAAAATGGGAATAAGATTTTATATAAATTCATATATAATAATTTCTTCAATTTTTATTATTGCTAGCTTTGATTATAGCTTTCTAAAAGGAATGCTTTATTTAGCGTATTTTTTATTAACAAATTATACTTATTCGTGGTATGCAGATTATAAAAGATATGTTGGTGGAAGATTTTCATCATTTTTCAATCCTTATGGAGCTGTAAATATGGCAAAAGCTTCAAGCAAATTTATGAACTATCACGAATCATCAACTAGCACAAATTGGCTTGGCGAAACAAAAACAATCTACAAAAGAGACATAGGATCTTCTTTACTATTATTTTTAGCTATACTAATATTTTCAGAGTTAATTAAATATTTAATAACACTTCCTTTGGCATTCATAACTTTGTTTTTTCACAAAAAAACAATAAGAAAATACAACGAGGCAGTTGATAATAACAAGTAAAAAATAGGTTGTTGCAAAAAATCTTGCAACAGCCTATTTTTTAAATTGCCCTGCCCTTATTTTTTGAATCTAGGATTTTTTCGTCTAGATTTTCTAGGGCGTCTTCTAATTTTTTTATCATTTTTTCTTTATTTCTCATGTGAGATGTTACTTTTACGAGATTTACTATGTGTCCTGATGAGTAGAGGACATTTCCCGGAACATCTAGATTTTTTAATAATTCTATTTGTTCTTCTAGGTTTTCTCTGTTACTTGTTTCTTTAAAATCTCCGTCTTCTCTCATTTTATATAATTTTGACCCTTTTTGGACGTCTGTACTCATTATAAAAATTCCTATTGGTGGATAGAGGTTTAAAAATTTTGCTGTTTCTCTTGCATTTTCTTTTGAATTTCCATTTCCTGCAACTCCTTGCATTACTATGGCGTTGTAGGTCATCCCTGCATATTTCATTTTCTCTATACCTTTTTTATAATCATCAAGGTCAGCTCCCTTATCAAGCCAGTCTAGGACTTTTTGATTTCCTGTTTCTACTCCAAACCAAAGTTCATTGTAGCCTTTTTCTCTTAAGAGTTTTAAATCTTCTTTGGTTTTATTTTTTAAATTATAAAAACTTGCGTAGGATGTTATGGTTTTTACTTCTGGGATATATTTGTGGATTAAATCGGCAATTTCTACTAATTTTTCTGTTGAAAGAACGAAAGGATCTCCGTTTAATAAATAAATTCTTTCGATTGGTCTTGGATAGGTCATGGAAATTTCTAAGATATCACTTTCTACATCTTTTATAAGAGAAATCCCAAAATTTGTCATATGATACATGGTACAAAAGGCGCACTTGTTGTGGGAACAGCCGTAAGTCACTTCCAAAAGTGGAGTATAGGCTTCAAGTGGTGGTCTATAAACTTGTCCTGTGTAATGCATAATACTAAATCCTTTCTAAAAATTCTTCGATTTCTTTTTCTTGGCTCTTGTAGGTTGTTACAAATCTTGCTACGAATTTATCTTCTCTTTTTTCTCCTACTTCAAAATAAGCAAATTTTTCCCATTTTTTTATATCTTTATCTGAAATTTCTACAAAAACTTGGTTTGATTCAAATTCATAGGCAAGTTTGTAGCCTTTTTCTTCAAAGCCTTTTGCCAATTTTTCTGCCATTTTGTAGGCTTTTTTTGCTCCTTTGATATACAAATCATCTTGGAAGAGTCTTTCAAACATAATTCCTGTAACAAAACCTTTGGCAAGCATAGCTCCTTTTTGTTTTTGCAAATTTCTGAAATTTTTCTTCAAATTATCATTTACAATTACAAGGGCTTCCCCGAACATAAGTCCGTTTTTTGTTCCTCCAAAATAAAAAATATCGCAAAGTTTGGTCAAATCTTTAAATTTTAGATCAGATTTTTCATTTGCCATGGCGTGTGCTAGTCTTGCCCCGTCCATAAATAAATATAAGTCGTGTTTTTTACAAAAATCGTAAATCTCTTCTAAATCTTTTTTACTATAAAGTGTTCCAACTTCTGTTGTGTTTGATATATAAACTTTTCTTGGAACTGTGTGGTGTTCGTTGGTAAAAGATTTATATTTTTCTTCCAATAATTTTTTTGTAATTTTCCCGTCATTTGTTGGAATTGTTTCGATTTTTATTCCACAAGCCTCAATTGCTCCAGCTTCTTGGTCTTCGATATGTCCACTTGTTGCAGCAATTATTGATTCTTGTGCCACCATTCCCACACTTGCCCCAAGAATATTTGCTCCTGTTCCCCCGTGGATAAAATATATATCAACATTTTCATCTTCTAATTTTTCTTTAATCAATTTCTCAGCATTTTTGCTGTGGCGATCAACCCCATATCCTGGATTTACTTGGTCAATATTTTCTTTTATAGCATCTAAAATTTCTGGATAACAAATATCTGAATAGTCATTTCTAAAATTAATCATAAATTCTCCTTACAAAAACGATTTTCTTATTCTATCATACATTTTTCATAAGTTTTTTCCATTTTAAAATTTACAACCATCACTTTGTTAGTCGAATTTAATTCCTAGGATTTCTTTACTTTTAATATTTTTAAAATTTTATTTACTAATTGATTAAATTTTCCCAAAGAAAAAACCAAAGCTTTAAACTTTGGTTTTTAAAATTTATATTTTTTCATATTTTCACTTGCTATAGCTACAGTGGAAATATTGTGTAAAAGTGCTGATTGAGTATTTGTTATAAACGATGTCAAACCTAATGCTATCAATAAACTATTAAAGGCAATTATTTTTTCATAATCATTTTTTACTCTCTTATCTACACTTCTTGAAAGTTTTACAAGATCAACTAATTCTTTGAGCGAATCTGTTTTTATTGAAACGTCAGAGATTTCTTTGGCAAGATCTGCACCTTTTGACATAGAAATTCCCACGTCTGCCCTTGATAGGGCAATTGAATCGTTTACTCCATCTCCTATCATTATAATTTTTCTTCCCATTTGTTTCATTTTTCTTACATAATTTTCTTTGTCCTCTGGAAGAACTTGGGATTTATAAAAATCTAAATCAAGTTTTTTGCTTACAGCTCTAGCAGAATTTTCATTATCTCCTGTAAGCATAGCAATATGAGTAAAACCTAAATCTCTCAAAGCCATCACTGTCTTTTTTGCATCTTCTCTAATTGGATCATCAATACACAAAACCGCCATCAATTTATTGTCATAAGCCATAAACAAAAGAGAATATTCTTCTTTTAATGAATTTATCAAATCTCCTTGTTGGGAATTAATTTTTATTCCTTCGTCTTCAAGAATAAAATGTTCGCTTCCTATGAGAGCTGTTTTTCCATTTATTTTTGATTTTATACCATGAGCCATTATATATTCTGGCTTTGAATGCATTTCTTCGTGGCAAAGATTTTTTTCCACAGCTTTTTTCACAACAGCTCTTGCTATTGAATGAGGAAAATGTTCCTCAAGGCAAGCAGCTATTCTTAAAGCCTCATCCTCATCGATATCAAAGGCAATTACTTTTTTGACTTCTGGCTGGGACTTGGTTAATGTTCCAGTTTTATCAAAAATAATTGTGTCAGCTTTAGCTATGCTTTCAAAATATTTTCCACCTTTTACCAAAATATTTTCTTCTCCAGCCTGACTTATAGCCTTCATATATGCAATTGGAATTGTAAGTTTTAAGGCACAAGAATAATCCACCATCAAAAATGATTTTGCTTTTATGAAATTTCTTGTAAATAAATATGTTAATCCTGCCCCAATAAAAGAATATTTTACCAAAGAATCAGCCATAGACTCTGCTTTTAATTGAGCAAGAGATTTATTTTTTTCACTATCTTCAATAAGTTTTATTATGTGATTTAATCTAGAATCTCCATATTTTTTATTAGTTTTTACTAAAAGCTCTCCTTCTTCAAGAACAGTCCCTGCAAAAACAGTAGAATTTTCATTTTTTTCAACAGCTTTTGCCTCTCCAGTAAATGAAGCCTCATTTACCATGGCAAAGCCCTCAACAACTTCTCCATCCACAGGAATTTTACTTCCCATAGAAATATAAATTAAATCTCCGATTTCTACATCTTTTAGATTTTTGATTATTTTTTGATTTCCATCTTTTACAAAAACTTTATCAACATTTAAAGCAAGCGAAGATTTCAAATTAAGTCTTGATTTTTTTAAGGTATAATCTTCAAGCTCTTCTCCCAATGATAAAAGAGCCATTATGCTAGCAGCATCCCCAAATTTTCCTGTAATTATAGAAATTGTAATTGCACTTGCATCCAAAACTGCCACATCTATTTTTTTATTTTTTATAGATTTTAAGCCTTCCTTTACAAAAGGATAAGCTCTCAAAAGTGTAAAAAATGGTCTAATACTGATAGGCATAAGATAACCAAATACAATTCTCTTGTATGCTGAATTTCTTAATATATGAAAAATTGATTTATCAACTTGAGGAATAAAATCCGCATCTTCAATATCAAAATCATCCAAAGATTTAAGATCAAAGTCTAGGATAAATCTTGCAATATTTCCTATCAAATCTTCTTCATAATTTACAATAATAGATTTTGATATATAAGAAATTTCACAAGATTTCACGCCCTTTACTTGTTCAATTTTGTACTTTAATTTATTGACGTTAGATTTTTTTAGATAATCCTCGTAAATAAACCTACTTCTTCCAAAAGTTCTCGCCTTTATGGCCGCTCTCATCCTAGTCCTCTTTAATTTCTTTTATTATTTCTTCCTTAACTTCTTCTTTAGCTTCTGAAGCAACATTTTCTATATCAAGCTTATCTTTTGCTTCAGCTTCAAGTCTTTCTTCAATTTCATTTTTAATTTTTGCTTCAGCCACTATATCATCAGTTGTAACTTTTATATTTTCTACAGTTTTATCAACAGCACTTTTTGCTTTCAATCCTTGTTGGACTGTAGCTACAGCAGCTTTTTTTGCTAATTTTGATGTAAGAACCTTTCCTCCAATAGCTCCCGCTATTACTCCAATACCTGTACTTATAATTTTTTTGTTTACTTTAATCATCTTTTCCTCCTATTTTTTTTATTGAAATAATTATAACCGCTTTAATTATTTTTTGCAAATTTTTTTAGCTTTATTTTAAATTTTGCTAATAAAAATCTTTATCATTTGTAATGATTTTTTATATCAGCAAAATTTATCGCAAATTATTTTATATTTTTAAAAAAGAGCTTTTGCAAATACATCCCTTATGGAAATAATCAATTTACAAAAGCCTTTCTTAATTAAGAATTATTTTAAAATTAAATCAGTCACAATATGGACATGATTTAGATTTTTCTTTATTTTTTTCTTTTTTACTTTGACACTTTCCACTATTGCAAGAAGTTTTTTGAGCACAGTCTTTGCAACCAAAATTTGAGCCTTCTTTTATAAATCTAGTATAGATTATATAAGAGCAAGTTCCCAAAATTATTATCAAAAGTATCCAAGATTGTATATTCATAAAACCATCCCTTCATAATGATTTTTTTATTTTCTTGCAAAATTTAATTTGTAAGATCTTTTTTCTTCTTTGTATTTTACAGGTCTAAAAATCAAATACAAAACACCTATCAACACTATTATTGCAAGTATTGTCATAAATGAAAATTCTTTATATACAAAGAAATTTGCTAAATGATAGAAAATAAATGCAATCGCATAGGCAAATGCCATTTGGTATCCTATAGCAATAAGTGTCCATCTATTATTATTCATTTCTGTTTTTATAGCTCCAACTGCTGCAAAACATGGCATACAAAGCATATTGAAAAGCAAGAATGAGTATCCAGCAACTGGTGTTCCTATTGCTTGGTTGAAAGCTGTAATTAATTGTCTATTTGTTTCATCAAGATCTGCTCCAATTCCAAGAACAACTCCCATTGTTGAAACTACATTTTCTTTTGCAACAAATCCTGTAATTGTTGCTACTGCTGATTGCCATTGTCCAAATCCTAATGGTTTAAATAAAACTGCTAAATATCCACCTAAAACTGCAAGTATTGAGTTTTCTGATTCAGCTTCTACCAATTTAAATGAGAAGTCGAAGTTTGATAAGAACCAAATAATTATAGATGATACTAAAATTATTGTTCCTGCTCTTTTTACAAAGCTCATTCCTTTATTAAATACATCTCTTAAAACTGAAGTAACCCTTGGTGCGTGGTATGGTGGAAGTTCCATAACAAATGGAGCTGGCTCTGATGCAAATTCTTTAAATTTCTTTAAAATAATTCCAGAAATTATTACAGAAAGTATTCCAATTATATAAAATGAAAATGTAACTAGGGCTTGGTTTTCTTTGAAAAATGCTCCAGCGATTAAAGCTATTACAGGAAGTTTTGCAGAACATGGCATAAAAGATGTAGTTATAATTGTAATTCTTCTATCTCTTTCATTTTCTATTGTTCTTGATGATTGGATTCCTGGAACTGAACAACCTGTTCCAATCATTACTGGTATAAATGATTTTCCAGAAAGTCCAAATTTTCTAAATACCCTATCCATTACAAAGGCAACTCTTGCCATGTATCCTATATCTTCAAGAATTGAAAGTAGGGCAAACAATACTAGCATTTGTGGTAAAAATCCAAGTACAGCTCCAACTCCTGCTATAATTCCGTCAGTTACAAGTCCTACTAAAACATCATTAATTCCTATATTTGTTAGAAAATCTGCAACGGCAGGTGTCATTGTATCTTCAAAAAATCCATTTACGGCATCTGTTGCCCCAGTTCCCAAAGTTGAAATTGCTATATAATAAATAACAAACATTACAAGGGCAAAAATTGGAAGTCCCAAAATCCTATTTGTAACTATCTTATCGATTTTATCAGTTGTTGAAAGTTTTGGAGGAGCTTTCTTTAAAACTTTTTCTCCAACTTCTCCAAGAGCTTCATATCTTTCTGTAGTTATAATTCCCTCAGCAACATCATCTTCTTTTTTCTCAAAATCTTCTCTTAAAGTCTTTATATTTTCTTTTTGGCTAGTTGATAAAGAAATATTTTCAAACATATCTTCATCATTTTCAAAAGCCTTTATTGATAAATATCTTTCTAATTTAGAATCAACAGAATCTGAAATTTCACTAGAAATTTTTTCTAAAACTTCTTCTAGCTCTCCAGAATATATCAATGGCTTAGGCAAAGATAATTTATTTTGTGATTTTACAATTTTTTCTATTAAATCTTTTGTTCCTTTTTTCTTACTAGCAACAATTTCTACAACTGGGCAGCCAAGAATTTCAGAAAGATTATCTTTATCAATAACATCGCCGTTTGATTTAACAATATCCATCATATTCAAAGCTATTATTGTTGGAATACCAAGTTCAATAAGCTGACTTGTAAGATAAAGATTTCTAATCAAATTTGAACCATCAACTAAATTTACAATCAAATCTGGTTTTTGTTCAACCAAATATTCTCTTGAAACCACTTCTTCCATTGTATAAGGAGAAAGTGAATAAATTCCTGGCAAATCTTGGATGATAATATCCTTGTGCCCTTTTAATTTTCCTTCTTTTTTATCAACCGTAACCCCTGGCCAGTTACCCACTCTTTGGCTTGAACCTGTAAGCTCATTAAAAAGAGTAGTTTTTCCTGAATTAGGATTTCCAGCTAAAGCAACTGTATAGGTCATCTATTCCTCCACTACTATATTTTTTGCATCTTCTTTTCTAAGAGTTAATTCATAACCACGCAAATTAACTTGGATAGGATCTCCCAATGGAGCAATTTTTCTTACATAAACTTCAGTTTTTTTTGTAAGACCCATATCCATAATTCTTCTTATGGTAGCTCCATCTCCCTTAATTTTTTTTATTGTAGCAGTTTCTCCTACTGCTACATCTTTTAAAGTTTTCATTATTATATCTCCCTCACGTATATTCTTTTTGCTAAGTCTTTGTTAAGAGCATACTTGCTATTGTCAACCATAATAATGTAATTTACTCCATCAAAGAAAAATAATTTAACTTTTTTCCCCTTTACAAAACCTAAATTTGAAAGATGGGTTTTCATTTCATCATTTCCAGTTACTCTAATAACTTCTGCTTCTTGTCCATTATTTAATAAGGTTATTGGCATATATTCCTTCTTTCTATTTATTAATCTATTATTTTAAACAAATTTATTTATGGCTTATAATTATATGATTTTTCGTAATAATAGTCAATATCAGCAATCTCTAAAAAAAAAAGAAATCCAGCTAACCGAACCAGTGAAGTTTTACTTAGTCATAATAATATGTAAAATAATGATATATATTATCACTATCTTCATTAACAATTATACACCGAATAATCTGATATTGAATATCATTATATTGGTTTTATTTTTTGAGAATGTAAATATAAATAAAAAAATTTTGTTATTAAAAAATTTTATTTTCTCAGAGTAAAAAAATAATAAAAATCTAAATTTTTTTGTAAAATTTTATGTGAAAATGAAACAAAAAAAATAATCAAAAATTTTTTAAAATTTTCCAAAAATAAAAAGCCCACATGATTGGGCTTAGACTGTTGACAAACTAAAAATTTGCCCATTTCGAGCGAACGTAGTGAGTCGAGAAATCTCACGAGATCTCTCCATGCGTTCGTTTCACTCACTTAGTCGAGATGGTACGTAGCTTAATTTTTATTTTAAAATAAAATATTATCTACATTCATACTTGTCTACGCTCTGAGCCCAGATGATTGGGCTTAGATTATTTACAAAGTATTAAAAATCACATAGCAAAATTTAATACGAAAATATTTTATTTCAAATTATTAAATCTAATTTATTGGAAAAATCGAACAGAAAATTACTCCATCTCCTAAGTGGGAGCCTATTACTGCTGTTACGTCTATTATTTTAAAATCTAGGGCATTTCCTATTTCGCTACTTAGTCCTTCTTTTAAAATTTCGATTTCTTCTCCACTATCTGCTCCGCCAATTATTATTTGATAATCCTTGTATTTTTTGCAAAGCTTTTTCAAATATTTTATTAATTCTTTGTATGATTTTTTCTTTCCTGTGACTTTTTTTATTAATTTTATTTCTCCATCTTCTATGCACAAAACTGGAGAAAATGAAATTAAATTTGCAAGCTTGGCTATAGTTTTTGGAAGTCTTCCGCCCCTAACCAAGGCATCCAAATTTTTTACAACTCCTGCCACGTTGCAATATTTTAAATTATCCAGACTTTTTTTGTAGATTTCATCAAGTCCCATTCCATCTTTTGCATAAATTGCAGCTTTTATTACAGGATAAATTGCAGCTATTGTGGCTGTATTTGTATCTATTATTTTAATTCTTGCATCTGAATTTTCTTCTACAAATTCCTCTTTCATCATATCCATCATTTGATAAATTCCAGAAAATTTCTTTGTAATTGAAAATACTATAAAATTTCTATATCCTTTTTGGTATTCTTCTTCCAATAATTTCAAAAATTTCCCAGGAGATGGCATAGAAGTTGTAACTCTTTCTTTGCTTTCCTTATATTTTATAAAAAAATCTTCCCTACTTAATTCGTAAAGGTCAGTGTAAGATTTGTCTTTGAAATTTATATTAAAAGGAAGTATTGAAATATCATATTCCTTTGCCATATCAAGGTCTATATTGCATCCCGAATCAGCTATAATTTTTACTTTTTCCATAATAACTCCATCAATTAAAGGCTCTTTATTTATATTGTAAATATTTTTTAATACATAATCTTTCGTAAAGTAACTATACTTTTCTAGAAATTTAAAACAATCTTATTAAATTTATTTTACAAAGTAATTATAGAGATTTTATTTATTTTCCTATTTTAATTTTCTTTCCTTATATATAAGAAGAAAAAAGGGGTATTTATATTATACAAATAACAAATAAGGGAAATTTCCCAAAAATTATAGAGGTGAAAAATGAAAAAAGCATTCAAAATTATCTTTTCCATAATAGGAATAATTCTAATAGGAATTTTGATTCTCCTATCCTATCTTTGGATAAAAGAATACAGACCAGAAAAAATTGAAAATGTAGAAATCCAAGGAAAAGGCGAAAAAAATCCAGAAATCGGCAAAAATTATACAATAATGACATGGAATATCGGTTACGGCGGACTTGATAAAGACACAGATTTTTTTATGGACGGAGGCAAAATGGTCTTTCCAATAAACAAAAACCATGTAGAAAAATCAATTAACCACATCATTAATTCAAGCGAAAAAATAAATGCCGACATAAAATTTTTCCAAGAAGTAGATATAAATTCAAAAAGAACCTACTACATTAACGAGTACGAGAAAATAAGAAAAAAACTTTTGGGCAACACGACTTTCACCCTAAATTTTAAGGCATCATTTATTCCATACCCAATCCCACCAATGGGAAAAGTTGAATCAGGAATAATGACCCAAACAAATTTTAAAATACAAAAATCAAAAAGGTACCAACAAGAAATCCCTCACAAATTTCCATCAAGACTTGTAAATCTAAAAAGAGCCTTCAACCCTTCATACATTGACATAAAAAATTCCGATAAAAAATTAGTAATAGTAAACGTCCACCTAGACGCTTACGAAAAAGGAAACAAGGGAAGAATCGATCAAACAAAAGAAATAATAAATTTTGTAAACAAAGAATACAAAAAAGGCAATTACGTGATAGTAGGCGGAGATTTTAACCAAGAGCTAACAGGAAACTACAAAGAATTGCCAGAAGGAATTTGGAATCCAAATATTTTGCCAAAAGAATTGCTAACAGAAAATATAAAACTCTACTACGACAAAAACGGAGAAACATCAGTAGTAAACGACAAACCATACACAGGAAAAGACGCCTACCTTTCAACCATAGACGGATTTATGGCAACAGATAATATAAAAATAAAAACAATAAAAACCCAAGAAAAAGAAAATTTCCAATACTCCGACCACAATCCAGTTTTGATGGAATTTGTTTTGAAATAAAATTTAAAAGTTAATATCAAATAAAATATAAAAAAGTGCTTTTGTAAAATGAAATTTATTTCATATATTGCAAAAGCGCTTTTTCATTTAGAATTAATAAATAAAAATTTTAAATTTGCTGTTTTAATGTGGAAGTTGTTTGATTTTACTCAATTATTTAAAAATGATAACCTTTTATTAAGGAGGATAAGGTGAAAAATAATATTCTTAAATTTATTGATTTATTAAAAGAAAATAGTAATTACAAGCCCGCTTCTTACTATGCAAAATCTTTAAATTTATCCACTAAGACAATCTACAAATACATCGATGAAATCAACTCTTTAAATGATAAATCTCATCTGTTTATAGATAAAAAACCTTCTTTAGGGATTGTTTTAAATGATAATTCTAATATTGATTTGTCAATAAATAAATTTTTTTCACACAATGATTATTTAGATATTGAAAGCAGAAGAATTTATTTAATCAAAATGCTTATTGGAAATTCCTACAAAACCACTATAACTGATATTTCAGATAAATTCTATATTAGCAAAAGTTCAATTTATAATGACATTAAGAATTTCAATTATTATATAAGAAAATTTGATGTTGAAATTTTTGTACAAAATGATTTTTTGGAAATTAAAGGTTCTGAAACACTTATACAATCAGCTCTTAAATATCTTATATATAACGTGATTTATAAATACAAAGTTTCAATAGATGAAGTTCAAAGGGAATTGTTATCAAATAGGGCAAACTTATTTTTAAAAGATATCATAGATTTTATAAATTCTATAGAAAATATAAATATACCAAATTATTACTACGATTCATTTTATATTTCTACAGCAATATTTTATGATCGCAGAAGTTGTGGCCATAAAGTCCAATATCTTGATGAAATTATAGACTTAGACAAAAATATTGAATATAAAATTAAATCTTTATTAGTAAGTAATTTTTCTTGTGTAAAATCTTGTGAAATAAAATATTTAATAAATTTAATTTATACGCATGGCTTATATAAGTATTCATATAAAGATAATTTGATAGATGTTTCATTGACAAAAGAAATAATAAGCAAGGTTTCTAAGGATATAAATAGTGATTTAACTAACAACCAAGTGCTTATTTCATCTTTAAAATATCATCTTCCTTTAATGGTATCTCGTTTACAAAATGATATTTATATTTACTTTAAACTTTTAGAAGATATTAAAAATGAATATTTTTCTTTATATAAAATCGTTTGGAATGCTCTTGAATTGATTGAAAATACCTACAAAGTTACTTTAAACGGCAATGAAGTTTCTTTAGTTCTTTTACATTTTTTAATAGCTATCGAAAAACAAAACAACTTTAAAAAAATTATAATTTTATGCCAATATGGAATGGTGTTTTCTCAAATAATATTGGAAAAGGTTAAAAAATTTCTTCCTAAAGACTGTGAAATCATAGTTAAAAATTTGGAAGATATTAAAAATAACAAAGTTATTGCAGATATGATAATAAGCTCTATTGATTATCATGATCCTGATATTCCTGTAGTTAAGGTTTCTCCTACCATAACAACTGAAGATTATATAAATATAATAACTACTTACAATAAATTTGATTTACTTGATTCGAGAAAAAATTCATTTGCATCTATTGATAAATATTTAAGAGAGGACTTAATTTATACAAACTTCAAAGTTGATTCGAAAGAAGATTTTATTATTAAGGCTTTTGAAATTCTTAGAAAAAAAGATTTGGTTTATGATGATTTTAAAAATTCTATCCTAGATAGAGAAAAACATGGAAGAACATTTTTTGAAACAGGAATTGCTCTTCCCCATGCTAATTCAAAAACGATAAAAAAATCTAATATCTCTATATTTACACTAAATAAAGATATTAAACGGAATGAAGGATGCGTTAAGGTCATAATATTATTTAATTTTATAGAAAAAGATAATGATGATTTTAAAAATTGTATAAACGAAATATATAATATCATTTTTTCTTTCGAGGAAATAAAAAAGCTAAGAAATAAGTCAGTAAAAGAAATTTTGGAATATTTTAAGGAAGGTAATAATAATGAAAGAAATTAAAAACTATCCCAGATTAACAATTATCCTTAGAGGATACTCTTATGAAGATGCTTTGTATCTTATAAAGATTCTTGCTGATTCTAAAAAAAATGTAGGTATAGAAATTACAAGTAATACAGATAATTACCTAAAAATTATAAAAGATGCTTCTAAAGAATTTGGGAAAAAGATTATGATAGGTGCTGGCACAATATTAAATTTAGACCAAGCAAAAGATGCTATAACAAACGGTGCAAAATTTATATTAAGTCCAGTAACTCTAAGCAAAGAAGTTATAGATTATGCAAAAGAAAAAGGAGTATATACAGTACCAGGTGCTATGACTCCAAGTGAAATCTACAAAATGGTTCTTTATGGTGCTGATATCATTAAAGTATTTCCTTTTTCTTCATTAAAATCAAATTACGTTAATCAAGTTATGGGCCCACTTGATAAACTAAATATAATGGCTGTAGGAGGTGTTAAAAAAGAAAATTTAAAAGAGTTTTTGACTTGTGGTGCAAGTTATGTAGGTGTTGGTTCTTCCATGTTTAATAAGGAAGATGTAAAAAATAGAAGTACGGAAGAATTGTTAAAATCAGTAGATAAAATGCTTGATATAATCAATTCTTATGAAGAAAGTAGCTTATAAATGGAACTTATATACGCAAATATAAATGTTGAATACTCAAATACTTTTGAGTATTTTAAAGAAACTTTTGAAAAAATGTATAAAACAAATTCAGTTTGTGAAAAATATCTGGATTCAATTATAGATAGGGAAAAAATATTTCCAACTGGTCTTAAAATAGGAAATATTAACATAGCCATTCCTCATACTGACCATAAGTATTCTAATGTTGAAGGAATAGTTTTATCAACTCTTAAAAGCCCCCTAATTTTTAAGAGAATGGATGATCCTGATAAAGACGTTAGTGTTGATATAATAATTCACTTATTTTTCAATACTGGAGATAAAAAAGTTGAAGTTTTACAAAAACTTATGGCTTTGGTGCAAAATCAAGAAAAGCTAAAAGAAATATTAAAATGTAAAAATGAAAATGAAATTAAAAATATCATAAAAAATTTATTTAAGGAGAAAGTAACAAATGAGTAGTAAAACAATAATCGTTGCATGTGCATCTTCAATGATCACATCAACTATAGCTGTAAATAAAATCAAAAATCTTGTAGAAAAACACAAATTGGCTCAACCAAAAATTTTACAAATGAAATTTTCAGAAATATCAGGTGCATTAAAAACAAATGATGTTGATTTGATTGTTCCTACTGGAAAGTTAGGCAAGGATATTAGTGGTAATATACCAGTTGTATCTGGAATGCCTTTTATAACGGGAATTAACGAAGATAAAACTATCAATGAAATAGTTGAAATACTAAGTAAATAATAGGAGGATTTTATGCAAATTATAGTAGATGGATTAAATTGGATAGCATCTCTCGGTCCAATGGTAATGATGCCTATAATAATTTTTATAATAGGTCTAATATTTAGAGTCAAAATAAAAATTCTGATTAAGTCTGCTCTAATGACAGGAATAGGTTTTGCAGGAGTTAATATAGTTATTAACTGGTTTATCCAACAAGTAAGTCCTGCAGTTCAAAAAATGGTAGAAAATTGGGGCATTCAAGCAAGTATTTTAGATGTAGGCTGGCCTGCAAGAGCAGCTGCAACATGGGCTTTCCCTTTAGCTGCAGTTGTTGTATTTATTGTAATCGGAATTAATATATTAATGCTTATTACTAAAAAAACAAAAACTGTAATGGTAGACTTTTGGTCTTATAACCACTTTATCTTTACAGCAGCAATAACATATTTTGTTACAAATCAAAATGTATTTTTGGCTCTTTTAGCTGGAGCAATTGATGCAATAATAACTTTTAAACTTGCTGATTGGACCACACCATTAGTTGAGGATTATTTCGGTATGGAAGGTGTAAATTTCCCAACAGCTAATTCAGTTGGTTGGGCACCTATAGCTTACGGATTAAATAAACTATGGGATCTTATTCCTGGATTAAATAAAATTAATGCTAACCCTGGCAAAGTTCAAGAAAAATTTGGTTTTGTCGGTGAGCCTATGTTTATGGGACTAATATTTGGAATGCTAATAGGAATCTTGGCAAAAGAAAATATATCAACAATTTTAATACTTGGTATGGCTACAGCAGCAACTATGGTTCTTACTCCTGTAATGATGAGAGTTTTAATGGAAGGTTTGCTACCTTTTGCTGAATCTATAAAAGAATTACTTAATAAAAAGTTTCCTGGAAATCAATTTACAATGGGTATTGATGCTGCTTTGACAGTTGCAAACTCTAGCGCTATAGCTGTAGGTATAATAATGGTTCCTATTACTTTAGTTTTAGCTGCAGTATTGCCAGGTAATAAATTACTTCCTGTTGCAGATATAGCTTACCAAGCAATGTGGTTAGCTGCATGGCCTGTAGCATTTTCAAAAGGAAATATTTTTAGAGGTGTTTTATCAACAACAGTTATTACAATTTGTGTATTGTTAATAGCAACTTCACTTGCACCAATTCATACACAATTATCTGTTCAAGGTGGATTTGTTCTTCCTAATGGAATGGATTTAGTAACAACAGAAGATGCTGGAACTCATATTTTAGGATTTATTATTTCTAAAATTTTTGGATTATTAGGTGGTATTATAGGATAAAAATATGAAAATAACAGATATAAAAGTATACAAAGTAAAACCTAGATGGATATTTGTAAAAATAATTACTGATGAAGGTATTTCAGGTTGGGGAGAATTAATCTCCGGAACAAAAACTGAAACAGTTGTAGCTGGTGCTTATGAAATTGGCAAAAGAGTTCTAATAGGTAGAAATCCTTTTGAGATTGAAAGACTCTTTCAACAAATGCACAGATCTTTTTTCAGAGGTGGACCTATAAATGCAACTATAGTTTCAGGATTCGAAATGGCTCTATGGGATATTAAAGGTAAGGCTTTAAATGTCCCTGTTTATGAATTGCTCGGAGGTGTTGCTAGAGATAAAATTAAAGTTTACTCATGGATTGGCGGAGATAGACCATCAGGAGTATTAGAACAAGCTCAAGATAGAATTAACAGAGGTTTCGATTCTATAAAAATGAATGCTACCGAAGAATTACACTATATAGATACTATAGAAAAAGTCGATAGTGTTATCGAAAGAGTAAGCATATTAAGGGAAAATTTTGGAAATAAAATCAATATTGGTATAGATTTTCACGGAAGAGTTCATAAACCTATGGCAAAGGTTCTTGCAAAAGAGCTTGAACAATTCCATCCAATGTTTTTAGAAGAGGTAGTTCTTCCTGAAAATTATGAGTATTACAAAACCATATCAAATCTTGTTTCCACTCCTCTTGCTACTGGTGAAAGGGAATATACAAGGTGGGCATTCAAAAAAATATTCGAGCAAAAAGCCATTGATATTATTCAACCTGATGTTGCCTTATGTGGTGGCATATTAGAGCTTAGAAAGATTGCTGCCATGGCTGAAGCTTACGATATGGCAGTTGCTCCACACGCTCCGTATGGTCCTATAGCACTTGCTGCAACTTTGCAAGTGGATTCATGTACACCTAACGTATTTATACAAGAGCAAAGTTTAGGAATCCACTATAATAAAGGTTTTGACCTTCTTGATTTTGTTAAAAATAAAGAAATATTTGAATTTAAAGACGGTTTTGTTGATATTCCTAAAAAAAGTGGTCTAGGAATTGAAATTGACGAAGACTATTTAGATGAGATTGCAAAAGAAGGTTTAGTTTGGACCAATCCTTCATGGAAACACTATGACGGAACTATAGCGGAATGGTAAAATGATTAGAACAGTAAGGGGAAAAATTGACGGAAAAAATTTAGGTAACACCCTAATCCATGAACACATATATGTAAAGCCAAATGAATTATTTGATTATTACGATTATACCTTAGATAACCCTGATAAAATGATTGAAGAATTAGATTTTTTCAAAAAATCCAATGGCAGAAGTATTGTTGATTTAACTCCAATAAACTATGGAAGAAATCCTATTGCACTTTTTAATATAGCTAAAAAAACATCTGTTAATCTTATGTTTGTAACCGGATTTCATAAAGAAGAATTCATGCCAAAATGGCTTGATAAAATGACGGATGACGATATATATATTTTTTTAAAAAGAGAAATTTTAGAAGGTGTCACAGAAAAAAATCTCTTACCAGTTGCAATGAAATTTGGAACAAGTAATAATAAGATAACTGCCAAAGAAAAAAGAATTATAGAAATCGAAGCAAAAGTCCACAGAGATACCAAAATTCCATTTATTACACATTGTGATAAAGGAACTATGGGTATTCAACAAATCCAATTATTAGAAAAATTTGGAGTTGATTTGAAAAAAGTATGTTTAAGCCATGTTGATTTAACAATGGATTATGCCTATATTTTGGAAATAGTTAAAACGGGAGCCTCAATCAGCTTTGACCATGTGGGAAGAGATCCACTTTATGAAGATTTTAATAAAATAAAAATACTTTCAAAGTTAATACAAGCTGGATATATTGATAAAATTAATATATCGGGAGACATGGGTAGAAAAAAATATTTAAATTCTTACAATGGAAAACCCGGTTTGGACTATATTCTAACGGACTTTAGAGAAAATTTTATAAAAGAAATTGACGAAAAATCATTTGATAAAATCTTAATAGAAAATCCTAAAAGATTTTTAGAATGGTAAAATGTCTTGAATTTGCTAACAAGTGTAACACTTACAAAAATAATAGTTTGATATTTGTAAGTGTTACACTTTTATTTTTAAATATATAATAAATTTTATTGATAATGTAACTATATTATATTCTAAAATCTGCATTAAAATATCCTAATCATTCATGTATATACTTTAGATTCAGCTATAATATATTAAAACATGTTTTAAATTATCTACTGTAATAAATACTATGACTGATATTCTAATTGACATCTTAAATTGCATTAAGTCTGCTGATAAACTTGTTTCTGGTAAGAATTTTTTGACATTAATTTATAAATTTAATGGATATATATTATTGATGTCACTTTTTGAAAAAAGGTAGTTTCTAATCTTTTTTAAATTACATTTAGATAATTTAAAAGAAATTATTAATAGTAAGAAGAATGCTCCAAAATCATTTTATTGTATTATTTAGAATGTATAAATTTTATTTTTATGTTACCTTCCCAATTATATAATTACTTTTATTGCAGTATCCAAAATAACATCTTCTATTTACAAAAATTTCTCTAATTTTAGAACTATGACACTTATTAATAGAAACTTATTAATTTCTATTACTGATTTTTAAGAATTTTATTGTTTATTATCTAACTATAAAATTCAGCAAAAGCTTTTATAATTAGCAAAAATAGATTTTAAAATCAAAATATATTTTAATTTTCCCTAAATAACTTTTACAGTTTCATCAATATTTTTGCGTTTATAATGATTTTCTAAAGGCTTAACTCCATCATTCGCATAACCCAAATCAATCATCGCAACAATTTTTTCATTTTTAGGCAAAGAAAATTCTTCGCTAGCCTTATCAGGATCAAAAAGATTTACCCAACAAGAATCAACGTCAAGGCTTGAAGCTGCCAAGACCATGTGACTTGCAACAATCGTAGCATCTTCAACACCAGTATTATATTTTTCTCCCGGATAAACAAAAGCCTCACTCTCATCAAAAGCTACAAGCAAAACAAGAGGAGCATTATACCTACAAGGAGTAAGCTCATCAATTTTTATAAGAGCATCATTTGATTTTGCAACGTAAATTCTTTGAATCTGATTGTTCTTAGCAGTAGGTGCAAGCCTGCCCGCTTCAAGAATAATATCAAGCTTCTCCTTTTTAACTTTTTTATCACTAAAATTTTTACAAGAATAACGATTCTTCACAAGTTCAATAAAATTCATAATATCTCCTTTAATAAAATTTCAAGTAATATACAATGTCATATATTTAATTAAACTATATAGTGAAAAGTTCACTTCAATATATCATATGTTATTAATCAACTATGATTCATAAAATTGGAGTTTATCATATGGACTAATTTCAATACATCTAATGTTACTATTCAACATCTCTTCCTCGTAAATTTCCATTTTCTTTGCCTTTATTTCAATACATCTAATGTTACTATTCAACTTAAATGCTTTTAAAATATTTAATTTATATTCTTCATTTCAATACATCTAATGTTAATAATCAACACATCTCCATCATCCCATTGCCAAATATCTCCCCATATTTCAATACATCTAATGTTAATAATCAACAAGTCAAGTTTTTGAAATGTTAGATGGAAGAAAGATATTTCAATACATCTAATGTTAATAATCAACGGAATATCATCATTACTTTGGTTTTTGTCCGATTATATTTCAATACATCTAATGTTAATAATCAACATAGAACCCGTTTGAGTAGAAGCTGGCGTTGGGGGATACGTATATTTCAATACATCTAATGTTAATAATCAACGATGAGTGTTGAACAAATGAGACCTCTTACCTTAAAATTTCAATACATCTAATGTTAATAATCAACAAGTTGTTTTCCCTCATCTCCTAATATTTTTAAAACATTTCAATACATCTAATGTTAATAATCAACGCTTTTATTTAAGTGAATTTCTTTTCCTATTTTTACAAGTTCACTGTTATCTTCGAAATTTAATTTGTTGGCAAACAAATAACACTGTCTTTTGCAATGAAAATAATAATTTATTATTGTTCCATTCATATTATGTCCTCAAATTCATCATTCTCATTTTTGTAGTTTAATCTTTCATTGTAAATATATTTTTCTCCATCTTCTATATAAACAAGATTTCCTATTATATCATTTGCTTTTCCAATATATTTTATAAAATCTCTTTTTGTAATTCTATAAAGAAAATCTGACATTTGGGCTTTATTTTCTGAAAGTTTTACCATCTTTTCACTATAATCCATATCTTTATTCTCAATAAGATTTGCGTATTGAGTCCAAATTTCAGATCCATTTATTTCTTTTCCATTTATCCTTAAATTTCTATTTAAAAATAATTCTATCATTTGCCTATTATCATCAATTAATTCCATGTGTTTTGATATTTTTTCAAAATTTAATTTAATAAGGTCTTTTTCAAAATTTATATAGGCATATTCATCCCTATCATTTTTTGCTTTTTGTAATTTTAGGGCAAAATATCTAGAGAAATCTTTAGTTTCAAGATCTTTTCTCCTATCCTTATTTCTTAGAGTCAATATATCTTGGGCATTTTTATAAATTTTCTTTTCATCTGCCATATCAAAAAAATATGCAACTGCATCCTTTTTACTTGCCGCTCTTCCAATTCTTCCCAAAAATTGTTCTTCATTTTCAAGCATAGATATATCTTTGTAACCAATATCCATGTCAATATCAACTCCTGCTTCTACAACTTGGCTTGCAATTAATATGGTTTTTTTAATAACTTCTCCACTTATTTGTCCGATAACTTGAGCCTTTCTTCTCAAATTATCATCTCCTGTTAAAATCAAAATATTATATTTTTCAAAAAATTCTTCCTCATTTAAGATTTTAAAGAAATTTTCTGCGTCTTTTTTTCTAATAAATTCTACCAATATTTTTTGGTGGTTTCCTATATTTTCTTCCATGTGCTTTAAAAGATGATTATAGTCAATTTTTCCCAAATATAGCAAATCATAGTTTATTTTGACCCTATTTTTAAATAAAGGCTCATTAAACATTTCTCTAGGATTTTTAATTAATTTTCCTATATTTTTCTTTTTATCATCATTTAATAAAGCTGACAAGTCAGGAAGAGTTGCTGACATAATAATTATTTTTAGATTAAAAATCTTGGCATAAATTTCTAACATTTCTATAATTTCATTCCACAAATCTTCCCTGTAAGCTTGGATTTCATCTAAAACAATTACAGAATTTGTAAGTTGATAAAGGCCGAAGATATTTTTTCTTTTATTTGAAAAAAGCGTATTAAAAAGCCCTACATTAGATGTGATTATAAAGGGAGAATGAAGAAACTGTCTATCTAAGAGAGATTTTATATAATAATCCCAATCTTTCATAAAATCATCATCTTGGACTTTTCCAATTGGAGTTATTGAATTTATAATAGAAATTTTTTCTTCTATGCTGGTTTTTTTATAGTATTTTAAAAGAGTATTTTTGTTCTGTTCCACCAAGGTGTTAAAGGGATAGGCGTATATTATTTTATTAATCTGAGCATTTAATAATTTGAAAGATAAATTCATAGCAGTATTAGATTTGCCAGAACCTGTGGGAGCTTCTAAGAAAAATATATTCTTATCTTTTTCTTCTTCTAAATTTTTTTCTGCATTTAGAAAAATTTTCGTCCTTAGATCATTTATATTTTCTTTTTTCTCATAAGATTTATCCTTTTCGCTTTTTCTAATACTTTTTATGAGTTTTGAATTATTGTATATCTTTATGAGGTCGTTTTGATTTATTTGAGGAAGATTTGTCTTATATCCATTCATATAATCAGTTGTAGCATAAAAATCAGATGCAACTAAAATAGAATATACAAGTCTTGTGTAAATATATATTTCTTTGGATTTTGATTTTTTGAAATCTGTATAAGAGAAGTCCATATCAAAATCATAGACCAGATCCATAATTTCATTAGATATTTCTTCAAAATCATCAAAAAATTCTTCCTTTATATTCTTATCTTTCCTTAAATATTTTATAGTTTTATAAAATTTACTTCTTTCATCAATAAATAAATCAAAAAAATTATGAATTGAATATGAGAAGTCTGATAAATCACTATGATGTCTAGAAATTACAAAGGCATTTAAAAAAATAAGATAATAAAATTTTTCTTTTAGTTCATCATCAATTTTTAAATTTTTAATTTTTCCAACAAAAATATAAACATAAATAAATGAAGAAAGTATAGAATGTTGGCTTTCTATTCCCAAATCTATAAGGTCTATTTCAAAATTTTTTAATTTATTTCTTTGAAACCTAGAATTAATTTTTCCCAAATCATGAAATAATATTACAGAATCTATCAAATCTTTAAAATAAGTATGTCCCTCTTTTTGGTCAAATATACTTAGGAAAAATCTTTCAAAGACTTTTCCTAAGTTTTTTTCTTCCAGAATTTTTTCATAATATTTAAAAGTTTTATTTATATGATCTTGTAATTTTTCTTTACTATCTCCAACTCCATCGATATGGGCTAGATAATTATCGGAATTTTTAACTATAAAATCAAGTTTCATAAATTCCTTCTTCGCTGTAAAAAGCAAGTTTTAAATTATTATCTAAATCTTTAAATATTACATTTTTATCTGATTTTTTTCTAACTTCTCCATTACTTGCTAATGTTTTTTTTCTTATATATCTTTCAGTGTCTTCCTCTAAGAAAAATGGAAGATTTTCTTCATATTTATAAATCTTACTTTTTAGCCTTAGTTTAAAATCTTCATCCCAAAAAAGGGAATTTATAATCTTTGCATTACTTTTTTCTATATCAACAATTTCACAATCACTAATATTTGCCATGTGATCATTTGTTCCAAGATAAGGAGTAAAAATTGTTTTTTTATTTAAAATATATTCTTTTATCATTTCACTTTGGTCACTATCTAATAAAATATAAATTAACCATGAAGGATTTTCTAGCCAAACTTGGCGAATTACTAGATTTCCTCCCTGATGATTTGATGCAAAGGCTGTAGAGTTATTAAAAACTTGTAATTTTCTATCAAAAACTCCATTATTACCCTCAGAAACCACAGAAATTTTAAGGTCTTTTAATTTTTTATAAAATTCAGGATATTTTTCCCTATTCTTATCGTTGTAGCCCTTATATCCAAGAATTGCTCCCAAAAGTCCAAGAAGGGCGGCTCTGTGAATTTGCCCATAAGTATAATATAGATAAGTATTTACATCTGGCTGTTTAAAAAAACCTGTTTTACCACTTAATCTAAATCTCAAAGCTTTCATATTAAGCCTCGATTTTTTCTCTTGTGTATATATTATAAATTTCTATATTATCTGGAAAATTAACCAAGTCTATTTTTTCATTGTCATAATAAATTTCAATTTTTTCTATATCATCTCTTTTTTCTAGAATATATTTTCCTGTAAAAATTATCTTATCTTTTGAGTTTTCTTCAGAATTTTTTTCAAATTCAATGTAATTTGCAAGGCTTGGAAGATAAGTATCTAATTTTGTTTCAACAAACATTGAAAATTCATTATTTGCTCCTTCCTTGGCATTTGTTGCATAGGAAGTTGCACAATCAGTTGCAGCTAATTTGAATTTTTCATAATCTTTTTCGCTATAGCCTTCTGTAACTCCTAATTTTTTGTAATCATCATAAGCCTTTGGATTTATTACAAAAGAATAAAAATAATGAGCCTCATCTGATACAATTTTATTTCCTAAAGTAGAATTTTTTGCATCTTCTTCTAATTTACTTTTTTCTTTTGCATTAGGGTCTCTAAAAGGAGATAAAATTTGTTGATCTAGAGCCCTGCTATCTTCATATTTGTTCATACCTTGGGAAATTTGCACAGCTCCAGTTATTGATATATTATTTCCTTTTTCTGCAAAGGTAGCTCCAAAATTTTTTACATCTGTTGCAGAAAACAAGTTAGTCAAAATTTTTTCTGATTCACCAGCTTTAATTTCTGTATCAAAAACTTGTTCATATCTTTCTTTTAAAGTTCTAGGTATTAGATTTCCTTTATTATCTATTATGTAACTTTTTATATAAATCACCTTCTCGCCTTGTTCAGACCATTTTTTCTTCATTGTATATTTTAAAGCCTTATCTGATCCAAAAATTTCACCAGAAGATAAAGATTTTGGAAATCCTGAAAAATCCGCATTCCAATTTGCCATTTTTGATCCTATACCAATAATTCCATAAACTCTTTTGTTAAGCTCTGTCATTTTCTTCTCCTTCACTTAGTTTTTTTCCATAAAGATATGATTCTTCTAAAAATCCTGCCATTATCCACTTATCATCAGCCTTTTCCTTTTCAAATTCATAAACAAGAATTTGGCTTACTGCCCTGTTAAATCTTACATCTTTAGTGCTAATATTGTGGGCATAAGTTACAAGCAAATGTTTTAAATTTTCAATTATCTTATAAGTTCTTTGTTCACTCAAGAAATTTCTAATAAAGGTTAAATTTTTATCGCCAATCTTTGAATGATTAAGCAATTTTCTCAAAACTTGTCCTAGGGCAAACAAAATTTCTTCATCACCTTCAAGAGAAATATCTCCTGCTGATTCCAACTTTCTTTTCATCTTTTCTTGAAAATCCATGTAATTTTCCTCCTTTTTTTCAAAATATTCTTTTAAAGATAAATAATAATTAAATTGAGTAATAGCCTTGGTCTTATAATCATTTGTAAGAGAATATTTAATAGAATCTTTCAAAAGCCTATCTAAGATCCTTACAACTTCTTTATTCTTATTATTTATTATTGCAACTTCCAGACTTTTTCCATAGTTTAAAATTATCATTTTGAAATTTAATTCTTTTATATTTAAATTATCCAAATTATACTTATTTCTTTGGTAATAATTATAGAAAAAAACTGTATCTATTTTATTTAAAAGTATATTTTTTTCAGTAACAAGACCGTATTTTTCTTCTCTTTTAGAAATATCCTCAGCTTTAGCATTTTCAGGTAAATATTCTTCAATGAATTGGTTAATTTGAATTTTTATATCATCAAAATCTTTTGAATAAATATTATAATCTAAGATAGCTGCCTCATTTTTTTCAGGATACAAAAACAATTCAAAACCTATAAAATTTTTATTTTTTTCAAAACTTATTTCCTTATTTCCAGTATTAAAATATATCCTCTTATATCCTCTCTTGACAGATGATGAAAGATAAGAAAAAAATAAATTTTGTAATTTTGCCACATCTGCACTTATTAGATAAGGCTGTTTTACCTTCCTAGACAAGTTTTCCAAATAAGGCTTTTTACTATCTATTCCCAAATTATCATCAGAGACACCAAGAGTTTTCCCATTAACTTCTATATTATATTTATTCTTATTAAATAAATTGGTAAGCAAATATCTATCTTGCTCTCTTTGATAAAAATTTTTTGTTTTTTCTTCATCTTCATAAACAAAAAATATTTTGAAATAATCTTTTGAGCTTGTATCAATATCAAAGATATTTTTATTATCAATATTTTCAACAAGCCACTTTTCAATTTTTTCAGCCTCATCTACATTGACGCCACCCAGTTTTTCTTCATTCTCCAAATAAAGATTTTTTGCATTTTTATCCTTATATTTTTTGAGTGGATTTTTTAAAATTGAAAAATATCTTTCTATTGCATCTTTATTAATCTTATCTTCATAAGAATTTTCCTTGAAGAAAAAACTATAATAATTAGAACTATGGATTGACTTTTTTGAATCTATTGGTTTTTGAGTATTTATAATATTAGAATAAAAGTCCAAATTTTTAATTAAAGAAAAATTTAATGGTTGATTTTCAATTTTCTTTTCTTTTTTGTCATATTTAATTTTAAAACTTGGGCTAACCTCCCAAGGACCTTTTTCTTTCATAGTAACAAGATAATATTTACCATCTTTTGGAATATATCCTCTCAAAACCATATCAGGATCCTCATCCAAATTTTTCTTAAAAATTTCCAAACATTCTTCTAACACATAATCACCTCCTAAATTAAATATTTATAGCCCAAAAATCCTGCCCCATAAGCTGAATTTTCACTAAATGTCACAGCAAGTGCAAAATAAGCTAAGTCTTGGCTTCTTTTATCCATATTTATTTCTAGCTCAAGCTTATCGCCCAAAAGTTTTATATTTTTAAATTTAAAAGCAATTGGACTTTCATTTAAAAATTTAAGGCTTGTATAAAATTCCCCCTCCTCTATATTCTCATCAATAAAAAATTTGTATTTTTTAATTAAATTATCTGTGAATCTCTTTTCAAATTCTTCTAAGGTCAACTTTTCCTTCCAATATCCAAAATCATTTTTTATAATTGTAGGATTTAGGGTAAATAGTTTTGAAATCGGTGATTTTGGAATTATCCTAACATCCACAGTCAAGTTTTTGAAAACCTTATTCTTGTAATCAGAAAAACTATTCAAAATATAATTTACAAATTCTTCATCAATTGACCTAATTCTGTACTGATAAACCATATTTTTTTTGTAGAACTTTTTTATTGGATATAGATTATCGTGGCAGTAGGATTTATAATTTTTAGATTTGTGAATATCTAAAAATTTTTCATTTTCTGACAAATAAGAAATTATTGCTTTTGAAATAAATTCCAAAGAATCTGATGAATCAATATCTTCTAATAAAAATGTTCTAATTTTTAGTTCGTAAACTTTCATTTTTCACCTTCTTTATTGCAAATATATTTTTAAGCTGATTAATAAAATAATAATTAAAAATTTTACATCTCACGTTAATAATTAAACTCTTATCAATTTTCTTACTATTTAAAATTCATCTAATTAATAATCAACTCTAATAGTTTTTTACCCACGATAAATTTAATAAATCATTATAAAATTTTTAAAAAATTTCTTCCCACACATTGTTAATTTTATATTAATGATTTATAATACCCCTAGAGATAGTATTTAAGTTTTAAAACTATACTCTTTTACACCATTATATTTAATTTTAAAAAATGAGCTTATATATTTAGTGAGACTCAAAATATTTTGTTACTTGTGCAAGGTTTTGTCTGTTTATTAAATATAAACTGCTTTTACCTTGCTTTTTTTAAGGAGATTTTATGGAAATTGAAATGTTAAAAGGAAAAATTCATAGGGCTACTGTGACTCAGGCTGAACTTGACTATGTTGGTTCTATTACTGTTGATGAGGCTTTGCTCGATGCAGCTGGAATTAGAGAGTATCAGAAAGTTCAAGTAGTTAATATTAACAACGGAAATCGAATTGAAACTTATACGATTGCTGGCGAGAAAGACAGTGGTGTTATTTGTTTAAATGGTGCTGCAGCAAGACATTTTTCGCCTAATGATTTGATTATTATAATGGCTTATGCCTCTTATAATGAAAAAGATTTGGAAAATTATAGTCCAAAGGTTGTTTTTGTTGATGATGAAAATAAAATCAAAAAAATTTCATCTTACGAAAAACATGGGACTTTAGTGTAAATAAATTTTAGTGGTGTAATAGGCTATCTCTAAATATTTTTAGAGGAGAAGAAAATGAAAGTTATCAAAAAAATTGATGAATTGAAAGATGTTTTGAAAGATTACAAAAAAGAAGGTAAAACTATTGGCCTTGTTCCTACAATGGGATTTTTACACAAGGGTCATGCAAGTTTAATTAAAAAGGCTGTCGAAGAAAATGACATCGTAGTTGTTTCTGATTTTGTAAATCCTATCCAATTTGGACCAAATGAGGATTTGGAATCTTATCCAAGAGATATAAATGCTGACAGCAAATTGTGCGAAGACTTGGGAGCTGATTTTATTTTTAATCCTGAACCTTCAGAAATGTACCACGACAAAAAAGCCTTTGTTGATATTGAAGGTCTTTCTGATAATTTGTGCGGTGCAAGAAGAGCTGGACATTTCAGGGGAGTTTGTACTGTTTGTACAAAATTATTTAATATAGTTGGCCCTAACAGAGCATATTTTGGACAAAAAGATGCCCAACAACTTTCAATCATCAAAAAATTAGTTTTTGATTTAAATATTCCAGTTGAAATTGTTGCTTGCCCAATTGTAAGAGAGGAAGATGGACTTGCTATGTCTTCAAGAAATACCTATCTTTCAGCTGACGAAAGAAAGGCTGCTCTTTGTCTTTCAAAGGCAATTTTTGAAGGAGAAAAAATGGCGAAAGAAGGAGCTAGCGTAAAAGAAGTTTTGGAAAAAATGAAAGAAATAATTTCATCAGAAAAACTTGCAAAAATCGACTATATCAGTGCCGTTGACCTTGAAACAATAAAAGATGTAGATAATTTCAACAAAGATACCTTGGTAGCAATTGCCGTATACATTGGAAAAACAAGATTAATCGATAATTTTATTTATGAGGTGTAAAGATGGAAAAATTTTCAAGAATTTCAGATAAAATAACTCAAAATATCGGTTTAATTATTATTATATTTTCTGTAGTAGCCTATTTTGTCCCAGATTATTTTTCTTGGATGACAAATTACACCACAATTTTTCTTGCCCTTGCAATGTTTGGAATGGGAACATCCATAGATTCAGATTCGTTTAAGAAAATATTAAAAAATCCTAGGGATATTTTTATAGGAGCCTTGGCACAATTTACAATTATGCCCTTACTTGCTTGGATTTTGGCAGTAGGATTTAATGTAAATAGAGATATTGCTTTGGGAATTATCCTTGTAGGATCTTGCCCTGGGGGAACTGCATCAAATGTAATAACCCATATAGCTGGAGGAAATGTATCAATGTCAGTTTCTATGACAATTTTATCAACACTTCTTGCTCCAATTGTTACACCATTTTTGGTTTATCTTTTGGCAGGAAGATGGGTTGAAGTTTCAATTTTAGCCATGTTTAAATCAGTTGTTACAGTAGTTTTAATACCAGTTTTAATGGGAATTTTTGCAAAAAAATTAAGCCCCGAAAAAATGGAAAAATCAAAATCAATTTTCCCATTAATATCATCACTTGCAATTATTTTGATAATTTCAGGAATAATCGGAGCAAATGCAGAAAAAATCGCAAAATCTGGACTAATCGTTTTATTAATAGTAATGATTCACAATGCCTTGGGACTTTTATTAGGACTTGGCGTTGCAAAATTATTCAAAATGGATTACGACAAGCAAACAGCCCTTTCAATCGAAGTGGGAATGCAAAATTCAGGCCTTGCCATCCAACTTGCAACAGCAAATTTTGCCCTAAACCCACTAGCAACCCTCCCAGGAGCAATTTTTTCAATCTGGCACAATATTTCAGGCTCAATTTTCGCATCAATTAGAAGAAAAGATGTAAAAGAAATAGCTTTTGCTAGGGAAAAATAAATTTTAAATATTTAATTAAAAAAGATGAGGATCTTTGAAGTCCTCATCTTTTTTCTTTAATAAGGTAAACTAGAATCAAGCTATTAAAAATAAATATAGAAATTTACATCTATGATAAATTAATCTACTAATAAGATAATTCTATTTGAATACATGATTATTATTTTAATATGAGATCTTATTGCTTCATATCATCTAAACTAATCTTTTCGCTAATTTTATAGCTTGTATAAGACTATTTTCACTCGCTTTACCTTTTCCAGCTATATCAAAAGCTGTTCCATGATCTACTGATGTTCTTATAATTGGCAACCCTAAAGTTACATTTACTCCATTATAAAAGTCTAATAGTTTTAAAGGAATATGACCTTGATCATGATACATACAAACAACACCATCATAGATTTTATTTGCAGCTTTAAAAAAAACCGTATCAGGTGGCACAGGCCCTTCAACTGGAATATTTTTTTCTATAGCTTCTTTTACTGCTGGAGCTATTTCATTAGCTTCTTGATTTCCGAACATAGAATTTTCTCCTGCATGTGGATTTAATCCTGCAACAGCTAATTTATAATTATCGCCTTTCAATTTTATCAAGGCTTGATTTAATAATTCTATACATTCTAAAATCCTATCTTTTTTTACCAAATCGCAAGCTTTTTTCAAAGGAACGTGAGTAGAAACATGATTTACTATGAGTTTTTCGCTCCATAACATCATTGAATAAGATCTAGTATTTGTCAAATCTGCAAATATTTCAGTATGACCTTGATAATGAATTCCTCCCTTATTAAGAGATTCTTTATTTATAGGACAAGTTACAACTGCAGACACTTTTCTTTCAAGTGCATCATTTATAGCAGCTTTTATATATTCGTAAGCTTGTCTTCCTGAATATGGATCTACTTTGCCTATTTTTATTTCTTGATTAGATTCTATATTTAATACGTTTATTTTTCCCTCGATAAAATCATCTGTTGATTTTATATAATTTATCTCTTCTTCTATTTTTAAAATATCTTTATAATATTCTAAAATATCCCTGCTCCCATATATTATACAATCATTTTTGTATTCACCATGATTAGCTAACATTTTCAAAGAGATTTCCGGACCTATCCCTGAAGGATCTCCCATTGTTATTGCTATTTTGCTCATTTTGAAATTCTCCTTATCTGATTTAAAGAATTATATATAGTTTTTTTATTGCCGAAAGCTCCTGCTTTTGTAACTAAGTATAAATCATTACTTACACCCTTGATTTTATTCATTATAACACCGTTTTCAATTTCATTTATTAAATTTGTACCTGTCGCACCAATAGATTTTAAGAATTCTATACTCGTTGTTCCACCACTTGTAAATACACCAGAAATATCAACTTCATTAATAATACTAATAGAAATTGATTTTAATAATTTTGATAAAATAAGATCGGTTTTCAAATTATTTTCTCTAAGATATTCTAAAGTTTCTGTGTAATCTCTTCGATCTTTTGATGTCACTATTATCACATCTTTATTTTCTTTTAGTAAACATATTACTTGATCAATCTTATTTTTATAACTATTATTAACATAATCCATCAAAGTAATTTTGATTACAGGAACTCCCATTTTTTTACAATATTCTATAGATTCTTTATTTTGCGATGAAACTGAGCCAACTATACCAACAGCTGGTTTTTTTATTATTAATTCATCAAATAACGCATCACACAAACCTGCGGAGCCTATAAATAATACTCTTTGATCGATTTCTAAGCTTTTTTGTGCTATTTTTAGTAAATCATCGTAAATTTCACAATCAAAAGTATTTATTCCTGGTTTTATATTTAAATCTTTTCTTATTTCATCAATATAGTGATGATGCATTTTATCAGCCAATATATTTTTTATATTATCATTAGTAACTGGTTTTTCAGGATCTTGAGAAAATTCAGTATCTAAAATTCTTTTTCCATTTACATATTGAATACCATCTTTAGTTGTTCTTCCTAAATTCGGATGAGCAGGTGCAAAAATAACAAATTGAGGATTTAAATATTTATATATAGCTTCATATTCACTTCTAATATTTCCTCTTAATGTTGAATCAACTTTTTTATAAATCACTAAGTAATCAGATAAATTTTCCAAATTAGAAATTGTTTTATCTACAATGTCATAAGCTTTGTTTTTATTTAAATTTCTAGTTTCTGTATCAATTATATTAATATTTGAATCGAATTTTTCATTACAATTTAAGCTAATACTCGCATCGTAACCTCTTTGAACTATTTTTATTCCAGAATCATTTGCACCAGTAAAATCATCAGCAATTAATAGCATTTTTTTCATTTCATCACCGATTATACAGCTTGTGATTTTGCATGTTTTTTACTAAAATGATCTGTTAATAACGGAGCAAATAAAGCTGTAACTATTATCGCCGCTGTCAATTGCCCTGTAGCTAAAGTTGAAACTTTCTCAGTTATCGCACCAAGCGCTAAAAGAGCAGCTGGAGTTCCAACTGAATTTCCAGCAGTTGTTCCAATAGCCCAACCTACACCAGGATTTTTAACTTTTAATAATTTCATTATTAAGTAACCACCAAGACCTGTCAATAAAGTACAAATTATTCCTAACAATATTCCAGGTATTCCTGCAGCTAAAAGATTTTTAAAATCTAAATTTGCTCCTAAAGGAAAGGCAAAAAATGGTATAAGTATTTCTGTACCAGGCTTAAGAAATTTAGCTATTTTTTCATCTAAATTACCCAATACAAATCCAATTATTATAGGAACAATTGTTGCTACTAAGGCAATAAATGGTATTTTAGCAATTCCTGTTGCTCCAAGTGCGACCATAGTTAAAAATGGACCATCGTTGATTGACAATATTGAAACCGCACCAACATCAGTAGAATCACCATATTCTGATGCCAAAGCAGCATATAATCCACCGTTTGAATTAGTTAAAGATGCAATTATTGCAACTGGTGTAATTGTTAAAAACCCTATTTCTCCAAATATCAAATTAACTAACCAACCAATTCCTGCTCCTATCAAAAATTTAATTAAAGTTAAAGCAAATCCTTTTTTTAAAGAAACACCCGCTTGTTTTAAACTTATTTGTGCTCCATTGCAAAATAGGAAAGCACCTAACAAGGCATTAGCTCCAGTTTTAAAAGTTGCAGTAGTAAATCCACCTATTTCCAAACTTTGTGGAAAAAAAGTATTGATGAATGCGCCAATTAATAAAGGTATTATCATAAGTCCACCAGGGACTTTTTTTACTTTATCTAAAATATTCATATTTTTTCCTTTCAATAAACATATATTTTTAATTTTTCAAAATAAATATAGTTTTTTCCTATCTGTATTTAATTTTTAAATTAAAAAGTTCCTGTGACTTTAAAAATACCAAATTCTTTATGACCTAAAGCTTCAGATTTTGTTTTCTTACCATTTGCCACTTTTTCAATTTCCTCCATAAGTTCATCGCCCATTTGCTCTAATGTTGCGCCTTCAGAAATAATTCTTCCCATATTCATATCAAGATTATCTTTCATTATTTCGTATGTATCAGGATTTCCAGTTATTTTTATAACTGGTGCTATTGGGTTTCCAGTAGGAGTTCCTCTACCTGTAGAAAATAAAATTATTTGAGCACCTGAAGCAACCATTCCTGTATTTGAATCTATATCTTGTCCTGGTGAATCCATAAAGTAAAGTCCTCTCTTGTTATAATCTATTGGTTCAGCATATTCTAATGCCCCAACAAAAGGTGCACTTCCAGCTTTATGCATACATCCAAGTGATTTTTCTTCAATAGATGTTAAACCACCAGCCTTATTTCCTGGAGTAGGTTGTCCACTTCTTAGATCTTCTCCTAGGTCAAGAGCTCTTTGTTCTACGTCATGAACAAAACCCAAGAATTTTTCTTTTTCTTTATCATCAATAAATCTTTTAGCTAAAAGATGTTCAGCACCTATAACTTCTGTGGTTTCACTTAAAATTGTTGAGCCACCCATTTTGCATATTCTATCAGAAGCTATACCTATTGTTGGATTTGCTGCTATTCCACTTGTTGGATCTGATCCACCACATTCTAAAGCAACTGTTAAATGACTAATATCAAACTCTTCTCTTTCTTGACCAGAAATTTTTTGAGCAAGCTCTCTTAGTATTTTTCCGCCTTCAGAAATTGTATTTAAAGTTCCATGTTGTTCTTGAATTACCAAATGCTTTACAGGTTTTCCTGTTTGAGAAATATCTTCTACAAGCGAACCAGCTTGTATTCCATCACAACCTAAACCAACAACTAAAACAGCTCCAACATTAGGATTTTTTCCAAATCCCGCTAGAGTTCTTTCGGTTTGACTCATATCAGATCCTATTTGACAGCATCCATGTTGGTTAGGAATAGCTATTGCTCCATCTACCTGAGAAGCAATTTTTGAAGCAGTATCTGCTGCACATACTGATGTTGGAATAACTAAAATGTGATTTCTTATTCCAAACGTTCCATTTTCTCTTTTATAACCAAATAATTTCATAATTCCTCCTATTTATCTCCCCTACCTCTTGTTGATTCTACGTTATGTGTATGTATAAAGTCTCCTTCTTTTGCATCTTGGGTCATATCCCCAATTACTTGACCATATTTGTAAACAAGATCTCCTTTTTTTAAATCTTTTATGGCAATTTTATGAAATCTACCAATATCTTCATTAACAATTATTTCTCTTCCATCTACATTTATAGCTTCACCTTTTTTTATCGCTTTTAAACAAGTAACAACGTTATCTTTCTCATCGATTTTTAATACTTTGTTCATAACCGCCTCCTTAATATTTTAATCTCACGTTTGCAAACGATTTTATTAAGCTTATTAGTACTATATCATTTATGTTTTCATATTGCAACACTTAAAATAAAAACTCCACAATATGTTTCATAACGAAACATATTGTGGAGTTTTATAAATTATATTTCTTCATTTTTCTCCATAAAGTTGCTCTGCTAATTCCTAAGCTATCTGCAGCTTTTGTTTGATTATATTCTTCCTTTTCTAAACATAATTTTATTATTTTATATTCAACCTCTTCTAAAGTAAAATTGCTTATATCTCTCAATAAATCTATATTAGATTTTATTAATCTCAATTCAAATTCATCCATACCAATTACCAAATCTTTACTATTATTTATAATAGAATCCAAAACTTTAATTAAATCATATATTGTTTCATTTTCTATTTTATCGAAATCACAAATGAAATCTTCTTTCATTTTTAAAGGTGTCGTTCCTTTGTTGTTGTGATAATAACTTATATAAAAATCAAAGATTTCTACAATATCTTCTTTTCTTTCTTTTGTTTTTGGTAATATAATTGTATTTAATATAAAATCTTCATCTTGTATCCAACTGGATTCATTAGTTATAATGATAATCTGTTTATTTGAAATATTTGATAATTTTTTAATTTCATTTAATTGATCATGGGTTGTTATATTCTTAAATATTATGTTTTTAACAGAATAAGAACTTAAAGTTTTTATATTTTCATTTTTAAATATTTTTAAGTCTACAAGTATACTATTTGATGTATTATCTCGATGATTATGGATATATGCCAAAAAATTTTCTATTGTAAAATAATCATTACTTGACAATACAAGTAGTGTTTTTTTCTTAGATAGATCTATACATTCTTCTAGTGCTTTTTTCATAGACTTAGAATTATAAACAAGTCTATATAAAATATTTGGAGTATACGATATTATCCCTTCCGGATAAAGCATATCTTTATATAATTTTTTAAATTTAAATAAATAAAAATAATCATTATTGTACATTATTCTATTTAGTTGTATTTGCAATTTATCAGAATAATCAATATATATTGTATTTTGAGAGTTATATTTGTTTTTATTTTTATATTTTAAACCTATCAAGTTTTCATAGGATATTGGCATGCATTCATAATTTAAATATTTTGATTGAAATATCCTATCTCCTTTTAAAATACAGTAGTCTTCACAACTTTTTTCAAAAAATTTAGATCTAATTATATTAATAGTAGCTTGCTTATTTAATTGATTAATAAGACTTATAGCATAATCAATTGATATTTTTATAGTTTCATAACTAGATTGAAAAAGTATGGTTTCAAACATCAATTCTTTAGCTTTGCTAACAGCTACAATATCCCCTAAAATTTGATCTATTTTTTCTTTTTTTAGTTTTATCAACAATTGAGTTATATCTGTATCGTCGTTTATGGTATATATTTTCATGTCTAAATTTAATAATTCTATTATTTCTTTAGCACCTGTTGTTATATTTGGATAGGCTACAATAGCTGTTCTATGTCCATTATTCGCAAGTAATATTGCTTTTAATATGTCGTTTCCTGAAAGTTTCATATCGACAAGAGGAATATTCATATATTTTTTTATTATTTTAGCAGTCCCACCTCTTGATATTATCGCATCATAGCCCATATTTCCTGCATTTTTAGCTAATTTTAAACCATCATATATATTTCCAATACCGTAATCTATTGTTACGCCATCATAATTATTTTTGATTTTTTTTAAAGATGCCTCCATAGCAGAGTATGGAGCAACAATATATATTTTCAAAATTTACCTCCTAAAGCTAGTAAAGATATTATATCAAATAAATAGTAAAACAAGTACATTTTAAATATATAAAATTTCAAATAAAGCTGATATTATTAAACCAAAATAATTTAGGCATACAAGCTTATTTTTATATATTGTAAATATATATTGAATAAATCACTCTTTGTTCAACTAAATAAACTAAAATTGATGACAAAAAAATGAGGACATTGAGTCCTCATCTTTTTATTTTATATTTTTTGCTTTTGGGAGTTTCCTCTTATGTCAACTTCTATTATTTTTTCAAGCTCATCATTTCTGTAGCCGTAAAAATAATTTGTTAGGTTTGCTGTTGAGCATGAGTGGTTTGGAATTATTTGGATTCTTTGTCCAACTTTTAATCCCTTTTTATCATCTTGAACTTTTCCTACTTCTTCTGATAGGGATTCTATTAAAGAGTTTTCATGTCCAACTATTACTCCATGACCTTTTATCGAATCATTTCCGTGTGCTCCCTTATCAAGTCCAAGGCATTTTGCTCCTGCATCTACCATAAAGGTATTTTCTCTTGGATTTGATGTGACTGATGCCAAAACTCTTAGGGCACAGTCTTTTTCTTTTGCGATACCCAAAGACATTTGGATTGCATCCAAAAATACATAATTTCCTGGATGAAATACATTTATTGTATCATCTTTTACATCCTTTAAATATGTTGGAGTTGATCCTGAAGTAACATATTTTATTTCGTAACCCGCATCTTTCAAAACTTTTTTCGCATAAGCCAAAGTTTCGATTTCATCTTGTACAAATTTGTCCACTTCTTCTGGAAGAGATGCTGAGTAAACATGACCTGGGTGGGATGAAATTCCTACAAAATTTAAGTTTTCAAATTCTTTCATTTTTTCGGCAAATTCTAGAATATTTTCTTTTTCTATTCCAAATCTGTTTAAACCACAATTTACAATTATAGTATAGTTGATTTTTGTATTTTTTTGATGAGCTTTTTCGTTTATTAGTTTTCCTGTTTCTAGATTATCAATTCTTACTATAAAATTGGTTTTTTTGGATAAATTTATTATTCTTTCTATTGCAATTTCGTCTGAAACTGGATATGCGTACATAATATTTTCAAATCCAGCATCCATCGATTTTTCGCACTCATCTAATGTTCCACATAAAACTCCGCTCGCCTTGTTTTCTTTTTGCATTTTTAAAATTTCGCTAGATTTGTGTGTTTTAATCATTGGCCATATTTCTTTATTATTTTTTATCGCCAAATTGTGAAATTTTTTTATATTATTTTCTAAAGCATCAAGATTTAAAATTATTGATGGTGTTTTTAATTCAGTTAATTTCATTTTTTCTCCTTATTAAAGAAGTATTAATTTTAAAACAAAAACTACTACCAAACCTGTTAGAGCTTGAAGAACTGATGCTATTGAGAATGATTTATATCCAAGACCTGTATCGATTTCTAATGTTGAAGTTGCTACCCAGAAGAAATCATCGTTTGCGTGGAAAATCATTGATCCACCTGATGCACAAGCAAGCATTGCAATAACTAGTCCCATTGGACTTGAAATACCCAAAACTCCTAAAAGTGGTGCAAGCATACTTGCTGCTGTAACCATGGCAACTGTTCCTGAACCGATTGCTGTTCTAAATATTGCTCCAATTATAAATGGTGCAAGGATTCCTATATCTATTCCTGAGAAAAAGTTTATTAAAATATCTTGTAATTGTGATGCTCTTAATATTCCACCAAAAGCTCCACCTGCTCCTACTATCAAAACTATTTGTCCAGCTGTTTTTAAAGCTTCTCCAAATCCGCCGTCAAATGTATGAATTTCTTTATCATCTCTATTTAAATTTTTATAAGAAATTAGTGCTATGATCATTCCTATTAACAAAGCAATCATTGGTTCTCCAATAAAGCTTATTATATTTAATAAAGTATTTGCACTTTGTGCATCTTTTGTCATCATATCCGCAAAAGTTTTTACTAGCATCAAGACAATTGGCAAAACTATTGGTGCAAATGACATAAATACTGATGGTAATTGTTGATCTTTTTCAATTTCCATTTCATGTTTTGGTTGAACATAGTATTTTTTTCCTATAAATTCTCCGTAAAAATGTGCAACCAACATTACTGGTATTGATACTAATGCACCAAAAGCTATTACGTATCCTAAATCCGCTCCAACAATTCCTGCAACTGCAAGAGGACCTGGTGTTGGTGGAACAAACATATGTGTTGCATGAAGTCCCATTGTTAACGAAACTGCTATTGATGTCATAGAAATTTTTGTATCTTCACTAATTCTTTTTGCGATTGGTGCAAGAAGAACCACTGCTGCATCGCAAAATACTGGAATTGATACAAAATATCCTGTTATAGCAAGACCCAAGGCAGCGTGTTTTTCTCCTGTTATTTTTAAAATTGTTTGAGCCATAGTTTCTACAGCCCCACTTTTTTCAAGCAAATATCCTGTAACTGTCCCAATGGCAATAACAATTCCAATTCCTGCTATAGTAGAACCCATGCTTTCTTGGAAAGCTGTTAGCATATCAGAAAGTGGCATTCCAGAAATTATTCCAAAAGAAAATCCTGCTGCTAATAGAGCAAAAAATGGATGTAATTTTAATTTTACTGTAGCAAATATCAATATAAATAATGATAAAAATAAAGCTACGACTGTTAAGGTTGATGTGTTCATTTTATCCTCCAATTATAAATAAGTTTTTAAATATTTTTCCATTATTTCATCTGGAACTAGTTTTCCACCTGTTGCCCAAGCAAAATGATTTATATTTTCTTTAATATCAAGCAAATTATTTTCTTCCAAATATTTTTTGCTTTCCTCATACTCAAATAATTTGATAGGTCCTTCAAAAGCAGAGCAAGCTGAAGGTTCAATTTTTATTCCTTCGCTATTATTTAAATCTCTCATATAATCAAATAATTTGTTATCATTCATTGTAAAAATTCCAGAAATTATAGGTTCCATTACTTTTCCAACAAAACCTGATGGTCTTCCAACTGCAAGTCCGTCTGCTTCAGTTTTTCCATCAATCCCAAAATCTTGTACGCAAATATCTCCATTTAATCCTGTAGCCATTCCAATTAACATAGATGGGGCATGAGTTGGTTCAATGTAGAAAATGTGGCAAGAATCTCCAAAAACTTTTTTAAGTCCAAAAGAAACTCCGCCTGGTGATCCACCAACTCCACATGGAAGATAGAAAAATGCTGGATGGTCTTTGTCAACTTTTATTCCTTGATCTTCTATTTGTTTTTTAATTCTATTTGCAGCAACTGCATAGCCCAAAAATAAGGTAGAAGAATTTTCATCATCAACAAAATAAGAATTTGGATCTTCGTCAGATTTTTTTCTACCAAGCTCAACTGCCTTTGTAAAATCTCCATCATATTCTACAACTTCAGCACCCTTTGATCTTAATAAATCTTTTTTCCATTGTTTAGCATCATTTGACATGTGAACAATAACTTTAAAACCTAAAGTTGCTGAACTAATTCCAATAGACAAACCTAGATTTCCAGTAGATCCAACTTGGATTGTATGTTTTGAGAAAAATTCCCTAAACTTATCACTAGCTAAAATTCTATAATCATCATCTTCTTTTAGCATTCCAGCTTCCATTGCAAGTTTTTCAGCATGGTACAAAACTTCATAAATTCCACCTCTTGCCTTGATTGATCCAGCAACAGCCAAGTGAGAATCCATTTTTAAATATAAATTTCCTTCCAAAGAAGTTTTTTCCTTCAAAATTTTTTCCATATTAGGAATTTTTTTAAGAGGAGATTCAATAATTCCATTTGTAGCTTTCGTATCGTCAAAATATTCCATCAACAAAGGAGCAAATCTTTTTAATCTGTCCTCAGCATCTTTTATATCGTTTTCATCAAAAGGAAAATTTTTCCAAACTTCTTCGCCAGTTTTTTTCTTTTTATTAATCCAAACTGTTTCCTTTTTTTCAGCCACTTCTTTTAATACTGGTTCTCTTTCAACAAATTTCGTGATGTCCATTTTTGCCTCCTAATTAAATTATATTAAACTTTATTTAATTTAATTTAATTCTATCACAGAAGAAAACATTGTCAAGCTTTTATAAAAAATAAAATCAATGGTATAATAATAAAGCAAACAAAAAATAGAAAGGGTGATTAAAATAGATAAGCTAGGATCAAATATTAAAAAATTTAGAAGTATAAAAAAATTATCACTCAAAGAACTAGCAAAAGAGATTGACGTATCTCCATCTATGCTTAGTCAAATCGAAAGTGGGAAGGCAAATCCTTCTTTAAATACACTAAAATTAATTTCAAAAAATTTAGACGTTCCAATGTTTACTTTATTTGAAGAAGAAAACAAAGAATATGCTATGATTGTAAAAAAAGAAAATAGAATAAGAATTACAAGCGGAAGAGCAAATTCAGATGAATACCAGCTAAGCTACGATCTTTTAAGTCCGGATATGAAAGGCGATGTGCAACTTTGTGAGATGAAACTTTCAGGTTTTCAATATAATTCAGATGATTTTAATATACATAAAGGAGAAGAAGTTGCAGTTTGCTCGCTTGGAAAAATAGAATTGATGTTAGAAACAGGCACATACCTACTTCAAAACGGAGATTCAGTAAGAATCCCAAGCGGAACAAAACACAGATGGAAAAACCCAGGAAAAGAAGACTGCGCAATAATATTTGCCATAAGCCCACCAATTTTTTAAATTAAAAAAGACCTTTAATCTATGTAAAGATTAAAAGTCTTTTTTTTATTTCTTCTTAGCCTTATCCCAAATATCAAGATAGGATTTGTAGAAAGAAAGATCTTGGACAGTTTCCAAAACTCCTAAATAATTTTCGTTTTTATCCCTAACTGCATAATATGTTACAGCGTGGTCGTGGCCTTTTATATTTTTTATAATTTGAAATTTATCCTTGCTACCTTTTTTAAATTTATCGATAAGCCTTCTTACAATTGGCTCAACTTGTGGTGGGTGACATGAATAAACTTCTCTTCCCAAAGATGTCTTAGCCCTTTTAAAAATTTTATCAGCTTTTATGTCATTATAATAAGAATTTATATCATTTTTATCTACAAAAGTTATCTCAATTTCCAAAGTATCAAGAAGGGCCTCAAGCTCGTCAACTTTCATCTTTCCCTTAGAAAAATTAATATATCCATCCATAGAATCTTTCTCATTATTTGTATTTTCTCCATCATCCCAAATTTCTTTTTTGATTATATCATCAGGATAATCTTTCAAATCCTCATAAAGACCCAAAAAATCTTCATTTGAAATCACATCTTCCATCAAAGGATACAAGATATTTTCTTCCTTATAAGTCATCTCCCTTGCTCTTTCAAATACCTTTTTGACCTCATCAAAATCTGATTTTTTGAAAGCTTTTTTGAAATTTTTAGAAATTTCAATATCAACTCCCCACATAATATCAGATGGACCTGGCTTATTGTAATTTTCCTTTAACAAAGGATAAATCAAATCCCCCTTTTTCCTATAATGTGAAGTGATTTTATTAGAAATATCTTTAATTTTTTCCAAATCTTGACTATTTTCTCCTAAATCGATAAGTTCTTTAATTTTTTCATTTTCCAAAAAGAAAAACCTAAGAGGATGACCAGAAATATTTATTAATTTCAAATCCTTTCCATCTTCACTTTCAGTTTTCCCATGAAAAAGTGAGGAATGTACATCACAAAGCCTTTGAACATCAGCCCTATCAACTCCCCCTTCAAGAAGAGCCTCTTCAGCATCCATAATTTCAGAAGATGAAACATTTTCGAAATTTTTTACAAAATCCTTTCTGACACTTTCAAGATCTTCCCCTTCTGACAATCTTTTTACATAAGATTTAATGAGATTTCTTCTATTTTTAACTTCAAAATCATCATAAGAGTTAATAATTTCATAACCCAAATCTTCTAATTTTTTCTCAATATTATCAATTCCAACCATCTTTGCCCCACGCCTAATAGACATTTTCTTGCCTATAGTTTTAAGCATAAGAGGATTAGAAAGATTTTTAAAACCAAGACCTATAAGATCTTCTTTCAATTTATCATCATGATTAACCAAATCATAAATATCCTTATTAATATCAATTTTTTTAGTCATAATATCCTCCAACATTATTATACTCTTCAATTGATAATGTCTATTATTTAAATAAAAAAGCAAGAATTCTCTTGCTTCAGACTGCAGACAAAGTAGATGAAAAACGCAACTTCATCTACTTTTTCTATACAATAAACGCTTAAATCAAGCCATCTATTGGTATAAATATACTAAAGATGGAGGAAGTTATTCTACATAAAAACGAAAAAAATAAAAATGAACAAGTCCAAATGGTATTAATAGAATAACTAGTCCCAAAAGATCACATATTAAGAAAAATAGACAAATACATAAAGTTTAACTTCATATACGACCTAGTAGAAGATAAATATTCACAAACAACAGATAGGCCAAGTATAGACCCAGTAGTATTAATAAAACTTGTAATCCTACAATACTTTTTCAACATAAACAGCATGAGACAAACAATAAGAGAAGTAGAAGTAAACATAGCCTATCGTTGGTTCTTAGGACTTGACTTCTACGATAAGGTTCCACACTTCTCAAGTTTCGGAAAAAACTATGAAAGAAGATTTAAAAATACAGACATATTCAATCAAATATTCGAAAATATCCTAGACCAAGCAATGAATTATGGATTCGTAGACACAAAAATACAATTTGTAGACTCAACCCATGTAAAAGCCCACGCTAACAGACATAAAAATCAGAAAGTAAAAATAAAGAACAAAGTAAAATCATACCAAAGAAAACTAGAAAAAGAAGTAAACGAAGACAGAAACAATAATGGAAAAGATGACTTCGATTACCCAGATGGAGAAGTATTAGAAGAAAAAGAAATTACCCACTCAACAACAGATCCAGAAAGTGGACTATTCCATAAAGGAAACCACAAAGAAGTATATGCCTACTCAATCCAAACATCATGTGATAAAAATGGATGGATATTAGGATACAAAGCTTATCCAGGAAATCTACACGATTCCACAACCTTCCCATCATTCTTCAAAGAAAAAATAGAGAAATATAAACCAAAAAAAATAGTAATGGATGCAGGCTACAAAATACCAGCAATAGCAAAAGATTTAATAGAAAAAGGAATAATGCCAGTCTTACCATACACAAGGCCAAAAGGAAGAACTGATAAAGAAACATTCTATCCAAAACAATATAAATATGACGAAACAAACGACTGCTACATATGCCCAGAAGAGAAAATACTCCTGTATTCAACAACGAACAGAGAAGGATACAGAATATATCAAAGCAAGAAAAGTTTATGTGAAAACTGCCCATCTTTAAGCAAATGTACAAAAAGTAAAAGCAAGGTAAAAGTAATAATCAGACATATCTGGCAAGAATACATAGACTATTGTGAGAGATATAGACTAACAAAAGCAGGAAAAGCTGAATACAAGCAAAGAAAAGAAACAATAGAAAGACAGTTCGCAAGTGCAAAAGAATACCATAGCTTTAGATATACTAACATGATAGGAAAAGCAAAAATGAGTATGAAAGCAGCACTAACTTTTGCGTGCCTAAATATGAAAAAACTAGCAAAATTACTTGATAAATCAGAAGATAATGGAGGTAAATTTTCTCAATTTACTAAGATATTTACTATATTATTTGAAAAATTAATATATTTGAGAATAAATATAAAAAAAGCGTCGATAAACCTATTTTATTAGGAGGTTTGCCGACGCTCTGAAGCGATGTATTCGCTTGTTTTACTTTTTAATTCTCATAATCAACAACACTTAAAAGTATTGATTTTGGTCCTAAATGGACTCCGAATACTGGGGGTACTGTCATTTCTTTATATATTTTTGCATTTTTTATTTCTTCTTTTAGCAATTCTTTTATTATTTTTATTTCTTCAAAGCTTGCTCCGCCGCCTATTGCTAGACCGTATTCTTTTTTATTTTTTATTTTTTTCTTTATGATTTTTGCTATTTCTTGGAATGATTTTTTTCTTCCTATAACTTTTTTTGCTATTTTTATTTCTCCGTCTTTCATTGTAAAAATCGGCGTGAAATTTATTAAATTTGCAACTTTTCCTATTGATTTTGGCAATCTACCTCCTTTTACAAGGTAGTCAAGACTTTCTGCTCTTACGTATATATTTGCTTTTTCTACATCTTTGATTGCTCTTTTATAAATTTCTTCGTATTTTTTTCCTTTTATAGCTGATTTTGCTGCTTTTGTTGCTATAAAATATAGGGGAAGTGATGCTATTTTTGTATCTATTATATCGATTGTAACATTTTTATTTTCTATATGATCTTTTGCTAAATTCATCATATTGTTCATTCCTGAAAGATGGGATGATATTGAAAAACATAGGATTTTATTGTATCCTTCTTCTATATATTTTTCTAGAATTTCTACAAATTCTCCTACTCCTGGTATTGATGTACTAACTTTTTCTTCTGTGTTTTTTAATTTTTCAAAAAATTCTTCGCTTTCTAAATCTATTTGGTCTGTGTAGCTTGTATCTCCAAAATGTATTTTGAATGGGACTATGCCTATGTTATATTTTTTTGCTTCTTCCAGGTTAATCGAGTTTCCTGAATCTACTATTATTTTTATTTTCTCCATTTTTTCCTCTTTTAATTATTTTTTCTAAAAAAAATAGCCTCAAAACAAAAAGTTTTGAGGCCTTATGTCTTTTTTTATAAGTAATATTTTTCTACTACGTTTAATTGGTCATCTAATTCGTAAACTAATGGTTGTCCTGTTGGGATTTCTAAATCCATTATGTCATCGTCTGAAATTTTTTCTAAATGTTTTGCCATAGCTCTTAGTGAGTTTCCGTGTGCTGCTACTAAAACTGTTTTTCCATCGATTAAATCTTTTGCTATATTGTCTATATAGAATGGAAGACATCTTTCTAGTGTTACTTTTAAATTTTCTGCAACTGGTATTATATCTTTTGGATATTCTTTAAATCTATCTTCGTTTGCTTGTGCATTTGCTTCTTCGTCTGTTAAAGATGGTGGAAGTGTATCGTATGATCTTCTCCAAATATGAACTTGTTCATCTCCATATTTTTCTGCTGTTTCTTTTTTGTTTAATCCTTGTAATGCTCCATAGTGACGTTCGTTTAATCTCCAGGATTTTACAACTGGCACATACAATTGGTCAGAGTATTCAAGGGCAAAGTTACAAGTTTTGATTGCTCTTTTTAAAATTGATGTATAAGCTATATCAAATTTTATTCCAGCATCTTTTATTTTTTTTCCAGCTTCTTTTGCTTCTTCTACTCCCTTGTCTGATAAATTTACATCTACCCAACCTGTAAATTTATTGGCAAGATTCCATTCACTTTGTCCATGTCTTACGAAAACTAATTTTTTTGTCATTATCTTCTCCTCATTTTTTCCTTTTTTTCAAGCTGTTTTTGCTTGGCTTTCATTGACTCATTCTTTTCTTCATCGATATTGTCAATCCATGTTAGGGCGTTTGCTGTTCCTTTTATTACACATTCTCTTGGATCTTGGGCGATTTTTACATCAATTTGAAGTCTTTCATTGATTCTTTTTGCAAGTCCCAAGGTTAATGCACCGCCACCTGTTAAAAATATACCTCTTTCATACAAATCTGCAGCTAATTCTGGAGGTGTTTGCTCTAATACATTTTTTACTCCATTTATTATTTTATCAATTGATGGTAGTAAGCAAGAATAAATTTCTCCAACTGGAAGATAGATTCTTGATGGAAGTCCATCTTCTATAAGTCGTCCTACAACTTCAATTGAATCTGTATAGTCTGCCTCTTGAGCTTTTATTTTTATCATTTCTGCACTTGATTCTCCAATAAGCATCCTATATCTGTTTCTTATATGATCTTTTATATCATTGTCGAAAGTATCTCCAGAAATTTCTATAGAATCGCTTGTTACGATTTGTCCCATAGAAACTACTGCAATGTCTGAAGTTCCTCCTCCAATATCTATAACCATATTTCCTTTTTCATCTGTTATATCTATATCTGCACCAATCGCTGCTGCGAGAGGTTCGTCTATCAAATAAACTCTATGAGCTCCTGCGTTTTCTGCTGCTTGAAGAACTGCTCTTTTTTCAATTTGAGTTGCCTTGCTTGGAACACAAATCAATAAATCAGGTTTAAATAAAGATTTATTCAAGGATTTTTTCAAAAAATATTTAAGCATTTCTTCTGTTGCATTAAAATCTGCAATAACTCCATCTTTTAAAGGCTTTAATGCAATTACATTTCCAGGAGTTCTTCCCAAAATTTTTTTTGCATCTTTTCCAACTGAAAGAATTTTTCCTGTGAGTGTATCTTTTGCTATAACTGAAGGTTCTTCTAAGCAAATCCCCTTATCTTCAACGTATACAAGGACTGAGGCTGTTCCCAAATCTATTGCCACACTTTTTCTTAACCTTGACATGGCCTCTCCTATTTATTTTTTAATTTATCAACTTGGTCTAATTTTTCCCAAGTAAAATCTTCATCATTTCTTCCAAAGTGTCCGTAAGCTGCGGTTTTTTTGAAAATTGGTCTTTGCAAATCTAATTTATCAATTATTGCTTGAGGTCTAAAATCAAAAACTTCTTTTACAATTTCTGTAAGTTTTTCATCTTCATATTTTCCAGTTCCAAAACTATCTACATAAATTGATAGAGGTTTTGCAACTCCAATTGCATAAGCTACACCAATTTCACATTTTTTGCAAAGTCCTGCTGCAACCATATTTTTTGCTGCATATCTTGCCATATAAGCTGCTGATCTGTCAACTTTTGTAGCATCTTTTCCAGAAAATGCTCCGCCACCAGATTTTGAATATCCACCGTAAGCATCAACGATTATTTTCCTTCCTGTAAGTCCAGAATCTCCTTTTGGTCCACCAATTACAAATTTTCCTGTTGGATTTATATAAAATTTTGTATCATCGTCGATGTATTTTTGATCAATAACTTCTTTGATTACTTTTTCTATTACATCTTTTTTGATTTGTTCAAGGCTTACTTCTTCTGAATGTTGAGTTGAAATTACTATAGAATCTACTCTTTTTAATGTGTCATCATCATATTCTACTGTAACTTGGCTTTTGCCATCAGGTCTTAAATAATCAAGAATTCCTTCTTTTCTAACTTGAGCAAGTCTTTTAGAAAGTTTTTGTGCATAAACAACTGACAATGGAAGATATTCTTCTGTTTCATCATCTGCATAACCAAAAACCATTCCTTGATCGCCCGCTCCAATTTTGTCGTATTTATCATTTGTAGATTTAAAATCCATTGAATCATTTACGCCTTGGGCAATGTCAGGAGATTGTTCTATAAGTGATGTAAGAACTGCTACGTTTTGATAATCAAATCCTAATTTTGGATCATCATATCCTATTTCTTTGATTGTATCTCTTGCTATATTTTCTATTGGAGCATAAGCATTTGTTGAAATTTCTCCAACAACCAAGACAAGACCAGTTGTTGTTACACATTCACAAGCCACTCTTGAATTTTTATCTTGCTTTAAACATTCATCTAAAATCGCATCAGAAATTTGGTCGCAGACTTTATCTGGATGTCCTTCTGTTACTGATTCTGAAGTAATTAATTTTTTCATATTAAGTCCTTTCTTTTAAGGATAATTATACCTTAAATTATTAAGATTTGTTATATTTTAATCAATTTTTTCTAACAAAACTACAGCTCTTGCCTCAATTCCTTCTCCACGTCCTGTAAAAGATAATTTTTCTGAGGTTGATGCTTTGATTGATACATTTTCTATATCAGTTTTTAAATGTTTTGCCAATTTTTTTTGAATTTCTTCTCTTTTCGGAGAAATTTTTGGCATTTCACAAATTATAACTGTATCTAAATTTACAATTTTGTAGGATTTTTCTTCCATTAATTTTACAACCCTATCAAGAAGTTTTATTGAGTAAATATCTTTAAATTCATCATCAGTGTCTGGAAATAAATTTCCAATATCTGGAAGATTTAAGGCTCCCAAAATTGCATCCATTATGGCATGAACCAAAACATCTGCGTCTGAGTGTCCCAAAAGTCCTTTTTCGTATTTAAATTCAACTCCACCCAAAATCAATTTTCTATTTTTAACTAATTTGTGAACGTCATATCCTATTCCGATTCTCATACTAATCCTCTAAAAACGCCTTGGCAAATATCAAATCTTCTGGTGTAGTCATTTTTATATTTGAATATTCGCCTTCAACTACTTTTATTTTTTCTTCACTATAAATTTCAAAAAGCTGGCTATCATCTGTTATTGTAAAATTACTTTGTGTATATTTTTGGTAAAAATCCAAAATCATTTCCTTATCAAAGGCTTGAGGAGTTTGAACATTGTAAACTTCTTTTCTAAGTGGTGTAGTTTTTACCAAAGAATTTTCATCTACAATTTTTACCGTATCTTTTGATTTTACTGCACTTATTACAGCCTTATACTCTTTTAAATTTTCTAACACTTTTTCAAATAATTCTTTACTTGCAAAAGGTCTTACCCCATCATGGGTTAAGACCAATTTTGAATTTTTATCTACAGCTTTTAAGCCCTCATAAGTTGAAAGCTCTCTTGTTTCTTTCCCAAAAACATAGGAAATTTTCTTGTCATATTTTTTTAAAATATCCTTTAAATAATTTTCATCATCTTTTCTAATTACTACAATTATTTGGTCAATTTGGTCAAGCTTTACAATGGTATCAAGGCTAATTTCTAGAATTTTTCTGCCCATAATTTCTATGTAGGGTTTTGCCTTGTCGGATTTCATCCTTAATCCATTGCCTGCTGCTGTAATTACTGATGATATTTTCTTTCCGTCTATCATATTATTCCTTTGCTCTTACAAATATCATTTTTCCAGCCGATGTTTGTAAAACACTGGTTACTGTTGTATTTATTTTCTTTCCAATTAAATCTTTTCCATCTTCAACTACAACCATTGTTCCATCTTCAAGATAACCTACTCCTTGATTTCTAGATTTTCCTTCTTTGATAACTTCAATTTCCATTATCTCCCCAGGCAAAACCTTGGTTTTCATTGCATTTGCCAAATCATTTATATTTAAAACTGTAATTCCTTGAACATCTGCAACCTTATTTAAGTTGTAGTCATTTGTAAAAATTTTTGCTCCTGTATCTTGGGCAAATTTCAAAAGTTTTGAATCTACTTCTTTTATTTCTGGATAATCTTTTGAACTTATTTCAAGATTTATATCCTTATTTTTTTTGATCTCTTTTACAACGTCAAGCCCACGTCTGCCTCTTTCTCTTTTTAAATCGTCGGGACTGTCGGCTATGTGTTGAAGTTCTTCTAGGACAAATTCTGGAATTATTAATTTTCCTTCAATGAAATTTATTTTTATAATATCCAAAATTCTTCCATCAATTAAAACTGATGTATCAATTAATTTTAAGGATGTATCCTTTGAAATTTCTTTTTTATTTTCTCTTCTATTTGATATTTTTACATTTTTTACTTTTTGGAATGTTTGAGGGTATTTGTCAGGATATTTTGATGCAATTCTCCAACCCAAAAGTCCAAAGCCCAAATAAATAATAATAGATAATAGCACAAAAATTGAATTACCAACTACTGGTAACGACAAAGAGCTTAATGGTTTGGTTGCAAGAAAGGCTAAAATTAAACCTACAATTACCCCGCTTATTCCAACTGCCACACTAAGTGGCGGTAAATCTTCTAAGTATTTTTCTAACTTCATAAATACATCTTCCATCATTTTGTAAATAAAACCTGATAGAAAATAAAATATGCCTGCAAATAATAAAGCCACTAAAACATTTACTGCAATGAAAAAAACAGAACTACCTATTGTAAAATCCACAACAGATAGTACCAATTTTAATACAGATATGCCTAGAATAGCTCCAATTACAGAAAACATAATTCGAAATATTCTATTTAACATTATCTTCTCCTAATTTTTTATAATCCGATTGATTCATCAATCATTTTTTCTGCCTCATCTCTTTCGAGAGAGCCTGACATGACTAATTCGCTAGCCATAATTCTTCTTGCCCTATTTAAAAGCTTTTTTTCCGTTGTTGAAAGTCCCTTATCATCGTCTAAGGCAACAAGGTCTCTTACCATATTTGCAATTTTGAAAATATCTCCAGTTTTTAAAATTTCTTGATTTTCTCTATATCTTAGATTCCAATTAGAATTTAAATCTTTAGGATCTTGTTCAAGAATTGCAAGTATTTCTTCTCCTTCTTTTTTGGATATAACATCTCTAATATTCATTTTGTTGATATTTGCTTTTGGAATTGATATATCCATGTTACCTATAGGCATTTTGAGTATAAAATATTCTTTTTCCTCGCCTAAAAACTCTTTGGTTTCTACAGAATCAATTATCCCAGCTCCATGCATAGGATAAACTATTTTATCACCGATTTTAAACATTTTGACCTCCTAGGTTCTCTCTTTTATTATAACCTTTTTTGCCAAAATAGTAAAATCAAATAATTTTACAGTATACTACCACTATATTCTTTTGTCAATACTTTTTTTCCTATTCGAAATCAACTCCTTGCTATCTTTTGAAAAGCCTGTTCTCATTTTGACAGCTCTGTTTAAAACTTTGACTTCACTTTTTTTATAAGAGCCTCCAAAATCGCCGTCCAAAGTCCAATCAATTTTTTCTTCGCTTTCAACTTTAAAAACAGAACCAGACCTAAAAATCACATTATCATTTTCTTTTTTGCTCCTAAGCCCATCGATAATTTGATTTAGTTCTATTAATCCCTTTGGTTTTTTAATTAAAACAGCTTCAAAAATTCCATCATCAAGACCAATATTTTTATTGTAAAAATTATTAAAGCCTCCAACCGAAACAGAATTTGTTGCCATAAAATGAATAAATTCTCCTTCAAAAATTTCTTCATCAATTTTTATTTTTGCCTTATAAGATTTTAAATTTGAAACAGTTTTTACTCCCTCCAAAATATAAGCAAATCGTCCAAAAATATTTTTCATTGATTGGTCAGTTTCGTAAGAAACTTGGGCGATTGAACCAAAGGCTGCAACGTAGGTAAAAAATTTAGAATTAAATTGCCCTACATCTACATCCATAACTTCGCCTTTTATAGCATATTTGCTAGATTTTTTTATGTCAGAAGGAATTTTTAATGACCTTGAAAAATCATTTGTTGAACCTGTTGGAATGTATCCGATTATAGAATTTGCATCAGCTTTTAAAACGCCAGAAACAACTTCATCCAAGGTTCCGTCACCACCGCTTACCAAAATCTCATCATATTCTTTGGCAAATTCTTTTACTTTTTCTCTCGCATCATCCGCTCTTTGCGTTGCATAAACTGTCGGAAAATAAGAATTTTTGCTAAAATATTCAACAATTGAGCTTAAATAATTTCCTATAGTTCTTTGCCCGCTCATCGGATTATATATATATAATAATTTTTTCATTTTATCCCTCAAATTTGTAAATAATATATTTATATTTTACTTACATTTGTTAAGTTTTAAAGTATTAGCTAATTTTAATTCCAATTTATCAACTAACATGATATACTTAAAATTGTTATTATATAAAATATAACAGAAAAAAAGGAGTAAAATATGGAGAAAAATAATACAAGATTTATAGTCGAAGGAGGAGTGTCAATCGCCCTTTCTTTTGTACTTTCTTTTGTAGTTTTGTTTAAAATGCCTTTAGGAGGTTCAGTAACTCTTGCATCTAGACTTCCAATTATAATTTTTGCAATAAGGTGGGGAGCTAAAAAAGGACTTTTAGCTGCAGCAGTTTTGGGATTATTGAATATGGTTTTTGGAGGATATGTAATTCATCCAGCCCAAGCAATTCTTGATTATATTCTTTCATTTTCAGCAATTGCCCTTGCAGGTTTATCATTTAGCAAAAATAAAAGCAAATATTCATACATTCCATCAATAATAATTTCATATTTAGTAAGTGGAGCTTTTAATGTGATTAGTGCTTTTATATTCTTTAACGACATGGCAACAGCAAAAGCAGCCGGCTTTAACAACTTTACCCTCTACGCTTTTGCATATAATTATTCTTTCTTAGCAGCTGATGCTTTAATTTTAATAATTGTATTTTTGCTTATTTTTGATAGGGTAAAAAATTTTTTAGATAAACAAAATTAGAAATAAGAATTCAAAAAGACCATCTTCCGGTGGTCTTTTATTTTGAAGATGATTCTACAATTTCTAGATTTCCTTTAAAAGAATAGGATTTGGTATAATTTGTTATTATAAAAAAATCTCCTTTTTTTATTAGATATGTTTCATCATCTATTATAATTTCTCCACGCCCCTTTATTATGCTTTCTAAAATATATGGAGCTTTTCTTTCAAATGAAATTTCTTTTTCTACATTTATTTTTTTTACTGTAAAATACTCATTATCATACAAAATTTCTATATTTTTTTCTAAATTTTCGTGAATTTTTTCCGTGTCTAGGCACTTTAAGGCTTTTTTTGATTTTTCTAGGTGCAAAGCTCTTTTATTTCCATTTTTATCAACTCTATCGTAATCGTAAAGTCTGTAGGTTATATCTGATGCTTGTTGGATTTCCAAAATCAAGGAATCTTTTTTTATGGCGTGAACCATGCCAGCTGGCACTTTAAAAAAATCTCCTTTTTTTGAATTTTCTTCTTTTAATAAATCTTCCCATTTTTCTTTGTCTATTAGGTCAATGGATTCTTTTTTGTTCTTTGTTTTTAGTCCATAGACTATTTTCGCTGGATTTTCATTTAAAATATACCAACACTCACTTTTGCCGTAGGAATTTTCTTTTTTTGCCATTTGGTCATCTGGATGAACTTGAATTGATAAGTCATCATTGGCATCTATTAATTTTATCAAAAGAGGAAAATTTTCTTTTTTTTCATTTCCAAAAAGTTCTTTGTGATTTTGGTATAAAATATCTAAATTTTCTCCCTTATATTTTCCCTTTAAAATTTTTGATGGAAATTCTTTCATAGCAGAAATCGCCCAATATTCTCCTATATTTTTTGATTCAAATTGGTAGGGAAATTCTTTTTTAAGTCTTTCTCCTCCCCAAATTTTTTCTACAAATTTTCCTTCTAAAAATAATATTTTTTCCATAAGTCACCTCTTTTTTATTATACTAAGAAAAAAATAAAGCCCAAGGATAAACCTTGAGCCTTTCTTTATGCTACTGTTAGTTTGTTTTTGTGGAAGAAGTTTGTAAGATAAATTTGTATTGATGATACTACTATGTTTAAAATACTACCTAATCCCATTATCCTCGTCAATTCTTCTACAGTTTCAATATTGCTTAAATATAATCCATTTTGTATTTGTGTTGAACTTTCTGATACTTTTACTGCAAATGTTTCTAAAAATTTCACTCCAAAAGTCAGTCCTAAAATTGAAATTACTATTGTTATTAAAATAAAGACTAAAACCGGTCCAAATTTTCCCATATCTTTGAAAGTTTTGCTTGAACCAATGCTTATTGACGCTAAAATTCTTGTAAGTGTTGCAAGAAGGGAAATTAGAACCGTTATGATAAACACAAGTATTGTTTTTGTTGGAACTTGGTCTAAAAGTGTTTTTATTTGCTTAAATAATTGGCTTATATCCTCTCCTCTTGCTCCTGTTGTAACTAGAAAGAATCCAAAAAATTCTATCAAAAATATAAAGCCTGCAATTAAGGCAATTATCATTATATTTAAAACTCTTGATGTGGTTATATCTTTTGATTTTACTGGAAGGACATCATAAAAGGCAGCCTCTTCTCCATAAAATTTTTTGTAATCATTTAAAATTACAATTATCATAGATATTGCAAAGGATGAATACATAACTAGCATTGAAATAACTGTTATAAAATCCAAAAACGCTGAATCAAGATATGAATTTATAAAATTTAATACTACTGCCAATATAATAGGAATAACTATCCAAGGAAAGATATCCCTAATATTTTCTTTTAATTGGTGTTTTAATAATTTAGCCATTGAAAACCTCCTCAAAGTATTCTTCAACTCCCATCTTGTGTTTTTGTCTTAAATCATCAATATTTTCTTCTAAAATAATTTTTCCATCAGAAATAAATACAACCTTATCCAAAAGTCTTTCGATTTGACTAATCAAATGAGTTGAAATAATCATAAGACCATCAGAATCAAAATTATCAATTATTACATCCATAATTTTTTTCCTACTTGCAGGATCAATCCCACTCATTGGCTCATCCAAAAGATACAAATCCGACTTTCTTGAAAGAGAAAGAGCGATTTGAACCTTATCTTTCATTCCCTTTGACATATTTTTAATTTTTATCTTCATATCAAGTTTGAAATCTTTAATTATTTTTTCAAATTTTTCTTTTGAAAAATCTTCAAAAAATTCGTCATATAAATTTGAAATTTGAATCAAATTATATGATTTGTCCAAAGGAAGATGGTCTGGTTGGTAGGATACAAAAGATTTTGTAAGATAGTCTGGATTTTCTCCACCAATTTTAACCTCGCCCTTATAATTTTTTTCAAGACCTGCAAGAATTCTAAGCAAAGTTGTTTTTCCCGATCCATTAGGTCCCAAAAGCCCAACAATTTCTCCTTTTTTAAAATATAAATTTAGCTTATCTAAAACAGGTTTATTTTTGTATGCAATAGATAAATTTTTAATCTCTAACATTAGTCCACCTCCCAAAATTTATTAAGACCATCAAGAGCATTTTCTTTTGAAATTTTTAAATTTTTTGCATTGTTAATAAAATCTTCACAAATTATTTCAAAAGCATTTTTTGACAAAGATTTTATCAAATCTTTATCATCAGTTACAAATCTTCCACTAGTTCTTTGGCTTTGACAAAGCCCATCTCGTTCAAGTTCAGCTAAGGCTCTTTGGACAGTATTTGGATTTACTTCATAATCCTTGGCAAGATTTCTAACAGAATCAATTTTATCGCCAGCTTTCCACTCGCCACTTGAAATTTTCGACTTAAAATCTTCCAAAATTTGAAGATAAATAGGTCTATCATTATCAAATTCCATTTATTCCTCCTTTTTTTCTATCGCTTGCCCAACAACCAAACCAATCAACATTCCAATCGGAAGAAAAGTTCCAATATTATCGTACAAAGAACCAAAAATTATACCAAAACTCATTCCGATAGTCATACCTTCTGCCAAATAATTTTGCTTATTTTTATGATTTTGATTTTTGCCTTTAATTTTTTCTCTTTTTTCAAGTTTTTTTATAATAAATACAAATAAAAAACCCAAAAGCCCCATAGGCAAAATTATTTTTAAAATATTCATTCACTTTCCTTTTTGTATTTTTGTATTATTGTATCACTCTCTTAATACAATAATATTATATCCCCGATTTTTATTTTTGTAAAGTCTTTTTTTAAATTTTTAAAATCAAAAAATAAAATACACTAAATGCCTAATTTAAAAGCTTTTGCTAATTATTTTTAAAAATTTTATTTTGTTTTTTAAAAATTTTCCAAATATTTACTCAAATTTTACAAAAATTTTTACATTTCCTAATAAATATAATTTAATATCTAAATTGAAAGAAAATTTGAAAATAATCCCTCAAAATTTACCCTCTTTTCCAATAATTTCATTTTTTCTTTTGCAAATATTTGTTGGTAATTGCCTCAAAAATTTTTAGCCTAAAAAGGCTAAATTTTTAAACAAATATACTAAACTAAATAAGTGATTTTAAAACCTATTTTTTCTAAAATCTCCAAACAAAAAGGCCCTAGGATTTCTCCTAAGACCTTTTTGTTTTGTTTTCAATTTTATCTAATGCTTACTCTACCAAAAGCTGATTTTATATCCAAATCTAAATCTGATTCCTCTGGATTAGTTGAAACTTGGTAGCCATCTTTTGTTTGCAATTTATTTTTAAATTTATCCGCAATTGAATAAGATGATGATTTAATCAAAGCCTTTATATTTTTATTAAATTCATTTGTATCAATTACAACTGAGCCAAATTGTGTTCCTATATTAACTTCTTTTGCATCAACGATTTTAAAAATTTTAATTGAACCAGCTTTTGATGAAAGATCAACTTTTTCCATATTTAAGCCATCAATTCTTATAGAGCCATTTACAAGATCTACATTTGCATTTTCTCCAGAAATATTTGAAAGATAAACTGATCCATTTACATTAGAAACTTCAAGATTTCCATTTGTATTTCTAATTTCAATTTTTCCATTAGTATTTTTCAAATCAATATTACCAGCAGAATTTATAATAGTAAATCTTGCATTAGTTGATTCAATATTATTTTCCTTAAAATCAACATCACAAAGTTCAACTTGACCATTTACAATATTTATATCAAGACTATCATAAATATTTTTGCCCAAATATAATTTTACATTAGCACTTGCATCCAAAGACTTATAATTTTCATTTACACTTACAATTAATTTGTCCTCAACAACTTCAATATTTAAATAATCATTTACTTGGTCTTCTTTGTTTTTGAAATAAACTTTCTCATCAACCATAATATGATTTTCTTGAGCTCTTTCAATATCCAAAGAACCATTTATAAGATCAATTTCAATAGCATTAACATCATCATCAATTTTTGTTTGATTTTCAGTTTTTTGAGAATTTATATGGTAAATATTAGGAATATTTACGCTATCAAGATCAATATCAAAATCAAAATTTGAAATAGTTTCACTTGTCTTTTTCATAATTTTTTCAAAAGAAGTTGATAATTTATCAACAAAACTTTCCTCATTATTTTTAGACTTGTCTTTGCCAACTGCCTCCAAAAGATCGCTAGCTTGTTCAACTGTAATTTTTCCCTCTTTTAACATATCTAAAATCATTTTCTTTTCTTCATTCATCTTTAAGCTCCTTTAAAAGTTCACTTGCTTGGTCAGGAGTAATCTCTCCGCTGTTGACCATATTCAAAATATCTATTCTAGATTCTTGTTTATTTATTTTTCCACCAAGTTTTTTTACAATCTTGTCAATTCTATTTCTAACAGTCGGGTAAGAAATTCCCAAACTCTCTCCAACATCTTTTATACTGCCACGCTTTTGCAAAAAAAGCTCAATAAATTCCAAATCCTCAATATCAAGTCTTTGAAATTTACCCATTTCAAATTCTCCACTAACTTCAGTAAAACATGAATTACATTTATAAGAAGTGATAACCAAGTCACCACCACAATTAGGACATTTATTAATCAAAACCCGCCTCCTTTATAAAATAAGTATACCACCATTTTAATTTTTGTAAAGTTGATTTTTAATTTTTTTAATATTTTAATATCATATATTAATTAATTTAATATTTTGTTTTAATTAAATCACTTCGAAAATTAATTTTCAAAATTTTCAAAAAAAAAGACAAAAGATAAAACTTTTGTCTCAAACTATTAAAAAAATATAAAACTATAACTGATAAACAAGTTACCATTTCTCTTATTTATAATTTATCATGCTTTAAAGTAAATTTTTTGCCCAGTAACTTTTCAAGCTTCTTAGTATCCAAATAATTGTATTTACTACAAGCGCTAGATTAAAAGTGAAATTTAATAATACTACTATCCCATAAATTTCTTGATTTTTTATGAATTTGAATGGGTTTAAATATGAAATTAGGGAAAAAATTAAAAATACTCCTATCCATTTTATTGAAGTTTTTAAATTTTCTTTGTAATCTGGGAAAATAAAATGTCTATTTTTGTATCTTTTTATAAACTCATCCCTTTTTTGTTTGTATTTTTTTCTATCATCTCTCTCATTTTTTATAAGGGCTGAATAATAAAAAATCATATCGTCGTAGGTTGATGTGTATTTTTTAAGGTTTTCGCATTCTTCTTTTGTATAGGAGATGTCTATTATTCTTTTTGTTATATTTGCTTTTGATTTGTATGAAATTTTTTCATTTCTTAATTTTTTTAATTTTTCTATATTTTTTTCGTTTTCAATTTCTTTTTTCGTTTTATCTTCGTATTTTTTTGTATTTTTTCTAATTAGAAAATAAAAACTTAATAATATTATAAAAACTAAAATTTGTCCTAAAAAAATTAACATAAAATTACTTACATCTAGGCTTGTCACAAATAGCATGACAAAACTTGGTAGTAAAATAATCAAAATGGCATAGTTTATTTAGTTTTATTTTAGTGACATTGTTGATAAAATATAAAAATTAATATTTTTATAAATAAATTTAGGGTATTTTTTAATATAATTATAAACATTAAAATTTTAAGGAGGTTTATATGAAAAATAAAAGATTTACATCATTTTTAACTTTATTTATTGTATTAATAGGGCTTATATTCGCACCTAAAAAATCTACATACGCAACATCGAGTGATTTAATTACAGATGAAAATACAGATTTATTAGAAGTTGAATTATATACTGAAACAAAAGATATTTTTCCAAAAGACATTTTTGAAGAAGTTTTTAATAAAGATGATTTAGAATTTTTAAGAAAAAATTATAACGCTAAAATAAATTATTTGGGAAATAACGTTGAAATTGAAATTAAAACTAAAATGAAACCCTCTACTGAAAATGGTCTAATATTATATTCTGATAATAAACCAATCCAAGTTAAATCTAATGGAACTATAGTTGTTAATAAGAATATAGAAAATATATCTAAAATAAAAACTTCAAATGATAATCATATACATGCTTATAACAAGATTAATGAATATGATTTAACTTCTTTTAATGAATCTAAAATTAAAAAAATAAGTAATTCTAATAAAGCAGAAGCTATATTTACAGCTAGTTCTGGAAATTTATTAGCAGTAATGGACGAAAAGGAAGAAAATTATCCCAAAAAAGATGGTGTTAGCGCAAGAAGGGCTCATAAAGGTTACGGAGATAAATATTACCCTGGAGATTGGGTTCATTGCAATAGATTTAATGGTCAACTTACAGATGATGTACATTATAACTGGAGGACAGGGTCATCTGCTGAAAAAGCTAAAGCTGTAAAGAATTTTTATTCTAGTGATTGCCACGTAGCATTAGTTCAAGCAGGAAGTGGTTGCACAAGCAAGGGTTCATGTCAATGTCGTACCACACAAAGAGCAGCTTACTGTTCTGGATTTACTAAAGATAAAAACTCTGGAAAAAAATGTAGTTATACTTATCATAAACATTCTGGATTAGTTGTTCCAAATAATAAAAGAGCGGAGTCCCGCTCTTTTATTATCTAAAAATCATTTTGTTCAATGTTTTCCATATCTATTGATATATCTTTTTTATTGTAATTTTCTATAAACATGTCTAATAAAGTAATTGAATTTTTATTATTAGAATTTAATTCGAAAATGCCATAGAATGCCTCTTCATAATAAATATGATTATTTTCTTCATAAATTGAATGCTTAATATATCCTCCATCTGACGTTTTAAAAGCAATTACAGTAAATTTATCTTTATTAGGAAAAGAAGAAGTACTTTCTTTATTTGTTCTTTTTGAATTTTTTAATAAATGTAGAAATCTATTTATATCCTTCTTTTTATAAATAGTAATTTTTTCGACTCCTTTATCATCAACAACATTAATAAGAGTTATGTTAATAATATTATCTACTTTTGGAATCTTTACATTTTTTTCATCATATTTATTTTTTATATTTAAACCAAAAAGAATAAAAATAGGAATAATTATAAAATATATTTTTTTATTTATTTTCATAAATTAATTTACTCCTTTCATATAGACATTATAACATCACACAAAATAAATTTAAATTTTTTAATAGATACATGATTTAAAATTATTATAATACGAAACTGTGTAAAATTTTGTGTATAAAACCTTCCTGATTAGAGTAAAGAAAAACTAATCAGGAGGGTTTTTATACCAAGAAAAAGACCAGAAACCAGAAGAAGCAAAATATCAAAAATGTTAATTGAAGAATATAAGCCTCAAAGTGCACAAGATAAGTGCACAAGATATATAAGAAGCTTTAAAAGACCTTCTAGGCGATACAATGGAAGCACTTTTAAAAGCAGAATTAGATGAACATTTAGACTATACTTCAATATAAAAAGTACTATACCATTGACAGAAGAAGATAAAGAAAAGATTAAAGAAGAAAAAATAAAAAGAAAAAAAGAAGAAGAATTAGAAAAAGAAGAGCAAAAAAGACAAGAAGGAATTTGGAAAACCTCTTGGCAATGGCTTAAAGAGGATAATCGTAAAATTGTAGAAAATTCTGTGCCAGAAGAAAGATATAACTGGATTTACGATGAAGCTTCAGACAGCTTTGAAGAAGCTAGCAAGGCTTTTTATTACTATAGTCAGTATGACACTATACCAGTAAGTAAAGAAGAATATGAAGAGCTTAAAGGTCAGTATATAACTAAGTTTGGCGGCTGGGAAAAGATAGATTTAAAACATACAGAATACAATGGTAAAAAATGGTACTAATATTAAGAGACAAGACTTTATGACCTGAACTCGTAAACACGGAATAACTTAATAATAATATTTTAAACGGAATGTAATCTGTAATCAACAGGGGACATTCCGTTTAATTTTTCTTTATCCTCTCTTCGTTATACCATTTGATATATGATTCTATTTCTTTTCTTAATTTAATTTTAAATTTTTTTGCGTATTTTTAAATGAAAAACCCCTCCATCCGTATTCCGGATTTTGGGGTTTAGGTCATTATTATTGTCTTTTTCTTTATTTTCTATATAAAGTTTTACTTAAATTTGAAAATTAAAGATGTATCCCTTATCCAAATCACTGTTATAAATATATAAGGTGCTGTGACCTTTTTTATCGATATTTTCTTGGTAGAAGTAAACAGTATTACTATCTTTTTCTAGTTCGGATATCGAATTTGACAAGACGTCATAATCTTCTATTTCAGATTTATAACTTTCCATCATTTGTTTGAACCCTTTCGATTTTATATAATAATCATCATCTATTTTTTTCCGGTTATCTTGCTTTCCCTTAGAATTAATTAGGTATATATCGAAGTAATCATCTCCAAAAGCTCTTTCAGATTTAAATATCCTCTTTTCATATTGGATATCCTCCACGCTAGATTTTAGATTGAAAAATATTAGGCATACTCCAAATACTACAAGTATTAAAAGTGGTATATATTTTTTTCTCTTAATCATCTTTTATTTCTGCATTTCTATGTTAACATTTATAGGTGTCAATACTTCCATTTTTTGACTTAAATACCCCCAGTTATTGACTAGTGTGGAAAACGTATTTTGATAATCTGTATTAAGAGCAAAATCAAATGTATCTGAAATATATAATTTATTAGTTTTACTATTATGGTATTTGAAAGCATGGATTGCATAGTATAAATCTTCACTATCACTTGTAGTAAAGTTGTCACTTCCAGATCCAGACTGTATTCTTTTATAAACGTTTGTTCCTTTGATAGCTTTAGAAAAAGGACCATTCTGTTCATAGTAATCAATACCGTCAACAGAATATATTACGAGAGTGCCAGCCAATGGATACCCACTATTTATAGCTATTTGTGCCGCTGCTTTCCATGCTATTTTTAAAGAATCTTTTACATTATTAGAAGCGTACGTTGATATACCATTATCATTATCTGCAACATAATTAATAACTTCATTTAATTGATCGTTAGTCATTCTAGTTAAAGAATCAGTCATTTTTAGATTGTCTTCAACAGTTTTAACATCTAATACATCAATAGGTTTATCAAAACGTTTTTCAGAAATATAGGAATAATTATCTTCCGTTCCATCATTAAGATTATCAGCTTTTACATTCTTGAATGGAGATAAGATTAAAATTGTAGACATAGTTATAAAAGTTATATTTTTTAGAAATTTATTCATTGGTTCCTCCTTTTATTCGATTTATACAACCTTTTCAATAATATTTGTACCCGACTTATTTACCAATAAACAAATTTCTTACTTCTGATATACTATATAAGGTATACTCTATAATCGATTATAAGAATTATAATTTTAAAACTTTAGCGATTGTGCTTCATATTTTGCGTTTCAAGCGATTTTAGATGTTTAGGTATATATGGGTATTATAAAAGAATTTGACGTATTGTATGTGTTGATGTATACTTATTATATAAGAAGGAGATTCACTGCCTATCTAAAGTGTGAGACTTTAAAGAAGGAGATTCACTGCCTATCTAAAGTGTGAAACTTTAAAGATTAGTAAGAGGAGAATTAGATTTCTCCTCTTTTTTTATTAAGGAGAATATATGGTAAACAAAAATAATATTGAATGTCATATTAAAAATAATGAGATCAGGTTCTATACTGTTGATTATAATTATCTTGAATATCTTCATAATGTAGATTCTGAAGTTCAATTTTCTAATGAATATAATTCATCTAGACATCCTAAGCCTTTCTTAGGTATTTTAATTTTTATCAATGATATTAAATACTTAATACCTCTATCTTCGGCAAAGCCAAAGCATGCAAGATTAAATTTTAAAAATACTGGAATAGGACATTTATTAATTAGAGAAAAAATAAATATTTCAGATAATTGTGACTCTGATTGGATTGTAAAAGAAATTCCTGGTGATGAAGAGAAAAAGTACCATATACTTTCAATTTTAGAAATAAAAAAAATGATTCCATTAAAAGATGGATTCTATGAAAAAATGGATTTTGAAAGAATAGAAGATGATGAATATGTAGATTTATTAAAAAAAGAGTATTTGTTTTGTAGATCTAAAAAGGATTTAATTATAGATAAGGCTGAGAAATTATATAATAATCAGATAAATCAAAATAGCTTCGTCAGATTTTCTTGTGATTTCAAAAAATTAGAAGAAGCTTCTTTTCAATTTTAATATTTCTATTTAAAACTAGATTTATGAAATGTTGATTTTTACCTTATGATAGTTAGTATCTAAAAACATTTTGTAACATTAATAATTAGGGATAGATTAATTTCAGCTATATCTTAAAAAGACGGGGTATGAGTACAACCCGCCTTTTTTATAATATGTTAAATTTTATTTTTCAAAAATTACATAATTAATATATTTTATATTATATTTAAATTCATCATTAAAAATATATTTACAATACTAAAAATAAGAGCTATAATTGTGAATACTTTCTTAAAATTATAGTTTTTTATTTCCTTTCCATTTTTTTTGTCTTTTATTATTAAAAATCCTCTAATAGTAGCTATTATAAGACATATTTCAAGTATAATCAATAACATAATTACAATTTCCTAATCTTAGTTTGCTTAATAGAATTTAAACTATCTATTGGAAATTCAGCAGAAGCTGTCATTCTAACTCCACCCCTACTAGAACCTACATCAATCCAATTTTTAATATCATTATATCCTTCTTTAACTCTAGCTCCTAAAACTTTTGCACCAATAGCTCCTGCTATAGCTCCTGCAGGTCCTCCTTCAATAGAGCCAATTATTACCCCTGTAGCTAAAAGACCCATATCAGAACTACCTAGGTAATCTCTTGCGCTTATTAATGCTTGAGGTGAGGATCCATATACATTTAACCCTCCTTTTACTACTTTTTCGGTATACGAATTATTTTGGGCTGACCTAAAACTAATTTTAGGTATAAATGTTCTTTCTGCTCCATCATATTTAACTAGAAGATTTTGAAAATCTTTTTGTGATAACTCTCCTTTCTCATTTTTTATTGTTTTTATTTCATTTTGTAATTCTTTACTTTTTTCATTTTCAACTATATTATATTGTTCCTTATAAGTCTCATCAGTTTCCGTATATTCTTTTTGAAGATCATAATTATTAGAATCATCTGCTTTAGAATTACTAACTCCAAAGATTGGTAATAAACTTATACTTATTGATGTAATAATTAATAATTTTTTTAATTTCATTTTTCCTCCTAAAGATTAATATTTATCTACCGACGTTAAATTAGTTACCCGATAATTATATATAAACATTACATTCTTATACACTTATATGTACATAAATAAATTACATATTATAACATATATGACTAAATAGAGTATAGCTTATAAATTTTATTACACTTCTCATTTTTCTTCTCTTTCTAATAGGTCTTGGTAATACTTTTTTAGTTTCAAGCCTATATTTTCTATGGATTTTTCTTGGGCGAGCTTATACCCTTCTTCTTTTAGTGAAGGATATTTTCCTTCCAAAATCAATTTTATTTTTTTGTAAAATTCTTCCCTGTCTTTCGCCTTATAAATTTCTTTTGCGTCTTTGAGATTTTTATAAATTTCTATATCTCTAATTATTGTGTCGGCTTTTGTTGCAAGGGCCTCTAGTAAAACTATTCCTTCGGTTTCTTCAAATGTTGGAAATATATAAAGGTCTGAGCCTGAGTAGGCTTCTCTCAATAATTCTTGGCTAACGTAGCCTGGAAAATGCAAATTTTTTAAATCTGTTTTGACAGCTTTTTTGATTTTTTCTGGCACTAAGCTCAATTTCAATTCTCCAAACCACATAAATTCATATTGGGGAAGTTTTTTTGCAAGCTCTACGAAATCTAAAATTCCTTTTCTTTCTATAAATAGTCCAACTGAAATGATTGATTTTTTATTTTTATCAAGCTTATATCTTTTATAAAAATTTTCCCTGTCATTTTCTTTTTTCTTCCAAAAATCTAGGTCGACTCCGTTTGATACTACTTTAATTTCTTTTCCAATCTTATATGAATCCAAAATATTTTTGGAATATTGTGTTGGAGTCAAAATCAAATCTCCTTTTTTATAACAATGTATAAGCCATTTTTTGAAAAATGGTGCAAGTTCATTTGATAGGATAAAAGAATTTTTAAAATCTTCTTTGGTGGAATGCCCATGATAGACAACTTTTTTGCCAGATTTTCTCGCCTTATTTGCAAAAAAAGCAGACTTTGGAAAAACTGTATTTATGTGGCAAATATCATAATCGTCATCTGGATTTAAGGTATATGAAACTCCAACCAAATCCAAAGCCTTTTTTTGATGGTCTATTGCTTTTCCAACGCCAGATTCTTTTACAGTTTGATAATCTTCATTATAAATAAGAATTTTCATGTGTCCTACCTTTTTTGATTGCTTCTTTATATAATTTTTCGCAATTTTCGCCAAAAGAATCTATAGAAAAATTTTCCAAAGCATATTTTCTTGCGTTTCTAGAAAGTTTATCCTTTTTTTCTTTATCAAGAAAAATCATTTCCAAATATTTTTTAAAATCAGAAAAATTTTCATATTGGTAGCCATTAAAATCATCAATTATTACCTTATCAAGGCAGTAATCTTTTCTACAGATCGCAGGAGTAGCATTGCTCATCGCCTCATAATAAGTAAGTCCTTGAGTTTCGGACTTGCTTGCAGAAACAAAAGCATCTGCCATTCTATAATAATTATTTACTTCAAAAGGCTTAACCATGCCAGCAAAATAAATTTTTTTATCAATATTTTTTGCATAAGATTTCAAATCTTTTAAATAAGGTCCTCCCCCAACAAGAATAAATTTTAATTTTTCTATATCAAGCCTTTCGTAATAATCAATTAATTCCTCAATATTTTTTTCTTCGGCAAGCCTACCCAAATAAAGAATTATTTTATCGCTTGCATCAAATCCATAATAATCTCTGATTTTATTTTTATCTTCCAATTTTTCTGGCATTTCTATACCAGTAGGAATTATTTTTATTTTCTCATCCTCAATATCATAAGATTTTAAAATTTCTCTAGTTTTTTCGCTTGGAACAATAATCATTTCAACCCTATCGGCAATTGCTTTTGAAAAAACCGAAATCATTTTTTTGCCCACCTTTTTTGATGGAGAAAAATAATGAGTATAGTCTTCATAAATTGTATGATAGGTGTGAACTAAGGGACAAGATGTTTTCTTGGCAATTTTTGTCGCCATCATAAAAGTAGAAAATTCGCATTGTGAGTGAACAATATCTGGTTTCCAATCTTTTATTTCCTTAATAAATTTATTTCTTAAAGTTGCAGAAATCCTTGCCTCTGGATAAATTTTCCCTGCACCAAGACTTCCTATATAATAAACATTTCCTTTTTTATAACTTTCAGTTGAATTTGAGAGGGTTAAAACTTTTACATCAAATCCCCTATCTTCTAGATAGGATTTTAAATTTAAAATTGATCTTACTACACCATTGACGACAGGATCGTACCAATCAGATGTAATTAAAATTTTCATCGAATCACCTCTTTAACTAACTTAACATTTCTTCATTATAAACTTATAAAGTCTATTAATATTGTATGCAAAAAGTAAATATTTTTCAATTTATATCAATTGGGGTATATTTTATCTAGTATTAATTCAAAGAAAGGGTGATAATTTGGGAAATTTAATAGTTGGCGATGTGCTTTTATTATTCTTTTCAATTTATGTAGGAATATTTTTCAAAAAATTTCACACAGACTATCCAAAAATGAGAGTTGGATTTCATATTTGGGAAGTTTGTTACAATAAAGAATGTTGGGAATACGGAAATAATTTTGCAGGAAATCTTTCAATAATAATCGGCATAATTTTATTTGGAATAATTTATCCAATAATTTTGTATTTCAAAATAAAAAGAAATATATGCGTAATCCTTCTAATTCTTTTTACAATCCTATATTTTATCCTTTTACTTTTAATTTTAAGACACCACATGAGAAAAAAATTTAATTTAAAAGATGAAAAAGATGATGAAGATGATAAAAAATAAAGCTATTTTACTTTTTTTGTAAAATAGCTTTATTTTTTCTTTGAGATTTTTATTTAAAAATTTTAGTCTTCTTCTTTGTCTATATATTTTCTTTTTAATCTTATAGCTGATGGACAAGCTGCAACTCCGCCTTCGCCTGTTTCTCTTAGGCTTGCTGGAAGGGCATCGCCTACTTCTTTTAAGGCGTCTACTGTTTCATCAAATGTTACCAAAACTTTTACTCCAGCAATCGCCATATCAGCTGCAGAAAGTGCATTTATAACTCCTGATGCATTTCTAATATTGCAAGGAAATTCTACCATTCCTCCTATTGGATCGCACACAAGGCCCATTATTGATAAAAGTGCAATTGATGCTGCATCTTCCATCACGTCAATGTCACAACCTCTCAAATAACAAATTGCAGCTGCACACATAGCTGCTGCAGAGCCACACTCAGCTTGGCATCCGCCCTCAGCTCCCGCAAATGTTGCATTGTCAGCAATAATTTGTCCAAATTCTGTTGCAACGAGAATTGCTTTTATCAACTCTTCATCAGAATATCCATATTTTTCACGCATTGCCATTAAACTTGCTGGAACAATTCCTGCAGATCCTGCTGTTGGGCTTGCTACGATTTTTCCCATTGATGCATTAACTTCTGATGTAGAAAAAGCCATTGCCATTGCCTTTGTTGGCAAATCTCCCATTATTGTATCTTCTGATAGAAAATAATTATTCATTGATTTTGCATTTCCACCAGTCATTTTTGTCATTGACATTAATTTTTTATCGAGAGCTTTTTGTGAAGATTCTTTCATAACATCAAGAGATTTTTGTAATGATTCAAAAACTTCTTCTCTTGATTTTCCTGTTAGCTCCATCTCATCTTCAAGCGCAAGCTCCCAAACTTCCTTGTTTTCTTCTTTTAGTCTATTTTTAATATATTCCATTGTTGTTTTCATAAATTACCCCAAATATTTTATAAATTCAAAATTCTTGCCAGCTTCAATTTCTTTGTAAACTTCTTCTTCCAAATCTTGGTCTAATTCTACAATTAACATAATTGTGTTGCCCTTGTTTATAGTTTTCATATTTTTTATATTATAATTGTGGTCAAACAAAACATTTGAAATAAAAGCTATCATTCCTTTTTGTTCGGGATAGGTGCAAATAATTGTAGGATTTTTTCCATTATATTCTACTTCATTATCCATTATTTGATTTATCATAATATTGCCGCCACCAATTGATGAGCCTCTCAATTTAAATTCATGGCCATCTGGATATTGAAGAACAATTTTTACTGTGTTTGGATGAACTTCCCCCATATCTTGTGGAATAAAATTATAAGTAATCCCTGCTTCATCCGCAATTTTAAATGAATCTCTCAATCTTTCATCTTCTGGTCCAAAACCTAAAACTCCTCCAACCAAAGCCCTATCTGTTCCGTGACCTTGGTAAGTTTTTTCAAATGATCCGTGTAAATAAAAATCAACTTTTGTAAATCCTTCTCCGCCCAAATCTCTTGCGATTTTTGCAATTCTGTTTGCTCCCGCAGTATGGGATGATGATGGGCCAATCATTACAGGTCCAATAATATCAAATACTGATAAATTTGCCATTATACTCTCCTTATTTTTGAAATTTCTTTTGGAGTATCTATTATAAGATCTGGCTTTAAATTTTCCAAAATTTTTCTTTCTCTAAAGCCCCAAGCACATCCTACAGTAAATACTCCAGCATTTTTTCCACACTCCATGTCGACTTCGCTGTCTCCAAAATAAAAAATATCCGAATAGTCAACTCCAAATCTTTCTTTTATTATATACATACCCTCAGGCGACGGTTTTCTTTTCACATCTTCCCTGTATCCTAAAATAAAATCAAAATAGCCTTCTCCAAAAATTTCTCCTATAACTTTCTTACAAGTGGAATCTGGTTTGTTGGAAAAAGCAACCAAAATTTCGCCCATTTTTTTTATTTTTTCAAGCTCTTCTACGATTCCATCATAAGGCTTTGTAAGATAGGTTGGATTATCATCATATCTTTTGTTATAAGCATTTAAAATTTTTTCTCTTTTTTCAGATTTTTCAAAGCCAATATAATCAAGAGTTTTTTCAATCAAAAGCCTTGGACCATTTCCTACAAACTCTTCAATTTTTTCTTTTGGTACTTGACTTAAAGAAAAATTTTTTAAAGTTTGGTTTATATTATATGAAATAGAATCAATCGTATTTAAAAGTGTTCCATCTATATCAAAAATATACATTTATGTATCTCCTTTTGTTTGCCAATTTGTGCCAAACTATTATTACTATACCACTCATTAGTGGTATAATAAAAACAATATGTGAAACGAAAAAATAATAAGGAAGGAAAATATGCAAACAAGAAGAAATTTATCTATGCTCAGTGATTTTTATGAATTTACTATGGCTTATGGATATTTTGAAAGTGGAATGAAAGATACGATTGCAGTTTTTGATGCATTTTACAGAAAAAATCCTGACGGCGGAGGATTTTCAATTTTTTCTGGCTTAGATGATATTATTGATTATGTAGAAAATATTCATTTTGATGAAGCAGACATTGAATATTTTAGAAAAAATACAAAATTTTCGGAAGAATTTTTAACTTATTTGAAAAATTTTAAATTCACAGGAGATATTTGGGCATTTCCAGAAGGATCTGCAATGTTTCCATCTGAACCAATTGTGACTGTAAGAGCTCCAATAATTGAAGCACAAATTTTAGAAACTTATTTGCTTTTATCTTTAAATTACGGCTCCCTTGTTGCTACAAAAACAAATAGAATTGTAAGAGCTGCAAAGGGAAGAACTGTAATGGAATTTGGTGCAAGACGCGCTCAAGGCCCTGACGCTTCTGTAAAAGGAGCAAGGTCTGCTTTTATAGCTGGAGCTCCAATCACATCAAACACTCTTTCAAGTCAAATGTATGCTTATCCTGCTGGCGGAACTATGGCTCACTCTTGGGTTCAATCATTTGATAGCGAATATGAGGCGTTTTTGGCTTATGCAAAATTATATCCAGATAACTGCATTTTGTTAATTGACACTTACGATGTTTTAAAACAAGGCCTGCCAAATGCTATGAAAATTTTCAAAGAAGTTTTAGAGCCTTTGGGACTTACTGGCGGTGTAAGAATTGATTCTGGCGATCTTGCCTATCTTTCAAAAGAATGTAGAAAAATTTTGGACGAAAATGGCTACAAGGATGCAAAAATTGTTGCAAGCAATTCACTTGACGAATACAAAATAGAATCTCTACTCCAACAAGGCGCAGAAATTGATTCATTTGGAATCGGAGAAAGATTAATCACTGCAAAATCCGATCCAGTTTTTGGTGGAGTTTATAAACTCGTTGAAATTGAAGATGAAAAAGGCAAGACTGCAAAAATAAAAGTATCAGAAAATGTAGAAAAAATTACAACACCAGGGCTTAAAGAAGTTTACAGATTGTACGACAAAAAAACTGGCAAGGCAGAAGCTGATTATATAACTTTAAAAGAAGAAAAAGTCGATGAAACTAAACCACTTGTAATTTTTGATCCACACTTTACATGGAAGATGAAAAGAATGGAAAATTATGAAATTCGAAAAATGCAAATTCCAATTTTTGAAAATGGAAAAAAAGTTTATGAATCTCCAAAAATTGAAGAAATAAACGAATATTGCAAGTCAGAAGTGAAATCCTTGTGGGATGAGGTAAAAAGATTTGACCAACCTCACAACTATTACGTCGACCTTTCTCACGATTTGTGGAATTTAAAACAAAATCTAATAATGAAGGCTATGAGCAAATAATGATAGCCATAATTACAGGAGCAAGTTCAGGCATAGGCTATGAATTTGCAAGGCAAATTGATAAAAAAAATTATGAAGAAATTTGGCTAATCGCAAGAAGAACTGAAAGACTTCATGATTTATCAAAAAAACTACAAACAAGGGCAAGGATTTTTGCCCTTGATTTGTGTGAAGAAAAATCTTTTGAAGCTTTAAAAAAAGAATTAGAAATTTCAAACAAAAAAATAGGACTTTTGATAAATTCTGCAGGCATGGGAGAAAATGATTATTTTAAAAACACAAGTTTTGATAATGATATGAAAACTTTGGACTTAAATATAAAAGCTCTCACAGCAATGACAAAAATTTCTCTAGATTTTTTCCAGAAAGACGGAGTAATTTTAAATATTGCCTCATCAGCAGCCTTTATTCCACAGGCAAAATTTGCCCTTTATGCCGCAAGTAAGTCTTATGTTTTGTCATTTTCAAGGGCAATAAGAAGGGAATTTAAAGATATAAAAATTTCAGTTTTATGCCCAAACAGGGTCGAAACAGAATTTTTAAAAAAATCAAACAATAATTCGGGCGGAATAAAAAATTTGGGAAATGAAAATCTAGAAAAAATGGTAGAAAAAGCCATAAAAAAAATGGGCAAAAAAGACCTAATAACTACCCATCCAAGCGCAAAAATTTTATTAATAATTTCAAAAATTTTTCCTCACTCTTTTATAATGTGGATTGAGAAAATTTTGGGTATGTATTAAATAAAAAGGGCTGTTGCAAAATAATAGATATCTATATTTTGAAACAGCCTTTTTGTATTATTAATTTACCATTATTTTTTTGTAACTTTTAGTGCATCTAATCTTTTTTTCATGTATTTTTTATTTTCTTCAACATTATCATACATCAACGATATTAGAAGTATATCCATAACTGTTAGGTAAAGAATTCTTGCGTTTAAGGATTCTGTTCCGTGTTCGGATTCTATTGATGGCAAAATCATAGCCTCATCTGAGATTTTTACCATTTCAGATTTTGGATTTCCTGTAAGGGCAATAATTTTTGCCTTATTTTTTTTGGCAACTTTTGAAACTTCTATCGCCTCGAGCGTTCTTCCTGAATGTGAAAATACAAAAATACAGTCGTTTTCGTCCATCTTTGTGCAAGCACTTAGTTGCATGTGAGAATCCGAAATATAATTTACCATATATTTTGTTCTCAAAAATTTATGATATGAATCGTAAGCTATTGTTGCTGATCCTCCCATGCCAAAAAAGTGAATTTTTTTGGATTTTTTTATCAAATTCAAACAAGATTCAAATGGAATATTTTTAATATCTTCTTTTAGCGTATACATTGATTGGATATTAAACGCCATAATTTTGTTGGCTATTTCATCAGGGCTGTCATTTTCATTTACACTTGTTATAGCTGTAAGTAGCGAATCGTCAGAATTTTTATTTATATTTGTAGCTAAGTTTAATTGAAAATCTTTGTAGCCTTTAAAGCCAAGTTTTTTTATAAATTTAAAAATTGACGCTGTGGAGCTTTCTGTTTCTTCAGCAACATTTGATATAGTTTTATTTAATATTTCATCATCTAATTTTAAAAAATATTCTGCATAAAAATTTTCCGTCTTTGTAAAGGTACTTTTTTTAGACAAAATAATTCTTTCTAAATATCGGTTCAAAACATCCTCCAATCTATTCTTACTAATATTATACATAAATTTGTAAAAATGAATAGAAATTTTTATTTGCAAAATTTTTTTATTTTTTTATTGTTTGACAAGTAAAAATTTTTTTTCGTATAATTTATTTAAATACTGAAGTGCAGATAGCCCTACAATTTTTTTGAAAAATATTTTTTTAAATTATTTAAAAAGGTTATCAAAAAAAAGAAAGGAGTTTATATGAAAATAGGTTTTTTGGGACTTGGAAAAATGGGTTACAACATAGCCTTAAATGCCATCGACAATAATTTTGAAATAATTGGCTATGATGTAGATGAAAATGTAAGAAAAAAAGCAAGCAAAGATTTTAAAATCGCAAATTCTATTGATGAGCTTATAGAAAAATTAGATGATGTAAAATTTATTTTATTGAGTTTGCCTGCAGGAAAAATCACTGATGACATGATTTTTCTTTTAAAAGAAAAACTTAATAAAGACGACATTGTAATTGATACTGGTAATACTAATTACAAAAAAACTTTAGAGCATTACGAAATTTTAAAGGAAAAAAATATTGGTTTTCTTGATTGTGGAACTTCTGGCGGAATGAGCGGTGCTAGAAACGGCGCTTGTCTTATGGTTGGAGGAGAAAAAAAATATTACGATCAAGTAAAAGATTTTTTTGAAGCAATTTCTTGTGAAGATGGACTTTTATATACAGGACCTGCTGGTTCTGGTCATTATTTGAAAATGATTCACAATGGAATTGAATATGGAATGATGCAAGCTATCGGCGAAGGCTTTGCAGTTTTGGAAGCTAGCGAATTTGATTATGATTACGAAGATGTTTCAAAAGTTTGGAATCACGGATCTGTAATTAGGTCTTGGCTAATCGAACTTGCCCAAGAAGGCTTTGCCAAAGATCCAAAACTTGATTCACATTCTGGAGTTATAAATGCAAATGGAGAATGTAAATGGACAGTTGAAGAAGCGCTAAGACTTGACGTTCCTGTTCCAGTTATTTCTAATTCTTTGTTTGTAAGAAATACAAGTAAAATAGATGTTGATGATAATTTTTCTAATAAAGTTGTAGCTCAACTAAGAAATGGTTTTGGTGGGCACGATCTTGTAAAAAAGGATAAATAAAATGAAAATTGCTATTGTAAATTCTAGTAGTTTTGGAAAAATTTTTCCAGACCATATAAAAAAACTAGAAAAAATTGGACAAGTAGATCGTTTTGAAGTTGACCAAAATATAGATGGAAAATCTCTAGGTCAAATGCTAAAAGACTACCAATATATAATAGCGAGCGTTACACCATTTTTTGATAAAGATTTTTTTGAAAATGTAGATGATTTAAGACTTATCTCAAGGCATGGAATTGGCTACAACAATGTAGATTTAACTTGTGCAAAAGAAAAAGGAGTAATTGTTTCTATTGTTCCTTCTTTAGTAGAAAGAGATTCAGTTGCAGAAAATAATATTACAAATTTATTGGCTTTGATGAGAATGACTATAAATTCTTCCAAAAAAGTAAGAGATGATAAGTGGGAAACGAGAGCAAATTTTGTAGGAAATTCTCTCTACCACAAAATTGTTGGCGTAATCGGCGTTGGGAATACTGGAAGCCAAGTTGCAAGAACACTTAGAGAAGGTTTTCAATGTAGAGTATTAGGCTATGACCCTTACAAAGACAAATTAGAGCTAGAACAATTCGGCGTAGAAAAAGTTGATTTTGAAACGCTTTTGGAAAAATCTGACGTGATTTGCTTGTGTGCAAATTTAACCAAAGAAAATTATCACATGATAAATAAAAATACAATATCAAAAATGAAAAATGGTGTTTATATATCAAATACCGCAAGAGGAGCTCTAATTGACGAAAAAGATATGGTTGAAGCTTTAAAAAATAAAAAAGTAAAAGCTCTTGCAACAGACGTTATGGAAGTTGAGCCTGCAAGAAGTAATCATCCCTACTTGCAATTTGATAATGTAATAATCACACCTCACACATCAGCCTACACAAAAGAATGTTTGTATGCAATGGGAGAAAGTTGTGTAAATGATGTTTATAATGTGCACAATAAAAAACTTCCAAAAAGATGTGTGCAAAAAGAAAGTCCCTTTGTGGAATAAAAATTTTTTAAAAATTTAGGAGGAAAAAATGGAGACCTTATCTGTAGCAAAAAGTTTATTAATAGCTTTGTGGGTTGCAGGCGTTATGTCACGTTGGCTATTGGGTGGCGCATCTTTAACATTAAGATTTTCGCCATTAATGACAGGCCTTGTTGTAGGAATTGTTATGGGAAGAGTTGCTGATGCAATGATAGTAACAGCAAGTTTGCAATTAATATATATGGGAGTATTTTCTCCAGGTGGCTCAATGCCATCAGAGCCAGCCGTTGCAGCTGCAATAGCAGTTCCAGTTGCCCTATTAGGAAATTTAACACCAGAAGCATCAATTGCCATTGCCGTTCCAGTTGGATTTTTGGGATCATATCTTTACCAATTTAGATTTTTCCTAAATACCTTTATAGGCAAAAAAACTGACGTCGCAATTGAAAAAATGGACGAAAAAGCAATCAAGAGATCAATAATAACATATCCAACTATAGCATCTTTTGTTTTATTTGTTCCATTAATCTTTGTAGCTTTATATTTTGGCGCACCAGTAATCGCTGATGTTGTAGCAAAACTTGAAGGAACAGTATTTTTACACATACTAGATGTAGTCGGCGGAGGACTTGCCGCAATCGGTATTGCAACAACAATTTATGTAATAGGTAGAAAAGATTATTTATTATTTTTCCTATTAGCATATTTTTTAAGCGTAATTTTAAAAGATATGAATGTAAATATGTTAGTTTATGCAATTTTAGGAACAATAATTTCAATTTTGGCAGTAGGAAATAAAAATCAAGCCAAAGAAGATAAAGAAGTAAAAACAGAAAATTCAAGCGAACGTGAATTGACATTTGAAGAAGAAGATGACTTTTAGTAGGAGGTTTTAAAATGCAAGATATAAAAAAAGACGAAATGGCTCCAGAAGAATTAGAGCTAAAAGATGTTAGAAAAGCATATTTAAGATGGCATTTCGCAAACGAAATTCCTCACACTTTTGAAAGATATTTGGCTCCTTCCCTCTTATATGCAATGATGCCAGTTTTGAAAAAATTATATAAAAGCAAAGAAGATTTGAAAAAAGCTTACAAAAGACAATTGTTATTCTTCAACACACAACTTACTTGGGGCGGTGGAATAATCACAGGTCTTATGTCATCAATGGAACAAGAAAGAGCCCTTCAAGAATATAACAACGAAGAAATAACAATGACCGATGATTTGATGTATAATACAAAAGCAGGGCTAATGGGAGCTCTTGCAGGAATCGGCGATGCAATTGATTCAGGAACAATCCAATATATTTTTATAGCAATAGCAATTTCTTGGGCACAAGCAGGATCCCCAATGGGAGCTTTGTTTCCATTCGTAGGATTTTCCTTATACCAAGTTTTTATCGGAAGATTTTTGCAAAACAAGGATTTGTTTTAGGTAAAAACGCATCAAGTTTATTAAAAAGCACAGGAGTTCAAAACGCAATAAATATTTTATCAGCCTTGGGACTTTTTATGATGGGAATTTTGGCAGCAAATTATGTAAAAGTAAGCTCAGCATTAAAATTTACAATCTCAGGAAAAGAATTTGTTTTCCAAGAGCTTTTAGATAAAGTATTACCAGGAGCTTTGCCTTTAGTAACAGTTCTTGGCGTATATGTTTTTTATTTGAAAAAAGGTTTAAAAGTTACTCAAGCTTTATTAGGCTTAACAATAATTTTAGCAGTATTAGCAGGAATAGGAATATTATAAAATGGGAAAAGTAGTATTAGGTAGAGTTGACGAAAGATTAATTCACGGACAAGTAATGATTACCCTATCGCAAAAAGACGGAGTAAATTCAATTTTTGTAGTAGATGATGTCGTTTACAACGAAACTTTTATGAAAGATTTATACAAAAGTGCTGGAAATAGAACAGGAAAGAAAACAATAGTTTTAAATGAGCAAAGGGCTTTCTACTATTGGGACAAATACAAATTTAAAGATTATAATTGTATCCTAGTTGCAAAAAGCATAGATGTATTTTATAAATTAATCAAACACGGCGTTGAAGTTTGCGAATTAAACGTTGGAGGCATAGCAAAAAAAGACGAAAATGATTTGTTAGTTACAAAATCAGTCTATCTTAACAAAGAAGATGCAAAAAAATTAAAAGAGTTAAGAGAAGATTATAAAATAGACAATATTTATTTTCAAGCAACCCCATCAGCACCAAAATCAAGTTTAGACGAAGTTTTAAAAAATTTTGATTTATAAATCATTTAAGCTCCCCTTAAATTAAGAAAGGATAAGAAATGATAGGAATACTAATTGTAAGTCACGGAAAGCTTGCACAAGGATTTAAAAGTTCAGCAGAAATTATTTTTGGTCAAGCAGAAAACATAGATTATCTAGGTTTATATCCAGAAGATGACATAAATAATTTCAACGAAAAAATAAAAGAAAAAATAATAAATTTAGACAAAGGCGATGGAGTAATTGTCTTTACAGATTTAATTTCAGCATCCCCTTATACCCAAAGCCAAATTGCCATATCAAAATTAGAAAATAATGAAAAAATATCATTAATAGGAAATTTAAATTTCCAAATGCTAATTCAAGCAATAAATGGACAAGTCTTAGAAGAAAACATAGACCAAGTTGTAAAAAATATCCTAAAAATCACAAAACAAGAAGTCTTAGAATGGAAATATGAAAAAATACAAATAGAAAACCCAGATGAAGATGATGATTTTTAGATAAAAATTTTTTTCCCTTACAAATCGTGCTAGAAAATATCTCTAGCACGATTTTTTTTATTTTAAAATTAGATTTAAAAATACCAAGGCTAATATGTTTAACCTTGGTATTTTAATTTAATATTTTCTGATAGTTAATGATTAATTTTAGGCTTATTATTGGGAATTTGATTTATTTGATTAATTCTAGTGGTGAATCTACTTTTTCTTCTACTTTTTCACCTTTTAGATATTTAATTGCTGTTTCTAGAGCGATTTTTCCCATTTCCTTTGGTTTTTGAGCAACTGTTGCTGACATTGAGCCTTCTTTTACAGCATTTATTGCGTCTTCATTTCCATCAAATCCAACTACAACAATATCTTTTCCGCTAGCTTTTATTGCTTCTATTGCTCCCAATGCCATTTCATCATTTTGACAAAATACTGCTTTTACATCTGGTTGAGCTTGAAGTAAATTTTCCATTACTGTCATTCCTTCTGCTCTATCAAAGTTTGCAGTTTGGCTTGCTAATAGATTTATTTTTCCATCTGTAGCTTTTTTAAATCCTTCTCCTCTTTCACGAGTAGAGCTTGCTCCAGGAATTCCTTCTAATTGAATAACTTCTGCATTTTCTCCAATTTTTTCAAGAATAAATTCGCCTGCAAGTTTACCACCTTCTACGTTATTACTTGCAATTAAACTTACAATTTCTCCCTCATCAGAATTTCTATCAACGCATATTACAGGTATATTTGCTTCGTTAGCTTTTTTTACTGATGTTGAAATTGCTGTTGAATCTACTGGATTAATTATAATCAAATCAACTTTTTGTGTTATAAGATCTTCTACTTGGTTGTTTTGTGTTGAAGAATCATTTTGTGCATCTGTTATAATTGTTTTTGCGTTTGCATCTTTTGCTGCCTCTTCAACGCCTTCTCTTATTGATACAAAAAATGGATTGTTTAAAGTTGATAAAGAAACTCCAATTTTATATTCTCCATCTTTGGCTTTTGTTTCTTCTTTTGCATTACTAGATGCATTATCATTTTTATCTTGTCCTTCGACGCTACAAGCTGTGAATGTAAACATAGCTATAGCTAAAACTGCCAATATTCTTCTAAATTTTTTCATATTTTTCTCCTATTTATTTCTCTTTCTGTCTATTAGAACTGCTATTAATATTACAATTCCTTTTACTATTTGTTGATAGAAACTTGAAACTCCCAATAAATTTAGTCCGTTATTAAGGACTCCTAAAATTAAAATTCCTATTAATGTTCCTGTTAATGATCCACTTCCACCTGTCATACTTGTTCCGCCTAAAACTACTGCTGCTATAGCATCCATTTCATAGGCTGAACCTGCTGTTGGTTGAGCAGAATTTAATCTTGATGTAAGTACAAGACCAGATATAACTGCCATCAAGGCACTTATTACATATACAAATGTTTTTGATTTTGCTATATTAATTCCTGAAATAAAACTTGCTTTTTCATTTCCTCCAACGGCAAATATTTTTCTACCATAAGAAGTTTTATTTAAAATCATCCAAAGTATTATATAAACAATTATAAATAAAATAACTTGGAAAGGAATTCCTAAAACTTGTCCTTTTCCTAAAAATTGGAAAGCAAAGTCATCTCTAGGTCCTGCTATTGGTCTACCGTCCATAAAAACTAAAGTAAGGCCTCTAAATATTGTCATAGTTGCAAGTGTTACTATAAATGGTGCAAGTTTTCCTTTTGTAATCAACAAACCATTTATTAGCCCCAAAATAATAGCTAATAAAATAGCTACAAGTATAGCAAGAATTGTATTTGTTCCATTTTGCAAAAGTCCTGCAAAAATTGCTGAGCTTAGTGCAAGAGTTGAACCAACTGAAAGATCAATTCCTCCTGTTAAAATTACAAAAGTCATTCCTAATGCCACAAAACCATTTATGATTAATTGGCGCATTAAATTTAACAAGTTGCTAACTTGCAAAAATGCTGGATTAAGTACGCTCACAAAACATATCAAAATAAGTAAGGCAACTATTGTCCCTAAATTTTGATTTTCTTTAAATCGATTTTTTATATTACTCATAACCTTCCTCCTGTTGCAAGGGTCATTATTTTTTCTTGGCTAGCATCTTTCTTTAAAAGTTCTCCTTGTATTTTTCCTTCATGAATTACATAAATTCTATTTGATAAACTTATAAGCTCTGGCAAATCGCTTGATATAAGTATGATTGAAACCGCCTTTTTAGTAAGTTCTTTTATTAAATCATAAATTTCTCTTTTTGCCCCTACATCAACGCCCTTGGTTGGCTCATCAAGGATTAATATTTCTGGACCAATCGCATACCATTTTGCAAAAACTACTTTTTGTTGATTGCCTCCAGATAAATCGCTAATTTTGCTTTCTGATGATTGGGTCTTAACTTTAAAACTATCTACCAAATTATCTGAAAGATTTTTTTCTTTTGCTTTATCTATAAAAGAATTTTTTGAAAATTTGTCAAAATTTAACAGAGAAATATTTTCTCTAATTGATTCATCAAGAATCAATCCTTCTTCTTGCCTATTTTCTGTTACAAAGCCAATTTTATTTTTTATTGCATCTGCTGGATTTTTTATTTCTATTTTTTTACCATCTATAAATACTTCTCCACTATCTTTAGGATCAAGTCCAAATACTGATCTCATAATCTCTGTTCTTCCTGCTCCCATAAGCCCAGAAATACCAAGGACTTCTCCTTTTTTTGCTTTTATATTTATATCTTTAAAAAATCCTTCTCTATTAAAATTTTTAAGCTCTATCTTTACATCAGAAATTTCAGCATCCATTTCAGGATAAAAATCTCCAATATCACGACCTACCATATAAGAAACAACTTCTCTTTCATCAGTCTTATTAGTATCCATTACTGATACGGATTTTCCATCTCTCATTACTGTAATCTTATTAGTTAATGAAAAAATTTCTTCCATTCTATGAGAAATATATATCATAGAAACATTTTTATCTCTTAGTCTTTTTATTAGCTTAAATAATTTGTCAATTTCATTATTTGTAAGTGCAGATGTTGGCTCATCAAGAATTAGAACATTTACTTTATTTAAGTTAGCCTTTGCTATTTCCATCATCTGTCTTTGTCCAACTGAAAGTTCAGAAACTTTTGTTTTTGGATTTATATCTAAATCAAATCTTTCAAGAAGTTCTATACATTTTTTTCTCATTTTTGCCTTATCAAGAAAAATTCCATTTTTTATTTCATTATTCATAAAGATATTATCCATAACAGTAAGCTCTGGCCAGTCAGATAATTCTTGGTGGATAAAACTTATACCATATTTTTTGGCAACATTTGTATCGCTTATATCAACTTCTTTGCCATCAATTAAAATTTCTCCCTTATCTTTAGATAAAACTCCTGACAAAATATTCATCAAAGTAGATTTTCCTGCTCCATTTTCTCCTACCAAAGCATGAATTTCTCCATCATTTAAGGTAAAATCCACTCCTTTTAAAACATTATTTTTCCCAAAAGACTTGTAAATATCTTTCATTTCAATTTTCATAAAATCCTCCTAAAAGATATTCTTTGACCTTAAAATTATATTTGAATAAGGTGTATTTTCTCCAGTCCTTATAACAAATTTAACGTCTTTTAATTTTTTCTTAAATTCTTCATGAGATATATATTCGCATTCAATATCTGGCAAAAGTTTTTTAATATTTTCTTCTTGACTTGGATTTTTTTCTTTGATTTCTTTTGCCAAATAATAATATTCGCAACCAAAATCACTAAGCAGAATTTCTAAAACATCTATAAACTTAGGTTCGCCAAGTTTAAGTGCTAAGTCAATCTTTTTGTCAGAATCAATTGGAAGACCACAATCTCCAACAGCTATTAGGTCTGTGTGTCCCAAATCAGAAAGTCTTTTTGAAATTTCGCTATTTAATATTCCTTTTTCTTTCATACATTCTTCCTTTCAAATTCTTTTACATCACAAAGGCTTGGAATAGATATGCTAGCCCCGCTTTTTGTTACAGAAAGAGCTGACGCTAGGCTTGCAAATTTCAAAGAATCTCTTACACTTTTTCCTTGATAAAAATATGATACGAAAAATCCTGTAAAAGTATCTCCGGCTCCTGTGCTGTCAACAGATTCAACTTTTATTCCTTCTTGTTTAATTTTTTCATTTTTATTTACAAAAATTGATCCTTTACTTCCAACAGTTACAATCAAATTTATATTTTTATAAGTTGTTGTAAAATAATCAATGCTCTTATCCACACTATTTTTATTTGCTATATTCTTTGCCTCTATTTCATTTACCAAAAGCAAATCTATTTTATTAAAATCAAATTCTTTTATCTCATCTGTTATTGGAGAGGGATTTAAAACTATTTTCATTCCCTTTTCATAGGCCTTATCTATCAAATATTTCATAGAGCTTATTTCATTTTGCAAAAGCAAAATGTCATCTTTATCAAAATTATCCAAAACTTCATCTATAAAATTTTTGTCATTATCAAAATTTGCTCCCTTGTAGAGAACTATGGAATTTTCTCCCTTATCATCTACTTGGATAATTGCATTTCCAGTTAATTTGTCAGATTTTTTTATATACTTTGTATTTATATTCTCACTTTTTAAATAATCAACAAGAAAAATACCATCATCTCCTACGCTTCCTGCGTGATATACATTTTCAAAACTTTTGCTAAGAGCAACAGATTGATTAAGTCCCTTTCCACCTGGTCTTTTTTCAATGCTTTTTGCACTTATAGTTTCTCCTGGCTTTACAATATTTTCTACTCTAAAAAATATATCAATATTTAAAGAACCAAAATTTAGTATTTTCATTATTTTTTACCTACACTTTCTCCACAAGCCACAAAAGGCTCTACCATAACTTTTTTATTATTTTTTCTTCCATTTATCAAATCATCCGCCATTTCAATAGAAGATTTTGCTATCATTTCCAAATTTTGGTCAATTGATGTTAATTTGGGACTAATCAAATTATTTAAAAATAAATTATCATAACTTATCAAAGAAATATCTCTTGGAACTTTTATTTTGTTTTCATCAAAATATTTCAAAAGTCCGTATGAAGACATATCAGCAAAAGAAAAAATAGCATCAACTTTTTTTTCTAAAAAAATTTTTCCAGCCTTGTAACCACCTTCATAAGAATAATCCCCATGAATTATATTTGAAGAATCAATATAAATATCATTATTCATAGCAGCTTTTATGGCACCAGATAATCTTCTTGAAGAATTTGCAGTAGACCTTGGACCTATTAAAAGCCCAATATTTTTAAATCCTCTATCAATTAAATATTGCATGCCCAAAAATCCACCTTTTTCATTATTACCAGTAACTATGTGAGTTTTTCTATCATCAAAATCAACTTCATCTAGAAAAATAATATTATTTTCTTTCACAAGTTCATCGTCCAAATTTTTCATATTTCTATCAACTAATAAAGTTGCGCCAATAACATTGCTAGTGATCATATTAATATATTCTCTCTTTTTAATATTTTTATTGTTAGTGTTGTGAATATACAAAAAATAAGAATATTTTTCTGCATAATAAGTAAGATTTTTAACTAACAAAGAAAAAAATGGATTGGAAATATCCGGTATAAGCGCCATAATCACATTGCTTTTTTTACTAGCAAGAGCTTTGGCAAAATTATTTGGATTATAACTAAGAGTATTTGCCGCTTTAATTACTTTTTTTCTAGTTGCATCCGATATTTTGTTGTTAGTATTATTCAAAACCATAGAAACTGTAGTAATAGATACTCCAGCAAGTTTTGCTACATCTTTAATATTTGCCATATCAACCTCATTAAAACGTTTTAATTAATTACAATATATTCTTTTCTCATATCTTTGTCAATAGATTTTTTTCAAAATATAAAAAATATGAAAATATTTAGCAAATAATTCTATAAATATCTCACAAATTATAAATTTTTTCTTTTGCTTTTTAAAATATTTTTATGCTTTAATTAAAACAAAATTATACTTTTGCACGAATTTAAAAATAAAAAATCGCACTGATAAAGTTTTTTCTTTATCAACGCGATTTGTGTAAATAATTTTAATTTTTATTTAGAAAAAACATCTGAAATTACTTCTTTTATATTTTTCATTTCTTTTATTTCTAAATTTTTGTATTCTTTTTTATCTATTGAACATTTTCCTATATAGGCTTTTTTGTAGCCTAATCTTTCTAGCTCTTTTAGTCTGGATTTTATTTGTGGAACTTTTTTAAGCTCTCCTGTTAGGCCCACTTCTGCTATAAAAACTGTTTTATTATCGACTGGTTTTTTAAAATATGATGAGGCGATTGAAATCATTATGGCAAGATTTACTGATTGTTCTCTAATTTTTAGTCCGCCTGTTGCTTTTATTATTACATTTTCGTCAAATAGATTAATTCCTGCTCTTTCTTGTAAAATTGAAATCAAAGTATTTAAGTCATCTTTTCTTAAACTATCGCCGATTCTTTGGGGATAGGGCATAAATGATTTTGAAACCAAGGATTCTATTTCAATTTCCAAAAGCCTACTGCCTTCTTTCATAACAGAAATAGCCGACCCTTCGATTCCTGAATCTCTTTCTGTAATAAAATATTCTGAAGGATTTGTAATTTCAATTAAACCTTCTTCTTGCATGGAAAATAATCCGACTTCGCCCGTTGGTCCAAATCTATTTTTTGTACTTGTCAAAAGCCTAAGGTCATCTTCGCTTTCTCCATCTAAAACTAAAACCGTATCAACCAAATGCTCCAAGGTTCTAAGCCCTGCCATTTCTCCTGATTTATTCATGTGACCAACCATAATAAAAGCTCTTTTTTTCTCAGGATTTTTAGCAAGGTCAACACACTTATTTGCACATTCAATGGTTTGAGTAGGAGATCCTTGTTTGTTATCAAATTCGTTTAGAAAAAATGTTTGAATTGAATCTAAAATTACAATATCAGCATCTTTTTTCTTTATTTCAATTTCTGCAAGATCCATTGAATTTGTTGATAAAATCCAAATATTTTTTGAAATTTCTCCAATAATCCTATCAGCTCTTGATTTTATTTGAGATTCGCTTTCTTCTCCCGAAACATACATTACCTTAAAACCATCTTTCGCATAAGACGAAGACAGTTGCAAAAGCAAAGTAGATTTTCCAGCTCCAGGTCTTGCTGTCAAAATTGAAACAGAATCTCTTACAAGTCCTCCGCCAATCGCCCTATCAAATTCTTCAAAAGAAGATTTTATTCTTTCAGACTCATCAAGTTTTACTTCTTTTAATAGCCTTGCCTCATTTTCAAAATCAAGGGAATTTTCTTTTGATGATGTCCTTTCGTTTTTTATAGTTTTTTCAATCAAAGTTCCCCATTTGCCACAATCTGGGCATTGACCTGCCCAAACATTTTGAATATGACCGCAATTTTTACATTCAAAAGCTCTTTTAAGCTTTGCCATTAATATCTCCTAAAACATAATTTACAGAAAATTGCTCGCAAGCTTTTTTTGGATCTTCCTTATAAATTTTTTCAAATTTATCTCTCAAAGTTTCCTTTTCATCAATTAATTTTTCAATACAAGAAAGATAAGTTTTCTCCTCACAGCTAAGTCCATCTTTTGCCAAAGAAATAAAATATTTTATCCATTCACAAATAGTTTTCCCCTCATATTTTGCATCAAAGCCGTGCTCTTTTGCATCCATTTTTAATTTTTGACAAGAATCATAAGTCATATTTTTAAAATCTTCTCTCAATTTATTTAGATTTTCTTCATTATAAAATAAACCCTTGATTAAGGCTGGAAAAGAAAGATTGTATGAGTAAGGCACTGCATCAGGCATCCTAATTTCTATATATTTTTTAACCCTAACATCAGGAAAAACTATAGAAAGAGCGTGAAAAATCATCTCATCAGAAAAATCTTTATCCATTATCTTTTCAAATTTTGTATTCCCCTTATAAACATCTTGTCCATTTTCATGAACAAAAATTATATCAGTGTCTAAAATTTTTTCCGCATATTTTTCATAAGACATATCCTCATCAAAGGCAAATTCATAAACTCCTGTCCTATTTTTGTCGCAATATTCCCAAATTTCTTGGCGAAGATTTTTATTTTCATAAGGCTTTCCTTGGAAAATATAGGCATTATCATAAAGAGTGTACATAAAAGGCGAAAGAGCATTTGCCACAAAAAATTTCTTTTTAAAATCTTTTTCAGAGGAAAAATCTATGGCAGATTGAACACTTGCAGTTCCTCTCATCATATTTAAAGCATATTTTCCACCAAATTCAGTAAAATATTTTTGCATATATTTATACCTATCTTTTGGAATAATATTCAAATCCATTATTTTTGATTTTGGATGATAGCCCAAGGTTTCAAGATATTGATTTTTTTCATCAAAAATCGGAACAATTTCTCCCATGATTTTTTTATAAGACTTATCCAAATCATTTATATTTTTTTTAGCATCAATTGCAAGTTCAAATTGACCAGCAGGTTCAAGATTTACAGCAATATCTTCTTTTCTAAGACCAAGAATATATCCATCTTCCTCGTTTGTTACAGAAAAACCCATACCCTTTAAATCTTTCAAAGTACTGCCCACGCCCTTTTCTCCAAAATAATCATAAGAAAAAAGCTCATCTTTATCTATAACAAAATGCTCCATTTCTAGACCAATTTTAAAATTTTCCTTTTGGCTTTCGCCAGATTTTATATATTCAACAATTTTATCTTTTTTTTCTTGATAATTCACAACATCCTCCACTTTCTAGACATTTTACTACTTTTAATATACCCTTTTTCAAAAATAATTTTAATCATCTATATCTTTTTCAAAATATCTACTGATAAATTTGAATTTTATTCTATTAACAAATAAAATAAAGTTAATAATTTTTTATTATTTGAGAAATCTTTAAAATTTATAACTCTAAGTAATTTATTTTTAAAAATACATCAAATAGAAAGAACTACTTCACAAATTTAAATATCTCTTAAATTAAGGACAAATAAATAATGAAAGCATATTATACAAAAGATAAATTTATTTTTGAAATTGAATATAATGAAAAAATCGAAAAAATTGCTTTGGTTGATGAAGAAAAGTCTGGCGAAAAATCTTTTATTTCAGATTTTGCTTTTGAAGAAATTTCTTCATTTCTTGATGGGAATTTAAAAAAATTTTCATTTGAAATAAATCCTCAAGGGACAGATTTTCAAAAAGAAGTTTGGAGAGAAATTGAAAAAATTCCTTATGGAAAGACTATAACTTATAAGGAAATTGGCGAAAAAATAAATTCTAAGGCCTACCAAGCTATTGGCTCTGCTTGTGGTGAAAATCCAATTTTATTAAGAATTCCCTGCCACAGGGTTGTAGGAAAAAATAATTTGGGTGGATTTTTTTATGGACTTGATTTAAAAAAATATTTATTGGAGCTTGAAAAAAATAAAAAATATAAATGAATTGTAATAGAAATTTTTCTTAGGAAATTTTAATAGCTTAGGCTTTTTAAAATTTCCTAAGATTTTTTTCTTTTAATATTTCTATAATTTTTTCCAAAAAATTTACTTTGAACTTGGCTCTATCATATTGTAGCAATCTCTGATTTTCCCAGTTTTTTTCAATTTTTCAAACATTTCCAAAACATCTTTTGACTCAAAAAGTCTTTTTTCAAAAGAATTGTAATCTTTATTTTCAAAAATTTTCTTAAAATATTCAAATTCATAAAAATACAAATCTTTTTCTTTTTTTATATCAATAATTTCAAGCTTTCTATCTGAAAAACATTCAATTTTTTCTGCCTCTTGAATATTTCCCAAAACTTTTATATAGCCTTCTTCGCCTTGGATTATTATATAATTTTCACTTTTACTGTCTTTGGCATTGGTAAATGATACAGAAAAATCTCCATAAGAAATTAGACCTTGCCCTGCAATATCAACGCCGTATGGATTTATATTTCCAAAATATGAATAATCTTTTCCTTTTCCAAAAAGTTCATAAATCAAATGCAAATTATAAATTCCAAGATCTGCCAAAGCTCCTGCAGAAAATTCGCTTTTAAAAATATTTTCAACAATTCCTTCTTTATATTTATCAAATCTTGATGAATATTGGGAATAATTAATCATACAAGTAGAAATTTTTCCGATTTTTCCCAAAAGATTTTTTAAAAGCTCAAAGCTTGGCAAATATTTTATGGAAATCGCCTCAAATAAAAACAATTTTCTTTCTTTAGAAATTTTTATTAAATCATCAAGCTCTTTTGTATTGGTAAAAAATGGCTTTTCACAAATCACATTTTTATTTGCCAAAAGACACATTTTAGCCTGCTTATAATGCAAAGAATTTGGACTTGCTATATAAACAAAATCAATTTTTGGATCTTCAAGCATTTTTTTAAGATCATCAAATGATTTTTCCGCCCCAAATTTTTCTTTCAAATAATCCGCCTTTTCAATAGACCTAGAATAGGCTCCATAATAATTATATCCGTCCATTTTTACCACAGTTTTTAAAACATTTTCAACTATAAAATTTGAACCTATGCTTACAAAATTAATCATATAACCCCCTATTTTTTACCCTAATATAAAAAATAATTATAGAAATAAAATAACAAAAAATAAATAAATATATCAATGAAAGTCTTTTAAAGACTAAGCTTATTAATAAATCAATAAAAAAAGATGGAAGAATTGATTTGATATAGCTTTTGCCTATATATTTATCTCCAACCATTGATTTTGGATATTCTGTAAATATAGGCTTATTATGAAATAACAAAACTATATTCTCACTTGCCAATGTAGCAAGAATTAAAATTATAATATCAAAAAAATCTTTGATACCTACTAATTTATATTTTAACAAAAAACTAAGCAGAAAAACTAAAATTACCAGCATACTTGTAAGAAAAATTGCAAATAAATTTTTACTTAAAATATATGATAAGATATTATTTTTATTTAGTTTTTTCTTATCCTCAAAATAAATTTCGTCCGAAAGACAAGCCTCTCTAAAAATAAGGGAGGTCAAAATAGAAATAAAAAAATAAAATAAAAATATTAGACCCCCTACATTTATCAACAATTTCAAAGATAAATATACCATAGCTAAAATTGTAAAAATAATAAATATTAATTTTTCATCAAAATATTTTTTGAATGTATCTTTAAAAAACATAAAGCCTCCCAACAAATTTCTACCCAAAATTTGGGTAGATAAATACAAGGAGGTACTATGAAATATTATTTATTAATTGACTTATTAGTATGGATTATCTTTATCAAATCCATACAAAATAAAATAATTATTAAGATCTTGTTTTTACCATTATATTATTTTATTTGCCTAGGACTTTTTTTGATTTTATTTTTGATAATTTACAAATTTTCTTTTACTTTTCTAGATTTTTTAATAATTTTTTTGATAAGTTTTGGATTTTTCTTATCCTTAAAAAGTCAAGGAGTTACAAAAAATTCTATTATTATTTTTGAAAAAATTCCTGTTTTCCCAAAATTTATAAAGTTTAAAGACATAAAAAATATAGAAACTATAGAAAATTCAAAATATCCAAAGTGTAGAATTTGAGCTTATGGAAATTTTTATGATTTTTACTTTAAAGATTACAAATATATAGTGATTTTTAAAAATATTTTTGAAAATTACATAGATCATAAAATTTAATCTAGTATATGATTAAAAATCTTAAATTTAAAGCCTAGGTAAAATAAGTTAGCATTATACAAAATATAATTTTATTTTACATAAGATATAAATATCTAATAAAATTTATAAATTTCAACTATGTAAAATAAAAAGATTAGTTCAAATTTTAAAATTTTTCTATTATTGCCTCGACATTATCAATTCAAATAAAACAAATTTATGTGATCAGAATTCTTATATTTAAATGAATAATTTTTTACAACAGACATTTATTTTTACATTTTACACTAATCAGTTAATAAAAAACTTTTATAATTTTTAGTTTTAAACTTAAGCTCAACATTTATTTTCATAATGATTTTACAAGTTTCATTTTTCCAAATATCAAATTTAAAATATAAGTTTTAAAAATTTAATAATAGAAAAAATTTTTATAGCTTAGATTTTAAAGTTTATCCCTATTCATATTGATTTCATTGGTTTTTTTATATTTTCGTAGAGAAGTTTCTTCATCCATTTATTTTAAATTTTTAAAAAATTTTAAATGATAATGCAAATCATTCTTGACATTTATTATTTTTATTGCTAATATTTAGTTGTCGATAGTTAATTAACTAAAAATACAAATTTATAAATTAAATAATAAGGAGAATAAAATGAAAAATAAAAAATCACTTAGTTTAATTGCCCTTTTATCTTTGGGCCTTGTTATGACAGCTTGTCAAAAAGATCAAAAAAATGATGAGACTTCAAATTCAAATGTTTCTCAAGAAATGAAAAAAGATGATGCTTCAAATGTAAGCGATTCTTCTTCAAATATTGAAGAGAAAAAAGAAGACGCATCAGAAGTAAGTCTTTCTGACTGGGAAGGCGAATGGAATGATATGGGTGGATATCTTGAAAAAGAAGAAATTCAAAGTGCTTTTAAAACTTTAGCTGAAAAAGAAAAAGTTGATGAAAAGGAAGCTAAAGAAAATTATTTAAAGAAAAGAAAATGTGATTTTGGTGGTCTTGAAATAAAAGATAATAAAATCAAATTCTTAAAAGATTTCCCTGATAAAAAAGGTGAAGTTATCGGTGAGAGCGAATATAAATATGTTGGAAAAGAAGAAGTTGAACATGGTGGTCATAAATTAGAATGGGATATTTTTGAAGCTGTAAATGATGATGCGCCTTATAAATTTATTCTTATGATGCCAATTCATGGGGAAGAAAGTCTAACACATTTCCATATGAGATATGGTGATGACAAGGATAAATTATTAAAAGATGAAGGATGGTTCCCTACTTTTGTAAAACCAAACACAACTGATGCACAAATAATTGATGAAATTACTGAATAGTTTATGTGGGTTGAAATTTTTCAACCCTCTTTCTAAGGAGGAAGAATGAAAAAAAGATATATAAGTTTTTTTGTTTTCTTGCTTTTTCTTTTTAGCTCTTGTGCAAACAAGAATGAACACTCTTCCGATAAACCTTTGGTTTATACTTCTTTTTATCCTGTTTATGAAATGACAAAAATGATTGGTGATGACACGATAGATGTAGAATCTTTTATGCCCCTTGATAAGCAACCTCACCTTTGGGAACCAAGTCCTAAAGATATGAAAAAACTAGCAAAATGTGATCTTTTGGTTGTAAATGGCGCCAATATGGAACCTTGGCTTGATAAGGTTAAGGAAAATTTACCAAATCTTGATATTTTAAAATTATCTGATTCTGTTGACCTTATTACTTATAAGGGGGCAGCAGCTATCGGTGATTTTCAATATATGTCCAAAGTAAATTTAAAAAAAGGAAAAAATAAATTTGATTTTGGCCACACTCATGAAGATATGATGAGGGTTGCTTTTATAAAAGATGATGGTACTCGCGGAGAAAATTTGGTAAAAAAATGTAAAGATATAATGAGCCAAAAGGGAGAGTTGATTCATCAAAAAGAAACTTTCGACCTTGAAGAAGGAAAGGTTTATGGGCTTGAAATGGGACATGAATCTGGAGAAATTTTCTTCAATATTCCAAAAGATGGAGATTATATTTTTATAAGCGACAGGATAAGTGAAGATCTTCTTCCATATAATTTGGTTGGAAGTAATGGTAAATTTTTAAAAGATGAAAAAAAGGAAGAACCTTTGATGGAAGGTTCATCTTCTGGATTTGATAAAATAACTTATGATCCCCACTCATGGTTATCCATTACCAATGCAAAAAAATATTTGAATGCTATCAATGAAAAATTAACCGAAAAATATCCGAAAAATGAAAGAATTTATAGGAAAAATAAATTAAAGTATGTTGATAAACTTACTGATATTGATGCAAATTATAAGGAGAAATTTTCAAAAATTGACAAAAATAAAAGAAATTTCTTGGTAATTCATTATGCCTATGCTTATATAGCAAGAGATTTTGATTTGATTCAATATCCACTTCAAGGTCTAACAAGTTTAGAAAATCCTAGCCTTAAAACTATAAAAAAAGCCATAGACTTTTCTGAAAGCAAAAATATTTCCACAGTTTTTTATGAATATGGACAAAATCCAAAACAAGCTCAGGCTTTGGCTGAAGAAATTGGTGGAAAAATCTCTCCTCTTGCTTCTATGGAATATGTTAATAAGGAACAGGAGAAAGGTAAACTTAATTATATTGATCTTATGGAAATGAATCTTGAAAATCTCTACAAATCTATGACTGAGGAGGAAAATAATGAAAGCAGTGTCAATAAATAATTTGAATTTTTCTTATTCACAAATTCCTGTTTTAAAAAATTGCAATTTGAATGTTGATGTCGGTGAATTTACGGTAATTCTTGGTGGAAATGGTTCAGGTAAATCAACTTTAATAAAACTTATGCTTGGAGAATTAAAAAATAATAGTGGAGAAATTAAAATTCTTGGCAAAAATATTGAAGATTATGTTTCTTTTAAAGACATTGGATATGTCCCACAAATAAATATAGTAAATAAAATTGCCTTTCCTATAACTTGCCTTGAACTAGTTTCATTAAATCTTTACGAAGAATTTGGTCTTATTAAAATCCCCAAGAAAAATCATTACCAAAAAGCAAAAGATATACTAAAAAAAATGGGTATGGAAAATTATATCAACACTCCTGTAAATGAATTGTCAGGAGGTCTTGCTCAAAGGGCAATGATTTCAAAAGCTATGATAAATGATCCAAAAATTTTAATTCTTGATGAACCGACAGCAGGAGTTGATAAGTATTCTAAGGACCATTTTTTTGAAACAATAGATTTTCTTTCAAAAAAATTTAATGTAACTATAATTATGGTTACTCACGAATTAAAAGAAATGGAATCTTTAAATATTAAAATGACAAAATACGAAATGATAGAAGGGAGTTTAAAAAAATGCTAGAATTTGCTTTTATGAGAAAGGCACTTCTTTTGGGATTTTTACTTTCTATTATGATTCCTATAATAGGAATTGTAATGGTAAATAGAAAAACTTCCATGATAGGTGATGCCCTATCTCACACAGCTCTTGCTGGAGTTGGAATGGGATTAATATTAGGTTTTGATCCTCTTTTGGGATCATCAATTGTTTGTATTGTAGCTGCCTTTTTGATAGAACTTATAAGAAAAAAACTTCCCCAATATGGAGATATGGCAACAGCAGTTATTATGAGTACTGGTTTAGGAATTGCAGCCATTCTTTCAGATTTTGCTCCAGGTGGAAATTCTTTTGAATCTTACCTTTTCGGATCAATTTCATCAGTTACAGATAGAGATATAGTAAATACAAGTATTGCCTTTATTTTGGTTTTAATATTATCAATTTCAAGATATTCATCTCTTTTAGCTATAGCGATAGATCCAAATACAGCTAGGCTTTCTGGAGTAAAAGTAAAAAGACTTGATGCATCTTTTACTCTCCTTGCAGCCATAACTATAGCCTTGTCTGTAAAAATAATTGGAGCTTTAATGGTTACAAGCTTAATAGTTTTACCAGTAGCAACAGCCTTAATTATTGCTAAAAGTTATAAACAAACATTTTTTATAACAATTACACTCGGCGTAATCTATATGATGCTTGGTATTATTCTAAGTTATCAATTCGATATAAAACCCGGTGGAGCAATTGTTGTAAATGCAATAATAGGAATGTTAATATTTGTTTTATATAAAAAGTTAAGAAAAAATAAAGTATAAAAATTGGGCTTTTACAGAATCTTATATTTTGTAAAGCCCATTTCAAATTTAAAAATTTCACTTAAATTCAATTCGATTTTATAACTTTAATAAAATTAATATTTTAAATATAGATTAAATTGATTTATAAATATTTTTTTGATAAAATACCTATATATTGTGCAAATGTTTTCTAAAGGAGCTTATCTTATGAAAAATTTAATAAAAAAATACTCTTATCAATCATATTTGTCCTAATTATTCTTTTTATTATCGGCATTATTACTTATTATTCTCTTAAATAATCACAAGGAGCTTTAATGAAAATAAAAATTAAACTATTACTTCTTATAAGTCTATTTTCTATATTTGTAGGATGTAATATCATAAAAAATGGAAAAAATTTTTCTGAAGAAGAAATAAAAAAAGACGCTTTTATTATGTATAATCCTAAAAAAGAAAATGCAAAAAGCATTGAAACTTACAAGCCTTCTATGGCTGATGAGCTTTTTGAAGATACTTATGCTTATAAAATTTATGAAAAAAATAAGGAAAATCTCAGCAAAACTCGTGATATTCTTATGGAAGAATGCATCGATTACGCAAATAATTTGTATTTTATTTTTAGCTCTGACCTTGAAAAAATCAAAAAAAATAAGGGAAGTCTTAGGGCTAATTTGACTAATGAAAACGGCAAAGAATCTATCGAAAAAAGTTTATACGAAACTCAGCTTTTGGCGATTTGTGACACTTCTTCCAAACTTTATTATGCAATAAATGATTTAAAAGTTGTAAATGATTTGATGGGAAATTCTTATGATGATTTAAAAATTTATGCCAAGGATTTCATAGAAAAAAACGGAGAAAGTTTGCTTGATGACCAAATGAAAAATTTTGGTTTTGCTTATAATGATAAGGCTAAAGAAACTATAGAAAATCTTATAATTTCATATTTGGATGAATTTAAAAAAGACCTCCCTCACAAAGATGGAGATAAAACAAATATAAAAATCGAAAAAGAAGTTAAGCTCAGCATGGAAAAGCTTGAAATTTTGAAATATTTTGATGATTTAGAAAAAGCAGTAAGAAAAGTTTATAAGGCAGATTAGCTTATGATTTAATGAACAAAAAAATAATTATAATGGGTTTGATTTTGCCCTTACTTGTTTAATGCAAGGAAAATTTATTGTAGAAAATCATCTTGATGAAACTTGCTACATATTAATATTAACAAATCCAACCATAATTTCAAAAACAGGAGAAAGCGAACTTAATTCAGATTATCAAATTGGGAAGGATTAGAATGATTTTTAAAAAATAGGCTTAAAATAAATTTTTAAGCCTATTTCTATACTAAAATTTGTGTAATTAAATAATTGTCCAAATCTTTTAACTACTTTATTAAATCTTCTAAGACATCTCCACTTAATTTTTTAGGATTCCAACCAATTATAGCTAAATTTTCCTTTGTATGGTCATTTAAATAATTAATCCATTTTACTTCTTCATTTGCTTTTGATTTTAGGACTTTATTTGTTGTGTTTGAAGCATATAATGAGGAATTTATAAGCCACCATTTGCTAAAAATTCCTGCTCTTTTTAAATCTTCTTCAAGTCTTAAAGCTTCATAAACTGGAGTTGGTTCTGCAAGTGTTACTATTATAACTTCTGTTTCTTTTTCATTTTTAAGTCTTGGCAAAAGTTTTTTAGTTGATTCTGGAATATCTCCATTTGAACGCATTATTTCTTGGTTATAACTTTGGGTTGATTCTAATAATAAAAGAGTGTGGCCGGTTGGAGCTGTATCAATTACAACTATTTCCTCCTCACTTTTTTCTACAATATCTGCAAAAGCTCTAAAAACTGCTATTTCTTGTGTACAAGGTGATCTTAAATCTTCTTCTATATAAGAAAGATCATCATTTGACATAGTTTCTTTCGCCTTTTGTAAAACTTCTTTCCTATATTTTTCAAGCTCTAACTTTTCATCAATATGACTTACTGATAAATTTTCATTTTCTTTTATTGTATATTTTAAATGATCTGCTGGGTCAGTTGTTGTAAGATGAACTTTCTTTCCTTTTTTTGAAAGTCCAAGAGCTATAGCAGCTGACATAGTTGTCTTTCCTACTCCACCCTTTCCCATTGTGAATATAACTTTCTTATCATTTTTGTACAAATCATCTATTATATCTTTTAATTTTTTATCAATTTTTATTTCTTTGTCAAAAGTTTTTTCTGTATAAGTATCTTCATCAAACAAGGCCCTAAGTTTTGAAATTCCTGTTATATTATATCCTCTTAAAGGTATAAGATAATTTTGTAAATTTTTTAAATTTTCTGGCATTTTTTCTAGGTCTTCTTTTTGCTTTTCATAATAAGCCTTGGAGATTTGATCATCATATATATTTAATAATCCATTTACTAATAATATTTGATTTTTAATGCCAATGTCTTTTAATTCCTTTGAAGCCCTGTCAGCTTCTTTTAAAGGACCATCTTCTGGTCTTGTTACAAGGATTAAACTTGTTTTATATTTATCAGATAAAGTTTCTACAGCTTTTTTATACATACCTTTTTGACTTTCAAGACCTGATAGTTGTCCCAAACAAGATACACCTTGGGTATTATCTTCAATAAAATTATCCCAAGCTTGTGGAAGTTGTAACATTCTTAAAGTGTGGCCGGTTGGAGCTGTATCAAAAATAATAAAATCGTATTTATCTTCGGTTTCTTTATCTGTAATATATTTTGCAAATTCATTAAAAGCTGCAATTTCTACAGTACAAGATCCAGATAATTCTTCTTCCATTTTATTTATTACACTATCTGGAAGTTTACCAATATAGGGAGATACTATACTTTTCTTATATTCATCTGCTGCCTTAATTGGGTCTAAATTTGCAACAAACAAACCTTCTACTTCTTCAATTTTTGTAATTTCATTATCTAATTTTTCCACAAAAATATCTTGGAGGTTTGAGGCCGGATCTGTGCTTACCAATAAAACCTTAGATCCCTTGTCACATAAATTTACAGCCGTAGCACAAGCAGTTGATGTTTTTCCAACTCCTCCCTTTCCTGTAAAAAATATATATTTTCCTAATTTTATTTTATCGGGACTAAATTTTTCCATAAAATACCTTTCTAAAAGTTAGCAACAACATCCACTATCAGAAGAACATCCACAAGAACTTTCTTCTTCATTTTTTTCATCAAATTTTATAGATAAAATTTCTTCAAATTCTTCATTTGAAGGATATGCTCCACTTTTTATTATTTCATCATCAACCATTGTAAGAGGAAGAATATCTTCTCCCTTTTCGTTTAAAATTTCATTTACTTTTTTATTTTCAACAAATTCTTGAGGGGCATTGTTAAGATTAAATCTTTTTATATCTATTCCTTTTTTATCTAATTTTTCTACTAGGCTTGACATTCTTAAAAGCTCAGGGTCAACACTTACCCCACAAACTCCTGTTGAGCAACACATTGCTGGTTCATATATTCTTATTTTTTTCATGATTTTCTCCTTAAATTTTTTTGAGGAAAGTTTAATGTAAATATATATAGATACATTTAAATATTTCTATGTATTAGGCAAAAAATTATTTTTTGCAGATACAATCTAGGCTGGATTCAAATATTTTTCCCAATAAATTATAAAGTTCATCTAGACTTTCTTTGTTTACAATATAAAATACATTTTTACCTTCCTTGCGACTTTTTATTATATTCGCATCTTCAAGTTTTTTCATATCACTTGATAAGGTGGGTTGGCTTATATCAAATTTTTCTAGTATTTCACAAGCACAAAGCTCCTCGCATGATAGCATATCTACAATCTCAAGCCTTTTCGGATCACTTAGAACTTTTAATTTTTTAGAAATATTTATATATTTATTATCCATTTCTCTCCTCCTAAAATTTATTTTACCACACATATAGAAATTTTTCTATGTGTTTTTTGTTCCATTAAAAAACTGCTGTAAAATTTTTACAGCAGCTTATTTATATTTTTTAAGAAATAGGTATTTCTTCTTTTATTTTTTCTTTTTTGTTGGCAAAATTTATTTTTCCTTCTTTTACTGTAAGGTTAATTTTCATATCTTTTGATAATTTTCCTTCCAATATTTCTTCTGCCAATTGGTTATCGATTTTATTTGTGATATGACGTTCAAGTGGTCTTGCTCCGTATTCTTTTGAAAATCCGCCTTCTGATAGTAAATCTACAACTCTCTTGTTGTAATTTATTTCTATTCCAAGATTTTTAAGTCTTTCTTTTGTTTCATCAAGTAAAATTTTTGTAATTTCTTTGATGGCGTTCTTATCAAGTGAGTTGAACATTATTATATCATCAAGTCTGTTTAAAAATTCTGGAGCAAAGGCGTTTTTTATTGCCTTATTTATTATTTCCTTATTTGAATCGTCAATTTCTTTTTCCACATCTCCAGTTCCAAAACCGATTTTTGGATTTTGATTTAAAGAAGAAACTCCAACGTTACTGGTCATAATTATTATTGTATTTTTAAAATCTACAGTTCTTCCTTGACCATCTGTCAAACGTCCGTCATCAAGAATTTGTAAAAGTAAATTGAAAATATCTGGGTGGGCTTTTTCAATTTCGTCAAATAAAATTACAGAATATGGATGTTTTCTTACGGCTTCTGTAAGTTGACCGCCTTCTTCGTAACCAACATATCCTGGAGGAGATCCAACAAGTCTTGACACGGCGAATTTTTCCATATATTCACTCATGTCCATCCTGATTAGATTATCCATATCTCCAAATAAATTTTTTGCCAAAGATTTTGCAAGATATGTTTTTCCAACTCCTGTTGGCCCTACAAAAATAAATGAACCTATTGGTTTTTTTGGATCTTTTAAGCCAACTCTTGCTCTTTTTATAGCATGAGAAATTTTATCAATCGCCTTATCTTGACCTATAACTTCTTTTTTAAGGTCAATATCAAGATCCATATATCTTTGTTTTTCATCTTCTGTCAATTTTGTTATTGGAACTTTTGACCAAGATGAAACAATTTTTGCAACTTCATCAAAAGAAATTTTTAAATCTGTTTTCTTTTCTTCTTTTTCTTTTTCAAGTTTTTCGCGAGTTTCATTTATTTGATCTCTTAGGCTTGCGGCTTTTTCAAAATTTTGCTCATTTATAGCCATATTTTTTTCTTCAATGAGCTTATCTAAAATTTCTTTTTTTGAAACTTGATTTTTATTTTCCTTATAATTTTTAATTCTTTCTTTTGAACAAGCCTCATCAATTACATCAATAGCCTTATCCGGCAAAAATCTATCTTGAATATATCTTTGTGATAAATCTACTGCAGCTTTTATAGCCTCATCTGTAATTTCTACCTTGTGGTGGTCTTCGTATTTATCTTTTAATCCTTCAATTATTTTTATCGTGTCATCTTTATTCGGCTCTTCAACATGGACTGGTTGCATTCTTCTAGTTAAAGCTTGGTCTTTTTCTACGTGCTTTCTATATTCATCAATTGTTGTCGCACCAATAATTTGAATATCGCCTTTGGCAAGAATTGGTTTTAAAATATTTGCCGCATCCATAGAGCCTTCACTTGCGCCAGCTCCCAAAACCATGTGGAATTCGTCAATAAATAAAACTACATCTTCTCTTTGTTCAAGTTCTCCAAATAATTTTTTAAGTCTATCTTCAAAATCTCCACGATATTTTGTTCCTGCAATCATGCTTGCAAGATCAAGAGAAACAATAGTTTTTTCTTTCATAACAAAAGGAACTTTTCCATCAACAATTCTTTGGGCAAGTCCTTCGATTATGGCAGTTTTTCCAACTCCTGGATCTCCAATCAAAATCGGATTGTTTTTTGTTCTTCTTAAAAGAATTTGAATAACTCTTTCAACTTCATCTTCCCTTCCAATAACTGGATCAATTTTTCCAACCTCTGCCATTTCGTTTAAATTTTTGGCAAATTTTTTTAAATTTTCACTCAAATTGTTAGATGTATTAGAAGATTTTTCTTCTTTTTGCAAACGAATCAAATTGTCTCTGATAATTTTTTTATCAAGACCTGACAACATAAACATTAAATTTGTAAATGAATCATCGTCATTTAAAATTGCAAGAAGGACATCTTCTTCGCTTGCAGAAACTTTTTTTCTTTTTTGGGCAAAAAGTCTTGCCCTATCAAAAATTTGTCTTACCTTATTAGAATATTCCTTTGCAGGTCTTATCGCAGAGCCCTTGCCAATATTATTTATTACAATTGACCTTAAAAGTTCGTAATTTGCACCAGCTTCTTCCAAAGCCTTTGTCGCAAGAGAACCTGTTTTCATAAGAGCCAAAAGCAAATGTTCAACTCCTATATAATCGTGGCTAAGAGAATAAGATTCCCTTCTAGCCTGACCTGTTAGCCTATTTAATTTGTTGTTTTCCATTATCTAGCCTCCATGTACGAATTTAAAAATTCATTTCTTTCATTGTCACGGTTGCCCTTGTACTTATCCTTTGTAATATTGAAAATCAAATACTCAATTTCTTGATTTGATAATTTTGTTTTAAAACCCAAAATATTATATTTTTTTAAATCATAAAGACAATTTATCATAGCAGTCATTGTCTTTAAATTTTTGCTTTCCAAATTATCTTCCAAAATTTTTATAGAATCTTTTATATCTTCATCATTTAATCCATTTAAAGATTGAAAATCTCTCCTAAATCTTCTCTCATTTCTAACGACTGTATCTAAAATATTTTCAAAATTTTCCAAATATTCGTCCATTTTCTCCCTATAATTTCCGAAATTTTTCAAAATATAAATATCATCGTCATAGGATTTAAAATATTCTGGAACAAATCTTGTAATATAAATTCCATCATGAGCAAGACTTGATTTTAAAGTTAGATATGCTTGGGTATTATCCAAAAGTCCAAACAAAAATAATTTGAACCTTATTTCAATTCCATTGCCACAATCTCTACCAAAACTTGTCAAATATCCATATTGAGGAGAAAAGGAAAAATCAAATTTTTTATCCAAATCTTCTTCAATTTCCATCGCCCTTTCATAAGCAAGTTTAATTTCTTCTCCAAAATTTGAAATATTTATAGAAATATGGTCTTTATCATTTATAACAAGAATATAATCATCCTCAAAAACAAAACCAATCACAGCTTCTTTATTTTTTGAATCTTCTGTAATTATTCCTGCATTAATAAGTTTATTTAAAGTATTTTCATCTATCTCATCTAAAAGTATCAATTCATCCCCATAAATTTCCCTAAATTTTTCAATAATTTCTAGAGAATCTTTTTCCGAAAGACTTATGGGAAAATTATATCCTTCAATATTTCTTTTCAAAGATAAGTTGTTTTCAAGTATTATGTCCTTATAATAATCTATCAATTTCTCACCTTCATATTCAATTCATCTATTTTTTCTTTAAGATCTTGAGCCTTTTCAAAATCTTCAATCTCAACTGATTTTTGCAACTGTTCTTGCAAATTTTTAATTTTTATTGCCACTTCTCTGAAATCTCTGTGTTTTTTCGGAAACTTTCCGTCATATTTTTTCAAATTATTTACAGCCTTCAAAATTTCTACCGTAAGTTTTTTGTCGATTTCATAGCAATAAGGACATCCAAAAACTCCACTTTTTATATTTGTCAAAGAATTTCCACACTTTGGACAAGTTTCTTCTTTTAATGATGAAAAATAATCATAAGAAAAATTATTTTTGGAAATTTTGTAATCATAATAAGAATCGATAATTTGGTCAAGGCTTGGAATAAATTTATCAACCAAACTCTTCCAATCAAAATTATTTATATCAATATCTTTTTCATTTCCATCAAAAAGAAAATTTCCTTCGCCTTTGGATAATTTTTCCATACAATCATTGCACAAGTGGAAATCATGTTCTATGCCATTTATAATTGCTTTTACAGTTACATTTGCTTCGTTGTCGCATCTGTCACACTTCATAATTAACTCCTTATTAGAAAGCTCAGTAAAATATTTTTTACTATATCATGCCTTACTAAATTTCTCTTATTTTTTTCTACATTCATAAGGGACTTGTCAAGGATAGCATAGACTGCAATTCCCAATTCATTTTCGTTCATATATCCCTTGTTAAAAAGTTCTGTAAAAAAACTTTTTGCCCTTTCCTCAGTTAATTCTTTATCTAAATTTTTAATAATATATTTTATATAATCATCTTCATCTTCAACTATAGTAATAATTCTTATAAAGCCGTTGCCGCCTCTTTTGCTTTCAATTAAATATCCATTGTATGGAGTAAATCTTGTAGAAAGCACATAATTAATTTGACTTGGAGAGCACTCAAATCTTGTTGCCAAATCATTTCTTCCAATTTCTACAAAACCATCTTGAGTATCTTCCAAAAGAGCTTTCAAGAATTTTTCTATATCAGACGTTAGTCCTGCCATAGATTTACCTCGATTTCTTTGACTTTCTCTGACCTTTCAAATAATAAATAAAGATTCAATTCGAATCTTATTCTTATTGTACACTAAAATAGTAGAGATTCAAGAATATTGATATGCAATAAAAACATAAAAAAACAAGGCCAAATATTTTAAAATATTTTAGCCTTGTTAATTTTTTTAATCATCTCGCCTATTGCCAAACAAAATCCAAAGTCTTAAAAATTGTAAGGCAGTAGAAATTGTAGCCGCCACATAAGTTAAAGCTGCAGCTTTTAGCATATCTTTTGCATAATCATTTTCAACACCAACAAGCATACCAGATTCATCCAAAACTTTCAAAGCCCTTCTTGATGCATCAAATTCTACAGGAAGAGTAATAATTTGAAAAATTAAAACAAAAGAAAATAAAAATATTCCAATGCTAATTAATTTTCCCATAGAAAGAAAAATTCCCAACAAAATCATAGGAAAAGATAATTTTGATCCAAGATTTACTGCTGGAACTATATAAGATTTTATTTTTAAAGGAATATAACCTTTTTTATATTGGATAACGTGACCGCACTCATGAGCTGCAACTGCAAGAGATGCAATTGAAGTGTCAGTCATAGAAGTTTCTGATAAGGCAATTTCCTTGTTGACAGGATTAAAATAATCAGACAAGGATCCCCTAACCTTTTTAATGGAAATATCATTATAAGAATTTGTAGACAAAATATATCTAGCAGCATCAAAACCTGTTATAGATTTTTGAGTTTTTATTTTTTTGTACTTATCAAATTTTCTTTGAATATTAGCTTGAGCCAGACTACTAATAAGAAGTCCAATCAAAACTAAAACATAAGTTCTGTCGAAATAAAACATAATTTTCTCCTTTTATTTTTTTCAATATACTACAGGGATTTTTTATTTCAATTGTAAAAAAATAAAACACAAGGAAATTAGAATTTTAAAATATAAATATAATAAAGATAGCTCTTGATTAAAATATGCAAAAAATAAAATAAAATCTTTGAAAATATTTCCAAAATAAAAAGACCCCTTTGGGCCTTTTTATAATATAGAAAAGAATAAGTTAGTCCTAGTTTTCTATAGGGAAAACTATAAGGAATTAATAATGAAAAACCTAGCTATTTACTAGCTAATATTATTATAGCATGATTTTTAAAAAATGCAAACTTTTTTCACGAATTTTTACATCCTTTTGTTTTCAACATTTATAAGATGAATTTTCGTTTTCCTATCTTGATTTTTATTTATATCTGTCAACTTCTTTTTGGAGCTTATCTGCATGATCACTATCTCCTAATAATACCAAAGTATCATCTTTTTCGATTTTCCAATTTGCTTCTGGATTTATTATTAATTCTCCATCTCTTTTATAAGCTATTACCATCATTTTATACTTTTTTCTAAAATCTATTTCTTTTAGAGATCTTCCTACAAGCTCATCGTAGGCTTTTAATTCTATCATAGAATAATCGTCTGAAAAATGGAAAAATTGTAGAAGATTTGATCCTGCTATGCTTCTTGCAAGTTTTTCTCCCATATCAATTTCTGGAAAAATTATTTGATCTGCTCCAATTTTTTTCAAAATTCTTGCGTGATTTGTTGATGTTGCTTTGGCTATAATTTTTTCTACATTATGGTCTTTGGCAAATAAAGTTGCAGCCATTGATGCCTCAAGACTTTCTCCTGTCGCTATTACTGCCACATCAAAATTTCCCATTCCTAATTCTTCTAGTGCTTTGTCATTTGAAATATCGCATTGAACGGCGCTTGTTACTTTTCCTGAAATATTTTGAACTAAATCATAATTCTTATCAACCGCCATAACCTCCAAACCATCTTCAAAAAGTTTTGTCGCAACTCTTTCTCCAAATCTTCCGATTCCTAAAACTATTACACTTTTTATCATTTTTTTCTCCTAACCTATACTAATATTTGCTTCTGGAAATCTTATATATTTTGTCTTTGATTTTAATCCTATTGAATAAGCCATAGTCATTGGACCAATTCTTCCTAGATACATACTTATTGTTATTAAAATTTTTCCAAGTGTTGACAAGTCCCCTGTGATTCCTCTACTTGCCCCAACTGTTGCAAAGGCTGATGAAACTTCGTAAGAAATATCAATTACTTTAAAATTTTCGCTCAATGACAAAATAAAAATAACTATAAATATAAGTCCCAAATAAACCATTATAATCGCAAGTGCCTTCCTAATGATTTTTGGTTCTATATGTTTTTTAAAAATAGTAACTTCATCTTCTTGTTTAAAAATTGAAATTGTTGATAAAATCAAAACTCCAAAAGTTGTTGTTTTTAACCCACCAGCAGTTGATCCTGGAGAGCCACCTATTACCATCAAAATTATCAAAAGCAAAACACTTGTATCGTGCATTTGATTTAATTTTACAGAATAAAATCCCGCAGTTCTTGCAGAAACTGATTGAAAAGCTGATTGCATTATGGAATTTTTAAATCCTTCTTTGTACAAAACTCCACCAGCTTGGCTTTCGATTAAATAAAAAGCAAGTGTTCCTATAACAATAAGACTTGCACTTATTATCAAAACTAATTTGGCGTGAGTTGATAATTTTTCGAAAGATTTTTTTCTAAAAATTTCTGCTGTAACCATAAAACCAAGTCCACCGATTACGACCAAACTCATAAGAGTTATATTTATTAAATTATCATTTCTGTATGGATAAATTGAATCCCCCAAAAGGTCAAAGCCTGCATTACAAAAGGCAGAAACCGAATGGAAAATAGAATACCACAAGCCCTTTGCCATTCCAAAAATTGGCACAAAGCGAAGGGATAACAAAAATGCTCCCAAAAATTCCACCAAAAATGTAAAAACCAAAACATATTTGAATAATTTCATAATTCCTTGAAGGGTATCAATATTTAATTGTTCTTTTAAAATTTGTCTTGACTTTAATCCTATTTTTTTTCTTAAAAGTAAGGGAAAAAGTGTAGCCAAAGTCATTACACCAAGTCCTCCTATTTGAATTAAAATCAAAATTAAAATATGACCGTAGGTATTCCAATGTTCAGCCGTATTTACAGTTGTAAGTCCTGTAACGCAAGATGCAGATGAGGCAACAAAAATTGAATCAACTAAATTTGTAGCCTTGCCACTTCTTGTAAAAATCGGCAAAGATAAAATACATCCTCCAATAATAATCAAAATCGCAAAACCCAAAGTTAAATACAAGGGTGGATTTGATGTAATTTTATCTGATAATTTTTCCAAAAAATTTTGTTTATTTTTACTAATATTTCTCATTTTCTTTCCTTAAATAAAAACTAATAAAATTTAAAGCCTAATTCAAAGGCATATCTCATCTAATTTTATACCCTAGATTATAAATGTCAACACAAAGACAAAAAACTTTACAAATAATTTATTTTTTTGTTTTATTATATTTTTGAGGGTATAAATTAAAAAAGCAGATTGGAGTTTTTTATGAAAAAATATTATTTTAAGGAAAAATTTTTTAAAATTACAGATAAGTATCCGGTTTTAGATGAAAATGGAAAGGAAGTTTTCTTTTTTGACCAAGATTTTAAATTTGTAGGTTATGAGGCGAAATTAAAAGATATGAATGGAAATATTTTATTTAATATTTCCAAAAAAATTCTTTCTTTTCTTCAAACTTATTATGTTGATTTTTGTGATGGAAGTCGTATGGAAATAAATCAAAAATTATCTTTTTTAAAAAGGAAAGTCGATGCTTTTTATGATGGAAAAGAATTAAATTTAAAGGGATCTTTTATGGACCATGATTTTGAAGTTTATTACCAAAATAATTTGATTGCTGATATGAATAAGAAATTTTTTGCTTTTAGCGACCAATATGAGCTTACGGTTTATGACGAAAATTTTACTTTAGTTTTGATTGCTCTTTGTCTTTGCATTAATGAAATGAAAAATAGAGACGATGCGGCTGCTGCTAGCTCTTCAAATTAAAATTGATTTTTAAAATATTTAACATATAATTATATCAACAAGAGGGAGTAGCTTAATTATTCAATCGTCATTACGGTTTAACCCGGTTGAATAAACCATCTGGTAGCAAGACTTTTGGCGATTTGCCAGAAGTCTTTTCTTTTTGTAAAGAAAAATTAGAATAAAAAAATTTAAGGAGGTAGGAATGGACTATTTAGGTCAAAAAAATGAAATTGTAAAAAAACTTGACTCAGATAGCGCAAGAGGCTTATCAAAAGATCTTGCAGCAAAACGTCTTGAAGAAAATGGCCCAAATAAAATTGAATCCAAGAAGAAAAAATCTCTTGGCAAAAAAATCGCCGAACAAATTATTGATCCTATGGTAATTTTATTGATAGTTGCATCAATCGTATCAGCTTTTACAGGCGATAAAGTTGAATGTTTTATAATTATTGCTATCGTTATTATCAATGCAATTATGTCAATTATTCAAGAAGGAAAAGCTGAAGATTCTGTTGAGGCCTTGCAAAAAATGTCATCACCCGAAGCAAGCGTAATTCGTGATGGCAAAAAAATAAAAGTAAAAGCAGAAGAATTGGTTGTAGGCGATGTAGTTGTAATTGAAACTGGCGATATTGTTCCAGCTGATATGCGTTTATTAGAATCATCAAATTTAAAAATCGACGAGTCTTCTCTTACTGGAGAATCTGTTGCAACAGAAAAAAATTCTGAGGCTGTTTATGACAGCGAAGTAGGAATTGGCGATAGGGAAAACTTTGCTTTCTCATCAACAATTGTAACTTACGGACACGCAAGAGGAATTGTTACTCAAACTGGTTCTGACACAGAAATGGGAAAAATCGCATCAAGCCTTCATCAAGTTGAAGATAAGGATACGCCATTACAAAGACAATTAAATAAATTATCAAAACTTTTGGCAATTCTTGTAGTTGTTGTTTGTATAATTGTATTTGTTGTTGGATATTTTAGAACTGGCGATTCGCTTTTAGATAATTTAATGGTTGCAGTTTCTCTTGCAGTTGCAGCAATTCCTGAAGGACTTACTGCGGTTGTAACAATTGTTTTGTCAATAGGCATGAACAGAATGGCAGAAAGAAAAGCCATTGTAAAATCTCTAGTTTCTGTAGAAACTCTTGGAGCTACAACAGCAATTTGTTCAGATAAAACTGGAACTTTGACTCAAAACGAGATGACCATTACAAAAATTTGGACAAATGAAAAAGAATATGAAGTTGAAGGAAGTGGATACGAACCAAAAGGCCACATAAAACTTGACGATGAAAAAATAGAAGATGAAGAAAATATAAAACTTCTAATGAAAATTTCGACTTTATGTAATGATGCTGATTTGGTTTTGGAAGATAAGCAATATAAAATTATTGGAGATCCAACAGAAGGCGCTATGCTTACATTTTCTGAAAAATGGGGAATAGTTCAAGAAGATTTAGAAAAAAAACATCCAAGAATTGAAGAAATTCCTTTTGATTCTGACAGAAAAATGATGACAACCTTCCACAACGTCGAAGAAAATTATAAGGCAATGACAAAAGGCGCTCCTGATATAATAATTTCAAATTCTTCAAAAATTTTATTAAATGGAGAAATTGTAGATTTCACACAAGATTTAAAGAAAAAGGCAATGGATGAAAATAAAAATCTTGCCAAACAAGCTCTTCGTGTAATGGCTTATGCCTTTAGGGAATTTGATTCAATAAAAAATGAAGATTTGACAAGCGAAAATATAGAAAAAGAAATGGTATTTGTAGGTCTTACTGGAATGATAGATCCACCAAGACCAGAAGCAAAAAAAGCTGTAGCAGAGTGCCACTCATCAGGAATTGATGTTTTAATGATTACTGGAGATTATTTAGAAACAGCCTTCGCCATAGCAAGAGATTTGGGAATTGCAGATTCCAAAGACCAAGCAATTGAAGGAAAAGAATTAAATAATATGACAGATGATGAAATTAGAAAAATTGCCAAAGAAAAAAGAGTTTTTGCAAGAGTATCTCCACAAAATAAAGTGCAACTTGTAAACGCCCTTCAAGAAAACGGCGAAATAGTTGCCATGACAGGAGACGGAGTAAACGATGCTCCAGCAATCAAAAATGCTGACATAGGAATTTCTATGGGAATTACAGGAACTGACGTTGCAAAAGATACTGCAAATATGATTTTGGTTGACGATAATTTTGCAACAATTGTAAATGCAGTTGAAGAAGGAAGAATAATTTTTGCAAATATTAGAAAATTTGTTTCATTCTTACTTTCATGTAACATCGCAGAAGTTTTGATTGTATTTTTGTCAATTTTATTTGGCCTACCTTCTCCACTAACACCAATCCAATTACTCTGGTTAAACCTAGTAACAGATGCTTTCCCAGCCCTTGCTCTTGGAGTTGAACCAGGAGAAAAAGATATAATGCAAAGAGAACCAAGAGATCCAAAAGAATCAATAATTTCTGGAGATTTGAGAAATTCACTAATTGTCCAATCACTAGCAATTACATTTTCAGTTTTAATGTCTTATATAATAGGATTAAAATTAATCTTCCCAGGAAATATTGAAGGAGCTCACACAATGGTTTTTGCAACCTTAATCACAAGCGAGCTTTTGAGAGCATTTTCTGTAAGAAGTACAAAATATACTTTAAAAGAATTAGGAATTGGTTCAAACAAACAATTAATAAAAGCAAACATCCTATCATTTGCCCTACTTTTAATAGTAATGTACGTAGGACCACTTAGATTTCTATTTGAATTAGAATTAATAACCTGGCAATGGATAATAATTTTAGCACTTGCCTTTATTCCATTAATTTTAGGAGAAGTTCACAAAATTAGCGTGAGAAAAAAATAAAATAATTTTATAAAGCAAGAATTTTAATTCTTGCTTTTTTTTGATTAATTAGTATAATGTAATTGACAAAAAGTTATGACAACATAATGATAATCACAAAGAAGCAGGAGCGCCAACTCTTGCTTTTTTCTTATATTTTAGTATAATGAAAATGACTAAAGGAACATATAGTTCATTGTAAGACTAAAAAAGCAGGAGCGGCAACTCCTGCTTTTTTATTTGGCTAGTTATCACATTTGTCATCGGCATCTAACCATTTACAAATAAAATGACCAATTATATTTGTCAGAATGCCAATTATAAAGGAACATATATCTTTCATGTAAGCACCTCCATTCTGTTATCAGATTGGATGTGATAACACCATAATTATATCAAATTATCTTATCTTTTTAAAAATTTTACAATTTAAAAATAATTCCAAAAAGTGCGCCCATCCCTATTATTAATAGTGGATGGATTTTTTTGTATTTTCTTAATAAAAATAAAAATCCTAGGAACAAAACAAGTTGGATTATTTGAAATAAATCTAGAAAATCCCCTGTTTTTTCATATAATTTTACATTAAATAAGGAAATTATCATTACATTTAGCATAGCACCCAAAATAAGTCCTGCTGTTGATGGTCTTATGTATTCAAAAGCATTTTTTACTGTAAGAGATGTTTTAAATTTATCCAAAGATTTTGCTATTATTAAAATTATAATTATTGCAGGCGCTATCAAAGAAATGCTTGCAAGGATTGCTCCAAAAATCCCGTAGGCCCTATATCCTGCAAAGCTTGCAACATTTATTCCTATTGCTCCGGGCGTTGATTCTGAAACGGCAATCATATCTAATAATTCTTCGCTTGTAAACCAATCGTAATTTTCTGCCATTTTTTGCAAAAATGGAAAAGTTGCCATTCCTCCTCCGATTGCAAAAAGTCCAGTTTTGAAAAATTCCCACATCAACCTAAGCATATTTGCCTCCAAAAATAATTCCAAAAATTCCGCAAGAAATCACTATAATAATTGGCGAAATAGAAAAAATTCCTATCGCAATAAAAGTTAATAAAAAAATTAAAATTTTTATTTTTGTATCAGCAGTTTTTTTGACCATATTTATTACAGTATTTAAAACTAGAGCTGAAACTGCAATTCTAATTCCAGCAAAGGCGTGTTTAATTAAAATTATATGAGAAAATGCTTTTAAAAAATTTGCAATTATTGTAATGATTATTATTGATGGAGTAATAAAACCTAGTGATGCAACAATTCCTCCAAGATTTCCTTTTCTTTTTCTCCCACAAAATGTGGAAGTATTTACAGCAATTATTCCTGGAGTTGTTTGACCTATTGCGTAATAATCTAAAATTTCTTCTTCTGTAATCCATTTTCTTTTATCGACCAATTCTCTTTGTAAAAGCGGAAGCATGGCGTAGCCTCCTCCAAAGGTAAAGGCTCCTATTTTAAAAAAAGTTATGTAAAGCTCAAATAATATTTTCATTTTAAATTTCTCCTTTTTCTTATTATAGCACAACGGGTAAGATTGGCTAAATCACTTGATTTTAAGCTTTTTTGAAGTATGATTATTCAATATGACTGATAAAATGAAAGGAAATTTATGAATTTAACTTTATCAAATTCTTATTTAGAACACTTAGAAGAAATTAAAAATTTATATATAGAAGCTTTCCCAAAAGCTGAAAGAAAACCTCTAGACCAAATTATAAAAGTTTGCGAAAATTCTTTGGGAAGAATTATTCCAATTTTGCTTGATGATGAATTTGTAGGAATGTTTATTACCTTGGATTCAGATAGCGATAATACACTTTTGATTGATTATTTTGCCATAAAAAGCGATTATAGGGGACTAAGTCTTGGCTCAAAATCTATAGAACTTTTGAATGAAAGAGAAAATAAAACAATAATAATTGAAATTGAACCTTGCGTTGAAAATGCTTGTAACCTTGTTCAAAGGCAAAAAAGAAAAAAATTTTACAAAAATTTAGGCTTTAGGCAAACTGACATAAACATTTCATGGTTTGGAGTTGATCTTGAGCTAATGAGTTTAAATAAAACTATAAATTTTGAACATTATATGAACTTATTAACTTCAATTTTCCCAAAATCTTACATTGAAGATAATATAAAACTTGCATAAGTAAAATTTAAGGAGTTTTTATGAAATTATTATTTGATTGTGATGGAACAATCCTTGATTCCATGCACATTTGGCTTGAACCAATAGCAAAACTTTTAAAAGAATATGATTACAAACTTACTACCGAAGAGAAAGGAAAAATTGAAGCCTTATCATTTTTGGATACAGTAAAATGGTTAAAAGAAAATGTCTGCACAGACAAAAGCGAAAAAGAAGTTTTAGATTATTTTTCTTCTACAATAACAGATGCCTACAAAAATCATTTGTTAGCAAAAGACGGAGCTGTTGAAATTTTACAAAAATTAAAAAACGATGGCTATGATATGTGTATTTGTTCATCAACTGACAAAATTCATCTAGAAAATGCCCTAAGAAGACTTGGCATAATAAATTTATTTGATTTCATTCTAACACCAGATAAATTTCCTTACAAAAAAAGCGACAAGGAATATTGGCAAAAGGCACTTGATAATTATAAAATTGATGCAAAAGACGCAGTTTTATTCGACGATGCACTTTATGCAGTAAAATCTGCCAAAAAATTAGGAATAAAAACCGTAGGCATAAAAGATTTCCCATACAACAAAAACGAATGGGACAAAATAAAAAAACAAGCAGACATGGTAATTGATAATATCAAAGATATTGATATGGAAAAAATTAAAAATCTATAAAATAAAACCACCAAAAGGTTCATTGAATTAGAGAGTCTTTAGGTGGCTAGGTAAAAGGTTAAGAGAGATGTTCTTAACCTTTTTAATTTGATTAATTTTAGAATGATAGCTTTCAATTGGCTTCACTTATCTTTTATAGTACGGGAATATGTTTATAGTAAAAAAGGAGAGTTAAGCATGAAACAAAAAATTTTGGAAAGATTAGAAACAGAAGTTAATGCTTGCAAAAGATACGCAGAAAACTGAGTTAAGAAAGCAAAAAAGGAAAAGTTGGATCAGCCATTAACTTTTTAGATATTGCAGTAACAGCAAAAAAATGTGCTGATAGACTTCATGATGAATTTTGGAAAGTATTAGACGGAAAACTATCATAAGAAAAATTTAAGATTTTTTGCGAAGCCGAAACATTGAGCCAAGAAAAAAAATAAAGTTTATATTGAGTTAAACATGGAAATAAATAAGCAATTAAGCATTTGACTCTTTCAAATTTCAACAGTAATACCTTTAATTCTATTTGCGCTACTTTTCATATTACGTGTATATATAATCTGAACTAAAATATCACAGCCTGCTTGGTCAGTAATCTTGAAGGTTAATCTGTTTGAAGCTCTTCTGTTTTCCCTCTTTACATATCATTAGTATACTTAAAATTCATATAAAAAATGATGAACTAATATGAAATTAAAAATCGGAAATTTTATTCATAATCTCCTGCATTCTATTTTCAAAAAGCTCTGCCGGTATTAATGCGATCCCTGTTTCATCGCTTAGCACTATCATTCGGTCGCCGGTTTTAATAGAAAAATGATCTCTTGTTGCTTTTGGAATGACAATCTGTCCTCGATCACCAATTGTGACTGTGCCCCAAATATTCTTTCCCTTCTGTGCAGGTGGTATGATGCCAATGTCTGAAACCTCTTCGGTTTTTATTAGCCCATCAATTGTAACCCCATATAATTCAGCCAAAGATAGAGCCTTATCAATGTTTGGAGTAGTTGTTCCACTTTCCCATTTTGCGTAGGCTTGACGTGAAATACCTATTTTTTCTGCTATTTCTTCCTGAGAATAGCCATTTATTTTTCTAAGCATGATTAGATTATCTTTAAGCATAGAACTCTCCTATAAATCAATTCTTTCAAAATCTATTGTAGCTTTCTTAAATGCAAAATATGTCATAAAAGAAAATACGATTATTCCGGAAAGCAAAAGGATAACCTGTAGAATAATCTCATCGAATCCAAAAGCGTTTAGTGCCTCAAGCCCAGGAATGTGATGAAGTGTTTCTGCAATACCAATAGTTATAAAAGCTACAACCATATATAAGATAAAAGGCTTGCCAATTTTATATCCAGTCTTAAAAAATCCTCCAACAAATATAACGTTAAAAAGACCAAATATAATAAGAACTGTCCCCAAAAAGAAAGGATTAGCATTCATCAATGCATTATCCCTATATACTTGTGAATCGAAAAAAATAGTCATGCGAACAAGAGTACATATTGTCATGATGATAAATCCACAAAGCTCAATAAAAATGACAAACTGAAACTTTCCCTTCACCACATCGCTTTTTGCAACTGGCAATAAAGCGGTGTAAACTATATCGTTTGCTTCTCTTGCACTTTGGAAGCTCTGATAAATTCCAAGCGTGATAAAAAATACTCCGCAAAGAATCGGATATCCCGGCAAAAGAGCCATAAGACCAAATGCAATAAATAAATAGGTAAGTATTAGTGCACTTAGTCGCATTTCTTTTCTTAATAATGCATTCATAATCTTTCCTCCTTCTCTAATCTTAGGAATATTTCTTCAAGGGATTCGCCTGGCAAGCCATAGTTTTTAATAAAGTCCTCTCTTCTAGATTCAACCTTGATTTCACCTTTTTTTATATAGATAATATTATCCGCACATTTCTCCAAATCGGATGTGATATGAGTTGAAAATAGAATCGTAACCCCATGCTCTTTCAGATTAATAAAAAGATCCAAAAGCTCGTCACGTGAAAATGGATCTAGACCGCTTGTTGGTTCGTCAAGGATCAAAATTTCTGCCTGATGTGAAAGAGCAAGAAGAAGATTAAACTTTACTTTCATTCCTTGCGACAATTCAATTGGCTTCTTGTTTTCGTCCAAAGAAAACATCCTCATGTATTTTCTATATGCATTTTCATCCCATGTGCTATAAAAAGTTTTACTGACATCGATGATTTCTTTTATTCTATTTCTTGGATACCAGCTTACGCTTCCGGTGGAGTAGCCTATCTTCTGTTTAATCTCTGTTTCGTGCTCATTTAGTGGTATGTCAAAATATTTAATTTCACCGCTTTTTGGATGGATAAGATTTAGCATCGCCTTAATAGTCGTGGTCTTCCCCGCACCATTTCTGCCTATAAAACCAGTAATCTTTTTGATCTCAAGCGAAAAAGTAACATTATTTAAGCAAAATGAAGGGTAGGTCTTTGAAACATTTCTAACTTCTACAACATTCATAAATTCCTCCAAATGTATGATTCTTATGAATATTGTAATTAAAAGTTGCTTTTGAATCAACCAACTGGAATTTACTTCCGTTGTTATGATTTGTTGCTACAATAGAATCGCTATGAACAATTATTAACATAAAATTAGGATTGTATCCTCTTGTTATATTTTACTCCATTATTTGATTTCTCTGTCCAAATATCGAATACCATTTCTATGTATTGCCATTTAAAAATCGGCACAGAAGTTGATACATTCATGCCGATTAAATTTTAAGGAATTAAATCTCTAATTAAGAGCCCCTAACGGTGGTTATTTTTTTGAATATTTTTCTTATTTTAAAAAATCATCTAAAATCTATAACTTTTAAATTCTTTTTCATTTTCTTTTTCAAAAGAAAAAGTGAAAGAAGTCCTTTTATAATTGATGTTATTGTCATTGATAGCCAGATTCCCAAAACACCAAAATATGGCATTAATAAAATTGATATTGGAATTCTTGCTGCATTAAATATTATAGAAATTGCTGATGGCGTTCTTGTATCTGACAAGCCTTGGAAAATTCCTGTAGAACCTATTTCTAATGCCATCATAAGTTGGCTTGCTGAAAGAATCGCCAAATATTTTGCGCCCAAATTTATTGTTTCCAAATCGCCTGGTACAAAAATTTCAAATAAATAATTTCTAAATGCAAACAAAATAACTGTAGCTATAATTCCAATTGCCCCGACAAGTTTTAGACTTTCTTTGACGCCTTTTTTTACCCTATCCATTAAGCCTGCTCCGTAATTTTGTGCGATTAATGATTGAACTACAACTTGGCATCCTTCTGTTGTTTTCCAAGATATTGATTCGAGCTGACTTCCTATCGAATAAACTGCAACTGGTTTTGGTCCAAAATTTGCCATTAATTTATTTAAAATCATAGTTATTAGAGCGTGAATTCCGCTGATAAAAGCAACTGGAAGCCCTAGTTTAAAAATTCTCACTTGCCATTTTGTTGAAAGTGTAAAATTTTCAAGAGAATCTTTTATTACGCCAACTTTTCTTTTCATAACAAATAAAAATATAAAAAATACAGTGGCTTGTCCCGTAACAGTTGCTATTGCCGCACCCCTTATTCCTAATTGAGGAATTGGTCCAAGACCAAAAATAAAAATCGGATCAAGAACTATGTTTAAAACCAAACCAATTGTATTTATTTTAAAAGGAGTAATACTTTCTCCAATCGAATAAAATGATTGGGAAAAAATCGGATTTAAAAATACAAATATATAACCCAAAGCTGTTATAGAAAGATAAGCATTTGCAAAATTTGAAACCTCTGCTCCTAGTTTATAAAAATCTATAATATAAGTTTTGAAAGTAAATATTAAAATTATGTAGATTATTGAAGTAATACTTCCTTGCAAATATCCATTTTGTAAAATCAAAGACGTAAGTTTTTTATCTTTTCTTCCGTAAGCCTGAGCCGCATAAACTCCTCCGCCAATTTTTGCAATCAAAGATAAAGCCTCAGCAATCCACGCCAAAAAATAAGAAACTCCAACAGCAGCAACCGCATTAGAGCCAAGTCTACCTATCCAAATCATATCTACTAAAGTATAGGCGATTTGGACAAAAGCTGTAAGAGTTAAAGGAATGGATAGTTTTATTAAAGATTTTCCAATATTTTCCTTTGTAAGATCAATATTTTTTCTTTTCTCCATAGGCATCTCCTTTATATTTTTTAAAAATTTTTTATCAAATCTATTAGATTAATTAAAAATAATTATTTAAATCTATATAATCTCCTAAATTTTACAAAAAACGAATTTAATTGTCAATATTTATCAATATCAAAAATAGATTTTTTGAATTTTTTAAAAATTTATAATTTATTTAAAAATACTTCCTTTGACTTTTAAAATTTTAAAGAAAAAACTCCTAATCATTTTGATTAGAAGTTTTAAAAAAATATTTACCAGTTTTTTATTTTTTATTCTATTATAAGAGAAGTTTCTGGATCAAAGAGATAGGTTTTTTCCATATCAAAAGCAAATTTTACTTCTTGTCCAACTTTTGCCTTTGTTGATGGATTTACTCTTGCTGTTATTTGATCTTCGCCTAAATCAAAATACAAATAAACTTCTGCTCCCATTAGCTCAAATACTCTAATTTTTGCATTTATTATTGATCCATCGCTTGCTTTTTCTAAAAAGTCTTCTTCGTCATAAATTGATTCAGGTCTTATTCCAAATACAACTTTTTTTCCTATATAATCCTTATCGATTAATATGTCTGCTTTTTCTTTTGGAAGTTTTAATTTTAAATAATCATTTTCTACAAATACTTCTTCGCCTTCTTTTACCGCTTTAACATCTATCAAATTGATTTGTGGTGAGCCTATAAAACTTGCAACAAATAAATTTTTTGGATGATCGTAAAGATTTTGTGGTGTATCAATTTGTTGAACAACTCCATCTTTCATTACAACTATTCTTGTTCCAAGAGTCATTGCTTCTGTTTGATCGTGAGTTACATAGATCATTGTTGTTCCCAATTTTTGATATAATTTTGAAATTTCTATTCTCATTTGAACTCTAAGTTTTGCATCAAGGTTACTTAATGGCTCATCCATCAAAAATACTTTTGGATTTCTAACTATAGCACGTCCCATAGCAACTCTTTGTCTTTGTCCACCTGATAATTGTTTTGGTTTTCTTTTTAATAGATTTTCTATATCCAAAATCTTTGCTGCTTCTTTTACTTTTTTGTCAATTTCATCTTTTGGCACTTTATTTATTTTTAATGAAAATGCCATATTATCATAAACTGTCATGTGTGGATAGAGAGCATAATTTTGAAAAACCATAGCTATATCTCTATCTTTTGGTAGGACATCGTTGACAACTTTTCCATCAATTTTTAGCTCTCCAGAGCTTATATCTTCAAGCCCTGCTATCATTCTAAGAGTTGTAGATTTTCCACAGCCTGATGGTCCTACAAAAATTATAAACTCTTTGTCCTCTATTTCCATATTAAAATCTTTTACAGCATGAAAGCCGTTGTCATAAATTTTATTTATATTTTTTAAACTTAAATTTGCCATTTTTTCTCCTTTAATATTAAAATTTACAGGGTAAATCCAAACTGTTGATAAATTATACAAATCCTCATACTAAGAATATCATACGTAAAAAATTGGTTTGATTTCAAATTTTAAAATTCGTCAAAAATCGCACTGTTTGAGCGTTAGTGAGTTTGCGATTTTAGAATTTCGAAATTTAGAAATCAACAATTTTTGGAGTTCGATATTCGTGCTTGAGGGTTTGTCTACGCTCTGATTTTACAGGGTAAATCTATAATATTATGAATTTATTTCCTATTTTTTTCTATAATTTCTTTCAAAAATTCTTCTTTTTCTTTTAATTTTTCCATTGATTTGAATTTATAAGACCAATTTTTTTCATCCAAGGTGGCTGGTGTATTTATTCTTGCTTCTTTGCCCAAGCCCAAAATATCTTGTAGAGGAATTATTACATATTCGCTATCACATCTGATTGCAAATTCAAAAAAATTATCGTAAATATTTTCGTTTCTTATGCCGATTTTTTGGAAAAGTTTGTTTATATTTTCTTTTTCTTCTTCGCTTAAATCTTCAAACCAATCCATAATCGTTTTGTTATCATGGGTTCCTGTATAACAAATCGAATTTTCTGGTGCATATATATAATTTTTATCAGTTGCTCTTATATCTGTTTGAATTATCACCATTCCTTTTAGGTTAAAATAATCTCTAAGCTCAAAAACTTCTGGTCTTATTTCGCCTAAATCTTCTGCGATAAATTCTACATCTTTCAAATCTTTTTTTATTTTTTCAAACAATTCATAGCCAGGTGCAAAAAGCCATTCGCCTTCTATGGCTGTTTCATTTTTTGAATCTATTACCCAATAAGTATCAAAGGCTCTAAAATGGTCAAGCCTTACTATATCGTAAAGTTTTCCGTTATAGGCAAGTCTATTTATCCAAAAAGAAAAATCATCTTCTTTTATTTTTTCCCAATTATAAATAGGATTGCCCCATCTTTGTCCTGTAGCTGAAAAATTATCTGGTGGAACACCAGCAATTAATTTTGGATTGCCATCTTTTGTTATTTCAAAATATTGTTGATTTTCCCAAACATCAAGGCTATCAAGTCCTACATAAAAAGGAATATCTCCAACAATTTTTATATTATTTTCGTTGGCATAAGCCTTTAATTTCATCCATTGTTTGTAAAAAATATATTGAACAAAAATTTCATAATTGATTTTGTCTTCATAAGCTGTTAAATCGAATTTTTTATCTACAATCCAATTTTTCATCTCATCTGGCCATTCATTCCAGCTTTTTAAATTATTTTCTTTTTTTAAAGTTATAAAAACGCCATAATTATACACAAAATCAAATTTCAAAAAATCTTCGTAGGCTTTTGTTTGATTTTCTTCAGTTTTTTTAAAATTTTCGTAGGCAATTTTTAAATATTTTTCTTTAAATTTTCTTACAAAATTATAGTCAATTCTTTCTTTTTGCTCTATTTTTTCAGCCCTTTTTTCAAGCAGTCCGTCTTCATATAGCAAGTCTAAACTTATATAAATTTCATCTCCAGCAAAAGAGGAATATGGCTGGTAGGGAGAATTTCCATATCCTAGGGGATTTAATGGCAAAATTTGCCACATATCGAATCCTGATTTTTTGATTATATCTATAAAATCAAATGCAGCTTTTCCAAAATCTCCAATCCCATTTTCTCCATTTAGACTTTGAAGGGGTAATAAAATACCTGCTTTTTTCATTCTAACTCCTTACTAACAATTGGTGCTGTTGTTTTTCCTACAAACAATTCAGCATCAAATTCCATTATCTTTTCATACGGTTTTTTCTTTATTATTTTAAATAAATCTTTTACTGACTCATAAGCAATTTCTGATGCTGGTTGGACTATTGTTGTGATTGGTTTTAATAAATATTTATTTATTTCCAATCCATCAAAACCTGCAACTGAATAATCTTGCGGAACTTTTTTACCAAAATCATCTATTGCCTTAATTGCTCCCATGGCGACTACATCAGATATTGCAAAAATAGCTGTGCATGGAATATTTTTTTTCACAATTTTTTTGCCTACTTCATATCCGTGTTCCATGGAATAGGGATTTGTTCCCTTTTTTGGATAAAAAATTAATTTTTCATCAAATTCTATCTCATTTTCTTCTAGGGCTTTTTGGTAGCCCATAAGCCTTAACTTTCCTATACTTTGATCTTCAATTCTTGGCGCTATAAAAGCAATTTTTTTATGCCCAATGCTTATCAAATAATTTACTATTTTTTTGCTTTGAACAAAATCATCTACACCAAGACAAGCTGATTTTTTTATTTTTAAATCTTTGTTTATTATTGTCGTCATTGTAAAAGGAATTCCCAAAGAATTTAATTTTTTTCTATCTTCTACAAAATATCCGCCCAAAAATATTATTCCTTCAGGCTTTAAATTTTTTACAACTTTATAAGCTATATCAATTTCACTTAAATGTTCTTCTACTTTTTGTAGGGCAAAAGTGTAACCTGCTTTTGTTATTTCTTCTTCGAGAACCTTTAACATTGGTGTAAAAAAAGGATTTGTAATTCCTTTTATGAGAACTGCTATTGTTTTTGTTTTTGTAATTTTTAAATTTCTTGCATTTTGATTTGGCACATAGCCTAAATCATCAATGGTTTTAAGAATTTTTTGCTTGGTGGCATTACTTATTTCTCCACCATTATTTATAGCTCTTGAAACAGTGCTCACACTTACCCCACACATAGATGCTATGTCTTTTATGGTTACTCTTTTCAATTTTTTATCCTTTAATTGCTCCTGCCGCAACTCCTTTAACTATGTGTTTTTGCATTGTCAAATAAAATACTATAACTGGCAACATACTAAGAACAAGCATAGCCATCATAGCTCCCAAGTCTTTGTTTCCATTACTTCCTACAAGCATTTGGATTACAACTGGAATTGTTTTGTATGGAGTACTTACTCCTATTACAAGATATGGAAGAAGATAATCATTCCAAATCCACATTGTATTTAAAATTGCAACTGTAATCGCTGTTGGTTTTAAAATCGGAAGAATTATATAAAAGAAATGTTTTATTGGCGAACATCCATCTATCATTGATGCTTCTTCGATTTCTATTGGGATTGATTTTATAAATCCTGAAAACATAAATACTGAAAGCCCACTTCCAAATCCTAAATATAAAACAACCATACCGATTGGATTGTTTAAATGTAGGAAGTCTGCAACTTTTATAGTTGGAAACATAACCATTTGGAAAGGTACTATCATTGAAAATACAAACAAATAATAAATTACTTGTGTAAATTTATTTTTTACTCTTGTTAAATAATAAGCAGTCATTGCTGATAAAAGTACAACTACAAAAACTGAAATTATTGTTATAAAAAATGACCAACCTGCAGCTTGGAAAAATCCTGTTCTTGCAAGTCCAGAAACATAATTTTCAAGCCCTGCAAAAGTATCTCCTGTTGGAAGTGTAAAAGGAGAATCGCTTATGAAAAATTTTCCTTTAAAGGAATTCATAAGGATAAAGGCAATAGGAAATAGGAAAATCCCAAGTAGAAATAACATTATTACAAACAAAATTGCATTTATAGTTTTTTCTTTCATTATTGTTCCACCTCTTTTTCTCTGGTAAGTCTGATTTGAAGATAGGCAATGGCTGCTACTATAATAAAGAAAATAACCGCTTTTGCTTGTCCAACTCCTTCAAATCCATTTCTTGAAAACATAGTATCTACTATATTCAAAGCTAACATTTCCGTCTTATACAATGGTGCTCCTGCTGTTAAGGCAAGGTTTTGATCGTATAATTTGAAACTGTTTGTTAGTGTTAAAAACGTACAAATTGTAATTGATGGCATAACCATTGGAATTGTTATAGATTTTAAAATTTGCCACTTACTTGCTCCGTCGATTTCAGCAGCTTCTATAAGTGATGGTGGGACATTTTGAAGTCCTGCTATATAAATTACCATCATATAACCAATCAATTGCCAATTCATAAGTATTACCAAGCCCCAAAATCCATATTTTTGATTTGCTAAAAGCGTTTGTCCAAAATTTAATAAAAATGAATCAATCATAACTTGCCAAGTATAACCAAGGACTATTCCACCGATTAAGTTTGGCATAAAAAATACAGTTCTAAATAAATTTTTGCCCCTAATTTTTCTTGTAAGAACAACAGCTAGGGCAAAGGCTATAACATTTATAGAAATTACACAAACTATAGTAAATAAAACCGTAAAAACAAAAGCTCTACCAAATCTTTGTCCGCTTGATAAGGCTGTTACATAATTTTGAAAACCTACAAACTCAGAATTAAAAATTGTAGTGAATTTTGTAAAAGAAAGTCCGATTCCAAGTATAAAAGGAATAATAAAAACTATACAAAATACTAAAAAAGTAGGTAATACAAAAAATGGGAAATATTTTTTCAATATTTTTTCCATAAAAACCTCCTTTATGGATTTGTTTTAAAAAAAGTCTGAATGCAGGATTGATTTTTAATCAAGCTAACATACATTCAGACTATTTTTTTCTATCTCAAAGATAGATTAATTTAACCTATAATCTTTTTTGGCTGCTAATTTTTTTATTTTGCAGCAGCTTTTTCATCTTTCCATGTTTTTACAAAAGAATCTTTAACTTCATCCCATTTCATTTCTCCAGATGCATATTGTCCTAGAGCTTGTCCAAAGAAATCTTTGAATGCTTGGCTTGGGAATGATGTGAAGTTCCAATCAATATTGTATAAGTCTTTGTCAGACATATATTTTACAACTTCTTTTGCAAGAGGATCTGATGGTTGATCTTTTTCTTCAAATGTATCGAAAGGTGAAATAAATCCTAAATCTTTTGTTACAAATTCTTTTCCTTTTTCAGAAGTAAATAACCAAGTTAAAAATTCTTCTGTAGCTTTTTGATTTTCTTCACTAGCTTGTGAATTTACAGAGAAGAAGTTTTCTGTACCAACACAGATACCTTGTTTTTCTTCGCCTTTAACACCTGTATAAATTGGCAAGAATTTAATATTTTCTTCTTTAACCTTGTTTCCAGAAACTTCAGAAATTTGGCTCCAAGCCCAGTTACCATTTTGAACAAAAGCAGCTTTTTCAAGAGCAAATTCAGCCATAGAATCAGTAACAGCTTTTCCAGTTAAAGCATTTGGATCAACTGTAGAATTTTTAATATAAAGATCGAAGATATTTTTATAATTATCAGCATATTTGAATTTAACTTCATCCATATCTTTTACTTTATTATCTTTATATTCATAATAAATTGGTAAGTTTGCTAAGTGAGTTTGCCATCTCCAATCTTCACCTGGTTTTAAAGATGTAGAAGCAAAAGCTCCGTCAATGCCAAGCTCTTCTTTTTTAGCTTGCATATCTTCAGCAACTTCTTTTAATTTTTCAAAATTTTTAATTTCATCAACACTTTTAATCTTTGCACCGTCAAGGCCTATATATTTTTGTAAAATTGCGTCGTTGTAGATAATTCCATATCCTTCAACTACATAAGGAATACCAAATACTCCTTCTCCATCCTTAACAGCAAGTTCTTTGTCGATAAGATGTTTGTAAAGTTCAGAATCTTTCAAATCTTTTGTATAATCTTTCCAATTTTGGTAACCAACAGGGCCGTTGATTTGGAAAAGAGTTGGTGCATCCTTTTTAGTAATTTCTGCTTTCAAAGTAGATTCATAAGTACCACTTGCAGCAGTAACAACTTTTACAGCAACGCCAGTTTCATCAGTATAAGTTTTTGCGATTTTGTTCCAAACTTCCTCAACTTCAGGTTTAAAGTTTAAATAATAAACAGAACCCTTTGCACTTTCTCCACTTCCTGCACTTCCTGCATTAGAATTGCTGTTGTCAGCATCATTTTTTTGTCCACAAGAAGTAAGAGCAAGAGAAGATGCAAGCACTAAAGCAGTTGTCAATAACGTTTTCTTCAATTTCATAAAAAATATTCCTCCATTTTATTTTCCAACTAACCAAAAACATTTATAAAAAGAAAACCCCAAAAATCCCTCTATTAATATTTTTTTAGAATTTTTCAATTTCTTTGCATTTTTAAAAAAAATAAAGCAAACAGTTTTCGGTATCGTTTCCGTAAATTCACTATATCATATTCCAAAATAAAAATCAAGACTTTTTTTCAAAAAATTTAAAAATTTTCAAAAAATAAAATCCCACAATTCCAAAGGCTAAAAACAAAAATAAAATTTTTCAAAAATCTTCCCAAAAAATTTATGAAATTTTTTATAAAAAATAAAAAATATTTATCAAAAAAATAATGATTTCCCTAAGACTTTTACTTCAAATTATTTTATCCAATAAAAAAAGACCATAAGGTCTTTTTACAATTTATTAAAAATAATATCCAATACTCATAGTAATTGGAAAAGCAAGTATTAAAAAAATATTTAAAAACGATAATATTATATTTCTATTTTTTATAGAAAAAAGCATTCCAATTATTCCCAAAATCGGGCATATAAATATAGTTGCAAGTCCTAATGGCCTTAATCCATTTCCCAAAACAAATTCCAAACTATCAACTGGCAAAAATATTGCAACAACCCATATTACAATTCCCAAAATAAAAATTGGTACTTCAACTTGTCTTTTCATATCTCCTCCTAAATTAAATCGTGAAAACTTGTAAGCATTATTGCTCCAAAACCAAGTATGGTTAAAAATCTAAAAACAAATTCACTTTTTTCAAGTTTTTCTTTTTTTATAAAAGTTTTATAAGTCAATCCAAATAAGATCATTGTCGAAAATATAGCGTTTGGTCCGCTGGTATTTAAATTTTTCACCCATGATATTATCATGACAAGAATATAAGAAAGACTTGCTCCTATAATTTGAAAATTTCTTGTCCTATCTTCCATATTTCTCCTTCATATTTTCCAAAGCCAAATACTTACTCTCTCTTTTAAATTTTACCCCAATAAAAAATATTAAATCCAATTTTATAATATAAATTTTAAAAAATAATTATATTATTTTCTTTAATAAATTAGATAAAACAATTAAACGTGTTATTTTTGCAATAAAAAAGGAGCTTGTGCTCCTTCAGACTGTTGACAAAGTATACAAATCCTCATGCTAAGAATATCATACGGAAAAAATTGATTTGATTTCAAATTTTAAAATTCGTCAAAAAACGCACTGTTTGAGCGTTAGCGAGTTTGCGTTTTTAGAATTTTGGAATTTAGAAATCAACAATTTTTGGAGTCCGATATTTGTGCTTGAGGGTTTGTCTACGCTCTGAAAGGAGTTTGCACTCCTTTTCAATTTTTTCTATTTTTTTCTGGCAAATATTTCCAGTATTTTTTTGGCATATTTTCTATCATTAGTTTTCTATTTTTTCTTTCTTTTATAGCTATGGCATCGTAAAATCCTATCCATAGATTTTGAAAAAATTCTTCCTTCTTACTTTCTTTTATATCAAGATTTAATATTTCTACCACTTCAAAATTTCCATAAATTGATACAAAAGCCTTGTTTCTATTTTTGTCGTATATCACAAATTTTTCCTTTGGCATTCTTTGTAAAAAATGTCTGGACAAATCTTCTAAGATATCGTTGTGGAATTCGTATTGGCCAAACAAAAATCCTTCTTGGATTTCCTTAAATCTCAAAAGCCCCATAAAAGCATGAGCTTCCCTTCCATAATTTTTTACCATTTTATTAAAGGCTATGGCGTATTTGTTGGTTGATTTTGTAATTTTTTCTCCTTTTATAAAGGCAAGTTTTATAAGCCTTGCAATTATCGTGTCCTTGTTTTTATAATCTGATTTAAAGGCTATTTTTATATCACAAAAAAAATCTTTGGAAATATTTTTCTTTATGGAATCTTCAACTCTTTTTGCTTTTTCAAAATCTGTTTTTATATATTTTTGGTCAAGAAAAGAAATTTGGTCTTTTTCACTTTCTATTTTTACTTTAAAAATTTCCTTGTATGATGTAAAAATTACCGTCAAGAATCCTTCAAAAGTTCCGTCATAAACTATAATTTTCATATTTCACCCAAAAAATGATAATTGCTCAAAAGATTTTGGATCAGAAAGGCTCATCCTCTCTTTTAAATCTTTTTGGTCTTTGACTTTTAAACCTTGGTACTTGCCATTTACAGTTATAAAATTTCTGGCTTTTTTTACAGAAATATTTAAGGCTTTCAAATGCCAATATTCAAGTTTTCTGTATTTTCTTGCATTTACAATTTTTCTTGCAGAAATTATTCCAATTCCTGGAATTTTAATTAAATCATGAAAACTCGCCTTGTTAATTTCTATCGGAAATTTCGAAATATTATTTATCGCCCAGTCTGTTTTGGGATCTATTCTTAAATCAAAATTTTTATTTTTCTCATTTAATAAATCAGAAGATTTAAAACCATAAAATCTCAAAAGCCAATCAGCTTGATAGAGTCTATGTTCTCTCAAAAGTGGAGCTTTTTTTATATCTTTTGTAAATTCACTTTTTACAACCGGAACAAAAGCTGAATAAAAAACCCTTTTTAATGAATAATCGTCGTACAAATTTTCCGCCCTACTCACAATGTCAAAATCACTTTCCTCATCTGCTCCTATAATCATCTGGGTTGTTTGTCCCGCTGGAAGAAATTTTGGAGTATGCTTGTATAATTTAATCTCATTTTTCCTTTGGACAATTTTTTTATTGGCAAAATCCATAGAAGATTCAATCGCCTTTATAGATTTTTGAGGAGCTAGAATTTTTAGAGATTTTTCTAGAGGAAGTTCCACATTTACGCTCATCCTATCCACCAAAAGTCCCATTTTTTTGAGCAAATCAGAATCAGCGCCTGGTATTGATTTCATGTGAATATAGCCATTATAATGATATTCATTTCTCAAAATATCCGCAGTTTTTATCAAAAGCTCCATTGTATAATTTGGATTTTTTATAACTCCAGAAGATAAAAATAAACCCTCAATATAATTTCTCTTGTAAAAATTAATAGTCAAATCCGCAACTTCTCTAGGAGTAAACTCTGCTCTCTTTGTGACATTTGATGACCTATTAATACAATATTCACAATCGTAAATACACTTATTAGTAAATAAAATTTTTAAAAGAGAAATACATCTTCCATCCTCACTCCACGAATGACAAATCCCAGCAAAATGCCCATTGCCCAATCCTTTTGAAGAATTTTTCCTATTAGAACCCGATGAAGAACAAGACACATCATACTTTGCAGCATCCGTCAAAATTTTCAATTTTTCTAAAGTATCCATAGCCCGCTCCTTTTAGACTCTTAATGTCTTATTATTATATAAGATTTTTTTAAAACTTTCAAGAAAATATCTTCAATAAGCTATTTGACACAAAATATTTTTTAACCTATTATAAAGATAAAGCAAAAAAGAAAGGAATATATTATGAAAACAAATCTATTAATAATAATAATTTTACTTGCAAGCTTGGTTGTAAACGTCCTACTTTTAACAAAATATAAATTTGGAGACAAAAGAGATTCCGAAATTTTTAATTACACATCAATCCACACCCTTATAGCCTTTACAATCTACCTAGTTCTAGAAATATTTTTTTCATTGATAAGTAAAAAATCAAGTCCAGATTCCTTTACAAATCTTTTTATAATTTCCTTTTTGTTCTTGGTAAACCAATTAATGTATAGGAAAAAAATCAAATAATTTAAAATGAAATAAAAGATTAAAAATAAACACAAAAAAATCGACTTTAAACTTTCTTTACAATTTAAAGTCGATTTATTTTATATGTCCACTAGCACAGGATTCTGTTTTTGGTTCAATCACTCTTATTGTCCTTTCTTTTTTCTAATCTCTATATTCATATATTAAATATCTTAGCACATTGACATTTTTTGTATATTTTTTTATTTTATGGGAAAACTTCCTCCTAACAAAATCTTTATCTATTCAATTGTTTGCTTGCTTTTTTTCTATTTATCCTATAAACAAATCTTTTAGAAAAATGTCAGATGGCTCTACTTTAACAATTAATTTCCACCACTTTTTCCACGAAAACCTATATTATTTTCTTTTTTTAAATAAAGCTTCACTATTATAAAGTTTTATAATATAAGATTTCAGATTTTAAATCCATTTAAATTTTTATAGTATAAATACATTTATAGCTTTAAATCTCATATATCACTATAAATTTAAGCATTTTTATTATCCATGCTAGTGGACTATCAGAAGATTTTATCTTCTGTTATTATAATAATACCCAGTGAAATCGATTCTAAACATTTTTTTTGAAAATTTTTTTAATTTTTTTATTTTTTATTTTAAAGCTTATAAATTATAAAAATTTCTACAGTTCGACAGTCAAAATAATTTTTGCTTTTATTAATTGAATTTACTAAAATAAAGAAAAAAACTAGGATGAAATCATCCTAGTTTTGATTTTAATTTAATTATTTTCTTTTTGATTTGAAAAGAGCTGTTGAAGCTGCTGCAAGTGTTGCAACTACTCCTGTAAGTCCAGCTACACCTGTTTGTACATTATTGTTGTTAGCTTTAACTGCTGGTTTTGCTGCTGGTTTGATTTCTTTTCTATCAAGATCTTTTGTTTTCTTAGCATCAACTGTTAATTCGATATAATATTTTCCATCTTTACCTTTAGTAATATTATATCCTTTGTTGATTTCTGATTTAGCTACGATAGCTTCTGCTGCTTTTTGAGCTTCTTCAAAAGTTGCATATCCTTGATCAGGGTTGAATTTACTTTCAGCTAATGCTTTTGGTTGTTGTTTGTAAATATCATCTTTTATTTTTTGTTCATTAGAAGGTGCATTTAATAGTCTATAATGATAGTTACCATATTGTAAGTAAACTTCATAATATTTCTTAGATGCAGCTGCAGCTGCTTTTCCTGCTGCATCAGCTGCTGCTTCTGAAGAATATCCATTTTCATTGTTTTCTGCTTTTGGTTTTTCAGGTTTTGGATCTGGTGTAGTTTGTGAACCTGTGCCTGTTGGAGGTGTTTGATCAGTATTATCTAAATTATCTTCTCCATCAAATCCTTGATCGCCTATTCCATTATCAGCTGTATTGCTGAACGCAGAGAATGTGCTTGGATCTGGAGCTGGTTCTCCTTCTCCATCAGCATAAGCTGTTCCACCAAAAACTAATCCAGCTGCTAGTGCTAATGCTAGTACATTTTTCTTTTTCATATTTTTCTCCTTATTTTTATAATTTTTTTATATCTCCATTATATATATATATATAT
>OGTS01000013.1_pt1 | contig 200735 bp, 155 predicted proteins | sample 1574681 | NCBI WGS metagenome assembly OGTS01 (sample SAMN03295829, study PRJEB24534) | human gut metagenome | isolation source: fecal sample 4 from infant 4 | host: Homo sapiens | place: USA: Pittsburgh, PA | collected 2014-07 | reverse complement strand
ATTTTTAATTATACATATATATTATAAATAAAAATAAGTGTAGATGAGCTTCGCACTATTTATAGTGCGACAGCCCAAATACACTTTATGTATTTTTAATTAAGCTATTATGAAACATAATTATTTAAAACAAATGAATGTGTTTTAAATGATTCTTCTATAACTTTTTTATTAATAATTTTACCTTTATGCATATAGTCATAAGCATCATAAACACAAAGAAGAGCTGCATTCATATTTTTGATAAATTTATTCAAATCTTCTTCCATCTCTAGAAAGTCATTCTCTGATGTACCTTTAATTACAAAGCTTGGTTGTCCAATCCATCTTAAACCATTATATTTTTCAATATTACTACTCCCTAGAATCCCCATTGCAGTTTCTACTAAACCATTAAATCCACCTTTCTTATGTCCTAAAATTAATTCTTTTACATTTCTAAATTTAATATTTTCAGTAGAAACATTCTTACTACTAAGAAAATCTAATAATTTATTATAAAGTTCTTCTTCCATGGAAATATATATTAATTCATTATTTTTTATTCCTTCATTTATGTAAAAATATAAGTTTACTAATAAGTGTTGTTCTCCATAATAATAGAATGTTGTATGTGTTCCAAATACCTCTCTTAGATTTAGCTTAGATAAATATTTTATATTTTTATTACAACATACACACTTATAAACAAAGTTATCCAAAAATTGACTTGAAAGAACTACTTCATCATCTAATAAATCCCCATTTCTATTTTCAATACTAGAATTTAACTTTTCCTTGTATTCTTCAATACGATTATTAATTTTACAATTATCGCATATTTCTCTCATGATAATTCCCCCATATATTATAATTATTGTCAATAAAAAATTATATCATTATTTATTAACAATATATGTAGATATTTGTAAATAAAAGAAATTTTATACCGCTATTATTATACATTTTTCTCCATATAAACTTCTTCTTTTTTACATATAAATTATAAATATTAAAGACACCTACCTACTGTAAGTGTCTCTTTGCTTATTATATAATATTACAACTTTTCTGTTTACACATTTAGTACTTATAATGCATCCTTACCTCTTTCACCAGTACGTATTCTTACGATATCATCAGCATCATAAATAAATATCTTTCCATCTCCATAATTTCCTGTACTTATTTCTTTAAGGACCTTATCTATTATTTTTTCAGCTACATCAGCTGGTACTACTGTTTCAACCTTTACCTTAGGCAACAAATTAACACTATATTCTGTACCACGATATATTGTTTTATATCCTTTCTGATTTCCATATCCCATAACATTAGAAATCATTACACCATTAGCATTACAATCACTCAAGATTTTCTTTAAATCTTCTAATTTTTCACTATTTATAACTATCTCCAGCTTTTTCATTTATACTCCTCCATTCTCATCTCTATATTAATAAAATCTAATAATTAAACTTTTTCTTTGAATCTCTTTATTTGTTTTATTTCAATATTATCCGCAGAATAATAATCAAGTTCAGGTGATTTTATTAACTGAATATCTGGATAAGCTGAAACTCCCATTTCAGGTATGTCTAATCCTGCTAATTCTTCTTCTGGTTTAACTCTTAATCCCCAAACTTTATCGAGTACCTTTAAGAATATATATGAAACTCCAAATCCCCATATAACTAAAACTGCAACTGCTATTAATTGAGCAACTAATTGTGATGGATCTCCATAAAATAATCCTCTTACTCCTCCAGCTATACCATTAATTCCATCTCCATATGCTCCATCTGCAAACAAGCCTAATGCAATTACGCCCCATACTCCATTTACGCAATGGACTGAGATAGCACCAACAGGATCATCTAATTTTAATTTATTTTCAACAAAGGCTACAGAAATACAAACAAGATATCCAGCAACACCGCCTATGAAAAATGCACATGGTCCATTTACAAAGGCACATGGAGCAGTTATTGCAACAAGACCTGCTAAGGCACCATTAGCTGTCATTGAAGGATCTGGTTTTCCATATTTAATCCACATATAAAACATAGCAACAAGTCCACCAATTGCACCTGCAATCATTGTATTAGTAGCTACAACTGCTAATCTAAAATCTGAAGAATTTAAAGTTGATCCTGCATTAAATGAGAACCAGCAGAAAAATAATATTATTGTTCCTATTATAGCCATAGGAATATCATGTCCTGGAAATGGTCTTGCTGTTCCATCTTTTTTAAACTTTCCTATTCTAGGTCCTATAACTATTGCACTTGATAAACCAATCATACCTCCCATTGAATGAACTACTGCTGAACCTGCAAAGTCAACTACACCATGTCCAAGTCCAAAGTTTTGACCAAGAGTAGCTAAAAAGCCTCCTCCCCAAACCCAGTTTCCAAATAGAGGATATAAAAACATTGATATGAAAAATGAAAGTATTATAACTGCTGAATACTTTACTCTTTCAGCTAATGCACCAGTTGGAATTGTAACAGTTGTATCCATAAACACCATTTGGAAGAAGAATAATGCAAAGATACCTGGATCATATATTCCATTACCAGATAACATAAATCCTTTATATCCTAAAATACCTCCAAGTCCAGGTATTGATAACATTGCATTCAAGGCTGATCCACCAGTTCCAAGCCCTGCAGCACCACCTGAACCTCCAAATTGAATTGCAAAACCAGTCAAGAAATATCCAATAGCTCCAACTAAGAAAACCATAAAATTCATTGTCATTGTATGAGCTGCATTTTTGCCTCTACAGAATCCAGTTTCAACCATTGCAAAACCACACTGAAAGAAAAACACCATAAAACCTGTAATCATAACCCACACATAATTAGCACCATAGTAAGCCTTATTAGCAGTAGTAGCAACATCAGTTATCGTTTCATTTCCCGTCGTAGCAATGTACGCTGCTCCAGTTGGATCAGATCCACTAGTTGGCGATATAGCTAAAGCAAATGTTAATGCTAATGCTCCTAAAAACAAAATAATTCCTAATAATTTCAATGATTTTTTCATAAATACTACCTCCATACTATTGATTAAATTTTTTTATTATTAAAGCTCTAATGTTAATACTTAAAATTTACCTTTGATAAATGAACTTATTTTTCTGCCTTTTTGAAAGTTAAAATTACTCCAAGAAAACTTATACTTATTTTTTAAAAGTTTTTCTTTTAAATTACACACTGATAAATAATATTTAATCCCTAAATAAAAAACTAAAACTCCAAATACAATACCACTAATATTTACGCTTAAAACTTTAATTGATATATGATTAATAGCACTGAAAATACTAAAAAACATTCCAAGAAAAACTATCATTAACGATACACACTGTAAAAAATATACTGCTATTTTTTTAGATAAGATTGAATCATCATTTGAATTAATAAATTTCATTTTATTACCTCCAATCAAAAAAATAAGACAAAGAAGTTCAGGATCCTTTTGACTTCTTTGTCTTATTAATTAATTTTCTATTTAATTTTTAAACTAAGTTTAAGGTTTGATAAAAGTTAAGTCAAACCATTTTATACAATATCTTACTATTTATTTAGTGATTATGTTTCCCATTATACTTTTTAGTATTTCAAGTAAGCCTTTTTATTAAAGCCCATATTTACTACTCTTCAACTTATTTATCATACTAAATTTCGCATATTAATAATATATTTCTTTCTTGTAATTATATTCATTTTTCGTCGAAATGTGTTTTATTTTAAAAAAAACTGTATAAAAGTTTTTTAACTTTTATACAGTCTTTAATAAATTCAATATGGAATTTTATAGTTCTTCACCATTAGTCTTAATTACATTTTGATACCAGAAGAAACTCTTCTTTCTGATTCTTCTTAAATCCTTAAGATCAAATTCATCTCTGTTAACATAGATAAATCCATATCTCTTTTTAAATCCTTCATGAGTACTGATTAAGTCAATAGCTGACCATGGACAGTATCCAATTAAATCTACTCCATCAGAGATTGCTAATTGAGCTTGTTCAATATGCTTTCTTAAGTAATTAATTCTATAATCATCATTTATAGTATCATTTTCTTCAAGTTTATCATATGCTCCAAGACCATTTTCAGTTATGATTAATGGAAGTGCATATCTTTCATAAACTTCTCTTAGCGTATTTCTGAATCCAACAGGATCAATTTCCCATCCAAATTCAGTCTTTTGTAAGTTTGGATTAGAAACACCCTTGAACATACCTTGTTCACCATGTCCACTTTGTTGATCTCCACTAGATCTTTCATTTGTGATTTCACCTGGGAATGCTTCAACTGTAGCTGTATTATAGTAATTGAATGCTATAAAGTCTGGATGTCCACTTCTTAAAGCTTCCATATCACCATCTTCTATAGTTGGTTCAATTCCCTTTTCAACCATGTAGTTCCATGCTGTTGGATTATATCTTCCATGTACAGCCATGTCAAGATATAGCCAGTTTCTTATTGCTGAACAGTTGCTTGCTGCTAATATATCTTCTGGTTTTGAACTTGCTGGATATACTGCACTTATATTAGGAGCTGGTCCAATTTTGCCATTTGGACACATATCATGACATAATTTCATAGCTTTAGCTTGAGCTATTAACATGTGATGATTTTGTTTATATAATTCTTTTTGAACATTATCAGTTTCAATTCCGTCTAAAGTACCGATAACATCTCCAACAAGAGTCATCATATTTTGTTCATTTATAGTTAACCAATACTTAACTCTGTCACCGTAGTTTTCAAACATAACTTTTGCAAAGTTTACAAATGCATCTATAGTTTCTCTGTTTGACCATCCACCCTTTGTTTGAAGTGCTGCTGGTAAATCAAAGTGATACATTGTAACTATTGGCTCTATACCATATTTTAAACATTCATCTATTAAATTTCCGTAAAACTCTATTCCTTGAGGATTAATTTCTCCTACACCATTTGGTATAAGTCTTGCCCATGAAATTGAAAATCTATATGCCTTAAATCCCATTTCTGCAAATAATGCAACATCTTCTTTATAGTGATGATAATGGTCACTAGATACTTTAAAATCCGGAGTTCCTTCTGGAATTTTCTTGATATCTTGTACCGATGGACCCTTTCCGTATTCTAAAGATGCACCCTCAACTTGATATGCTGATGTGGAAGCTCCCCATAAAAAGTCCTTAGGAAAGTTTTTTAATTTTTTATGAAACATAAATATCACTCCATTCATTTTAAATCGATTTCATTAATTATCTGAACAGACATATTTTTAACTATATTATTAAAGTAAAAGGGGTAACTTATTACTTTTATTATTAATGGTCAGAATTTATTCAAGTCTGCTCAGATATTATATATTATTAAAGATTATAAGCTTTTTTATTTGTTTTTCTCTATGAACAAAGTATATCACAAACATGATTCAAATATAGTATTTTTAAGGGTTTAGTGACATTTTCCAATATTAAGTCATTTGTTTTTTTATAAAACATTGTGTTTTATCATAATCCCCCTTTTAATTAATGGTTAATTATCATTTAAGTTCGCTTAGTTTCTATATTAAATACTTTATTGTAAATTTTAACCTTTTTATATTGTATATGGAAAATATAGGATGTATAATACTTCTATAGATTTTTACAAGGAGGTTTATAATGTTAAGACTAAGCAGAAAACTTTCAAAGCTGATACTTATTGCTATGAGTATCAACATAATAAATACTACAAATGTATTTGCCGCAGAAAATAATTCAAATATAACTATTTCTAATGGAATTGCAACTATTTCATCTAATGTTACTGAAATTGATAGTTCTACTTTTTCTGAAAATAATAATATTACAAAAGTAATCATTCCATCAAATGTAAAAAAGATAGGAGAAGGATGCTTTTCAAACTTTAAAAACTTAAAAGAAGTAATTATAGAAGATGGTGTTAAAGAAATAGGTTCTGATGCCTTCATAGGATGTGAAAATTTAGAAAAAATTAACATTCCTTCAAGTATTACAGTAGTAGGTGATTTTGCTTTTATAGGATGTAGCAAATTAAAAGACGTTGATTTCCAATCAAAAACAACGAATATTGGCGGAAGTACTTTTCTTTATACAGCATGGCTTGATAAAATGAGAGATGATAATGGATTAGTAATAATCAATAACTCAGTAATAAGTGGTAAGAATACTTCTGCTTCACTTACCATTCCAGATGGCGTAAAAATAATAAATAGTCATGCTTTTGAAGGCTGTAACACTCTAAAAGAAATTAATATTCCTGACAGCGTAGTTGAAATCAGAGATTCTGCTTTTGAAGCCTGCTCAAACCTTTCAAAAGTAAAATTATCAAATAAATTAGAAACTATTGGAGAGAATGCCTTTAGCGACTGTAAATTACAATCTGTTAATATTCCATCAACCTTAAAAAGTGTACAACTTTACTCTTTTAATAGTGATATAACAGTTACTGGTGCAGTAGATTTATACAATAGTCTTATTAAACCTCTTAAAACTGCAAAAGAAGATAATCTCAACATCTTGTTAAGAAATAAACCATATGGATGGGGAAAGGCAACTGAATCTGGAGATAAAATATTTTATAAAAACTCTAAGGGGGAACTACAAACTGGCTGGATGGACTTAGATGGAAAAAAATATTATTTCTATAGCAACGGGCAGCTTGCAACTGGATTTATAGATTTAAATGGAACAAAATATTACTTTGATCCTTCATCCGGAAATAACCTTGGAAACTTAGTGGTTGGATGGAAAAATATCAATAATAACTGGTATTATTTTAACCAATCTGGAGATGGTGATAAAGTTGCTGGATTCATGAGAACATCATGGCTTTATGATGACGGAAATTGGTACTATATGTATAGCGACGGAACAATGGCTACTGGATTTATAAATTTAAACGGAGCATATTATTACTTAAACAATTCTGGATCAATGGTTACAGGCTGGCAGTACTTGCAAAATTCATGGTATTACTTCAATAAATCTGATGATGGTGGACTTGAAGGCTTAATGAAAAAGGGTTGGAACAGAATTAATGGAAACTGGTACTATTTCAACTACAGCGATGGTAAAATGGCACACGATACATGGATTGATGGGTATTATGTAAATTCAAGTGGTACATGTGTTTAACTATAAAATAAAAGGGGGCAGAAAACTGCTCCCTTTTACCTTTATAATTCTCACTTAAAAATATTTCATTTAAATTTAAGAAAATTTAATAGACTATTTTAATTTAAATTTACTAATCATACTTTCTAAAGTTTCTGCCTGTGCAGATAATTCTTCACTAGCGGCTGCACTTTCTTCTGCTATTGCTAAATTTGATTGAACTACATCTGCTATTTGATCTATTCCACCATTTACCTGTTGTATTGCTACAGATTGTTCTTCTGACGCTCTTGTTATATTATCCACAAGTTCAATAGCATTCTTTGTATTTTCCACAACTTCTTTTAATGATTGTGCTGTTGTATCTGCTATATACTTTCCGCCTTCAACTGATTTTATTGATGCTTCAATTAATTCTGCTGTATTCTTAACTGCATTAGAACTTTCCTCTGCAAGTTTTCTTACTTCTTCTGCAACTACAGCAAATCCTTTTCCTGCTTCTCCTGCTCTAGCGGCTTCAATAGCTGCATTAAGAGCTAAAAGATTTGTTTGTTCTGCTATGTTATCTATAAGTAATTATTACTTCTTTTATATTCTTAGATGCAACTTCCATTTCATCCATTGCCATAAGCATTGATTCCATCTTATCATTGCTTTCTTTTATTTGAAGTCCTAAGTTTTCTACTATTACATTTGTCTCTTTTGCATGTCCTGTAGATTTTTGCACCTTTTCATTTATTTCATTAATAGAAGCTGTTAATTCTTCAATTCCACTTGCTTGATCTGCAGCACCTTGTGATATAGTTTGAGAAGTTGAAGCTATTTGCTCTGAACCACCCTTTACTTGAGAAGTTGCTTCGCCTATTTCTCTAAATACTTCATTCATAGATGATATTATATTTACTAAAGAATTCTTAATTCCTATAAAATCACCTTTATATTCATTTTCTAATGAAACATCCAGATTTCCTTCTGCTATACTATTTAATGTATTATCTATTTCTAATATGTAATTTCTTAAATTTTCAACTGTAATATTAAATGCTTTTGCTACTTTTCCTATTTCATCATCTGTATTAATTTCAATAGTATCACTTAAGTTTCCTTGTGCAACCTTATCTGCAAATAAACTTATATCATCTAATGGCATAAGAACCTTAGTTACATTTTTGTATATAGCCATAGATATTGCTACTATTAACGCTACAGAAATAAGTGAAATTAATAATATTATTATATTTAAAACTTTGAAAAGTTCTCTTTCATAAACTACGTTTACAACTGTCCATCCAGTTGATTCAACTTTTTCATAAAATGCAATCTTTTTATTTAATCCATGTCCTAATTTTACTGTTCCCTTATCTTGTGAGCTCATAGCATTAGATAAGTTAATCATTTCTTTATCATTAAGGTCATTTATCTTTGTTTTAAGAATATAATCAGCATTAGGATGTACTATAAATGTTCCATCATTTCCAATAAGCATGCTGTAACCCTTATCACCATACTTTAAATCACTTACTTTTTTCTCAACGGTTTCTATCTTTATACTTGCTGCTACTCCAAGATTAATATTATTCATATAATCTTTTACCCATGAAAACATCATTACTACATTACTTTTATATGCTTCTGAATATGTAGGTCTGAATATTGTATCATAAGGCTCACCTGTAGCTGAGTATTTTTCAAATGCCTCTGCAACAATCCCACTTGCCCATGGTGATGTAGCATTTTTACCAGCGCTGACATTATAGTATCGTGCTAATAATTTATCTGCATTACTTGAATCTTTCCATTGATTTTTATCAATTGCTGACAATACATGTATTGCTGCATATTCATTAGGATACTTTGAATTTACAAAATTCCATCTTGCTGTATTTATTTCATCTATCTTATTAGTTATTTCTTCATTATGTAAATCTACATCTTCATAATCACTTGCCATTTTTCTTAATTCTGTATTGTATGAAGATTCCTGAACCTCTGCAAGTCTTGTCTGAATCCATGAATCAATATTATTTACTGCTTCATCTTGTTTTTCAGCCATTAATCCAATAAGATCATTTTTCACATACACGTTTACGCCAATAAAAGTACACATTGTAAGTATTAGTAAACCTACTATTACTATTGGTAAAAGCGTAGTTAATAATCTTCTTTTAATTGATGTTTTGTCTTTTAAATTGAATTTAAAGTTTAAAATCTTTTTCATTTAACTAAATTTCCCCCTATTTTATATTTTCCCTTATTCTGTAGTTTTTTATATTCTCCCCTTTCGTTAATACTCCATAATTTATGCTTAGAGTATTTATTCTATTTACACACATTTGTTACTTTTAATTTAAAATCCAAACGAATTCACCTTTAAAAGTCACTAATATCATCTATAAAAAATTAATATATAGAGTTCAATTTTTGATTTATAAAAGTTTTTCTTGGATTTTTTATAAGCATCATTGACATAAATCACCAAAAATCTGCTGCGTAGACTAAATACTTCTAGGTTTTCATAAAATTATGGACAACCTAAATTACTGTATCATCACTGCACAAATAGTAAAACAATAAAAAACGCTATCCATAAAAAATAGACAGCGTTGCTAAACTTAATTAGTTAATTTGATACAATAATCTTGATTAATTGTTAGCAACTGGCTAGCATAGTTTTTTAACCTTAGCTCCTTTAGCTTTGCGTCATTAGATTTCTCTAATTTTGCCATTAATACTTATTAAATTATTATAATTGTAATTAAATTTATATCCCTTATAAATTACAATACATTTCACATATTACCATTATAACACGCGTTTTTCAATAATTTCGGTAATTTTCACAATTTTCGCATAATTTCTTTTGTATAATTTTGAATTTATAGATATTACAAGATTATAATTATTCTATTTCTCCATTAAGTACACGATTAATTGCCTTTCCAACACCTGCATCATCATTTGATTCAGTAACATATTTAGCAATTTCTTTTATTTCAGGTATGGCATTTTCCATAGCAATACAATTTGGAAATTCCTTAAACATAGAATAGTCATTTAATCCATCCCCTAAAACAAGAACTTGTTCTCTATTAAGTCCAAACTTTTCTATAACCTTAGCAAGTATAGCTCCCTTAGTTGCTTTACTATCATTAACTTCAATATTAGTTATAAAGCTTGATGAAATAGCTAATCCACTAAGCTTTTCTAATTTTTTTCTAAGTTCTATAACTTCCTTTTCACTTTCACCAAATGTAACGAACTTTGCTATTTTGACATCACTTTTTAAAAACTCATCTATATCAGTAATATAATTCATATTAATAAAATGAGGATTTGCCTTTGCAAACTTTATATATTCGCTGTCACTATTTAAATCCTTATGAAATGTTTTTGCTCTTCTTATCATTCCTCTTAGAGTTTCTTCTTCAGTATTTGTAGTATAGTAACCTTTATCAGTGTATATTTCTACTGAAAACTCTCCAGTCATCATAACATTAAGAATTTCTCTTACTTTATTCTTATCTATATAAATTCCTTCTATAACATTACCAGCTTTATCATAATATTCTCCACCATTTAGAGCAACACATTCGCAATCTAAATTATATTCATCAATCAAAGGACGTACATCATCATAAGCTCGTCCAGTAACTATAGCAAACTTTATACCTCTGCTTTCAGCTTCCTTAATTGCTTCTAAATTTTCTTGTGATATAGTGTGATCACTATTTATTAATGTTCCATCCATATCAGATGCTATCAATTTTATCATCGTATTTCCCCCTAATGAATTATATTGTATATTTAATCACTTATTTTACCATAACATAAAAAAATAAAATAAGGAATTCTAAAACTAGAATTCCCTATTTAAAATCACTTTCATATATCCTTTAAATTTAATAATTTAATGCTTTCAATTTTCACACTATAATTTGTGTAAAAAATTCAATTTTACTGAATTCTTTTTATATTTTAAATTTAATTTGACCAAAGTTCCTCACCATTAGTTCTTATAACATTTTTATACCAATAGAAGCTCTTCTTCTTGTATCTATCTAGATTTCCTGTACCATCGTTATTCTTATCAACATAAATAAATCCATAACGTTTCTTCATCTCACCAGTACCAGCACTTACAAGGTCTATACATCCCCATGTAGTGTATCCAATAAGATCTACACCATCCTCTATTGATTCTCTCATTTGTTCTATGTGCTCTCTTAGGTAATCAATTCTATAGTCATCATTAATTGATCCATCAGATTCTATTTGATCTACTGCTCCAAATCCATTTTCAACAACCATAAGTGGAATATTATATCTTGCATAAATTTTATTAAGAACTGTTCTAAGTCCTACTGGATCTACTTGCCATCCCCAGTCACTTGCCTTTAAATATGGGTTCTTTAATCCAAGAGTCATATTTCCTCCAATGTTTTCAACCTCTTCTGGATGAGCACTTTCACATCCTGACATATAGTAACTGAAAGTATAATAATCTACTGTTCCTTCTTTTAAAATTTCTAAATCTCCATCTTCAATTTTAATATTGATGTTATGTTCTTTAAAGTATCTTGCTGCAAAATGTGGATACTCTCCTCTTACCTGAACATCACTACAGAAATAATTACTTATTTCTTCTTTAGTCTGAGCTAATATTACATCCTCTGGGTGACAAGTATATGGATATATTGCTTCATATGCAATCATACATCCAATCTTAAAATCAGAATTAATTTCATGTCCCATCTTTACTGCTTTTGCACTAGCTATAAATTGATGATGAAGAGCTTGGAATCTCATTTCCTCATTATCTTTAATTTCATTTATTGGGCCTCCTTTTGGATCAAGAAGCATACCGCCTCCAAAAAATGATCCAAAAGGTCTTGCTAATATATTTATCTCATTAAATGTTAGCCAATACTTTACTAAATCCTTGTATCTTGTGAAGATTGCTTTGCAATATCTTAGATAGCAATCAATGACTTCTCTTTCTGCCCATCCTCTGCCATCATACTTTTTAGTCAATCCATATGGAAACTCATAATGTGATATTGTAACTAACGGTTCTATATTATATTTCTTTAATTCTTTAAATACATCTTCATAGAATTTTAATCCTTCTTCATTTGGTTCAAGTTCATCACCATTTGGGAATATTCTTGTCCAGTTAATAGACATTCTAAAAGTTTTAAATCCCATTTCAGCAAATAGTGCTATATCTTCTTTATATCTGTGATAAAAATCAATAGCAACATGACTTGGATAATATGTTCCTTCTTCTAATTCCGGTGTAATTCTTCTTGGTATAGTGTGAGTACCACCTGTTAATACATCTGATGTGCTTAAGCCCTTGCCGCCTTCTCTATAACCACCTTCAAATTGGTTTGCAGCTGTAGCTCCTCCCCATAAAAATTCCTTTGGAAACTTATTAGTATATTCTTTTAGCATATGACACTCCCCCATTTTCTATTTATAATTTAGATATATATGTTGCAATAATTATTCTGCATATAATTTCAAAAATTCTTTAAGAATTTTCACATTAATTGTCAATTCTCAAATGTCAATTGCAATATATATTTTTTTATTTAATTGTTTACATAACTTATATCTATACAGTATCATAACTGTACATAAAATAAATACAAAACAGTAATTTAGTTACATATTTCATACTATAGTTATTTGTTTTTTTGTAAAACAGTATGTTTTTAACCTTAATTTTAAACATAAAAATACAGATAACACCCAAAACTGCAGTACAATTTGAGTATTATCTGTATTTAAATCTTTTTTCATAGTTTAGATAGGTTCTATAGATGCCATACAAACATATTTTTCAATACATTTATCTATAATACATCTATAAATATATCATTATATTTTTATCTTAGTAAATTGTGAGTTTACACAAATTTATCTTTCTATTTCTTTTATTCTATCAGCAAATTGTGGAAGATGTTTTTCATGTGCAACAAGCATTTCATCCAATAATGATTTTGCCATTTCACCACTTGGAACTAATGGATTGCTTGTAAATGCCTGAAGTGCTCTATTATAATTTCCAGTTACCGCTGCTGAAATTGTAAGTTCTTCCATAGATTTCATAACTTGAACCATACCTCTTGGCGCAGACTTAAATGCTCCCCATGTTATAGGCTGTGGACCTTCTGCTGTTATTATACTTGATACCTCTACTATTGAATCATATGGTAAATCAGAAATAGCACCATTATTCTTAGTACTTACTACCATTCTTGTGTGCTTATCATTATGAATAGATGCTATAAGCTCACATGCCGCATCACTATAGTGAGTTCCACCTCTCTTAGTAAGCTGTTCAGGTTTGTAGTCAAGCTTAGGATCTTTATATAATTCGAATAATTCTGCTTCTGTTTTCTTAACTACTTCTGCTCTTGTTTCACCCTTCTTAAACTCTTCAAGTTCATCCTTTAACATATCATCTGTACTGTAGTAATATCTATGATACGGACAAGGTAATATTCCTAAATCTTCTATCTGTTCATAGTTAAATTGAATATCTTTTATATTTGCAACTCCTGCATCCTTCATTTCAACTCTCTTTTCAGGATGATATAGCTTTTCAATTATTTCTCCAGTTCTTTCAGTTCCATTCTTATCCCAAACTCTGTGCCAGTGGAAATGATTTAAGCCTGCAAATTTGAATATTAAATCTTCTGGTTGTAAATCAAGAACTTTAGCACCTATATGCATACAGTTTATAGGAACATTACATAAACCTACAGTTCTTTCCCATCCACCATATTTTATTGCAGCTTCAGTTACCATACCTGATGGATTTGTGAAGTTAACAAGCCATGCATTAGGACATAATTCTCTCATATCATCAATTATATCTAATATTACTGGAATTGTTCTAAAGGCTTTAAACATCCCCCCTGCACCATTAGTTTCTTGACCGATTATTCCATGACTTAAAGGAATTCTTTCATCTTTTATTCTTGCATCTAAAAGACCTACTCTGAACTGAGTTGATACGAAATCAGCATCTTTTAAAGCTTCTCTTCTATCTAATGTAAGATACACTTTCCAATCAAGACCTGCGGCCTTAACCATTCTTTTTGCCATTTCTCCTACTATTTCAAGTTTTTCTCTTCCTTCTTCAATATCAACAAGCCATAATTCACTTATTGGAAGTTCATCTTTTCTCTTAATAAATCCTTCAATTAATTCAGGAGTATAACTAGATCCTCCACCAATAGTTGCTATTTTAATTTTCCCTTTTTTCATGACTGTTTCCCCCTTAATTTTGTCTATATTATTTAATTAACAATTAATAATTTATGGTTTCTAAATTTCAATTAGAGTTGAAATCTTTACACAGTTTCCTGAATCTATTACATGATTTTTATATAAATGTATCTATTCCAACATCTTTTTTGAAATGCTTTTCATTTCTTGTATATAAAATATCATATTCTTGAGATAAATACTTTAATTTCTACAATTTTGGAACATCACTGTATTAAAAGTCATTTGTTTTATGAAAAAACAGTATGTTTTTTATAACTAAAACCTTGTAAGATGACTATAAATCCTCATCTGAGCCATTTTAATTTTTATTATTTTTACTTTAAAAACAAAAAGCAAAGGTCTGCCAAATCGGCTCCTTTGCTTTTTCTAATTTTAAATATTATACCTAGTATATATCCTATATTTTATATAAAAACTTTTTTAAAGTTAAATGTTGGTGAATATATTCAGCTTAGATTTTCAAAAAATAAATACTAAATAATTATAATAATGTTAGTTTCTAATTATAAAAAATATATCATTATTTCTATCATTTGATAAACAACTGATGATACCAACATTTATTTATAATTAAGTTTTTATTATAAATTAACATTAATCCTAGTCATTCTTTAAACAAAACCTTCAATTTTCTTTACTCTTATTTATTTGCAATAATCACCAACATGTTTCACTATGTAATAATTGTCTAAAAATAAAAAATACGCATAACAATATTATCTATTCCAATAATATGGCTATGCGTTAATATCTATCTTTTATAATTACATTATACTTCTGCTACTTCAGCATTCTCCCCATCTTCTTCCACATCTGCTTCTTTAGCAACAAAATAAACTCCTACAATAACTAAGATACTACATAATATTGTTTTTAAACTTATTTCTGTTCCATTTATGAATCTATCAAACACTATTGACCATACTACATATGTTATATTTATTCCCATTGCTCTTGTTGGTCCTATTCTATATATTGCATTGTAGTAGAATAAATATGATATTGTTCCACTTAATGCAGTTGCTGCAATCCACCAGATTACATTTGTTCTTAAAATATCAAAGCTTAATCCGATTCCACCTACTATTGGAACTATAAGAATTCCATATACTACAGCTGAAGTAAGTTGTCTTATCTGAAGAGCAAATTCTGAACTCACTTCATCATCTTTCATACCATATGCACAAATTACACATTCACTTCCCCATCCTATTACACAAAGGAAAGCACATAAAAATCCTGCTATGCTTATTCCTGCTTCACCTGAAGAATATCCAAGAACTGTAACTCCTACTATTGCAAAAAGTAATCCGATCCACGCTTTTTTATTTAATTTCTCTTTTAAAATAAAATAAGATAAAATAGCTCCAACTGCTGGATATAATGAAGATATAATAGCTGTATAAGATGGCCCTATAAGTTTTACTGCAAGTAAATATCCAGTCATTCCTATTGGTCCACCCATAAGTGCTGCTATTACAACAAACATTGCACTTTTGGTTCTCATTGCTTTAAATAAACTTCCAAGCTGCCTTTTACATGCAAGATATAAGAATGTCCAAATTGCTGAGAATGCATCATGGAAAAATGCTGTTACAAACGGTGCTAAGAATACTGCTTCCTTTGGTAAAAATGGAGTCATTGCAAGAACTAATGACATTAAAACTGTATCCAATCCCCATGTTGCAGCTGATATAACACCACTCATAACTCCGATTTTATAATTGCTTTTACTGTTTAACATGTATAATCCCCCTTAATTTATAATTGTTATATTGTCTCTTATACTTTCATTCATAAATATCATTCTTATTAATTATAAAAAATATTCATACAATATTTTAAACTTAAAATAAAACTCTCAATATTAAGAACAATGCTTGACCAAATTTTCTAATATGCTTGCAATATGCTGATATCATTATTATTTAATGATGAAACACATATCAATAATATATTTTGATTCAAATAAAACTTAAATCTTATTTGAACCTTTTTTGTTCAAAATACAAAGTTCATTTTATGAACAAAATTATCTTATCATTGTTCAATGTTCAATTCAATATGTTCAGCAAAGAAAAAAATAACTTTTGTAAGTTCTTTCAATTATTTTTAATTTCTAATGATAAATAGCTTGTTTTAGAAAGTACTTTCTAAAACCTAAAAATTATTGAAAATATTTTCAATAGTATTTATACTATAGTTACAAAATACTTCAAGAAAGGAGCTGAGAAATATGAATCATAATCTAGATAGTTTAAAAGCTAGATTAATAGTTTCTTGTCAAGCTCTTCCAAATGAACCACTACATTCTTCATTTATTATGGGCCGTATGGCACGAGCTGCAAAAGAAGGTGGTGCTGCTGGTATTAGAGCAAATACTAAAGAAGATATTGCAGAAATAAAAAAGATAGTTGATTTACCAATCATCGGAATTGTAAAAAAAGATTATGCTGACAGTAAAGTTTATATAACACCAACAATGAAAGAAATAGACGAACTTATGGAAGTTAGCCCAGATATCATAGCACTTGATGCTACAAAAGATTTAAGACCTGGCAATATTACATTAAATGAATTTTATAATATGATAAGAAAAAAATATCCTAATCAAAAATTAATGGCTGATTGCTCAACTGTTGAAGAAGCAGTTTATGCTGACAAATTAGGATTTGATTTTATAGGAACTACCTTAGTTGGATACACAGATCAAAGTAAAGGTTATCACATAGAAGATAACGATTTTGAAATAATTAGAGATATTATCTCTAAAGTATCAAATAAGGTAATTGCAGAAGGTAATATAAATACCCCTGAAAAAGCAAAAAGAGTCATTGAACTTGGATGCTTTAGTGTAGTTGTAGGATCTATAATTACCCGTCCACAACTCATTACTAAATCCTTTGTACATGCTTTAGAAAACAATAGATAAAAAGTTAATAAATAATTAAATATAAATTTATATGAATAATAGAAGGGATGCTGATTATTATGAAAAACAATCAAGATATGAAAGGTATTTATAGTGCACTATTAATTTCATTTGATGAAAATGGAAAAATAAATGAACAAGGAGTACGTGAAATAATTCGTCATAACATAGATAAAATGAAAGTTGACGGATTATATGTTGGAGGAAGTACTGGTGAAAACTTTATGCTTTCTACTGAAGAAAAAAAGGAAATTTTTAAAATTGCAAAAGATGAAGCCAAAGATGAAATTAAACTTATAGCTCAAGTTGGGTCTATCAATGTATATGAAAGTGTTGAACTTGCAAAATTTGTTACTGATTTAGGATATGATGCAATATCTGCTGTTACACCATTTTACTATAAATTCTCTTTTGATGAAATCAAAGATTACTACAACACAATTATAAATAGCGTGGATAACCGCCTTATAATTTATTCAATTCCATTCTTAACTGGTGTTGATATGAGTGTAGAACAATTTGGTGAATTATTTGAGAATGAAAAGATTATTGGTGTTAAATTCACTGCTGCAGATTTCTACTTACTAGAAAGACTTAGAAAAGCATATCCAGATCACTTAATTTATGCTGGATTTGATGAAATGATGCTACCTGCAACTGTTCTTGGTGTTGATGGTGCTATTGGTTCTACTTTCAACGTAAACGGAATTCGTGCAAGACAAATTTTTGAATTAGCAAAAGAAGGTAAAATTAATGAATCATTAGAAATCCAACATGTAACTAATGATTTAATATCTGCAATTCTTGGAAATGGATTATATCCAACTATAAAAGAATTATTAAAATTATCAGGTGTTAATTCTGGATACTGTCATAGACCAATGGCTAGTGCAAATGAAAAACAAGTAGCTGTAGCCAAAGAAATCTTTGATAAGTACTTAAAATAGCCATCCCCTTTTTAATATATATCAAACTAAAAATTTTACAACTTAATATTAATCTCATACTCTCATAAATTTACAACTTAATATTAATCTCATAGTCTCATAATTTAAATAGATAGCAGAAAATAATTTAATTATTTTTCTGCTATCCACAATATACTTAAGAAAAATCATCAAGTAGGAGGACTTAATTTATGCAAGGTTTTACAAAAATAGATTTAGCAATTTTAGTGATTTATTTAGCAGCTGTTTTATTCGCTGGTCTATACTTCTCTAAAAAAGAAATGAAAGGTAAAGAATTCTTCAAAGGTGACGGAACAATTCCTTGGTGGGTTACAAGCGTATCGATATTTGCAACATTACTAAGCCCTATTTCCTTTTTATCATTAGCAGGTAACTCCTTTGCAGGTACTTGGATCATGTGGTTTGCTCAATTAGGTATGATTTTAGCAATTCCAATAACAATCAAGTTTTTCTTGCCTATTTATAGTAAATTAGACATAGATACAGCTTATCATTATCTTGAAATAAGATTTAAAAGTAAAGCACTACGAATTTTAGGTGCTGTATTATTTATAATATATCAAATAGGACGTATGTCTATAATAATGTACTTACCATCAATGGTATTATCACACTTGACTGGACTTAATGTAAACCTTTTAATTATCGTTATGGGTGTTATCGCAATTATTTATTCTTATACTGGAGGTTTAAAATCTGTTCTTTGGACAGACTTCATACAAGGTACAGTCTTATTAATTGGTGTTACATTTGCTCTTTTCTATCTAGCAAATGGTATTAATGGTGGATTTGGTTCAATTTTTGACTCTTTAGCAAATGGTAAATTTATAGGTGCTGATGAAGTTATATTTGATCCTAATATATTAAAAAATAGTTTATTTATTATCCTTGTGGGCGCTGGTATTAACACTTGTTCTTCATATATTTCAAGCCAAGATATAGTTCAACGTTTCACAACGACAACAGATACTAAAAAATTAAATAAAATGATGTTAACAAATGGAGCTTTGTCTATATTTATTGCAACTGTATTCTACTTAATCGGAACTGGATTATATGTATTTTATAATCAAAATCCTGAATTAGCTCAAACAGTACAAAGAGATCAAATATTTGCTTCATATATCGCTTATCAACTACCAGTTGGTATTACAGGATTGCTATTAGCAGCCATTTATGCGGCTTCACAATCTACACTTTCTACTGGATTAAATTCAGTTGCTACAAGCTGGACACTTGATATTCAGACACGTTTAACTAAAAAAGAAATGAGTTTTGAACTTCAAACAAAAATTGCACAATACATTTCATTAGGTGTTGGTATAATCGCAATTTTAGTATCAATGGTTCTTGCAAATGGAGAAGTTAAATCTGCATATGAATGGTTCAACGGCTTCATGGGACTTGTTTTAGGTGTACTTGGTGGAACTTTTGTACTTGGAACATTTACAAAAGTTGCAAATAAAGCTGGAGCTTTTGCAGCACTTACTGTAGCATCAATTGTTATGATAATTGTTAAATACAAAATGCCAGAAGTATCAATTTGGTCATACTCTATAATTTCAGTTTCTGTTTCATTGATAGTTGGAATTCCTGTAAGCTACATTACAAGAAAACTTAGTAATGACGTTTCAGTTCCTAATATGGATGCAACTATATATAACAAATAATAACATACATAAATTTATAATTATTAAGAGGTGTTGAATATGATATTTGGAAATGTAAAGAATTTAAATGAATTTGATTATTTAAAAGACAATATAAAGAAATGCTTTGAATATGCAAAAGCTAATGATTTAAACACTTACGAAAAAGGAACCTATAAAATTGATGGGGAAAACCTTTTTGTAAATATAGTAGAATACACAACAACAGACAGTGAAAATCGTTTTTGGGAAGCACACAGACAATATCTTGACTTACACCTTATGCTTAATGGTATTGAACAAATTGACTTAAACTTTATTGATAACATGGAACAAAAAGAATTTGTAGAAAAAGATGACTTTCTTCCTTTAGAAGGACAAGAAAATTCTCATGTAATTTTACATAAAGATGATTTTTTAATCTGCTACCCAAATGATGCACATAAAACTGCAATATGTGTAAATGAACCAGTTACAATAAAAAAAGCTATTTTTAAAATTATTATCTAAAATTTATTTTAAGGGATACTATAAAGCAATTTATAGTACTCCCTTATTAATCTTTATTAAAACAAAGACTTTTCAGTTTTTACAGATAAAAACTTTAAATATTATAATTGTTACTTAAAATTATATAATTATAAGAAAGCAGGTGTTTAAAATGAAATTCTATGTTTCAATTGATATTGGAGGAACATCTATAAAGCATGGTATCTTAGATGAAAATATAAAATTTATAACCTCTGGTGAAGTAGCAACTGAAGCACAAAAAGGCGGTAAAAACATTCTAGAAAAAGTTATAAATATAGTATCTGAATATAAAAAAGAATATACTCTTTCTGGTATCTGTATATCTACTGCTGGTATGGTTGATTGTGAAAAAGGAGAAATAATACATGCTTCAGATTTAATACCAAATTATACAGGAACACAAATCAAAAAAACTCTTGAAGATATTTTTTCAATTCCATGTGAAGTAGAAAATGACGTTAATTGTGCAGGTTTAGCTGAATATTTTTCAGGAAGTGCAAAAGGAAGTTCTATAAGTCTATGCCTTACTATCGGAACTGGTATAGGTGGCTCTATAATAATCAATGATAAAGTCTTCCATGGCTTTTCTGGAAGTGCTTGTGAAGTTGGCTACATGAACATGTTTAAGAGTAAATTTGAAGATCTAGGTGCAACCAGTATTTTAGTAAAAAAAGTTGCAAAACTAAAAAATTGCAGTGAAAATCATATTGATGGAAAACTAATCTTTGAAATGGCTAAAAATAACGATGAAGACTGTATAAAAGCAATAGATGAAATGGTTGATGTTCTAGGCATGGGAATAGCCAACATATGTTATGTAATAAATCCAGAAGTTGTTGTGCTTGGTGGTGGAATTATGGCACAAAAAGATTATTTATATGATAAAATAAGATTAAGTCTTGATAAATATCTTATTCCCACTATAAGTTCAAAAACTAAATTAGAATTTGCTAAGAACCAAAATAAGGCGGGAATGCTTGGTGCTTATTATAACTTCATAAGCATCCATAAGGATTAAATCATTAAATAAAAAAGCAGATTCACATTAACTTTTTATAGGATTTGGAGTCAATAAAAATGCAACAGTATGAAAAAACTATAATTCCAAAAATTGAATCGTTATATGAAAATTTTACGCCACTTGAAAAAACAATTGCTAATTTTTTTATTCACAACACAGAAAAAATAGATTTTTCTTCTAAAAATATTTCTAAGAAACTATTTGTTTCTGAAGCTGCTCTTTCTAGATTTTCTAAAAAATGTGGCTTCAAAGGATATAGAGAATTCATATTTTTATATGAACAAAATTTCGTAGAAAAACCCTCTAATGTTACTACTAATTATACAAAACAAGTATTAGATACCTATCAGGAACTTTTAAATAAAAGTTATGCTCTTTTGGATGAAGAGCAAATGGTGAGAATCACAAAACTCTTTAATCAAAAGAAAAGAGTTTATGTATATGGAAGAGGTAGTTCTGCACTTGCAGCACAAGAAATTAAACTCCGCTTTATGAGAATCGGTGTTAACATTGAATCTATTGTTGATAGTCATATTATGAAAATGAACTTTGTTCTTTTAAATTCTGACTGTCTTGTAATCGGAATAAGTGTTAGTGGAAAAACTGATGAGGTTTTAGATTCATTAAAAGCCGCAAAATCTCGTAACGCTACTACAGTTTTGATAACTTCAAGAAAAGAAAAAGAATTTGAAGAATTTTGTGATGAAATTATCCTTTTAGCTGTAAAAGAGCATTTAGATAATGGGAAAGCCATTTCTCCACAGTTCCCTATCTTAGTAATGGTAGATATCTTCTATGCTCACTTTCTTCAGTCTGATAAATTTCATAAGCAAGAATTACATGATTATACACTTAACGCACTTCACAATAATAAGAGTATGTAGACAAATTCTACATACTCTTATTAAATTTTTATTTTATTAACAAACTAACCAATTTACATATATTAGTTATTATATTGAGTCCATGAACCATTTTCATAAATCATCTTATTTCCATTTGTAAGTTTAAATCCTTTTTGTCCAACTCCTGGATTTTGATTCTTACCATCTGTGAAAATCACATAAGCATCTTGTTCCCAATCTTTAAGTGTATAGCTATATAGACCATTACTTTCTTTAGTCATTGTAACACCTGGCCATGATGCTAGTTCTTTTTTAGGACTTACATCTTCATTATAAATATATACTTTTACAGTGCTCCAACCATCTGGTGCTTTACAATATATTTTTGACTCTGCTATTTTAGCTGCCTTAGTATAAGTGTAATTTTTCACATCTGTATTTGTTCCATTGCTAACCTTTAATGTTAATTTAATTGCCTCTCCTGGTTGTGCATTTTCTCCTATTGTGATCTTATCTCCATCTTTATATTCAATTTCTTCACTACCATTTATTGAATAAGTTGATTTTGTTCCATTTTTACTTCCAAGTGTCAATGTTAATGAATCATCAAATTCACAATCTTCTTTTGAAATTGATGCACAAGGATTTATTTTTTCTTCGTATTTACTCCAACTTCCATTATCATAAATCATATTACTACCATTTGTTAATTTAAATCCTTTTTGTCCAACTGCTGGTGTTTGATTTTTACCATCTGTGAAAATTACATATGCATCTTCTTCCCAGTCCTTAAGTGTATAACTATATAAGCCATCGCTTTCTTTAGTCATTGCAACACCTGGCCATGATGCTAGTTCTTTCTTAGGAGTTACATTTTCATTATAAATATATGCCTTAACATTACTCCATCCATTAGGTATCTTGCAGTATATTTTTGATTCTGCAACTTCAGCTGCTTTTGTATAAGTATAGCTCTTTACATCTGTATCTGTTCCATCACTAACTTTTAATGTAACTTTAATTGTATCTCCTGGCTTTGCATCTTGACCTATTGTAATTTTATCTCCATCTTTATATTCAATTTCTTCACTACCATTTATTGAATAAGTTGATTTTGTTCCATTTTTGCTTCCAAGTGTTAATGTTAATGAATCTTTGAATTCACAATTTTCTTTTGAAACTGACGCTTGTGGTTTATCTGATTCAACATATTCACTCCAAACCCCATTTTCATATAACATTTTACTTCCATTTTTTAATGAATATCCATCTTGTCCAACTCCTGGATCTTGATGCTTTCCATCATTTAAAATTATTTTTGCATCTCTAAATCCTGTTGGTAAACTATAACTATAAAGACCATCACTTTCCTTAGTCATAGGAACTCCTGGCCAAGCCTTTACCTCATTTGTAGTACTTCCATCTTTATTGTACACATAAGCATTTAAGCCACTCCAGCTATCTGGCTTTTGTACATAAACCTTTGTTGTAAAATTAGGATTTCTCTTTGTATAAGTATATGTCTGAGATGCTTCCCCATCAGAATTGGATGCATAAACTGAAACTGTAGTTTTAACATCATATGATGTGTCTTTTCCAATTGTTATTACATCTCCATTTTTAAATTTTACAGGTTCTTTTCCATCAATAGAATAACTACCAGTATCAGCTCCACTAACACTTAAAGTTAGATCTAAAGTATCAGAATAATACTCACTGCTAATTTTGCTTATTGAAACATCTGGAGTATTATCACCTTTTTCGATTAATATAACTCCATTTTCATCAGCTTTAAAGTTAACCTTACCATCTTTAACCACGGAAACGTTACCAGTATATGCATCTTTAACTTTTGCTCCATCATTAAATACACCATTTACATTTACGCTTGTCTCTCCAGATGCCCCAACTACGCAAACAACCTTATCCATAATTCCATTTTTACTATACACTCTTCCAAATGTATATGGACTTTCATTTAAAGTAATATTTTGTCCTGCACCTACAGCAAGGTGATTATTTCTAAAATCTCCAACTTTCTGCCAGTGCTCTAATGTCTTAGCTGCATCACTATTTGGATTATTAATATCATCCCAGTTCATAAAGCTACGGAAACACTGATCTTTATAATCACTTGTAAATCTATCTGTCCATTTAAGAGGTCTTCCTGATTCATCACCATAGAATATTTGAACAGCACCTGGTGCAAGTAATAAAGCAGTTCCACCATCTCTCAAACTTTTTCTGTCATATAATGAGTCATCGTGAGAAGATATATAACTTAAAACATTAAAATCATCATCATTATTTACACTACTTAAGTTATCATAAATTCCTTTAAGGTTAGATATCTTTGCACCCTTAAATCCAAAGTTAATCATTGCGCTAAATCCACCTTCAGTAAAAAATGCATCCTTCTTTACGCCATGTCCCCAAGATTCACCTACTGTCCAAAATTCAGCATTTTCATCTAAAACTTTGTCTTGATTCTTTTCTTTGTATTCATCAAATGCAACACGTGCTTCTTTATTTAAAGCAGCCCATGAATCTAAATCTACTTGATTTGCAGTATCACATCTAAATCCATCAATTCCATAATCTCTTATATAGTCTGTTAACCATTTAATAATATAGTTTCTAGGAGTTTTTGGAAGATTTCTTTCACTAAAGAATTTATTTAAACTTGCCATTTCTTCATCGTATCTGCCTTCTGCTTTCCACTTATTTTCAAGTAATGGAGGTAGTTCTACTTCTTTAGTGCTTTCTGTCTTTACGTCTGGTAAACCACAAAGGGATGATGTCCATCCATCTCCCTGTGGTGTCTGAGGATATCCGTCATATCCTGCTGAACTTCTTACAAAGTCAGGACCCCACCAATTATTCTTCCAGTTTGGAGATGTTTTATCATAATAAGTTGTATCCTCTGTGCCACCTCCAACTAAATTGGTTAGAGGACCATAATAGTAATCTTTCCATCCATCTTTAAGCCCTCCAAATCCATATTCATCAGCATCTTTCATAGTTGTATATCCAACATGGTTTAATACTATATCCATAACAACTCTTATTCCATGAGCATGAGCAGTATCTACAAATTTTTTCAAATCATCTTTCGTCCCCATATTTGCATCAATATTAGAATAATCCAATGCCCAATAACCATGGTATGAATAATAAGGAAAACCTTTACCATTACTTGTTGCATTTCCCCCTGCATCATTACCTGATGTAAATCCATGTATCTGTTCATATGGTGCAGTAATCCATATTGCATTAACACCTAAGTCATCGAAATATCCTTCTTCAATCTTTTCAGTAAGTCCTTTTAAGTCTCCACCTTGAAACGCACCTGGATTGCCTTTATAACCATCTTGTATCTTTCCATTTTGATCAAGACCTCTTCCATAAGAGTAATCATTAGATGAATCACCATTATTAAATCTGTCTGTTAATGCAAAATATACAGTTGCATTATCCCAAGAAAATGGTTTTTCGGTACCGTTACCAGTTTTCCCAATAGAAGCTTCTACTGGTGTTAAAGTCAATACACTAGCACAAACTATAGCTGCTGAAATAATGTTTCTCAATTTTTTACCTTTCATTCTTGCTCCCCCTCAACTTTACAATAAAAAAGTAAATTTACTAATACTTATTTTTCCTCCTTTCTATGATGGATGCTATAACAATATAATCTTGTTTATTTTATTGCTATAGAAATATATTAAAAGTCAATAATTATAATATTATTAACTTAAAAACAAAGTATTTAAATTATTTATCACCACTATGTACAACAACATTCTGTTTAACGTTTTCATCTTTATATTTGTATAATATAACTATTTAGAATATTTTTCAAGCTTTTTTTGTATTTTTTTCAATATTTTTCCTATAATATTTATAGATACTAGATATATTCCTCTGAATATTAAGCATTCCATAACTAATACATAGCTTATTCTTTTTATAAATATAACCCTTACTATCCCTTGTAAAGCACATAAAATCAGCATTAAAAGATTTTATATTTACAGAAACAATTTATATATGGTTATACTAAATATTTGAATATATGCACTTATGAGGTATATAATTAAACAAATTAACAATTGTACATTATTATGTACCAAGAATAATTTAGACTATGATTTTTAGAGATAGTGAGGTAATTATTTAATGAAAAAAAGAAAGATAGATGAACAGGCAGAACTTTTATTAAATGAATTTAAAGAAATGTACGAACCTAAAAACAAAATTATTGATGAGATTATATTGAAAGAACAAAATGAATTGAGTAAAGGTGAAATTCCCCAGGTTGTTTTACAGCATTTAGTCGGTGCAATTTATCGAATAATTTTTATTGAAAAGGTCACTATTGGAGATAGAGCCGGTGAAATCTTAAAAGAAATGGATAAGCTTTCAAGATCAAATGGCTATTTTTTAAATTTCTTCTATCGACTTTAATACTTAAAAAGAGATAATTCTCAATGTTATTAACTTGTGAAATATGAAATAATGGAACTCCTGAAAATGAGTTCCATTATTATATGATATATGATCAACACTTTTCCTTAATATAAACTAAATATTATGCTTACAATCAAAATATAAAATCATACTTTTGATTGTAAGCATAAAATCTAATCAAGCTGTAATTCACCATTTTTATTAAATCTAAATAAAATACCATCTATATTTAAATCACTTGTTTGCATTTGTCCATTTTCATTTAAATAATACCAATTTCCATGATCTTTAAACCATCCTGTTCTCATTGCACCATTTAAATCACTATAATACCAGTTTCCATCATCTTTAAACCATCCCACTGCCATATTTCCTGTCTGTTTTAAGTAATACCAGACTCCATCCTGCTGAGTCCATCCCCTATATAATGACCCATCTTCATTAAAATAATACCAGTCACCTTTATCTTCTAACCAGCCACGTTTTAGCTCATTTGTTTTACCATCTAAATAGTACCATACCTCTCCATTTTTAATCCATCCAGTCATAACATCACCAGATATATAAAAATCAACAGTTATGCTTCCAATTATATTTTTATCACTTTCATCATAAATAGCTCCATTAACACATGCTATTCCACTTTGGACAGCGGTTACTTCTCCATTACTGTTAACAACAATACTATTATTTTCACTAGTACTCCAAATAACATGATTATATACTTTTTCATCTAAAACAGCTTCAATTTTGCTGCTATCTCCAACCTTTTTAACATTCTGAAGTCCTGTCACTTTAATTTCCTTATAATTAATATTGAATTTGTACATTTCATCATTAGTAAGTTTATTTATTATTCTTATTGGATTTTCTCCCTTTTTTAAGTTAACATCTAAAACATATGGTCGCTCATTAGATATTGATCCCACTATTGAATTATCTGTCCCAACAACAATATAATTGCTTATATCAACACCCTCTTTAGTGTCAAACTGTATTTGAACCTTATATTGATTATTTATAACATCAGCTTTAAACTCATTATGATCTTTGCTAGTAATTACTAGTGGCTCTCCTGTTTTTATTCTAAAATTGTATATATCCTTTGTATTGAAAGTCTGATTTGCCATTTCATCTTTCAATAAATCATCAGATTTACTTTCTGCACAATAAGCCCTTTCTGAAGTATTAAAAGATACACATGTAGTAATCGAAAAAGAAACTACTAGTAAAGAAAAATACCGAAATAAATTTTTTTCCATAAAATAACCCCTCCCACCTTTTGTTAATTTTTCCCATAACTATATTATATAATATACTTATTTTTTTACAACTCACAGCATTCGATGGGTTTTGCTATTATACACGACCATATTTTATCATTGTTTTATAATAAAAATAAGCTTCTACGAAATATCTATATAATACCTCATAAAAGCTTATTTTTTCACCTTAAAATTGATTACTTTATAATTTTAAATTTTCTTAAAATTTTATGCGATAATTCAAAGAAAGTTTCATCTTTTGTTATTATTAATATTGCTAAATATGCAAGACCGCATGCCATAACTTCTAAAATGCAGCATATAAAAATATTTCCTACAAATTTCTTTATTACAAATGTAATCGGTATAAATATAAGAGAATACAACAAATACTTTGTATTTTCATATGCAAATAATTCAATATCCAGCTTTATTACTTTTCGGACTAGCCTGTATTCAAGGAAAATAACTATTAAATTAGCAATCAGTGTAGTGGATATAGCAGTTACCATATTAAATGTTCCGGTCACAACTAAAAGTACATTTAATCCTAAGTTAATTACTCCTCCAATTAATACTAACATTGCATCATCTTTTTCCCTGCCATGAAGATATATCATCTGATTTGCAATTACACCTTCCACACCTATACTAAGCATATATATTGCAAATACCACCATTACAGGAACTGCTGGTAAGAACTTTGCTCCACCAAACATATATATTGCTTCTTTTGAAAGACATAAAAGACCTATTGATGCTGGGAATAAGAATAGAAAGTAAATCTTTATAACTCTTTTAAGAAGACTTAAATACTCTTTTTTCGATTCATTTCCCAGGTAATTTGATAATCTTGGCATAGTAACTTGAATAACTGTAAGCATTAATGTATTTATTATTGTCATTATTCTCTGGGCTGTATAATAGTATCCTACATCTGTTGTTCCAGAGTTACTCTTAATCATTATTTTATCAAGCTGAGTATATAACACTCCTGTATTTGACAATATTACAACATAAAGCATCGGTCTTATATGTTTTGCAAACTGGAGGTCTGAAAAATCAAATTTAATTCTCTTCTTTACATAGACAAAACTTATTATATTATTGATAAAGTTAAAACCTACAACTAAATATAAATAGAATAAATAATCCTTATCACTTCTTACAAATAGCAAGATTAATGCAGAATATATTATTCTTACTATCATAGTCTTTATTGCAATAAAATCATAATTCTCTAGAGCTTCATTTACCCATTCAACATAGAACATATTAAAAACTAAATTAAAGCCCATAATTATGCAAGTGTACATATATGGTTTATCTCTATATGAAACTGCTACAAAGATCATATATACAGCTGATGCAATTATATTAGTCATAAATGTAAATAAACATAAACTGGTGAAAGTTTGTCTTAATTTCTTTTTATCATCACGTACTTTACTTATCTCTCTAAGTCCATACTGATATATCCCAAAGCTTGCAAAGATAAGGAAATATGCAGTTAATGAATCTCCATACCCCATGTACCCATAAAGATCTGGGCCTACTGATCTAGTTACAAGTGGAATTACCATAATAGGAAGTATTATATTGAATAAGTTTAACATTGCTTTAAATATAGCGTTTTTTGACATAGATTTAGCCATTGTAATTAGCCTCCACACTTTTCAACTTATTTGTTTCTATATTTTATCTTATACAAGTTTACATTTTATAAAATATATTGTCAATTTCTTTAGGTATATGAAAGAAAATAACAAATCCAAATATGAAGAAAATGCTTTTTTGATACTTATATTTTTCATGTCATTATCCCCCAAATAAATACCTATTTTTATGTTTTTAAATCTATACTTACAGCTCTTTTTCTATTTCCATTTTTTATTTAACTTTTTTGTAAAAATAATGGACTTTTTACTATTTTTAGGGTATAATTAAACTAACGTTTGTTAGTTTGAAGAAAAACTGAAAAACACCTTATTTTCTTATGGATTTTTTTAAACACAAATATATAATATTAGTATTTTGTGTTTAATTTTATAATATATAAGGTTTAATTAATCTATTATTTAGTTAGGAGATTTAGAATGAATACTAAAGAAAAGATTTTATCTGTGGCCTTAACACTATTTTCTACAAAAGGATATAAAGCTGTTTCCGTAAGACACATCGCTTCTGATGTTGGTATTAAGGCAAGTTCTTTATATAATCATTTTGAAAACAAACAAGAAATATTAGATGAATTAATAAAAAAAAACACCAAATACATTGAGGATTTTTTAAAAGATGCAATGGATCTAGATTCTTTGATTATTTCTAAAAAATATAATCGCAAAAAACAATGTGATATTGATTTTATAGATACGACTTTAAAGATAGTGAAATTTTTTATCGAAAATGATAATGTCATAAAATTTAGAAAACTGCTTACAATTGAGCAATTTAATAATCCCACTTTATCAGCATTATATAAAAAAATATTTATATCTGATATTCTGGAATACGAGTCAAAACTTTTTAGCTATCTTATGGATAAAAATCTTTTAATAAGAAATGATCCTTATATTTTGGCGCTACAGTTTTTCTCACCAATTTTTTTATTATTGTATAACGATGATAAGGTAACTTTAGAGGATTACTCAACCGTTGAAAAACATATTTTTCAATTTAAGGACATCTATAGTACGAAAGGATGATTTGCTTGAATGTAACTATTATTTACGACAATTTAAAAGATGATAATTCATATGACCATATTAATTTTTTACTTAAAAATCTAAAACTAAATACTCCAATAAATTGTACAGAATACTTTTTACCAACTGATTTTTCACTTCACTGTAAGCATTATTGTCAATGTATTATAGGAAACTGTGATTATTTTAATTTTTGTTCTGTTAACAAGATAGCAAAATCTATAAGTGATTCTGACCTGATAATTTTAGTATGTTCTAGCTTAAGAAAATGTTTTCTACCACCTTCACTTAAGCTGCTCATAGAACATCTATCATATATATGGATGCCACATAAAAATCACATACCAATGGCTGATAAAATAGGTTTAGTAATTTCAAATGATTATGTTCCTCTTTTGCCATCTACAGGTCGTACTTTAAAAAAGCACCTTAAATTCTGGGGAATAAAAAATATTCTTAAGTTTACATCGCATGATTCACATAAGATAATTCCAAACACTAATCTGCTATCAAAAGACTATATTAATTTACTGGCACTATCAATAAAAATTATGAATATATATTCTTCCAATCATACTACTTCATCGCACTCTGGAAATATAATAAAATTCCCATATTCACAGTTGATAAGCAATAAAAAGTTTTTATCAAATAACAATCCTACTGATAATGTTATTCCTCTAAAGAAAATTCAAAATGATTTATAGATTCCATATTGAAATTAAAATACTTCATTTCAAATTAAAATGATTAAGTTGTTTCATAAAAAAAGAACCCTTTAACTTATAAAGCACTGAAAATTTCAAGTGTTTCAGTGCTCATATAATTTTAAGAGTTCTTTTTAATCTTTGTATAGTTCAGTATGATTTATTAAAAATTTTACTATACAGTTATTTATTTTATTGAATAATTAGATTTTCAATATATGTTTTTTTAATATATATTCTACATCTAAATTCAATAAATATTTTAAGACTGTTCTATTTCATTTTTAATTATTAAGTAGATTACATATTATTAAGTTTTGATTTTAAATAATCTAAATCTTCAAGTGTATCTATCTCAAATATATCATCACTATTAATTTTTTCTATATATACGTTCATATTATCATAGTTTTCAACGGCTATATTATCCCAATATATATCAAATAACTTATCTTCTTCAACAGCCTTTTTAACTTTTTCAGAAATGATTTTCCCATCTTTTTCTGTCCAATAAGATGCACCAGACATTATATAGCTTGCTTTAGAATTCTTAGGCGCTATTTCAACATCATATATTCTACCTGTTTCAGTATATTTAAGTATCCATTCACCAGTTATATTTTCTTTACATGCTGAGTAATAAACTGATGACTTTGGTTGAACTTTTGGTAAAAAGTTTCTTGTAATATAGTTATCTGCATCAATTACAAATGCATCTTTTAAATAATCTCTTACAAGATACATAGTATATATGTTGTTATACACATCATATTTATCATTAACTACTTTTATAAGATTATATTTTTTAACTATATCATCAAATTTCTCATGAAGATATCCAGTTAAAACTATAATTTCTTCAACTCCAATTTCTCTTAAATTAATTATCTGTCTTTCAAGTAGAGGCATTCCATTAACTTCTATTAATGATTTTGGTGTATTTTCTGTTAAAGGTCTAAGTCTTGTGCCCATTCCGGCTGCCATTAATATTGCTCTCATTTTTCCAACTCCATATCCAGTTTATTCTCATTTGAATTACTTGTATTAACAAGCTTAAAGGCTCTACAACAAAATGTGTTCTTGACATTTAAAATAACAATATTATTTAAGATAAAAAATCTATATTTAGGCATCATAATATTAATATTTCTTGTCAAGTACACTTTTTAACGATGATCCAGTTTAAAAAACTATAATTTTTTCAAATATTCCTTAGCTCTATTATATCTGTCTATTCCATATGTTCCAAAATCATCGCCTTCTGCTTCTTTAATAAGAGTCCATACTGCCCATAAAGTATCCTGACAAATTTGATGAATTAACAATCTTCTTCTAGAATTTTCATCTGGTTCTTCACCATTAAAATATAATCTGAACATTAATTCAATATCATCTTCCGAAAACTCATTTTCCAATGAAAGTGCCGCAAGATCCCACATATCATCATTAATTCCACTGTATTCCCAATCTATAAGATAAATTCTTCCTTCAGTATCTTTAACTAAATTTTCAGACACAAGATCATTATGTGATGGAACAAAAACTCTGTCACATCTTTGTAATTCTTCTTCAAGTGCCATTACCTTTTCTCTTACTTCTGCATAATCATCAAAGAACTGTCCTTCATCTTTTCTTAATATTTCTTCATACTTTTCTAATTCTCTGAACATGTTGAATTCATTATCCATACGGAAATCTTCTGATTCATGAAGATCTCTTAATATCTTTGTAACCTGTCTTAGGTTTTCTTCTTTTTTTACACTTCTATGAGTTAATGTTTCTGCATTTTCTATAAATTTAGATATTTTTACTCCAGTTTCTAAATTAAAATATGGAACTTCTACATTAAAACCTTTTTCAGAAGCAATTGCAGAGTTGAACATTTCAGTATTTCTATTAATCATCTGCTCAGTTCCAGTTCCTGCAACTCTTAAGATATATCTTGTTCCTTTTACGCAAATTCTATAATTCTTGTTAGTCATTCCACCAGCTGGAGTAACTTCTGTAATATCTTCATCTTCAACTTTGAAAGCTTCACACACTATTGATTTTATATTATTTATTTCATAATTAAGCTCTCTTCTTCTTATTGTTGGATATAAGTAGTTCTTTATCTTTTCATATTCCTTTATAGAATCAGCATCTCCCCATGCAAGATCATCTATTTTAACAAATCCTATATTATAATTTCTCGCAACATCTAATAATACATATTCATAGTTTAAATAAGGATTCACATTCCCCTTAAATTCTTCCAGCATCATTTCATATAACTTATATGAAACTTTTGTAAGGCCTATCATTTCACCATCTATTCTATTAAATTGATGTATATCTTTTGACATCTTATATAAATGATTATCTCTTATTTCAACAAAAGCCTCATCCCCTGAACCACTTTCATTGGTAAATAATATACAATCTCTATTTGGACTTTCAGAAAGTTCTTTTATAGCTCTCTTTTCAAATATAAGATCATTTTCAATTAATAAAAAGTCATCATCTATGTATTCTTTAGCAAGTGATAATGAATGCATTGTTCCTGTCCATTTATAAATATCACTTTTTACAATTTTAATATTTCTGCTGTTTTTAAAATACTCTTCAAATTGTTCACTTTCATAACCTGTAACTAAAACTATTTTTGTGATACCATTTTCCTTTAGTATGTTTAGTGTTCTATCGATTAATTTAAAGTCTTCAATTTCAAGAAGTCCAACAGGCTTTCCAAAGTGTTCTGCTCTACCTGCTGCAAGTATAACTGCTTGCTTTACTATCTTCTTTTCTTCTTCATGTAGTTTTAATCTTGTATTTTTTGCATTTGCAATGCTTTCTTCTAAGAACTTCATTCCCTTATCCGTTACTTTATATAAAATCCCTCTATTATTTACTATTCTATCTATGAAATTATCTTCTGTAAATTCCTTTAATACTGAATTCACTTTTCCAAGTGACATATTTGTTCTTTTTGATAATTCTCTCTGGTTAATATTAAAATTTTCATTTAAGATTTTTAATATTTCTAATCTATCTTCTAACATTGTACCCTCTCCCTTAAAACCTGTTAATTATCTTATGAGCAAATTACTAATTATAAGTTAATTAATAATTACAATTTAAGAATTATAAGTTAATTAATAATTACAATTTAAGAATTATAATTTAGTTCTTAATCTTAACTCAATTACTAATCTTAATTTAATTAATCATTATGAAGTAATCATATTTATAAGTTACTTAATACTTATTAGAAAAATCAAATAATATTAAGACTATTATAAATAACTTGCCATTAAATAAAATTTACATAACATAGTAAATCTTTGTTCGAATTTTGAACTATAATTATTATATTCCCATTTATTCCAAAAGTCAATTTTATTTTATTCATACTAAACTATTTATTTTATTCTTATTAAATCATTATTATATGCATAAAAAATCAACATTAAAAATTCAATTTCTAAATATATGTACTCAAACCCAATTTTCACTAAGCTTAAGCTACCTAATATAATGTTATTTTATGCCCATAACCTTTTTAAAAATAATTGTTGTTATTAAATACATATAATCTCACTGTTGAATACATAACATTCATAAAAACAAGTTATTCACTTCATAATTAAAACTTTTTATATTAAATGTTTTAATAATCTTCAATATGATTTGTCCTTAAAACTTCAACGGATGTATAAGATCCATTTTTCAAAAGATCAAAAAAGATACTCATATAATCAAAAACTTTTTCTGAATCAATTAATGAATAAAAATTATAATAATGATTTATATATTTTGTAGCAATTCCCTTACATCGGCTCAACCATGCAGTTAAATAAGCCATGATATTTTTCTTTTTATCTTCTTTTATTTTATCTTCTATTCTATTTCCTATAATTTTTAATCCATATTTCTTTTTTGTCGCATTTGAAAGTTTTTTATTGTATTGTAGCAAATTATTCTTTAATTTTTTATTTGTAAAATAATCCGTACGCATATAACAATCTTTAGCTGCAATTTTCAACACATTATTATTAAAATTATTTATTATTGTTTCATCATTTTCTGTTCTTCTTATTAATGGCATTTTCCCTCTTTCTTCTGCTATAAGTACACTTACATTCCTAGGTACAAGTCCATACATTTTATCAAATTTATTTTTTACTTTATCAGCATATGTATAATTTTTATTTCTGCTTCCTTTATAACATTTTTCTGTATAGTAAGTATCTACATAAACAACCTCATCAAATTTTTCTGGTTTATAGTTATTTTCAATGGCATGAAATATTTTATGTCTCCAATAAAACGCTGTCACTATTGATATTTCTAATTTAGCTGCACATTCATTTAAAGTTGTGTGTTCACCCATAAGCTCAATAAACTCAAACCATTTCTCAGGTTTATGTTTTAAGTACTTCCATACAGAATTTGTTGTATTTGAAAATGTTTTTTTGCACTCTTCATTTTTACATTTATAACGCTGAATTCTATTATAATTTCCATATTTTATAAAACTTTTGCTTCCACAGTAAGGACATTCTTTATATTTTTTAACATTTTCCTTATTATAAATATTTTCTCTAAGTGCATTTTCTTTATATTTTTTTATCTTCTCAAATTCCCAATCTCTTTCTATCATAGATAACAACTCCTTTCATACACTTTTCAATTACTATTCAGATTTAGATTAAATTTATGTTCGATTAATATTTAAACTTAATTAACTCCACAAATAACTGAACTAAATTATATTAAATAGTTTTTCTTATCTATGATTATTGACATTCTATTATATTTCTAATCTTAACAACATTTATTTTTAAAAAGGTTTCACCTATTATTTCACACAACACCCCACCCCTTTTTCACATATCTCATCCCCATATTTCACTAATATCACAACATTGTTTTATATTACAATCTCATATATATTCTATATTTAAGTATTCATTCTTTCTAAAAACACTAAGGAAATAATAAAGACATCAGATTTTTCTGATGTCTTTATTATTTAGTGAGTTTATCACTTTATTCAAATATTTTATTCAAATGCTTTACTAACAATATGTTATTAACTTGTTGATAATATATTGTTATAGCACATTTATTTTTAAAGTGAATCAAGATTAATCCATCTACCATCTAAGAATAACATTCCAGTTTTCATAGCACCCTTTGAATCAAAATAATAGCTTCTATTTCCTATAGTCTGCCATCCTGTAACCATTCTTCCTGATGATTCAAAATAGTACCATACTTTTCCGTTATATAACCATCCTGTTCTCATAGTACCATCATCATCTAAATAATACTTATTCTTATCGTAAGTAATCCATCCTTTTTGCATTACACCATGGTCATCTAAATAATACCATTTTCCTTTATATAATGTCCATCCTGTTTGCATTTGGCCATATTGATTGAAGAAATACCAATTTCCATCTAGCATTGTCCAGCTATCTTCTACCATTTCTCCACTTTCTCTTAAGTAATACCAGAATCCTGTGTCCTTAATCCATCCATAAAGCATTATTCCATTAGGATCAAGATAATACCATTTTCCACCATCAAATAACCATCCATCTTTATTCATGTATCCATTAACATCTACATGATACCATTGATTATCGTATTTAACCCATCTATTTTTAGCTGGAATTCCATCTCCATCATAATACATCCATTCTCCACCTACAAGAACCCATTCATTTAATGTTCCTTGTACCTTATCTCTAATTATACTTAAAGTATAATTAACTGTGGATTTATTATCTTCTGAAACAACCTTAACTACTACGGTATTTGCACCTAAGTCAAGTTTTATCTTATCTGATTGCTGACCACTTTTATATTCTACTCCGTTAATTGTTACTTTTGACTTTTCATTTTGTGTTTCAAATTTAATTCTTACTTCTTCAATATTTCTTGGAACTTTAACACTGTAAGCATAAATCTCTGGATCAAACTTTGGTGAAAATGTTCCATCTGTTACTGAAAGACTACTTAAATTAACGTTATTTTTAGAGTACTTTCTTGTTATCATAATAACATATGTATTATCATTACCCTTACTGTCTGTTACTGTTACATTAATTACATTTCCACCTTCATCAAGATTTATATAAGGTGAAGTAGCTCCGCTTGGAATCTCTTTTCCATTAACTTCTATTGTTGCATTTGTATCCTCTGCAACTGGCGTAACCCCAACTGAACTAACTGTATTTTCTACTATTGTAGTATATTGATACACACCTTTATTAAATGTAGGAGATAATGTACCAGATGTTAATTTTAAACTTTTTAAATTTGCACTTCTAAACTTTTCTGTACGAGTTACTGTTACTTTATATGTAGTAACATCACCATCTTTATTAGTTACAACTATAGGAATCTCATTTTCTCCTTCGTCAAGCTTTATATCCTGACTCTTTTTCCCACTTGCAACAGTAATTTTCTTTACTTTAATTGTTGAAGAATTATCAACTGCTGTTGGAGTAAATGCTATTGTTTCTTGTGTTGTAGGTACTGTCACTGTATATTCTGTTGTATCAGAATTAAATGATGGTGAAAGACTTCCTGTTGATGGCACCAATGATTTAAGTTTGGCTACACCCTTTTTAGTTATTACCAATGTATAAACTTTAGAATAACCAGCACTTGTTACTGTTAACTCAATAGTATTATCTCCACCAACTAAATTTACAGTCTTATTAGTTCCTCCATTTACCTTAAAGCTCATTGCATTATTGCTGTCGTCAAACATTTCAATTTTTGCTTTTTTAGCTTCTGGATTGGATTCTTCATAATAGTATATTCCTTCACTATCACACTGAGTATATGTTAGTGTAACAGGATCATCATTATCTACTGTAATTCTTAATTTATTAAATTCTAAAGATGAATCTATATTAAATTCAACTCTAATATCATAAGTATTTATTTCACCACTTGAATTTTTTACTTTTACAGTAAGTTTAAAGTTACTGTAGTCTTTTATTGTACCTATAGTAAAAGTATTAGTAGTTCCGCTAACTGCTTTAGTTATTTTCATTTTATCACTACTACTTTTTACTGACTCAATATTGTATCCTGCTTGAGGCATTATAGTATATGTCTGAGATAGTGTTACTGATCTTAATACTAAATCTCCACTATAATCCATATCTACATCTTTAGTAGTTCCACTACTAGCATCCCCTATTATAAACTTAAAGCTGTCGTTAACTTCTTTTGATCCACTAGTGGCAGCTTTAACAGGATTTGCTTGTCCCATTTGCACAAAGCTAAAGGTCATAGCAAATATAAGCAAATAGGCAAATACCCTTTTAAAATTAAACTTTGCTCTCATTAAATCGTCCTCCCAAGTTATAAATATTTATACTATATATATTGCAATTGACATGCAATTCCCCTTGTGGGTACTCCTATGAGCAATTGTCAATTGATGCTGAAATCACTATGGATTTCTAGATTATAATTGTAAAGCTCATAATGCAGCATACATATTGAAATTATATATACGCAACAAAATACTACTAAAATTAAGTAATTTACTACAATTTGCAACATATATACATAATAATCTCTACAATAATATTATACATATTAATTATCGTACATTGAGTACTATTTTTTACATAAACTCTATATTTTTATTAAAAATTTGTTGATTATACCTTTTATTATAAAAAACTCTGCATAATACAAATGTAATTTGCAGAGTTTTATATATTTATGATTCTATTATAAAATTAACTTTTTAAATCTAATATACTAGATAAAATCTATAAGCATTTTAATATTAATTGCTCTCACTGATTGTTAACAATTATATAAACACACTATATATATGTTTATTTTCTTAGTTCTTATCTCATATATTGTTGTACATTGCTCTTATCTACTTTTGAATATGGATACCAAATATATTTTCCACTACTATCTCCATTTTCAATTTCACTTATTTTATCACCATTTTTAAGTGCTTGAGCAGCTTTAATTACACTTTCTCCCTGACCTTCTCCAGATTGTTTTATAGAAAAGGACATTTTTCCATTTGATATAGCTTTGCATGCTTCTGGTGTTGCATCAAGACCTAAAATAGGTACCTTTGATGGATCAATTCCATTTTCCTCCATAGCATCAATAACACCTAAAGCCATTTCATCATTATTACTAATAATACAATCATAGCTTACATTTAATTTTAAAAATGCTTCAAACATTTTCTTTGCCTTTTCACGATCCCAGCCAGCATCATCTTGAAAAACATAATTTACATCAAAACCATTTTTCTTTAATTGTGATTTTAAAGATTCTGTACGTACAGAAGCACTCTTTGAATCCATACTTCCTTCAAATAAAACTGCATTAAAAGATTTTTTATCTTTAAAATACTCTTTTAAAGATTCAAAAGTATATTTAGCAGCTTCATTTTCATCAGAACCAACATAAATATATTTATCACTTTTTAGTCTGCCTGAATCAGGTTCAACATTAGCGAAAATAACTGGAATGTCACCTGCTGCATTTATTATCTGCTGTGCAGTATCACTCTCAACAAGAATACAAACTATAACATCATATTCCTTAGTTTTTGCGTCTTTAATCTGTTGTACTTGTGCTTCCACATTGTTATGTGCAATTGCAACATCAAGATCAACATTATTTTCATCTGCATATGATTCCATACCACTAACAATGGTCTGCTTAAATTTATCATCATCTGCAATACTAGCAAAAACTTTTGTATTTCCTATTGATGTGCCTTTTGAACCATTTTTTGAACATCCCAAAGCAGTAAACATTAATACAAATACCATCAATAAACTTAATAACTTTTTCATTAGAAGCCTGCCTCCTATAATTTGAATTTTTCTACTTCTGATTCTAATTGTTTAGCTATATCTGATAAAACATCTGCTCCTTTGGCAACATTGTAACTGCTTTGCGTAATATTTTGTGAATGCTCAAGCATGTCTTGTGATGTACTTGAAATTTCTTCTGAACTTGCAGCTTGCTCTTCTGATATTGCCGCCATATTATCAGCTGCTTTTCCTACTTCTTCTACTTTCTTTAACATATCTGCAACTAATTTATCTGATTCATTTATTGTGTTATATATGTTATCAAACTTCCTTACAGAATCAGTTATTAATTCTGAACTTTCATTTACATGATTAACACTTTCATTTACTTTGCTTACTACATTAGAGATAAGTTTATTAATATTATTTATAAGTTTTGCAATATCATTAACTGATGAAGTACTGTTATTAGCAAGAGTTCCTATTTCAGATGCTACAACTGAGAATCCCTTTCCTGCTTCCCCTGCCCTTGCTGCTTCTATAGATGCATTAAGTGCAAGAAGGTTTGTACTTTCAGCAATCTCTCCAATAATAGATACTATACTGTTTATTTCTTCAGATGATTTTCCTACTTCATCAATTACATCTTTTAATTCTTTTATTGAAGTTTCAATTGTTCTGATTGAAATCTCTACATGTTCCATATCTTTTTTCCCAACTTCAGACATTTTTACAGTTTCAATCATCTTATCTTTTACTTTATTCCCATTATCATTTGTTTCACACGCAATCCCTGCAAGACTTGTAGCTGTATCTGCAATTTGATTTGTAGCTTCTGCCATCTCTCCAACAACAATATTTAAGTTGTTCATAGATTCTGCCTGCTGTTTTGATGAATCAAATAAATGTTCTGATATATTCTTACTTTCAAAAGACTGATTTTTTTGTTCCATAGAAATATCTTTTATATCATTAAGCATAACTCTCATAGATTCTATAAAGTTTTTTAAACTCTGAGACATAACTGCAATCTCATCATTGCTCTTAACATCTATATCTATAGAAAAATCACCTTCAGCCATCTTAACTATTTTTTTACTTATATCATTTACCGGATTTATTATGTAGTTTATAGTTCTATGTGTTATTAAAACTAAAACTGCTAAAGCTACAATAGCTATTATCACCATATAATTTCTCAAAGTAAACATTGAACTTAATATACTGCTTTTAGGTACATACGAAACAAGTATCCAGCTAGTATTTTTCACATCATGCATGTCCACAATATTATTTTCTATTTCTTGCTCACTATGCTGTCCGCTTTCAATACTTTGTGCAATTTTAGAGTATAATAAATTTTCATTATTTTCACCTAATATTGTATAAGGCTCTAAAGAGTCACTACTTGCTAAAACCATTCCAGTATCTTTGTTGACTAAAAAAGACTGCGCATCATCCATTTCAATTAAAGAATTTACTATTATGCTTATCCTATTTAAAGTTACATCGGCACCAATTACACCAACTGGATTATTATCGTTGTCAACTATTAAACCTGTTGCACTAATAACTTTATTTCCAGCATAATCATCATGTGCTTCACCATAACGCATTTTTATATGTGTTAATCCTTCTTTAAACCACTGGCTTGAAGTTGCATTTTCAAATTTCATCTGTGAATTGTCAGCACTTATAACATTACCTTGCAAATCACTTATGTATAGTCCATCTAAAAAATTGCTATTAAAATTGTAATATTGATTAAGTATTTTTTTTAATTCTTCTTGACTGTACTGTGTACTTCCTAAAGACTTCTTAATTGTATTAAATGTCTGCAAATTATTTTCAAGCCAATTTTCAATTTGAATAGTTTGATTTTTAACTGATGATTCAAGCATTGAATACGAATTTTCTTCAATTATCTTACTTGATTTATTGTATGATACAGTTATCAATCCTCCTATCGCCAATATTATCACTGGTAAAATTACTGATAAAATTTTGTACTTTATCGGTATATATTTACCACCTTTTTTATTAATCTTTGCATGCCACATTTTTATCCTCCTTTTGCACTTAATAATATAATTCTATTTATGATATATTCTGATTTGAATATTATCTTACTATGGAACAATTATTTAAGTACAATTTTTACTTAATAATAAACAATATTTTTATAATACTACATTTTTTTATGTATATCTATAAAAAAATATATAAATATCTCCAAAATTATATATTAAAGCCATAAAAAGTATATACTAATATTTCATAATATAGATATAAACATTCTAATATAGGTATATTAGAATACTCAAAATATATAAATATACATTAAAATATTTAACTTAAAATTCTATATTTAAAATCATACTTCTTCCCAATTCCCTGTGATAGTGTATCAGCTTATGTATAAATTTTGTATTAATATTTTTAATATCATGTTAATATTCTATAAATATTTACGTTAAAAAACCTAATTTCCCAAAATAATAAAAAAAAATCCCCTTTCAGGGATAATATTAATCATTAAAATTCACTGATCCATCTTCATTAAAATTATAAAGATATCCATCTAATACTATAGATTCTGTTCTCATTGAACCATCTTCATTAAAGTAATAGTACTTATCATCTTTGTAAAGCCATCCACATCTCATTGTTCCTGAATAATTTATATAGTACCATTTATCTTTATATTCAACCCATTCACCAGATTTCATACTTCCATCATTATTTAAATAGTACCAATCATCTTTATATTGAGCCCAACCAGTTTTCATTGCTCCATTTTGTGATAAATAGTACCACTTTTTATAATCTAAAATCCAACCAGTTTCCATGGAACCATCATTATTTAAATAGTACCAGTTTTCTTTATCTACAATCCAACCAGTTTTCATACTTCCATCTTGGTCTAAATAGTACCATTCACCATTATTTTTGACCCAATCAGTTCTCATTACTCCATTCATATCTAGATAATACCACTTACCTTCATATTCAACCCAGCCAGTTCTCATCATTCCATCATTTCCTAGGTAATATGTATTTCCGCCTTCATTAATCCAGCCAGTTTTCATATTGCCTCTGCCATTAAAATAGAAATATGAGTCATAGTTCATATCAAAAAACCATGTATTTTTCAAAGGTTGTCCAACAGCATCATTATATCGCCATCTTCCATTTACAATTACCCATTGATTAGGTTTAAGTACAGAGTTTATTGAATCAGATACATTAGGTGTTACAGGTATTCCTCTATAAATATTCAACACATATGTTGATTTTCTTTTTGTTTCATCATCAACTACATCTAAAGTAATTGTGTATTTACCTATGCCCTTAAATTTTAATGATAAAGAATTGGTAAAGTCTAATTTATTACCATTAACAAATACACTATACTCATCACCAAAAGTTTCTACTTCAAGCTTAACCAACTGTCCATTTTCGTCACTTTCGATATTATAGTTCTTTTTATTAACAAAATAACCTATATTACTTTTATCAAGTGTAATATTCTTTAAATATACCTCATCTGCTCCACCTCTATAAATATATAAAGTATAAACTGTTTTATCTTGTGCAGATCCATATTTATCTTTATCATTTTGTACATCATCTTCTGAAAAGTCATCATCATTATCTGTATATTCTTTTTCATTGTTATCATTATTTTTTATTACTTCGATAACGACCTTATTTTTTCCCATTTCAAGACTTAAATCCTTTTTGAATTTATCATCTTTTGTAATTACTTTTCCGTTTATTTTTATAATATCATTGTCATTTTCTGGTCTGGTTTTTACATATATATCTTCTACATCTTTATCTACATCAACTATATATTCGTATTTATCCTTAATAAATTCTATATCATAACCTAAACCCACATATATATCCTTTAGATAAGGCTTGTCTTCAATGTTTTTTGCATAAGCTTCCACACATGTTAAACTGCCTGATAACATTTCTATACCTATTAAGGAATATAATGCCAATACAGTTGCTGCAATGCCCTCTCTTAATTTTCTCATTCTTCCTCTCCTTATTATGCATTCATACGTTTATGTTAACACTATACACTAAACCTGTAAACCTCCATAAAAAAGCTTTAACTTAAATTTTTCTTAATAATTCCTTAAAAAACTTATATTCAATTCACATCCTTAACTGACTAAATTACACAATTCTCACTATTATTAATTTATAGTTATACTTGTCAAATATAATATTAGTAATTTGGGTTCCAAATCAAAATATGTTCTATGTTCTTTATGATTAAAAAAATTAATAAATTAAATTTTAATTCACAGAAATAATAAAGAAGGACTGTTACAAGATATCTTGTAACAGTCCATTTCTTATGCAGAATTTATATTGTTTTAACTAATATGCCTTACTTTGCACATTTAATATTTACAATACTATATTTATCTAAGAGTATGTTAGTGGTAATAATTAATACTTACTAATTATCTGATCCAAGCTCCGTTTGATCCTAACTTATAACCATCTACAGTTGTGTTTTTAGCCATAGCTCCGTTTGATTGTAAGTAGTACCAGTTTCCATCAGTATCTAATAACCAACCAGTTTTCATTGAACCATTTGAGTTTAAGTAGTACCAAGTTCCATTGTCATTTAACCAACCAGTCTTCATAGCTCCGTTTGATTGTAAGTAGTACCAAGTTCCGTTGTCATTTAACCAACCAGTTTGCATAGCTCCCTTGTATCCGTTTGATACTGGGTTTAAGTAGTACCAAGTTCCGTTAACATTTACCCAACCTGTTTGCATAACTCCGTTAGCATTGAAGTAGTACCAAGTTGATCCATCTAATAACCATCCTGTAGTCTTAGTTCCATCAGCCTTGTTGTATGACCAAGTTCCATCTGCGTTAGTAACCCATCCAGCTTTAGTTTCTTCTTTATCGCCTTCATCTGTTCCATTACCATCTTTAGTTTGAACTGTAGCGAATACTTCGTTTTCTTTGTTCCAAGCGATTAAGTTGTTTTCGTCATATACATCTAAATGATCGATAGTTCTGTCACAAGTGTAAACTTCAACGAATTCTGTACCATTGAATTTGTAGATCTTACCTTTGTTTACAGCCCAAGTGTTTCCTTCAGCATCTATTGATACTGCATTTGCTCCACCTTCGATTTTTTCATCATCATCTTGATCTTTAACTGCTACATAAACGTCTAATTTCTTAGTTCCATCGTTCTTAGTAACTTTTTCTTTCTTTAACTTGATTGTATTAACATATACTTTTCCATCTTCGCTTACTGTTGTTACGTAGATTGTATCTTTTATAACTCTTACCATGTTGTTTTCATCAAGTAATAATTCTTCAGCTTTTGCTGTATCATCATTATCTTTGTCAATGTAGAAGTTACTTGAGATTTCATATGAATCTACAGATTTTGGCATGTAAGCTCCATCTTTAGTATCTCCTTGAGCTTTAGAGATCTTTTGGATGTATGTTCTTGTTCCATCAGCTTCTCCAGCAATTGTAACATTTACTTTTGTTATAGCGTATAGGTAGCTGCTGTCTTGAGCTATTACCTTTGGAGCTTCTGCTAATGATACCATAGCATCGTTCTTTTCTTTATCGAATTCAGTTACTCTTACAGCACTGTCAGTTGTTGAAACTGTCATGTTAGCTAATGCTGAAGCATCAATGTATTTTCCTGATTCATTAGCAAAACCGTATAATGTTTTGTCTGAATCTGCACTCTTAACTCCGTATGAGTACCAAACATCTCCAAATTGATTTCCAAGAACTTGTGCTATTTCATCGTTGTTTTCAAATACTATTTTGTTGTTTACTGTAGCGTATCTGTCATCAGCTTTCTTTAATGTAGTTCTTAATTTTAATTCAACGTTGTTTCTTAAATCTTCAATACTTTCATCATCAAGAACTTTACCAGATGATAAATCTAATAAATAGTCTTCTCCATCGTTTTCTACTATTGTATATTTAGTTCCGTATTTTTCTGAACCAAATTCATAATCTTCATCATTTTCTAAGAATGAATCTTTTGTTCCGTTGTTGAAGTATAATCCGCTTTCATCATCATCAGTTAAATAACCGTCATAAACATATTTTCCATCACCGTAAGCAACTGCTGCATCGATGTTTCCTTCTTGTACTTCTAATTTTGCCGCAGCACTAGCTGATACTGCTGGTACTATTGAAGCAACTGCAGTAGCAGCTACCATTAATGCTGTTAATTTGTTCATTCTTTTTATCATATTCTTTTCCCCCTGAAATTTTTTCTTTCCCAAATTAGTCAATTCAATTACGTAGATGACACACCATACTAATTTCTCATACTGTCATATTTAAAATTATTTTATTTTTTCAATTTTAAACTTTTTTCTACATCTCTGTCGTTTTCTGTATGTCTCATCTATCGACAAACTTATAATAACATAGGGACATGTTTTTTAAAACACTTTTTTAATATAATTATAATTCCTAAAAAACCTTTATATTCCTTTAAGTATAATTTTTCACTCTTAAAACGTTTTCTTTTTTCATTTTTATTCCTTTTAATACTTTTTTATTTATTTAAGTAATATATTTATACGAATAAAATACAAATTGCAAACTTTTTTATAAAAAATAGTAAAAAAACTGCTTCGTAAACTATGTATTTTTACTCCTTTAGAAATTATTAAAAAATTTTGTTACATTATAATATATATGTTTCAATAGTTATTCTGAATATAATTTCAAAAATCCTGTAAGGATTTTCACCTTAATTGTCAATTCTCAACTGTCAATTGTCAATTGCAATATATATAATTGAGAGGAGGAAAACAATTATTTTGTTTTCCTCCTCTCACACCACTGTGCGTACCGGTCTGGTACACAGCGGTTCTCTAAATTTGAATAAACATATTGATTTTAAATTATAATAGTAAAGTTAATAATTCAACATATATATCATGAATTAGCATAAAACGTATATGCTATTAATAACTCATAAATCATAAAATCCAGTAATGATTTTAGACCCAACTTTCGCTTATATAGTGTCAAATATTAATTGTTATATACTACTCTCTTCTAAGTGAGTCTACAGGATCAAGTCTTGATGCTTTTGCTGCTGGCAGAAGTCCTGCAATAATACTTATAATTACACTTAAACATATACCAGTTATTATATGATTAGTATCGATTAAAAGTAAATCAACTGAAAAAATCTGTAATGACATCCTATTTATAAGTTTCATAATAACTATAGAAATTCCAACTCCACCTAGTCCACTAAATATACCTATTAGAAACGCTTCACTTACAAATATTCTTCTTATATCTTTTTTTCTAGCACCGACTGCCTTAAGTATTCCTATTTCTTTAATTCTTTCAACAACACTCATATACAGTACTACAAGTATCATTATTGAAGATACTACAAGTGATATTGCTGCAATTCCTGACAAAACATATGTTGTAATACTTATCATTTCATTAAATAGATTTGTCATCTGCTCTTGTGATGAACCCGTGTATCCCATTTCTTCAGCTTTTAATTTTATTCCATCTGTATAGTTTTCACCACTGCTTGTAATATATGCTGTGTTTGGCTTTAACTCTCGGTTATTTTGTGTATATATTTTTTCTAAATCAGAATAATTTATAAAAGCACATTTTATCATTGAATTAAAATCTCCATATGCACCTTCATATATTCCGCTCACAATAAATTCATTTTTAACTTTAGTCTCACCTATAAGAATACTTAGCTTTACCTTTTGCCCAATAATATTTTCTCCTAATTTATCAGCAACAGATTTATTTATTAAGATTTCACCTTCTTTTGGAATATTTCCACTAGAAAGACTACTTTCAAGTATTCCAGAAGAAACTGTGGCAAGTCTTATTATATTGCATCCGCCATGATCTGTACTTACAGAATTTGCTCCCATGGCAATTACGTTATAACCTTTTTCAACACTATCAACATTTTCTATTGATTTTAACTTTTCAAAATCCTCTTCTTCAAAAGCTGTCCCACTATTCATTTTAGGTATATCTATTATGTTATCACTATCTTTAAATTCCTCATCGGCTTCTGGCATATTAACTTCAATAACAAGAGGATTTACATAATTGTCCATGGCATTATTAAAATATGTTTTTATTCCATTTCCAAAACCAAGCATTAAAACAACTCCCATTATTCCAATACTTGCTCCAAGTGATATTAAAATATTTCTAAGAAATTTTTCTTTCATATTAATAAGGGCTAATTTTACTGCACTAAACACACTTAGATTTTTATTTTTCCTTTTTATATGTAAATTACTATTTAATCTTTTTCCATTCTCATATTTTTCTCCATAACTTAAATCAGCCTCATACTCTTTTATCTGTTTATTCCTAATATCCTTTACTATTACCCCATCTTTTATCTCTACTATTCTATCTGCACATGATGCTACTTTTTCAGAATGAGTTACCATTATTACAAGTTTGCCTTCTTTAACAATTTCATTTATAAGATTTAAAATCTGATCTGTATTGTGTGAATCAAGGCTTCCTGTTGGCTCATCTGCTATTATTATGTGAGGATTATTAACCAAAGCACGTGCTATTGCAACCCTTTGCTTCTGTCCTCCTGATAACTTATCTGGCTTCTTATCTTCATATTTTTCAAGTCCTACCTTTTTTAATATTTCTCTGCCACTCTTTACTCTACTTGATTTTGAAGCTCCACTAATTATCATAGGTATAGTAACATTATCTAAAACAGATAAATGTGGTATAAGATTAAAACTTTGAAATATAAAGCCAACCTTGTCCTTTCTATAAATATCAAGTTGTTTTTGATTATATGTATTTATATTATTCCCTTCAACAATAATGTCACCACTATAGTCAGAGTCAAGCCCACCAATAAGGTTCATAAGAGTAGACTTTCCACTACCAGATTCACCAATAATAGCAATAAATTCTCCCCTTTCAAAAGAAATATCTATATCCTTAAGCGCATGGAATCTATTCTTCTTACTACCATCATAATATTTATTTATATTTTTTAATTGCACTAATTTCATCTATTTTTCTCCATAACAAATCTTTTCATATGTGTAGTCTTTTTATAGTGTTTTCCTCTTGCACTTGAAAATATAAAAAATAAAGTATTAGCAAGTATACCTCCACCAAAATCAATAAGAACATCCACCACACTTGATGTCCTGTTTTGAATGAAAATCTTAAAAAATTCATCTATAACAGCTACAAAGAGCACTGTAAACAGCGTATATATAAGTAAATTATTATCATCTATCTTAAAATATCTAAATGTAAAACATAAAACTATCCCCAATAAAAAAAACTCAAATGCATGAGCAATCTTTCTGACTATAAGGTTAAGTTCAGTTTCATTTACCTTATATAATAAAATTTCACCAGCTTTAGTCTTTGATACTACTTTAATTAAATTATTAACAACTTCCCTGCTTCTTGTGTTTGATACTGTAGATATCTGGCTTGAATTAAATAATATAAATCCAAAACACAAAAAACATATAGCTATTAATACAAATTTATTCTTCATCTCCACCTCCATTAAATTATTTTACTTTATTTTCTAATTATACCATATTAAGTAATTTTAATTATTTCTAATTTATTAAAATAAAAGTCGTGTACTATATACATTTACTAAATAAAGCTTTATCATATAATTTTCTATTTTAAACTGGCTAATACTGAACACTAAAGAAATCTCATAAAATGTCGAAAAATAATTTGAAACAAAAGAAAAAAACGAAAAGGAGCTACAAATGAAAAAAGATAAAAAAAGCAAAAAATCAATTAGTATTCGAACGATGTTAATAGCTGGGACTTTACTTTTAGCCATAATTCCATCTCTAGTTATAAGTGTAATGTCCATATCTGTTACATCCAAAAATAATAAAAAGGATACTCAAGTTAATTCAGAACTATTAGCTAAAATAGGTGGGAATTATATTAATAGTGAAATGGAGTATTTTATAGACATATTAAATTCTGTATCTAATAATGAAGAATATAGTAGCTTAGATAATGAAATTGATAAGAATGTTCTTCAACATAAATTCGCAATGTTTTTAGATTCTGATAGCAACATACTAGATATTTATTATAGCGATATAAACGGAAATACTGTCCTTGGAACGGGAGATAGCTTTCCTGAAAACTATAATGTATTAGAAAGACCTTGGTTTACAAAAACTATGAGTAGTAATGAGGAATACCTCATTTTTGATCCATATAAAGATAACTTAACAGAACACATGGTTATAAGTATATACAAGAAAATAGTGAGAAATGGACAAGCTTTAGGAGTATTAGGTATTGATATTGATTTATCTGTGTTATCTGAATCATTATCATACATAAAATTAGGAGATGAAGGCCATTTAATAATCGTAGATAATGATGGTAGTATTATAGTCAGCAGTAATCACGATTTGGCTGGAAGTACAGAAGCCTCTGAGTATGAGAACTGGGATTATATTTCAAAAAATAGTTCAGGTTCAATAAATACGTCCTATGATAATACAAACTATAAAGTGTATTTTGAAACAGAAACATTAACTGGGTGGAAGGTATTAATTAAAATACCAGTATCTCAAATGAATGCGGTAAGAAATCAAGTTATAATAACTAATGTTATTGTAAGTGGATTTGTAATTATATTCTCAATATTAGTTGTTATTTTTTCTTCTATAAAAGTATCAAATCTAATTGTCGAAGTTAAGAATGCAATAAACAAAGCAGCAGATTGTCAATTCAATTTTAGATTTACAAGTAGTGGAAATAGTACTGAATTTAAAGAAGTTGAAACTAGTTTTAATAGAATGCAAGAAAATGTAACAAATTTAATTGCGCAAGTAAGTAATTCTATAGAACTTGTAAATAACAGCGCACAAGATTCAGTAACTATGGGTGAAAATATATTAACATCAATGAGTGATGTAAGTGAAACAATAAACCAGATAGCTGATGGAACGATGCATTCTTCAGGTGATTTAGAAGAAATATCATCTAATTTAGAAGTTTTATCTAACAATATGGATGACATTAAAACTATAGTTGAAAATGTTACAAACAAAGCTGTTGAAGCAAGCAAACTTGGTAAAGAAGGAATTAACATTTCTGATTTAGTAATTGATAAATCGAAACTGACAAAAGAAAGTACAGATAGTGTTAGCATTGTTGTTAAAAATGTTGCAGATAGTTTAAAAGAAATCGAAACAATGAATGAGACTATCGGAGCTATAACTGAACAAACTAATTTATTAGCATTAAATGCTGCAATTGAAGCCGCAAGAGCAGGGGAATCAGGAAAAGGTTTTGCCGTTGTAGCTGAAGAAATAAGAAAACTGGCAGAAGAAACTGCACTTTCTGCTAAGCAAATTAATGAGATTATTAAAAATATAAAAAGTAATACTGAAATCACAGTTGAAAAAGTTAATGATACAAGTAAAAATGTTGTTGATCAAGAAGAAGCTATAATAAAATCACAAAAGATTTTCTCAAATATTATAGATTCAGTTAATGAATTAAATTCAGGTGTTGGAGAAATATTTAATAATATTTCTAAAATAAACACTATGAAAGATAGTGTAGTTGTTCAAGTCGCTAAACTTTCAGTAACTTTAGAAGAAACTGCTGCAGGTTCAGAAGAAGTTGCAAGTTTATCAGAAGAAGTTACCAAAGCAGCTTCTGAAAATAAAGAAAAATTTAGTGAATTAGGAAACTCAGTGAAAGAATTAGAAAATCAAATAACTGAATTTAAAATATAAATCAAAAGAACCTTCGTGAAATACACGGAGGTTCTTTCAATTTATTATTCTATTACTTTTTACACAGCTTGCCACTATAAATTTATACTTCTCAAGTACTACTGAGGGAATGTGTGGTCGAAGCTGCTTACTTTCTTAAATTTTTTATTTAATCTAAAATTAACATATTATAGTATCTATTTAGCATCAGTCATTGCATAAGCTTCAATATTTTGACTTTGTATAAGATCATAGCTAATCCATCCATAACCATTAATTCCCCAGCTTGTACCCCAAGAATTAATAATCTTTATAGCTTTTTTACTATCATCATAACCAACTACACACAGTGCATGTCCGCCCCTACTTTGACCTGAAATTGTATCATAAATTGGATTACTAGCATTTAAATTATCAAAGTCTGGATAAACAGGTATTCCAATTACAACAGGATTTCCACTTGCTAATTCAGCCTTAATAGCATTGTAATCTCCATCAGCAAGTTGATTCCAATTTGCTGCTTTATAGTTTGCAGCAGTAGTGTCTTGCTCTTCTGTTGGTGTTGTTTCCCAACCATAGTCATTACCATCATAAGGCATATCAGATAATGTTGTACAACCCTTGTCTTCTAAAAGATTAAATGCATCAGAAAATTGTGATCCTCCACCATCTGCATCATCTGATAAATGAATTTGACTATATATATATGCAGGACTGAATATATGTTTATTTGTATTTAAACTCCATTGCCATTCAACACCTTCTTGATAAGTTTTATCTGCATATCCTGTAGCGAATGCAACACAGCTTCCCAAATTCCCTTGATTAGTAACTTTAGGAAACTTACTTGTCAAATCAACTTTTGATGGTAGTGCTTCCTTAGCTTTATCAGGAGAAATTTTATTTATCCCAGATATTTTTTCATGCAATTGTTTTAATCCAGTTGGATGAAGAGTATTTGCATAAGAGCCTTGACTTATTGTTAATAATGATCCACATACTAAAAGTGAGCATGCTATAATTTTTTTTTAAATTCATTTTAAACTCTCCTTAAAAATATTAAATTTTAATTCTTGATATAATTGTTTTTATAATAGTTAATTTTATGTTTAGCTAAACATTTTTTATTTTGGAATCTAATTCTCTTTGCTATAGCTTTATTTATCTTGTCTTTAGATTATAAATATAATCTTTATTGTAAACATTATATTTTACCTTATCTAGGCATTACTAAATTTCAACAAAAAAAATCTAGCCCTAGAGTTGTTTTATTTGTGACTCCATTGCCAGATTTTAATTTTTACTTGATATCATTAAATATCATACCTTTTTTTACTTTATTTGTAAATATATTTTATAAATAAATTTCTTTATTGATTTTAAAAATTAAAGGGGCTGTATCAAAATAATTTGATACTAGCCGTTGAAAAAAGAGAATTCATAAATTTGAATTCTCTTTTTTGTGCATAATATTACTATGAAAAAAATTATAAATAAATGTAACATTATACCTATTCATCAAATAGATTTCCCAATTAGTTATAAAAATATTATACCTGAAACCATGTTTGCAATTATAGTTTATGGATATATGGAAGGGATATATTCAACCCGAGACCTTGAAAAGGCATGTCAAAGAGATATTAATTTCAGATGGCTTTTACAAGGTCAATCACCACCAAAACATAATTCTATAGATAGATTTAAACGTGAACGATTAGCTGGTTGTATAGAAAATTTATTTAATCAACTTGTGAAAAAACTTAGAGAACTTAATGAAATTCAATTTAAAAATATTTTTATTGATGGAACTAAAATCGAAGCATCTGCAAATCGATATACTTTTGTTTGGAAAAAATCTATTGATAAATTTGAAGATAGACTACAAAAGAAAATAAAAGAAAGCTTAATAAAAATGAATCATGATTTGAATTTATGTCTTATTATTACTAATGCTAAAATATCAGTTCAAGATGCTAATTATATTTTAGATAGTATCAGAATTATGATTGAAGCCAATAATATTGAATTTGTTTATGGAAAAGGTAAAAGAAAAAGTAAATTCCAAAGATATACTGAACAACTTAATGAATTTATTGAAAAGCAAAATAAATATAATGAATACAATAGCATTTTTAATGGACGAAACAGTTTTTCAAAAACAGATCATGACGCAACTTTCATGCATATGAAAGAAGATCACATGAAAAACGGTCAATTAAAACCAGCATATAATATCCAAATAGGGGTAGAAGGTGAATATATTGTAGGAGTAGACATTTCAAGTGAAAGATCTGACCAGCTTACTTTTATACCATTTTTAGATAGATTAGAAAAGAATTTAAATCAAAAATATGAATCCGTAACTGCTGACGCAGGATACGAAAGTGAAGAAAATTATGCATATCTTGAATCTAAGAAACAAGAAGCTTTTATTAAACCTGCAAATTATGAAAAGTCAAAGACAAAGAAATTCAAGAGTGATATTAGTAAGAAAGAAAATATGTACTATAACACAGATGAAGATTACTACATTTGTGCATCTGGTAAAAAAATGCTTCTAAAAGGAACAAAAAAGAAAAAAACAAAATCTGGATATGAAACTACTGTTAGCATCTATGAATGTGAAGATTGTGATGGCTGTGAATATAAGAATAAATGTACGAAAGCAAAAGGTAATAAACAAATACATGTCCACGACCCATCTATTTCCTTGGTTGATATACTCTTTTGATTTCGTTATAGCATCTTTTGCTCCTCTACGAGGACTAAATCCAAAACTATTATCAGAGAATGATGACTCGTAAATTTTGGAAAGTACTTGAGCAATTGCTTGTTGAATCAATCTATCTTGTACAGTTGGTATTCCTAATAATCTAACTCCACCATCTGGTTTAGGTATTTCTACTCTTCTTACATGTGATGCATTGTATCTGGCTTCTAGTAGTTTAGCTCTAATTGTATTCCAGTGTTTCTTGATATGATCTCGAAGTTCATCGATTTTCATTCCATAAACACCATGGCTACCTTTATTACTAATTACCCTGTTAAGTGCTGAAAGCATATTATTTCTTTCAAGTACTTCTTAAAGTAATCCACTAGTATCAAATGCTCCATTGTTTACGATTTCCCTATTTGGTAAAACCATAGATTTACTCGGCACCTTTGATTTACCTTGAAGTTCCACTTCTACTTCAATTACTTAGCCTCTATATTGAGTTGTCTGCTGTCTTTGTAATTTCTTTGATTTATCCAAAGTTGTAAACCAAACCTCCCCAGGCAAGAACACGCACTTTCACCGATTAGTGCGTGCCCATGCTGGGCGCACTAAAAACAGGCTGTATCAAACTTGTTTTGATACAGCCCCTTTAAATTTATTCTAAATTAGAATTTAGAACTATATTATTTTTCATTCCTCTTAAATATTTAATAAAGTCATCTCTTATCTCTGGTTTTCTAAGAGCATATTCAACTGTAGCCTCTAAAAATCCAAGCTTATCTCCAACATCATATCTTTTTCCTTCAAAATTATATGCATACATAGCTTCCTCTTTGATAAGTTCTAGTAATGCATCTGTAAGCTGAATTTCATTCCCCTTTCCTGGCTTTGTATTATCGAGTATATCAAATATTTTTGGTGTAACTATATACCTTCCAAGTATAGCTGTGTTAGATGGCGCTTCATCAACAGATGGCTTTTCCACTAATCCTTTTACTTTACATACCCTGTCTTCAATAAGTATTCCATCAACTATTCCATATTTAGAGACATCTTCCTTATCAACAGTCTGAACCCCTAAAATGCTAGTTTTATACTCATTATAACATTCTATAAGTTGCTTTAAACAAGGCTTTTGATTATTGTATACTATGTCATCTCCAAGTAAAATGGCAAAAGGTTCATTACCTACAAACGCCTTTGCACATCTTATTGCATGGCCTAACCCTCTTGGTTCCTTTTGTCTTATATAGTGAATATCAACCATATCTGAAATATCTTGAACTAATTCTAAAAGCTCATTTTTATTGTTCTTTTCAAGTTCCATTTCAAGTTCAACAGATTTGTCAAAGTGATCTTCTATGCATTTTTTATTTCTACCGGTTATAATTAGTATTTCTTCAATACCAGATGCAACTGCTTCTTCAATTATATATTGAATTGTTGGCTTATCAACTATCGGTAGCATTTCTTTAGGCTGAGCTTTTGTTGCTGGTAAAAATCTTGTTCCAAGACCTGCTGCTGGAATTATTGCTTTTCTTATTTTTTTAGTAATCATGTAATTACTCATCCCCTATTCATTAAATATCTATTTTAAATTTATGATAAACAACATATTTATTATTATATTTCCCCTAAAATCATTATATGTTATTTCATATAAATATAAGAACTAAATATTATTTTTAAATATAGATCGTAATTATAGCTTTACATCTGTTCATATTAATTATATAAGTACTTTATTTTTAACTTTAAGTCTTTATAAGTATCACTACATTTATTCTACTTTCAAATTACTTTTTAACTACTTAAATAAAATATTTAAGTAGTTAAAGCTATATTATATAAGGATTCATAAGTCTACTTAATAAGTAAAATACCTAAAACGTAAAGTAAATATATATGTATAGGATAATATGCATAAAATAAGTATTTCATTCCTCTTCCCTTTTGACCATTATATAATAGCATTAGTGGTAATGCTCCTATCATAATCCATTGATAATTATTTAAGAAACTATCCCTTATGCTGTAATCTCCATGAGCGCCACTTATGAATATGAAAACAGTAAATACTATATAAAATATACTTAAAACCACTTTTTTTCCTCTACACAAATATATTATTATTCCCAATGCAATCCAAGCCACTCCACCTTCTACCAAAAATGGTGTAGGAATAAAAATCATAACTATTTGTATTAAAGTCATAGGTAAAAAAGCTAAAGTTACTAGAAGTATTCCTCCTATTATTAATGGCCCAATAATTAATAGCAGACCATAAAACATAAATTTAAATTCTTTTTCCAACTTATATCTTCGTATAAATTCTATTCCCTGCAAATATATTGTGATTAAAAACATAGTTGCAAATATATTATTGATTATAGCTATATCGTTTGGATGATGCACAAGTCTTTGTATAAACGTATTTCCTATCATCATAATAACTGACCAAACATATAATCTTCCAATATATTTCTTTCTGTTTCTAGTATGGTAAAATCCTTCAGCTACCATAAATATAAATAATGGTGCTACTATCCTGCCAAGCCAATGAAACCATACTGGTATATTCATAGACTCAGGCATAAATTCTCCTATATGATCAAATGTCATTAATATAAGTGCTAATATTTTTATTGTAAATCCATCTATTCCTTTTTTTATAATTTCCATAATAATTCTCCTTACTTTAGCCCACAATAAAAATAGCTCTTGACATATAGTTAAATATAATTTAATTACGTCAAGCAGCAATTTTTATAAATATCTTAATTTAATTTTTTTAAGCTAATTTCATAACAATTAATTTTTTATAGTGTTATTAAAATCTCAGTTCCACAGCCCAATTTGCTATTAATCTGAATTTCTCCACCATGATTATTAATTATCTCTTTAGATATTGCCATTCCAAGTCCAGATCCTTTATGTACTTCACCAGTATTTGTACCTCTATAATATCTATCAAAGATATGCTTCAAATCTTTTGTATTTATACCATTTCCATTATCTTTTATAGATATATTTATTTTATCTATTTTTTTAATCTCTACTTTTACTTGAACACTTTCATTATTATGCACTACTGCATTAAAAATTAGATTTGTTAAGGCTCTTTTTAAAAGCATAACATCTACTTCTTTTTCAATAACATCTATATTACTATTAAATTCAATATTCCTGTTTTCATATCTGCTATCATTTAAAATATCAATAACTACATTTCTAAGTAATGCTACTAAATTAGTATTTTGTTTATTTAAACTTAAGGCATTATTTTTTAATCTAGTGGATAAATTAAGTTCATCAACCAACTCTCTTATATACTTTGATTTACTATATATAATTTCTGTATACTCTTGCATTTCATCTCTTGTAAATTCATAATCTTTATCACTTATAATTTCAGCATAGCCTTGAATTGATGCTAAAGGAGTTTTTATATCGTGAGTTATGTTGGCAAGCCACTCTTCCCTCATAGACTCCAATTCTTTTCTTTGATTTTCATTTTCTCTTAATGTACTTGAAAGATCATTTATATTTTCAAAAACAGCTTTATAAATGCCTTTTTCTTTTGTGTATAAATTATAATTTCCTTTCGATAAAATATCTATATTAGTTATTATTTCAGATATAGGTTTAGTTAATTTTTTACTAAAAAGGTAACCAAAAATTAATGCTATTATTGCATCAATAATAAGAGTTATAATTATTATTATTTTGGTCTGATACATTACTGAATCTAAAGAAAAATTCAAAGTTACTCTCTCTATATTGTTATTAGGTAATGCTAAAATTACATTAACATGACCTGAGCTTAGGTTTTTTTCTAACATAAAATTTATATATGGTCTTTCCTCATATTTATAATTATTTACCATATCAAAAGGAGTATATTTTTTAGGAACGTCACTAGGAGAATTTATATTACTTATTTCTTCTCCATAATCATTTAAAACCTGTATCCAAGCTCCAGATTCCTGTAAAAGTTCAGATCCTTCTTCTGATAAGGCTAATATGCCATTATCATCATACATATATTTTTCAAAATTTCTTACAAATGTTTCAGGACTGTTTTTTAATGTTATCGTATTTTTATGTGATACCATATTAAATATATAAACACCAAAGATAGTTAAAATATTTATTATAACTACTAACATCACTACTGCAACTATAGTAATCACAAAGTTTCCAGTTACCTTCCTTTTCGTTTTCATTTTAATCTTCCTTTACAGACAATTTATATCCAAGTCCTCTAACTGTAATAATGTATTTAGGATTAGATGCATCATCCTCAATTTTTTCACGTAATTTTCTTATGTGAACCATTATTGTGTTATCAAATCCAAAGTAATCTTCTCCCCATACTTTATCCCATAAGGTTTCTTTACTTATTATTTGATTTTGATTGTGTGCTAGTAAAGATAATATTTTAAGTTCCTTAGCTGTTAACTCTATTACTTCACCATTTTTAATGAGTTCAGCTCTACTTTCATTTAAAATACAAGAACCAAATTTTATTATTTTTTCTTCACTAACATTTAAATCATTTGAACTTTCATTGCTATAACTGACTCTTCTTAAATGAGCTTTAATTCTAAAGGCAACTTCTTTAGGACTAAATGGTTTTGTTATATAATCATCTCCACCAATAGCAAATCCTAATATTTTATCAAGCTCTTCTGTTTTAGCTGATAAAAATAATATTGGAACCCTAGAAGTATTTCTTATATGCTTACATATTTCATATCCATCACCATCTGGAAGCATTACATCTAGCAAAACTAAATCTGGTTTTATTCTTTTAAATTCTTCTAAACCTGACTTAGAAGTCTGAGCAGTATATATATTGGTAAACCCCTCTTTTCTAAGCACAGTTTCTAATAATTTTAAAATTTCATATTCATCATCTACTATTAGTATTTTATTATTCACAATGTTCATCCCTCTTTCATTTATTCTTTTGCATTTTCATATTTAGATTTTACATTAATAGTAGATATTATAAAAATACTTTTTAAAGCATATTAGAAAAATACCTAATTATAACCTTTTGCTATTTGTAAAATTTTTATATGCAATTAAAGGTAACAAGATTATTAAAACTATAGATATTACTACAGATAATCCTCTATATAAAATTGGAATTTGATATCTAACCATTAATTGACTCATCATAAGCCAGTTAGGAGCTAATGCTATAAGATTAAGCATTGATTTTGACACCCAGCCTTGAGCTAAAAATGGAATTGCCATTATCATGCCTCCCAAAATAAATGGAATAGCTGCTGATTTAAATGCGGATGATAAAGTTAATCCTATCTGTGCTAATAAAAATGAACCTAAAATTATTGAAGCTAACATTATTAGATACATTTGTAATACTGTAATTTCTGATCCACTATTTCCAAAGTACCATAAATTCTTTATTGGAATATCTAAACCTTTAAAGTTTTCAAACATAAATCCCTTTATTCCCACTAATAAAGCAAATGATACATTAATTAATGCAATTGATATTCCAGCTGCAACAGCTTTAGCTATTGTTATATATTTTTTTCCGTTTTTAGTTGTATTTATTAATCCAACCATATTTGATTCATATTCTTTTGTGTAATTACCTGATATTGTTATAAAGGTTACTAATCCTATAAGAGGAAGAGATCCTTCAATTTTATAAAATATATCAGCATATGTTTCTAACATTTCAAAATCTCTAATTAAAATGAAACCAAAACCTAAAATTAAAGCCCAAAGCACTAAAATACTTTTTTTACATAATATTTTTCTCAGTTCTGCTTTTACTAAATTTATCATATTAGTTACACCTCTTTTGCATTTTCTAAATCAAAATAAAACATATATATATCTTCAAATCTTGCTGATGTAGATTCCACATTTAATTCCTTTGGCATTGTATCTGAAACTACTCTTAATATAGTTGAATCAACATCACTTTGAATACTTATTACTTTATATTTTTCTTGAATTCTATTAATCTCTTCTTCATTATTAACCCTTATATTATAAACTTTGTTATTCATATCAGATAATATTTCTCTATGAGTTCCTTTCATGATTAATTTACCTTCTTTAACCATTATAGTTTCTTTTGCAACTGACTCTATATCTGAAATTATATGAGTTGAAAGTATTATTATCTTATCTCTTGATATTTTAGCTATTAAATTTCTAAATCTAGTTCTTTCTTGAGGATCTAATCCTGCTGTTGGCTCGTCTAAAACTATTATTCTCGGATCATTTAATAAAACTTGTGCAATACCAACTCTTCTTTTCATTCCCCCTGAAAACTTTCCTATGGATTTATTTCTAACATCATAAAGTCCTACAAGCTCTAGTAATTCATTAACCTTAGAATTTAAATTTTTCCCACTCATTCCTTTTAGTGCACCAACATACTGCAAAAATTGTTTTGCTGTAAAATTTTTATATACTCCGAATTCTTGTGGAAGATATCCTATAATATTTCTATACTTATCATCCATGTTGAAGATATCTTTCCCATTATATAAAATTTCTCCTTTATCAGGTTTTATAAGAGTAGTTATTTGTTTCATTAAAGTTGTTTTCCCTGCTCCATTAGGTCCTAATAATCCATAAACACCATTTTCTAAAGTAACTGTAATTCCATCGTTTGCTCTTTTCTTACCATATATTTTTGTAAGATTTTTAATTTCTAGTTTATTCATATTTTCTGCCTCCAATTATCTATTAATATACTTTGTCTTGCTCACTATAAAGCACAATATTGTTGAAATGATAAATGTTAATAACAACATAACTTTTACTATACTTATAAGTCCAAATTGATTTTCAAATAAATTAATATGTCCCATGTAGCTGCCCATTAAATTATTGAAATTAAATATTAAATCATAGTAGTTTCCATATGAAAGTACTGATAAGAATACTCCAGGGATAAATTTCAAAGTTGAAATCACTTTATTAAATACAATAAATATTCCAAACATACTTATTGAACTTATAGATGATATGCTAATAAATGAAAAGAACATAGCTGACATAGCAAAACCTTCAAACATTAAAAGTGCTAGTATAATATTATTTAAAATATATGAACTTATATTAGGATTTCCATTCAATAATGTTATATTATCTACGATTCTAAAAGCTTCTAAATGCCCATTAATAGGAGCTCCTTGTTGAATATATGTTAGGATAAAAATCCCCACTAAATAAATACTGTAAATCAATATAGGAATCAAAAATGCTATTATTATCTTTGAATTTAATACCTTTTTCTTTTCTTTGGATGAAAGTATTATATCTTTTACAGAATATATAATTTCATCTGTGTACAGATTAGATATAATGATCATTATAATAACAAGCATAGCTATATTTATAAGTGGATTAGCAGCTCTATAATTAAACACCTGCCAAAATCTCACTTCTTCATATTTTGAACTTTTTAAATTGTTTATTTTTTCTTTTGACATAGAAGCGATTTGTGATGAAAATTCACTTTCATCATTTTCTTCATTACTTAAATCTGTCAAAACTGATAGCTTAATATTAAATTTTTCATTAGCTATTTCATTTTCATCTCTAGTGTCTTGTACATATCCTTTTTGATCGTCTATATATGAATTTTCTGTTTCTAATGTTGGCTTAATAAATACTGTAATTAAAAGTGTAAAAATTAAGATTAATAATGAAATAACCATACTTTTAGACTTAATTAACTTTTTAAATTCCCAATTTATCATTTTTCTCCTCCAAAAATTTTTTATCTTAATGTCCATGTCTGTATATTAATATCTCAATCTTATATAAAAACATTATCAACCTTAAATCCACCTTAAATAAATTAAATTTATAAACTTATAAATCTATAAACTTATAAAAAATAATAATAGTCTATCTCTTCAAGGTGCACTTTTTTAATGTCATCCATATATCTATTATGTAAACACCATGCAGATGCAGGGGTGTGAATAAAATATAGATTTTAGGAGGTAATGCTATATGGCAGTAAACAAAATCGCTGAAAGTGCAAGTTTTTCAATTGAAGTAAGAAAGGGTACAGACTCACTTGGCAACCCAACTTACAGTAAAAAATCTTTTTCTAATGTAAAAGATGGTGCAGATCCTGAAAAGGTACTTGCTGTTGCAAATGCAGTTAAATCAGTTTTGTCTGATGAAACTAGAAATGTCTATATGACTGTAAGTGATCAGTTAGTTCAAGGGTAAATTCAATTGATGCCCCTTGTTTCTATTCATTGTGAGTAATTAACAATGGACATTTAAGAATTGACAATTTGAGGATAATATTTCAGTTTTTAATATAATCCTTGATTGTCTTTATAAATTTTAAAACTATAAATTTATTTTTGGGAGGATGTTTAATATGGAATATATGTTAACTTTAACTTTTATGACTGAAACTGGTAAGAAAAATTCTCTTACTATCTCTGGTGTTAAGGAAGATGTTACTTCTGAGCAAGCTAATGCTCTTATGGATAATATCATTTCTAATGATATCTTTGAAACAAAGAACGGTGCTTATATAAGCAAAGTTGAAGCCAAGCTTACTCAAAGAAAAATCACAACTTTTGATGCAGAATAAGATATAAATGAAAAGGAACTGCCTTTTGGTGGTTCCTTTTTCAACGTATAATCAATTCCATCCAAGCAACTTCTTTTCAAGTTCATCATAATTATATTGCCTTTGTGGAAAGTTATTAAAAGATAGTTTCTTTGAACTTGAACTGCCCCTTATAAAATTCTCGCCACTAGAACCATTGTTATCATCATAATTCCCTTCAAGAACCTTAATGAAATTATTAGGCTTAACAAACCAGTCAAAGGTTATTACCCATCCCCTGTCATTTTGACCTTTTAAAAAACTTGATTTTTCAATATTACCTATGGCATTGATCACATTATCTGTACCATGTTCTTTAATTCTTGCTTTTAATAGCTTCTGTCTTGTATTTTTTATGCATGATATATTTGAAATACCTAGTAAGTTCCACTTTTCCATTACTTTCTCTATACTATCCTTATCTACACTAATCTCATCTAACCTATTCTGGGTTTCCATATGGTCGTCACTTGGTATACCATCTACTTTTTGTTCTGAAAACTCATAATTTCCATCACCTTTATATGATTCTTCATCTGCATCAGTTTGTGATTCTAAAAATATATCCTGTTGGTTATCCTTGCCTATAATATCTTCAACATTGTTATCTCTTAGCGATTTATCATCACCTTTTATTTCTGCTTTTGGTATAATATCATCACTATTGCTATAGCTTAACTTTTCATTAGTATCTGCTTCATAGACTTTTGTTTTTCCGTAGGTTTTACTTTCTTCATATACTTTATTGGAAGCAATAACAAGTCTGCTCAATTCATCTTGATAAACAGTAGGCTTGTATCTATCCGATCTTATATAATTATGGAGTTTCCAATGCTTAACTGCACAAATTCCATTATTAAAATCTATAATAAACTCTGCTGAAATTAAAAGTTCAAAGTCTTTTTTTCCTGCTCCTATCATTCTTGTTATCTTTTGCGAATTATTTAAAAATCCATCATCATCTGCATTCATAATAAGATGTATATATAGTGCCTGAGTTGTAAGCGGCATATCTAAAAATTTATCTGAATCCAATATTGTACGTGAAAGCATTCTTCTTTCAGCCATAAAAATCCCCCCTTTATCATTATTTAGAAAACGTTTTATTTTTTATTTCTTTTAACTTATCCATTGCTTCTTTATAAGTTAATCCACTCATATATAGCTTGTTTAATTCATATGCATCTTCTTTGGTTAGCTTGTCTTTAATACGTGCATAAATCAATATAACATTCATAAACATCATCCCCAAATCTATATAGTTTACAGCTAACAACTACAATATAATCACTACAATATAATCAATCTAAAAACTTAACCATTCTTTCAAATTTTATTATTCTAATCTTCAATTATAAATTCTTCACTGTCCATTAACCTTATTCGATTTATAATATATTCTTGTCCCTTTGGTGTAACTCTCGTTGTATAAAAAGGAAATCTATATTGACCATTTTGTGCGAAACCTTCAATAACAATAAAGTATCCTCTGTCAATTCCACATTGTTTTGGTTCTGTTGAGTTCTTAAATATAAGTCCCCATTCCCTTAAAATATTCCATAACCTTTTTTCTCCTATAATCACTCCATATCTTGAAGCTAATTTTGCAACTTCTCTCACAAGCAGATTATTTTTACCAACTTTTATTTCATTAATCAAATATTTCACCACCTCTATACAAAAATATCTTTAATCATTTCTGGGATATTTTTATAATATCATCCCAGAATAATATTTTCAACCTTATTTTGTAAATTATCTATATTTTTTACATTTATATTGCATTTACATTTATTCGTTTTTATAATATATCTATGGAGGATTTTTTTATGAACGATAACAAGAAAATGAGAGAAATAGTCGCAAGAATAAAAAAAAGACGTGAAGAATTAAATTTATCGTATGAAGATTTATCTAAAAGAACTGGTTTTGGAAGCTCTACTCTTCAAAGATATGAAACAGGAGCAATAAACAGAATTCCAATAGATAGATTTGAAGAATTAGCTAAAGGACTTGAAATTGAACCTTATAAGCTTATGGGATGGGATGAAGATTATCTACTATCACAAGATAGAAAAAATGAAACTGATGGTGATATAGTAGATTTACATAATGCTTTTCTAAAATTAAACGAAACAGGAAGAAAAAAAATCCTAGAATATATCTTTGATATTCTTTCAATAGATAAATATGTACAGACTTGTGACCAATCTATTGAGATAACTAATCAAGCTAAACATAATTCGAAATATAATCATAATAATGAGTCAGAAACTAATACATATACTTCATCTTCTCAGCCAGCCACATTAGAAGAAATGTTTACAACAGTAGCTGCACACAATGATGGAATTGATCCTAATAAGGAAAAAGAAATTGATGCTGTATTTTTACAAGCAATATTAAATGATAAGAATAAGAAATAATTTTTAGAAATATGCCTAACTTCAACAAGAAAGGATGGAATAAATCAATGAATTACTTTCATAAAGAATATAATTTATCTAAATATGAAAAACTGATTATATATTTAGAGAGAGAAGGTATAAAGGTTTATGAGCTTGATGTTGAACCTGGTATACCTTATGCCAAATATGTTGATGGTCATATAGGAATAAATAGAAATATTCCTGAAAGTTTAAAAATAGAACTTATTGTTGAAGAGCTAGGCCATCATCGCAAAACATATGGAAACATAACAGATCTTACTAATATAAAAAATCTAAAATTAGAAATTATAGCAAGACGTGAAGGACATAATATACTTTTACATCCTGATGATCTTTTAAAACCACTCAGTAAAGGTGCCCGCAACATTTATGAATTCTCAGAACATCTAAACATCTCAGAAGAACGACTTTTAGAAATCATTAAGTATTGGAAAAATATCCATGGTCATGGAATTCATATAGGTGACTATTATTTAAATCTTTTACAGATGTAAATAATACTGATAATAAAATATTTTATTTTTTTCATATTGATATGTCACTTTTAATTTATCAAACGTATATTTAAGTTAACAGCTATCAAAATTGTAATATATGTTCAAATTAACTTTTAAAAATACTAATTACAATATATAATATCAATTTAAAAATGGTACCTTCTTTCCTTAAGGGAGGGGCCATAAGTTTATGGATTACAAATACATTGAAACATTAGTCAAACAATCAAAAGATGGTAATGAAATATCTAAAGAAAATTTAGCAAAGGAATTTACCCCTTATATAAAAAATTTATGTAGCAAGACTTTCATCCACGGATATGATTTTTATGATTTGCAAAATGAATGCTTCCAAAGTCTCTTTAAATGTGTGTCATCATATAACTTAGAAAATCATAGATTTGTTGCCTATGCCACAAATGGAATAAAGAATAATCTGTATGACTTGATACGTAAAAATCAAAATAGAAAAATATTTGATGGAAATGACTGCCTTATAATAACAGATGAATTTCAAAGAAGCCTGATCTCAAATGAAATTAATGCAGAAGATTTAATGTGTAGAAAATGTGATTATACTGAAATTAGAAATGCATTAAATAAACTTACACATACTGAACATGAAATAATAACCTTCTTATTTTTTCCAAAAACTTCTTCTAAACATACACTAAAAGAGTTCTCAGTTTTAAAAAATATATCATATTCAGCTGCTATAAAAAGAAAAAATACTGCATTAAGAAAACTTTATGAACTGTTACAACCTATTTTTTATGGAGGTGAGTTACATGGAAATTAATGAGTTAATGAATCTTATTGTAAATAACGGATTTCCTGTTGCTGTAAGCGCATATCTTTTAATTCGTTTAGAAAAACAGCTTAGTTCATTATCAGCTTCTATAAATAAACTCAACACTATAATTTCTGCTAAGCTTGGAGTTGTTGTTGATACTGATAATAAAAGTGATTCTTCTGAGAAAAGTGCTTGATTAGATTTTGAGTTATAAAACGGTGGCAGGCTTTATTGTTTTGCATAAAGCCTGTCACTAAAATTCATTTTAACTCAAGGTAAATTTTTTCTTCTGATATATTAAAAAAATCTTTTAAACATTCATTATTTAATTGTTATTTTGTTATAATTCTTGTTAATAAAATTATTCTATATAATCCATTTAGTTTAGTACACTATTTATTAAATTCATAATATTGCTATTAAATTTTTTCATTTTAGCCTCAGAGTTATCTAAACTCTCTCCTATGACTGAAAGATATATTTTCATCTTAGGTTCTGTTCCTGATGGTCTAACTACAAACCACGATCCATCACTTAAAACATATTTTAAAACATTTGATTTAGGAAGAGTCAGTTCTTCTATTTGATTATTCAAAAGTGATTTTTTTTCCGATAATTTATAATCAAAAATCGTTTCTATCTTTATACCATTAACTTCTGTTAAAGTATTATTTCTTAAGGATTTTAAACAATTACTTATTTTCTCCTGACCTTCTTTACCTTTTAGCTCTATTGATACAAGCTCTTCTTTATAATAACCATACTTTTCACATAAATTTATAAAACCATCATATAAGCTTAGTCCAATACTCTTATAATATAATGTCATCTCACATATCATTTGAGCAGTTACGACAGCATCCTTATCTCTTGCATGATTTCCAAAAAGGCACCCAAAACTTTCTTCAAACCCAAATATAAACGAATTACTATTGCTTTCTTCAAATTTCCCTATTAATTCACCAATATATTTAAATCCAGTTAATACATCAAATAATTGTACATCATAGTCCTTACATAGATTTTCAACCATATCTGTAGTTACTATAGTTTTTATAATTGCACCTTTTTTATCTAACCTATTTTCTTTCTTATATGCGTCTAAAATATAGTGAGTCAATAATACACCTATTTGATTACCATTTAAAATCTTATAAGACCCATTTGAATCTTTAACAACAACTCCTATTCTATCAGCATCTGGATCTGTTCCAAAAATAATATCTGGATTTATTTGTTTTGCCATATCTAAAGCAAGTTCAAAAACTTTAGGATCTTCTGGATTTGGATATGGAGCTGTTGGAAAATTTCCATCAGGAATTTCTTGTTCTTTTACTATGTGAAGATTTTCATATCCAAGTTCAGTTAAAATTCTTCTTATCGGCATTAACCCGGTTCCATGTATAGGTGTATAAATTATCTTCAAATCTTTTGCATAATTTTCAATTAAAGATTTATTTATTGTATATGATTTTAATTTATCTATATACTTTCTATCTATTTCTTCTCCTATTATACAAAGTAAATTTTCTTCAATTGCATCTTCTTTTTTTATTTTTTTTATACTAGTATAATTTACATTATTTATTTTAGAAATTATAATATTAGCTGCCTCATCTGTTATCTGACACCCATCTTCGCCATAAACTTTATATCCATTATATTCTTTAGGATTATGAGATGCTGTTAAAACTATTCCCGCATTACATTTTAGTTCTCTAATTGAAAAACTCAACTCTGGTGTTGGTCTTAAACTTTCAAATAAATTAACTTTTATATTATTAGCGCATAAAACTAATGCAGCACACTCTGCAAATTCAGGTGACATGTTTCTTGAATCATATGCTATTGCTACTGATATAGTATTATTGATATACTTTTCAATTAAATAGTCTGCTAATCCTTGTGTTGCTTTGCTGACTGTATATATATTTAATCTATTACTTCCAGCTCCGATAACTCCTCTTAATCCACCTGTTCCAAATTCTAAGTCTTTGTAAAATCTATCCTCAATTTCTTTTTCATTATTTATAGATAAAAGTTCTTCTTTTGTATTTTCATCAATAATATTTGAATTTAACCATTCATTGTACTTTTCTTTAAAATTCATTTGTGTCTCCTCACTAATCATATATATTTTTATTTAGATTAGGTATAATTTCTTTAATATACTCAATAAACTCTATCTTAAACCTATCTACTGAAAATTTCTCACTATGATGTTTTATTTCACTCTTAGACCACTCTACACCGCTAGATTGTAACTTTTCAATTGCGTTAATTAAAGAATCAACTGTCTGTTCATAAAAAAATATTCCACTCTTATTATTTATAACAGTATCTAATGCTCCACCTTTACCATATGCAATTACTGGTGCTCCAGATGCCTGTGCTTCTACTGGTGTTATTCCAAAATCCTCTTCTCCCGGAAATATAAATGCTGTACATTTACTATAATAATCTCGTATTTCTCCATCACTTAATCTTCCCAAGAATTTAATATTATCATTAGACTTTTTCTTTAACTTTTCAGCTTCTGGTCCATCTCCAACTATTATTAATGGTAGTTTTAACTTATTAAATGCCTCTATAGCTAAATCAACTTTTTTGTATGCTACCAATCTTGAAACTATTAAATAATATTTTTCATCTACATTATTTATATTATATAAATGTGTATTTACTGGTGGAAATATTACTTTAGCTTCTCTTCTATAATACTTTGAAATTCTGCTTGCAATATAATTTGAATTTGCTATAAAATTATCTACTCTATCTGCTGCTAGTCTATCCCATATTCTTAGTTTATGAATAAACATAGATATAATTATCTTTTTAAGTTTTCCCATACCTTTCACATATTCATAATAAAATTCCCATAAGTATCTAGTTGGAGTATGACAATAACATATATGTATAGCATCAGAACGAGTAATAACACCTTTTGCACATGCAGTTGAAGAACTTATAACTAAATCATATTCTGTTAAATCAAGCTCTTCATAAGCACGTGGCATAATTGGAAGATATGCTTTATACTTTTTCTTGGCAAAGGGTAACTTTTGAACAAAAGTTGGCCTAATATCATAATTCTTAAATCTTTCCGGCATTGTTTTTTCATCATATACAAGACAATAAATTGGTGCTTCTGGAAATATCTCATGAAATATTTCTGTTACTCTTTCTGAACCACCATATATAGTTAACCATTCATGTACAATTGCAACTTTCATAAACCTTATCTCCTAAACTATTTTACCATTTAAATTTAGTTATACTTCTGTATATATAATTTATATACTATTAAATCATCTCACAATATACATCGTATGTTTTTTTAGCAGTTTCTTTCCAATTAAAAATTTTAACTCTCTCACTTGCTTTTTCAATTAAACTATTTTTTACTACTTTATTATCTACAATTTTCATTATCTTATTTCCAATATCCTCAATTTCATTTGGATTACAATAAAGAGCACACTCACCACATGTTTCCTTAAAAATCTCAATATCCGAAACAATAACAGGAACTTTTCTAGCCATAGCCTCTAATGGAGGAAAACCAAATCCTTCATATAAAGATACTGATATAAACATCTCTGCATTTTTATATAATACTTCTAATTGAATATCACTTATACGATTTGTAAAAACTATTCTTTCCTGAAGATTTAGCTTAATTACTTCTTCGAAAACATCTTCATACATCCATCCCTTTCCTCCTGCTATAACAAGCTTATATTCTGGAATTCTATCTGTTATATAATTAAATCCTTGAATCAACTTTTTAATATTTTTGTGTGGTGCAATAGTTCCAACATATAAAATATATTTGCTATTATTGATATTCAACTGATATAGTATTCTTCTCTCTTCTTGTATATGTATATCTATATTTCTAATCTCTACACCTTCATAAATAACTTCTATCTTCTTCTCTACTTTTGGATAGTAATTAAGAAGTTCTTGTTTAGCAAATTCTGAAACACATATAAGTCTATCTGAATGATTAATTGTATGCTTTAAAAATATATTTTTAGTAATATTCTGCATAAAAGTTCTTCTATCTCTCATTGTATGCATAGCCAAATCATGTATAGTTGCTACTTTCTTTCCTTGATATAATACAGGAGTTGCGTAATCCGGGAAATGAACTAATTCATAATTTTTATACAGCTCTTTTGCTTTAAGTTGTTCATATATTATTCTATCCTTACTTCCTATAATATTACTTTTACTTGAAATTATTTTATTTGAATCCACATCATTTTTTAATTGTTTTCTAACTAATATATCAACATCATAATTTTCTTCTATAAATGTTTTTAAAAGCATATGTGTATATCTAGATATTCCAGCTCCATTTTTTTCATAATGAAGGCCGTTTAATAAAATTCTGCTCATATTTATAAGCTCCCTATCTAATATAAATTACTATAAATTTATATAATTAAATTGCATTTAATTTATATTAATATTATACAAAAAAGTGGCTTTTATAGCCACTTTTTGATTGTACTTTTATTTACTACATCATGCTTTTATAAATTTTATAAAGCTTTTCTGCTGATGCTTCCCATGTAAATTTTTTTGCCTGTATATGTCCTTTGCAAATTAATTTATCTCTCAAATCATTATTACTTAATATCTTATGCATATTTTTCGCTATTGAGTTAACATCTTTAGGTTCAACTAAAATAGCTGCATCCCCTGCAACTTCTGGCAGTGATGATACATTAGATGTTATTACCGGAACAGATGAAGCCATGGCTTCAAGTACTGGTATTCCAAACCCTTCATATATTGATGGAAAAACAAATAAATTTGCCATTTGATAAATTGCTGCTTTATCTACTTCATCAACATAATCTGTAAAAACAACGTCATCTTGAAGTTTTAAGCTTTCCACCAAGTTAAATATATTTTCAAAAAGCCATCCCTTTTTTCCTGCTATAACAAGCTTAATTTCATTATTATAATTTTTCTTTAAAACGGAATATGCTCTAACTATGCTTTCAATATTTTTTCTTGGTTCTAATGTTCCCATATAAAGAATATAATTTTGTGGTAAATTGTATTTTTGCATTACTTTTAGTTTATCCTGATTATTATTACTTTTAGCAAATCTATCATATTCTACGCCATTATATACAACTTCTATTTTTTCTTCTGGTACATTAAGGTATCTTATTATATCTCTTTTACTACTTTCGGATACTGTTATTATCTTATCTGATCTATTAACACTATAATCTATATCATCTGTAATTCTTTTCAAATTTCTTTTATCCATGGTTTCAGGATATAAAATATATGTCATATCATGTATAGTTGTAATAATCTTGCCATTAATTCTTGGAGGTACTATAAAATTGAAAAAATGATATATATCTGCATCACTATGAAATAATCTATTGTAATTTATATGAACCTTATTCCAAATTCTTCTATATACTCCATAAGGAAATAATGTACATAAGTTTATAGGTATAGTCAATCCTTCAATATCTTTTGAAATATCGTTTCTATTTAAGAAATTAAAAATTTCTCCTGAAAGTTCAATATCTTTATTAATTTGAAGTAACTTTGTTAATTCATAAGTGTATATTCCTATACCTGATTTATTTTTTAAGCATGGTTGTAACTCTAGATTTATTTTCATACCATTTTTATTTCCTTCTATTTCAATTTTAGATTATTTTATAATTTGAACTATTATAAATTCTAAATTCAATCTACTCTCTCTATATATAAATAGTAAATAAATATTAGTTCAATTGATCATTAGAATTTAAAATATCACATTTACCATACATTTTAGAATAGTACTCCATATAATCACCAGATGATATTTTTTCAATCCATTCATTATTCTTAATATACCATCTAATTGTTTCATACATCCCTTTCTCAAAGGTATAGCTAGGAGTCCAGCCAAGCTCAGTTGTAATCTTAGTGTTATCTATTGCATATCTTTTATCATGTCCAGGTCTATCTTTGACATATTCAATTAGTTCTTCACCTTTCCCAAGTTCTTTCACGATTAATCGTACAATGTCAATATTTGCTTTTTCGTTATTCCCGCCTATATTATATACTTCTCCTATTTTTCCTTTATGAATTACTACATCTATTCCTCTACAATGATCTTTAACATGAAGCCAGTCTCTAATCTGCATACCATTTCCGTATATTGGCATTTTTTTGTTTTTTGTGCAATTATTTATCATTAATGGTATTAATTTTTCTGGAAATTGATATGGTCCATAATTATTAGAACATCTAGTTATATTAACTGGCAATCCAAATGTTTTTCCATAAGCTCTTACCATAAGATCTGCACTAGCTTTTGATGCGGAATATGGACTATTAGGTTGTAAATTATTAGTCTCTTTAAACATACCTTGATCCCCTAATGTTCCATACACCTCATCTGTTGAAACTTGTATAAACTTAACATCTTCTTTGTATTTATTATCATATTTATCTTTCGGATTTACCTTCCACTTTCTTTTTGCAGCATCAAGCAATACTTGAGTTCCAAATACATTAGTTAATAAAAATATTTCTGGATTTTCTATGCTTCTATCCACATGAGACTCTGCTGCAAAATTAACCACATGGGTTATATTATAATCTTCAAATATACTCTCAACTAATTGTTTATCTTTTATATCTCCCTTTATAAAAATATAATTTTCGTTATTTTCAATATCTGCTAAATTTTCTAAATTCCCTGCATATGTTAATAAATCCAAATTTATTATCTTATAATCATATAATGATAGCATATATTTTATGAAGTTAGAACCTATAAATCCTGCTCCACCTGTTACTAGTATATTTTTCATTTTCATATCTCCTCTTCTGATATTCTTATTAAATATTTTCCATAATCAGATTTCTTTAATGGTTCTGCTAATTTCAAAAGTTCCTGTTTGGATATATATTTCATGCGATAAGCAATTTCTTCAATACAAGATATGTATAACCCTTGTCTCTGTTGAACTACTTGAACAAAATTACTTGCTGCTAAAAGTCCATCATGTGTTCCTGTATCAAGCCAGGCCATTCCTCTTCCAAATAATTCAACTTTCAATTCTCCTCTTTGTCTATATTCTTCATTTATTGATGTTATCTCTAACTCTCCTCTTTTAGATGGTTTTATATTTTTAGCAATTTCAATTACACTATTATCATAAAAATATAATCCTGGCACTGCATAATGTGATTTAGGCTTATCCGGTTTTTCTTCTATCGATATTACATTACGATCACCATCAAATTCTACAACACCAAATGCACATGGATTACCTACATAGTATCCAAATATTGTTGCTCCTATTTCATTTCTTACTGCTTTTTGCAATGTTTCTGAAAATCTACTAGAATAAAAAATGTTATCCCCTAAAACAAGAGCAACTCTATCATTGCCAATAAATTTTTCTCCTATTATAAACGCTTCTGCTAAGCCATTTGGTTCAGCTTGAACTTCATATTCTATACTTAGACCTAATTGCGCTCCATTTCCAAGTAACTCTTTATATGTATAAATATCTCTTTTAGTTGAAATTATAAGAATCTCCCTTATTCCAGCTAACATAAGAGTTGAAAGTGGATAATATATCATTGGTTTATCATATATAGGTAATATTTGCTTTGATACTGATTTTGTTAATGGATATAATCGTGTCCCCGATCCACCGGCTAATATAATTCCTTTCATATTTCCTCCACTAAATTTTTATATTACTAATCTAATATAGGTTAACTTAATTTTTTTTAATATATTTAATTATATCATCATAAACTATAAATGCTCTTTCTATTACTGAATCCATATTATAATATTTATATTCTGCTAATCTTCCACAAAGAAAAAGATTTTCATATTTAAGTGATTCTTTTAAATATTTATTATATATACTAACATTTTCATTATTTATTATAGGATAATATGGTAAATTTTCATTTTTGCTATATTCTAAAGGATATTCTATAGAAATTGTACTAAATTCTATACTTTTTTGTCCATTAAATCTTTTATATTCACTTTTTCTTGTAAAATCACCGCTATCAGGAAACGAAACAATATCTGTTGGCAATAAATAATCACATTGTTCTGTATGATATTTTATATCTAATGATCTATATGGTAATTTTCCATATTTTTCACTAAAAAGTTCATCTATAGCTCCAGTGAAAACTATAGCTTTAAATTGTTTATCATCATATTTAATTTTCGAACTATCAAAAAATATTCCTTTTATTGCATCACAATTTAATTTTACATCTATATTACAGTGATCTAAAATATTTTTAAAAACTTTTGTAAATCCATCTTTGGGCATATATTGAAAATCTTTATTTATATATCTTTCATCATAAGATAAAGCCATTTGAACTCGATTTAATACACTTCTATCAATTTCATTTGTTTTTAATCCCCATTGCTTCATTACATACGGCTTATATGCCTTATCAAAAAGCATACTCCCAAAATTACTTATTATTTTCTCTCCACATTCAACCATTTCAAATATAGATATTCTGTCTCTTCCATGAAATTCTTCTCTTAATCTACAAATAACATCATTCGCTTCATTTATTGGCAATAATTGCTTTACCGTTTGAAAGTTAAATGGCAATCGTATATATTTTCCATCTAAAAAACTATTCGCCTTAATATCATGCTCAAACCATTCACTGTATTGTTTTAAATATTCAACAATCCACGGCTTATTTGTTGTTAATGAATGTGGACCATACTTTTGAACTAATACACCATACTCATTAATTTCATCATACATATTTCCTCCAATATGTGATCTTTGTTCTAATAATAATATTTTTAGATTATTTTCTTCTGCCAACTTTCTAGCTATTATACTTCCAGAAAAACCAGATCCCACTACTAAAACATCATACACAACTTTCACCTCATTAAATATTTAAATTTTTTACCCACTCAGCTGTTTTTAAAATACTCTCTCTAAAATCACAAGATGGTAAAACTCCTGTATCTTCATAAACTGAGTTTATATTAATTTTACTATAATCAATAATGCTAGTATCTTTTATATCTCCAAATTTTATTGGTAATTTTGGATTAATAATATCTCTTACTTCCAAAATAATTTCTTTAAAAGTTTTAAGTTGATTATGACCAATATAGTAATTCTTAAAATTAATTCCTTTCTCTCCAACTGCTATTAATTGACTTACTGCATCATCTATATAAATCCAATCATACAAATAGTTTCCCTCTACTAATCTAGGACTTTCCCCATTTAAAAATTTTTCAATTAAAATATTTTGAATCATTTTAGATTTATCTCCTGGACCAAATACACTTCCAATTATAGCTGTACAAAATTCTATATTATTATGAAATGCTACTGTTTTTCCTATAAGTTCAAATGCTAATTTAGATATTCCATATATACAAGCCATTCTAGGTTCAAAAAATTCTTTTTCTAAATATCCACGTATTTCTAGTTCATTAATTGTTCCAGCCATAATAAATTTTTTACACTGCATTTTTATTGCTTCTTCTAATGCAATATATGATTTTTTTACATTTTCTAATTGTAATTCAACATCATTTAATTTACTTCCATAGGTACCATCCCATGCAAAGTGATAGAAAACATCAATATCATCATCTATTAAATTATGTAAATTATTATATTCAGTAAAATCTGCTTCTATAATATTTATATTATTATTATCCTTTAGTTCTTTAATATTGTTTTTATCTCGAACTATTGCATAAATTTGTACTTCATTCTTTAACAATTCCATAATCAACGATTTTCCAATAAATCCACTTGCTCCTGTAATAATGACTTTCTTCATAATTATACTCCTTAAAAAATTTCATTCTGTTAAGTTATATTTTTTATCTTCACAATATCAAAAATATAATACGTTTGCCTATAACTAATTATTTCCTAAAAATTAGTTAAAAACAATAAATAAGACTAAAGTAAAATGTCCTTGCTGTCACTCTAACCAACTATATAAGTTTGATTTGAATAGACAGGCTAATTAAAAATATTAATACGCCAATTTATTCCTGACTCTGTCAGCTCTACCAAGAAATTGGAATACACAAAGCATCCTAAAATATACCCCCTTGAATTATTCTTATACTCACTATAATTATTATAAATGGTGAAAGGTATTATATAGCTTACTATAGAATCGAAGACATACTTCATATTAGCATTCATATTCAAAAATCAAGTAGTTACTATTTTGCTTTTACTTTAATTAATCAACATCTTTGATTAATCTACAAAACTCCTATTTACTGCTAACTTATTTGCATACAATAAATTAATCAAGCTTACATAAATTTCCAGAAAAGAATCAATCCTACTAAATGTCAAACTATTTTTTCATAACAACCTTAAACAATTAAAAATTCACATCACTATTTTTTAAATACGGTGCATTTTTATCTTTTTCTGAAAGTATTGGTTGTTCATCTAATCCCCATTCAATTTTTAAATCTGGATCATTCCAAACTATCGTTCTATCAAATTCTGGCTCATAAAATTCGTCAACTTTATACTGTACTTCCGTATCATCTACTAACGAAAGGCAAGCATGCCCAAAACCTCTAGGAATAAATATCTGCTTTTTATTTTCAGCTGATAGTTCTACTGATAACCATTTTTTATACGTTGGAGAATTTCTTCGTAAATCAACAACAATGTCTAATATCTTTCCCTTGGTACATCTAAGTAACTTTGATTGTGACTTAGGTTTATTTTGGAAATGTATTCCCCTTATAGTTCCCTTTTTTAAAGATAATAAATGATTATCTTGTACAAAAACCTTATCAATGCCTAATTTATTAAGTGTTCTTTGAGAATATGATTCCATATAATATCCTCTATAGTCTGAATAAACTACTGGCTCTAAAAGTTTAACTTCTTCAATTTCTAAACTTATAATTTTCATTATATTACTCCCTTAAAAACCTAATCGTATTTTTTCTACTAATTTACTCTGATTGATTAACTCTTCATACGAAGATTTTCTAATCTTATCATTTCTAATACATTTATAATAATTTTCTATTGAATTCAAAAATTGATCATCATCTAATTCAAAAATTTTCTCTTCATTATTCGTTTTACATATAACTTGAGCTTTAAAATTTGGTGGCGCTGTAAAAATTCTAGGTGCTACTATATATCCTTTATTTCCCCAAATCTCTAATTCACATTTATAATTATTATCCATACCAAATGAAATTTGTGCTACTAATCCACTCTTATTTTCTAATACAGCACTTCCATATATGTCCACTTCAAAACCTCTTTTATAGTTTAATTTTGATGTCTTAACCTCAAGATTACTCCCCAATAAATTACATGCTAAATTAATTGTATATCCACCACAATCTAATAAAGCACCTCCCCCTAATTCCTTAGTATATCTAAAATCATTTTTTTCTCTCATAGGGAAACCAAATTGAATACGTACTAGTCTTAATTCTCCAATTGAATCTTTTTTAATTAACTCTTTTATAAAATCTAACTGTTTATGATATTTAAACATATAGTTTTCATCAAGAGCTAAATTCAATGAATCTGCTAAAGAAACTAAATCTTGAGTATCTTTAAAAATAGTTGTAGATGGCTTCTCAAGTAATACATGTTTTCCTTTTTTCAATGCTTCTTTTGCCCACTTATAATGTAATGCTGGTGGCAATGGAATGTATAACGCTTCTATTTCTTTATCATTAATAATTTCTTCATAACTTCCAAATCCTTTTCCACCATATTCTTTAATAAACTTATCAGTATTTTTAATGTGTCTAGAAGCTACACCAATATATCTAAATTTTTCGCACTTCTTCAAAGATGGTAAAAATCTCCTAAATGCAATTTCAGATGTCCCAATAATCCCAATGTTAATTTTATTCATCTATCTTATCTCCAATAAACATAATAAATTTCTTAATTGAATATTTAAACAATTATTTATTTGTGTCATAATATTTAAAGTCTTATAATCAACCCAAAAATATCCATTAGGTATTGTATTAACTTTACTCTTATCTATCTCAATTATAATATTGTGATTCTGCTCATGATAGAAACGTCCACCTTCTTCGGATAAAATAACATCATATCGAGTATATTTTTTTTTATTATACATATCAAAGAATAATTTTGTTATATAATCATATTTAATACTATGTTGTGTATATTCTATTTGAACTGTAGGACCTAATTCTATTTTATCAAAACACCCTATTTCATCTTTACAACTAATTAAAAATTTCTTTACTCCATTATCATTACACATAATTAAACCCAAAGTTGCAATTCCATTAGCTTCTAATAATGGTTGTGTCCAATTCTTAACTTCTCTTCCTTCAATTGAAATATCACAGAATATAACTTTAAAATCATATTTTTCATTACATCGAATTTCATTATTTACAAAATTCCAATTTTGTAATTTTTCCAAAGAACAAATTTCTTCTTTTGATTCATCAAACATCTTATAGTTATTAATATATTGATATATTGATACTATATCTGAATTCTTATCACCTAAAAAAATAGATTTAAATAAATCTTTTTCATTAAAATTCTTTTCTATTTTTATCAATTCATCTTGTGTAAATTTACAAATAGAAAACGGTATACATGATAATACAGTTCTAGTATCCATATTTATCAAATTATTAATTTTCATTAATTCCTTTATTTGTCCTAAAGTCATCCATCTATAATTCTGTGAAATTTCTATTTCTTCATCAACCTTTATAATAATATTTCTATTTCTCTTTTTATAAAATCTTGATGACTGCTCTGATTGTAATTGATCTGCTATAGTCTCATAATTATCACTATTTATAAAATATTCTAAATATTTAGGCTTATTTCCACCATGTTTTTGTGTGAAATTGCTTTTCGTTGCTTGTATTGTAGGTGATATTTGTATTTTATTAATATTTCCTGGCTCTATCTTTGCCTGCATCAAAAAATTAATAACTCCATCTATCTCTTTACAAATCACCCCTAAATAACCTATTTCATTTTGAATTATTATTGGTTGTTGATTTATAATCTCATTATTTATCTTTTTTCGGTAACCAGCAATAGAAAAAAAACTATTATTCTTATTTCTAATTATCCCTATATCTTTATCATAAAACCAAAATGAACTATCTTCTAATGAATTCTTATTTATAGTTACTTTAACTCCACTATTCAGTTCATTTACCCATTTTATTATATCTGATGTCTTATTTACGTTTCCATCAATATTTTTCCATGACTCAACTAACTTGATTATAGTTTCTACATTCATATATATCTTCTCCATAACTATCTTTTTGCGAAAGTCCAAAATCTACTCATAATATAATTTAAAGGGGTTGTTATAAAAATATTTATTATAGGTACTATAATTTCTGGCAATTTTAATACTTCAACTAAAAAAAATAGCATAATTGCACCTATTAACCATGAAGAAAAATATGTACAATAAAATTTCAAAAATTGTTCAATTGTATTTTTTTTAATTCCAAATACCCAATTTTTATTTAATAAATATGAATTGAATGTTCCTGTAATAAAACCTGCTATATTAGCAAATTGATAATATGCCCCAAAATATATACATATATAATATGTTATTAATGAAACTAAAACATTACTACATCCTACAATTGTAAATTTAATAAATTGTCCATACTTTCCACTTAAATATATTATTATATTTTTTATATTCAACATAAACTACCCTAAAAATTTTTCAATGAAATACAGTGGCCTATGCTTACTTTCAAGATAAATCTTTCCTACATATTCCCCAACTATTCCAATAGATAATAACTGTATTCCTCCAAGTAACCATATAGAACATATTAAAGATGCCCAACCGGAATTTGTATTTCCATAAATTATTTTTCCTAGTGCAAAATAAATTGTTAATACTGAACTTATAGCAAACATTGTCATTCCTAAAAAAGTAATTATTCTTATTGGCTTTACACTAAATGAAGTTATTCCATTTATAGCGAAAGATAACATTCTCTTCAATGGATATTTAGATTCTCCGGCAAATCTTTCATTTCTTTCATACATTACAATAGAATTATTATATCCAATTAAAGGTACAATACCTCTTAAAAATAAATTTACTTCCTTAAAATTTGATAAATCTTCTAATGCTCTTTTGCTCATTAATCTATAATCTGCATGATTATACACTATTTCTACACCTAATTTAGTCATCATCCTATAAAAAAGAACTGCTGTATTTTTTTTAAAAAAGGTATCTTTGTCTCTTGAAGATCTAACTCCATATACTATATCATTTCCCTTTTCATATTCTTTCACGAAATCACTTAACACTTCAATATCATCTTGTAAATCTGCATCTAATGATATTGCAAAATCACACCTATTCTTAGCTTCCATTAATCCTGCCAATAAAGCATTTTGATGCCCCTTGTTCCTAGTTAATTTAACACCTATAAAGTATTTACTTTTTTTATTTAGTTGTTCAATTATATTCCATGTATTATCTTTTGAACCATCATTGACAAACATTATTCTACTTGTAGTATTTACTAACCCCTCCTCAATCATTTCATTAAGTTTAGCTAGTAATCTGTTACTTGTTTCGTATAAAACTTCTTCTTCATTATAGCAAGGTATAACTAAGTACATACATTTTCCCATATATTATTTCACCTCCAATTTTATGGCTAATTAAATTTATTTTGTATAATAAATAAAATTATCTTAGCAAAATATCGTGTTTCAAAAATTGCATTTCTCTTTACTTGTTGCATTAAACTTTCCTTCTTATTTAATAACTCAACAATTTCTTTTGAAACTATATTGTGCTCACTTTTTATCATATCTTTCATCTTAATTATCTTACTTGAATGTGAATTATTTGAAATTCTAAATGAACTTAAAATTTCCTTTTTAAACACAACTTTACCTTGCATAGAAAATCTAATATAATATTCCCAGTCTAATGTATGTTTTAATTTTTCATTAAAATATCCCACTTTATCAATATATTTAGATTTCAACATAATGCAAGTTGGTTCACCAAAAATGTTACCTTTTTTCAAAGAATATTCAAGAGCTTTATTACCATCAATCTTTTCGTTTTTTATATTTCTCCTAATTAATAATTTTTTTCCTTCCTCATTAATAATTCTAGTTGCATTGCTTACTAAAACTACTTCATCATCTTTTTTAAATTCTTCAATTTTCTTTTCTAGATAATCTTTTTCCAGAAGATCATCATTACACATTATTACAGTATATTCTGCTTTTTTTCCTATATCTAAACATTTATTAAAATTATTTATTATCCCTATATTAGATTCATTTTGAACAATCTTCACTCTTTTATCTTTAAAACTATTGACTATTTCAACAGTTTTATCTGTTGATTTATCATCTACTACTGTTATTAAGAAATTATTATACGTTTGATTCAAAACTGAATTTATAGTATCATTAATAAATTTTTCACTATTATATGACGGTATAACCACTGAAACCATTTTTACCCTCCAAATATTAAATATTATTAAAATTAGGATTTACTATCCTAAAATATAAATTTCTTTCATCATTAGGTGCATTAACCTTAGGAGCATCCGTTACAAAGTTTATTACATTTACTCCTGGCTTAAATTCTAATTCTTCATTAAATTCTTTACCTTCATTATTCATTTTGATATTAAATATGTCTTTATTAATTTCTATACACAAATTAGAAAATTGATTGTATGCAGTATTAACCATAAATTTTATTGATTCTTTTATTGTTTCATTTGTATCATTAATAACATATAAACTACTCTCTTTATCGCTCCACATCCATTTTTCACTTTCATTGTTCTCTAAACCATACATACCGCTACCTCTTGTGAAAATTATTCTAAGACTATCCTTTTTTTCATTATCACTCAACATATTAAATTTATTATTATACTTTTCCATACTAAAGAAGTATACTTGACCTGTTTTATCTATTATTGGATTACTTCCTAAAATATTTTCTAAACTATTTATCAAACTTTGTAGTTCCTCATCCTTATATGCTGTTCCTTCTATGTAAATTCCTTCAAAACCTTTATTAGCTAATCTAATTATTTTCTCTTCTAATGGTAAGTTACTTATAGCTTCTTGCCACCTATCTTCAAGAGTTCCTCTATATGTTCCATAGCTCCATTTTAACTTATTTTTTGAATATACATATGGAGACATTAATGAATAATCAGACATTTGATTAACAGGACCTGCTTCTGGGTATTTATGATATGGCATCTGATAAATCATAGCATTATCACTTACTTCATTCTCTATTTCTTCTATGAAATCATACATATATTTATTTTCATCATACTTTTTATAAATATTCTCACTAGTAAATATCTCAGGTGTAAATCCATTAAATAAAGTTGAAAAAAATGTTAATAAAGTAATCAAAAATATTATAATGAAGTTATATGATTTTTTAGTTATAATTTTCTTTAAATTATCTATTAAAATACAAAGTGAAGCTATACTAAAAAATGCGATAAAGACACTTATCCTATTATAAGCTCTTATTTGTGAATATATAAATGTTGATACTAAATAAGCAAATCCCCCCATACTTCCAAGAAAAATCGCAGCCAAATTTAGATATGATAAGAATCTTATTTTTTTTTCCTCTTGATACCTATAAAAAAATAAAACTAATATCAACATAATGAACCCTATACATGCAAATATTCCAATAAATGATGTTGCATTTTCATTATTACTTGCTGTTGATGATATATATCTATTAAATTCTCTATCAATAAAATTTATTCCTGTATTACTAGGAAATAATAGATGTAATATTTTGAAAGAATATAATTCTGCCTCTCCACTGCCTCTAATTGGTGGCTCCGTTGATGATTTGTTTATAATACTTGGTAACAAATTAATAAATAAAATAAACACAGTAGACAGAATTGTTAAAATACATTTCTTCAATGTTTCAAATCTATTTTTTTCATTTATTATTTTTATAAATAATACAACAACAACAAAAAAGCAGAAAAAATAAGTATAATACAATTCTCCTATTCCTAAAATAATAATAAATATTATTCCAATTAAGTTTCTCTTATATTTAAAAAAATCTTTATTTATGCATAAAAAATTTTTATCTGAATATATCCAATATAATATACATACTGAAATTGGTATCATTATCAATGAATTTCCTAATGTATAATGTCCCCATTGCCTAAAAAATTTATATGGAATAAAAGAGTACGCAATTGCTCCTAATAATGATATATATCTAACTACATTAAATTGTCTAATGCAATAATAACTTAATATTGATGTTATAGAAAATGATATAAGTATGTATATATACATTGCATTCACAGCATTTCCTACTATTTTCCCTATTATAAATATAGGTATAGCTACTATCAAATTAGCTATAGTTGGAAAATCATACATCTCATACTGAAATGGAGCCCCTAATTGACTATTTTGCCATATACTATTATTCTCTATTAAATTTTTACAAAATGCAGCATATCCAATTCCATCACCACCAGCATTTCTTCCATAAATTATTTCAGGAGTACTCCAAGGAAAATCCCATGCCTTTAAAAAAATGCATGCCAAAATCAATGGTAATACAAACGCTATAATATAATATATAAGATTTCTACTCAAACTTACTTTGTTTTTCATAAAATCCGCCTTTCATAAACTCTTGTGCATTTTTTAATCTCTTAAATTTAATTGTACTTAACATTATTAAATTTAATTTTTTCTACAACTATTATACATCTAATAAATAATTAAAGAAATTATCTATAGTAACTTCTTAAATTTATTAATTATTTTATTCCAATTATAATTTATTTCTATATATTTCTTTGCCTTGAAACTCATAGAGTCAAATACATGATCATTAGACTTTATAAATTCCAATATCTCCTTAAACTCATAATAATTTTCATAATACAATCCTGCATTACTTCTAATACAATGAGTTCTTAATACCGAACACTGTCCATTTACTATGACAGGCTTTCCTAATTTTAAACTTTCAAGTACTACCATAGATAAACTTTCAAATTTTGATGGAACTACTACTAAATTAGCTTGCTTAATTCCATTGAATTTTTCTTCATCTGATACAAAGCCAAGTGAAATTATATTTTTATGTTTAGGTATGCTCATAACTGGTTTTCCCATAAGCACAAGTTTTAGATCTCTATTACTTTCTTTAATGTATCGAGTGAAATATTCAAATAATTCACCACAACCTTTAGATTCATCTATTCGACCAATATATAATATATACTCACCTTCAAAATCAAACTTTTTATGTATATTAATCTCCGGAAGATTTTCAGGAATATCTACTCCTACTCCAAATATATTCGATGGTATATTCTCATTTTCAAATAATTTATGTACAAATTTTTGTTCATCTACTGTATTAAATGCAATATACTTTGGCTTATTAAAAAATTCTTTAAATATATTTAAATATATTGGTGGTTCATCATGAGCAGTTGGTATCAATATGCTTTTATCTGCATGTTTTTGTAACCCCCAAAAAGTTGTAAAATAAAGATATGTCATAAATATAATCTTCTTATATACTTGCTCATTTGCATCAAGATACTCTAATAATCCATTACATATAGGCCCTTGTGAATTCATCCATTCAATGTTTTCATCATAACTACCATTAGGATTATTCAATACTCTTTCTGATAATTTATTGAATTTATTGATATTCCTTTCTTTATCGACTTGAAATCTTCTCACTGTAACATTATTTATAACTTCAACACCTTGACTATAGTAGTTTTTCCAATTAACATAATCAAGAGCACATGTAGTAAGAACTTCAACATCATAATATGAAGATAACTTTTCTGCAAGCTGTCTACAATGAAGTTCCGCACCACCATTAACTTCCAATCCATATCTTTGTACAACAAAAGCTATTTTTTCTTTCATTACATTTCACCTAAAATATTTTTTAAATATTCTTTCATTTCAATTTCTATTCTTTCTGGTTTTAATTGTTCTAATCTATTAAGCTGTTTACTCACTATCTGCTCTCTTAATTTATCATTTTCTAAAATGTAATCCATCATACCTGCTATATACTTATAATCTTTTTCTTTAACAAGTATAGAGCTACCATCTAATGTAAATGATATAGCACTTGAATCATATGCTATGATTGGCACTTTAAAATACATACTTTCGACAAGTGGAACACAAAACCCTTCATGCTCACTCATACATAAAAATAAATCCGCAATACTATAGTAACCTAATATCTCTTCAAACCTAATATGACCAGTGAATTCTACGCACTTTTCTAAATCTAATGTACAAACTAAATCATTTAATTGTTTATAATATCTTTCCATTCCTTCATAATTTCCTACTATAAACAAACGTGAATTATTATTAAAATATTTATTATAATAATAAAATGATTTTATTATATCTTCTTGTTTTTTATTCGGCGAAACTCTTCCTACAAAAACTATATTTTTAATATCTTTCTTGGCTTTTTTTATTATTTTATCGTCAGGTTTTTTCTTATAATCATCTAACTCCATAATTATTGGAATTACCTTTATATTATTATATCCAAGATTAATCAATTCTTCTTTATTGTACTCTGAAACAGCTAATGAATATGTATATATATTTTTTGAATTTTTTAATTGTTCTCTTCCTAAATTACATAATCTGCTTGTTACTAAATTATATCCTTCAAAAAAACTAGATGGTGTAATATTATGATATCTTACTATTTTTATTGTATTTTTCAACTTAATTACATAATCATTTACAGCACTTCCAATACCAAAATGATTTATTAATATATGATCTCTATCACCTCTATATTCCTTGTAATTATTAACATATTTCTTTAATTTAGGATGAATATTTTCAGCATATATTTTATTTTCTATTCCCATATCATCTAATATTTTTTTTATAGCTAATACTTCATTACTAATTGCATCTCCAACAGACATTGTTGCTGTAATTTGATTTATAACCTTTTTACTCAAGTAAACCTCCCCTAATCTTCAAATATAAATTTCTTATATTTATCAACAATCACACTCCATGAAAAATTATTTTTAACAAACTGCTGCCCATTAATCCCCATTTTATTTGATAGTTTATCATTGTTAAAATACAATAATAAACACTCCTTAAATTCATTGTAAGTATTAAAATACAGTCCTCCTTTTGACTCAATCGCAAAACTTTTAGTAACTTCACATTTATCACTTACCATAACTGGTCTTCCTGTTATCCAACTTTCCATAATTACTATTGAAAAGCTTTCATTTACTGATGGCTGACAAAGACATAACGCTGCACTATATGCATCATACTTATCCTGATAATCAACAAATCCTAAATCATGAACTCTATCCTTTATTCTCTTAGGAATTTCAATATTTCCTCCACCAATTAAAACTAAATCTACGTCACTATTTTCTTGTGAAAAACGTTCAAAGTAATTTATTAAAACATCTACTTTTTTCCCTGCATCTTTTCTTCCTGCATATAAAATAAAAGGTCTATTTATCTTATATTTATTTTTAAACCTTAATGAATCAAATTCAAATTCTGTGTCTATTCCCTCTCCTAACACACCAATTTTTACATTTTTTAAGTCATACAATTTACTTGCAAGGTCGAATTCTGGTTTAGCATGAAATATTAATTTATCAGCATTTTTGAACATTTCCTTTAATCTTGTCATATATGCATAACTCTCGTCATGAAGGCAAGGTATTATTATACATTTAGATTTACACCTTTTACTTCCATTAAATGTAGTACCAAACATATAAGGAATAAATATAAATGCTTTATATTTATCTAAATTCTTTTCAATATAATTTTCCAAATCAATACTATTTACCATTTCTCTAAAATAGGTATCCTCTTCTTCTAAAGATACTGATATATTGTTCATAAATTTATAATTTACCTTATCAAAATCACTAACGTTTCTTTTTCTAACCCTAAACCTTCGTACAGGTACTCCATTTATAATTTCAGTTCCTTCACTGTAATAATTAACATTCCAATCACTATTAAAATCTTTTACACAAGTAGTTAAAATTTCAACATTAACTCCAGCTTTATTTAGATGTTCAACAATCCCCTTACATTCATGCTCTGCTCCACCAGTTATATTTTTACCATACCATGGAATTACAAATGCTATCTTATCCATAATTATTTCCTTCCTATAACTGCGTAATCTCTATATCCATAAACAACATCATTCAATTTATTTATAGCTTTATTAAATTCATCTGGAAACATATCTGATTGTGGTATTGATAAATCTTCAACCTTATTCATATATTTTATAGATGCTTCTTTAAATCCATTACTTTCTAGTAAAAATTGTATAGTATATGGATGAATCATTCTTTTATGTGATAAATCCATAAAATAAGCTTCTGTAAAAACTATTAAACTTTGAGGATTTATTGTCTCAGCAACTAAAAAAGAACCTGTTTTTAGTTTTTTATTAGCAACCTCTATAAGATTGCATAAATATTTAGGTTCCATGTGTTCTATAACTTGATTCATAATTATTCCATCTAAAGATTCATCATCTAACTTTTTTAAATATTCTAATGCATCTATCTTTTCTACATTAAGGTCTTTTTTATTGCAAATTGAAATCATATCACTTTCAATATCAATTCCTTTAGCATTTATATTGTTTTCTTTTAATAATTCTAAAAATTCACCACGACCACATCCAATGTCTAAAACATTTGATTTTCCTTTAAAGTATTCTAAATATCCTTTTAGTTTATTTTCAATTTCTTCTTGACTACCTCTAAACTTATCTTCAAATTTAAGATAGTTAAAATTCATTTTTTCTTCTCTTAACTTCTTTTCTCTTTCTTCTCTTTCTTCTCTTTCTTTTTCTAATTCTGTTACTTTGTTATTAATAATGTCTAAATTTTTAACTAAAGAATTCAATGTTCTTGTTGTATATGAATTAAATTCATTCTGTTGTTCAACTATAGGATATATATACCAATGTATACTTTTTCTAACTATTCTTTTAAATAAAATAATTATTTTACCTATAAATCTTCTATGAGATTTGATTTCTTTATCTAGAATTACACTACACGTATTGTTTACCATGCTTAAATAATCATTTAGCATTTCATGTTCTTCTATAGTATTATTTAAATTTATTTCTTCATCTACTATTCCTTGTTTCCTTATTTTTTCTCTAATTTGCTTCATTATGTCTTCAACATTAATATCATCTAAATCTATTTCAAATATATCCTTATCCATACAAAATTCTCCTAATATTAAATTATTTTTCTTCTTATTACTTTGCAAATATTTTATGTTTAATTCTAACAACCCCACAGTCCTTTATACTACTATATATGCTAAAACTTTTAACTTTACGTATATAGTCATATGGCTTGCCATATTCATCATGAAGTGCTATATCTAATGTATATACACCTTCTAATAATTGTATCGGATCTAACAATATTTCGATAACTCCTTCATCTTTAATTTTAATTTTCTCAGAATTATCAATAAAACTATTAGTTCCATAACAATTTAATCCATCCTGTCTAAAAATACCAATTCCAACCACACTATCATATATTTTCTTATTGTTTCTAATATACTGTACTTCAATCTTCACTTTATCTTCACATTTAAAATTATATTGTTCTTTGCCTGTTGAGTAATCAGCCATCTTTATATTTTCAATTTCTAAATACCTATTGCCTGTTCTATTTTCATTTTTGTTTACTATTTTCTCATGTTTATCATTAGAATTTTTTTCTACATTTTCATTTTCATCTGTATTTTCATGAATATCTTTATTCATTATTTTATCGAGATATAATGCTATAACATCATGAGGCAATCCATCTTTCTTCTTTATACCTTGATCTATCCAAATTGCTCTATCACATAGTCGTTCTATAGAACCTGTGTCATGTGATACAATTACTATCGTTTTACCTTCTGCTTTTATTTCTTGCATTTTATTGAAACATTTAGCTTGAAATGATGCATCTCCAACTGCTAATATTTCATCAACTAATAAAATATCTGCATCAACATTTATAGCAACTGAAAAAGCAAGTCTCATATACATACCTGATGAATATGTTCTTACTGGATTATCAATAAATTCACCAAGCTCTGAAAATTCTATTATTCTTTCCAATCTCTCATCTATTTCAGATTTTTTTAGTCCAAATATTGATGCATTTGTATATATATTCTCTCTACCTGTCATATCTGGATGAAAACCTGCCCCTAATTCTAATAAACTTGATACTTTACCTTTTATTTCTATTGTCCCTTTATTAGGATATATTATTCTAGTCATAAGCTTTAATAGAGTACTCTTTCCAGAGCCATTTTCTCCTATTAATCCTACAACTTCACCTCTCTTTATTTCAAAATTCACACCTCTAAGTACAGTATGTACTTCATGTCTATTTCTATTTTTAAATAATATTTTTTCTTTTAACGTTGATCCTTTATCATAATATATTTTAAAATCTTTCCATATATTTTTCACTTTAATTACTGTTTCCATAAACTACAATTCCTCCGCAAATCCTCTTTGAAGTTTTTGAAATATAAGATAGCCTAAAATTATAAATGCAATGCTCCAAAACAAAATGAGGCTCATATGAGATAAGTCTGGCATTTTTTGAAAATACAATATATCTCTGAATGCAACTACTATTGGAGTCATTGGATTCAACTCAAATATTCCCTTTAATTTTTCTGGAACTATATCAATACTATATAAAACAGGTGTAGCATACATCCACGCCATTGTAAGAATCCCTAAAATATGTTCTAAATCTCTAAAATATACATTTAATGCGGATACAACAAATGCAAAACCTAATACTAGTAAATATTCTAATATCATTATTATTGGTAATAATATAATATATTTACTTATACCTATTCCACTAAAAATTAATACGCAAAAAACTACGATCATAGTAAAAAGCATATTCATAAATGCACCATTAACTACTGCCATTGGCATTATTATTCGCGGAAAATATATTTTTTTTATCAAATCCTTATTTCCTATTATTGCAGTTGAACTTGCAGTAAGGGATGTTGAAAAAAATAACCAAGGTACTAAAGCTACAAATAAATGTATATAATAATTCGGTATATCCGATTTTAAAATTACAGAAAACACCAAAGTATAAACTAACAATTGCAACAATGGATTTAAAAATGTCCAAAAAAATCCTAATACTGACCCTTTATATCTAGTTCTTAAATCTTTCTTTACTAAATTAAATAACATTTCTCTATAATTATATAATTCTTTTAAATTTTTCAAACTTTCCTCCTATCTTAAAAGAAACATACATTGTATATCACATATTTCTCTTAATAATATTATAAATACTCATATCTATTGCAAATTTTCAAATTTTCTATAACCTTTTTTACTTCTTGCGTATTGCTTTTATTACTTATTAATAGTGCATCATCAGTATCAACAATTACCAAATCATCAATTCCTATAGTAGCAATAAGTTTATCTTGTGCTTGAATAATTGAATTTTTAGAATTAATAGTAATAACATTACCTTTAATCACATTACCATCATCATTAGTTCTATTTATTCTCTCTAATGAAAGCCAACTTCCAACATCATCCCATCCAAAGCTACCTGGAATTGTATATATATTTCCTGCTCTCTCCATTATTCCATAATCTATAGATTCACCTTTAAATTTTGCAAATTCTCTTTGCAAAATACTTTCCTCTTCATCACTTCCAATAGTCTCATATATCTTATTTAGACCTTCATACATATCAGGCATTAATTTTTGAAAATTCTCTAATATTGTGGATGATTTCCAAACAAACATACCACTATTCCAAAGATACCTTCCAGAAGCTAAATATTCCTTAGCAGTATCTAAATTAGGCTTTTCAACAAAACGTTTTACTCTATATAAATTATTTCTTTCAATATCATTTTCATCTCTTCCAAAGTTAATATAGCCATAACCTGTTTCAGGATAAGAAGGGGTTATACCTATTGTAATAAGATTTTTATCTTCTTCTGCAACTTCTACAGCTTCTTTTAATGTATCAATATATATTTCATTGTATTTAATAAGATGATCTGATGGCAATACTACCATCACAGCATCTTTGTATTTCTTTTTAATATGCATAGCTGCTAATCCAATACAAGGCGCTGTATTTTTAGCCATAGGTTCTAATAATATGTTTTCTTCTGGTATACCATTTATCTGTTCTATAACCAAATCTCTATAATCCTTGTTAGTAACTATATATACATCATCAATATCGACAATTTTTTTTAATCTTTCTATAGTTAGCTGAATCATTGTTTTTCCATCATCTGTAAGACTTAAAAATTGTTTAGGAAGAGATTTTCTACTTTTAGGCCAAAATCTTTCTCCTTTTCCACCTGCCATTATTACTGCTGTTACTTTCACTTTAATACCTCCAGTTAACTCAACAATTTAATATAAATAAATCTAGTATATTCTATGTTTCATTTAAATCATACATTATTCTATGATTAGTGTCAAAAACACACTTAATGCCTATATATATTATAATTTATAAATAATTTTTTTCATAATATTTACTCAATAAACATAAATTCAAAATCGTTACTCCTTGAAAATATATTTTCTAAATGCTATTATACTTTTAGCTACCTAAATATAAATACACTTTCTTCTATTTATATTGGTACTTATTTCAAAAATAATGATTTAAGGAAGGCTATTTTTATGATAAAAGAAAACCAAAATCTATTAAATAAAATAAATGCTTTCAGTGATATTTTCATATTATTTCTTTCAATGATACTCTCATATTTTATCCGATTTAAACTATTTTATCATGATGAATTTTATATTACTCTTCATACATATTTGAGATTCACATTGTTTATGGTACCTGTTTATATTGTACTTTATATTTTCTTTAATCTATATGATCCCATTAGAACAAGTTTTTTTTCAAAGGAATGTAGTAAAGTTATAAAATCAAATTTAATCTTAATTACAATAGCATTATCATCTTTATTTGTTTTTAAATTTGTACATATTTCAAGACTTGTAATTGTAATCTTTTATTTTGTAAATACAACTTTGATTATAATTAAAAGAGCATTATTAAGAAAAATTCTTTCAAATTTAAGAAAAAAGGGATTGAACTTAAAACATGTTTTAATTGTAGGAGCAGGAAAAACTGCATCTGAATATTTAGATGTCATACAAAATAATAAAACCTATGGTTACAATTATGTTGGATATGTATCCAATGATTTTGGATTTTATGGAGAAAAGTTAGGCGATTACAGCCAATTACTAGATATATTATTCGAGTATAAGTTTGATGAGGTAGTCTGTGCCCTAGACTTAAAAGATGCAGAATATATAGAAAAGATAGTTTCTGACTGTGAAAAAAGCGGAACAAAAATATCTATAATTCCATTTTGCTACAAATACATACCTAGCCAACCTTATATTGACCAGATAGGAAATGTTCCTTTAATAAATATAAGAAGAATTCCTTTAGATAACCTTGGTAATGCTTTTATGAAAAGAACTTTAGATATCTTAGGATCTTTATGTTTAATTTTATTAACAAGTCCTATTATGATTATTACAGCTATCATAATAAAGTGTACCTCAAAAGGACCAATAATATTCAGACAAGAGCGTGTAGGATTAAATAAAAACATATTTACAATGTATAAATTTAGATCCATGAAAGTAAATTCTAAAGAAACAACAGGCTGGAGCACCAACAATGATCCTAGAAAAACAAAATTTGGTTCATTTATACGTAAGTTTTCTATTGATGAATTACCTCAATTTTTCAATGTGTTAAAAGGCGATATGAGTCTAGTAGGCCCAAGACCTGAACTTCCTCACTTTGTTGATGAATTTAAAGATGAAGTTCCACTATACATGGTTAAACACCAAGTTAAACCTGGAATAACTGGACTTGCTCAAATAAATGGATTTAGAGGTGACACTTCAATAAAGAAAAGAATTGAATTTGATATACATTATATAGAAAGCTGGAGTATTTTATTAGACATAGAAATTATTTTTAAAACTGCTTTTAAAGGCTTTAAAAATAACGAAAAACTTATTATTACCAATAAAGAAATCAGCCAAGACGAATCTATTAAAAGCTAGTCAATTTCAAAATTAATCAATAAACAATAAAGAGGACTTTAAAAGTCCTCTTTATTGTTTATTAGATATAATACTCATTACATAATTATAAATCTCTTCTGCAATCTTAACACACTCATCTGCTTCATAATCACTTACTATAAGAAGAGAATCAGCTGAATATCTTGTTTCTATGTAATATTGGTTCGCAAATCCGCAATCCTTTATATACTTCTTAAAAGTAACATCGTGTCCCTGTGCCAATTTGCACAAATATAACAAACTATGACCACTAACTACTCCATCACCCTTTATTATTAAATACGCCTTAAGTATTTTTTCAATTGCCTGTTGTCAATGAAAAGCTACAACATCATTTCCACAGTCATGTTCTTTTAGTATTTTTGCCGATTTAATATCACGCTCTGATTTATCTATCCAGTCTCTATATCTTAATCTATCAACCATATATTTTTACTTCATTCTTAATTATTAAATATACAAAGGTATCTTTATCATTTTTAAATTTTTCCCATTCGCTAATAGTGTACACTACAATATCATACGGTACATTTCAATCTATTTCTGTATAAATTTTAGTTATTAGATCTCTCTTATTATCTGTATCTTTAATTATACACAAATCAATATCACTATTGCTTCTAAAAGTACCTTTAGCTAAAGATCCAAACAGAACTATTTCTTTAGGATTAAATTTATTTACCATCTGATTTTTTATATTATCTAATTCTATTCTAAATTGATCTGCATTCATATAAAAACTCCTAAAATTGATTTTTATTTTAATTATACCCCAATAAAGGATTTCTTAAAATAAACAATATATATTTTGTAAAATCTCCTTCACAATGCTATAATATTACATATTTACGATGAAAGTTATTTAGTAAAAAATTTATTTATAGGATGTGTTCAAATGGAAAACTTAAAGAAATTCTGTAAGGAAAAATCAATAACATTTTTCTTTCCTATTGCACTTGTTCTGACAATCGTACCTTTAATTGTGCGTATGAGAATATCTGAACCTGATGAAGATACATTGAAATTATATGGTTCTAGTGCAAATTCAGATTTATTTACTCAAAATAAAGAAATCTGTTTAATCTTTCTATCTGCAATAATTTTGATTATTGCCATAACATGTTTCAAAAAATTCTATGAGAAAAAAGATAAATTAATAAATATAATGATAATTTGTTCTTTAATTTTTCTTGGTTTCACTTTCTTATCAACATTATTCTCAAAATATAAGCACGTTGCTTTTTGGGGAATCTATGACAGATCTGAAGGTTTTATCACAATAGCATGTTATATTCTTTTATTCATTTACTCTATTTATACTTTTAAAAAGACTGAGGAGTTTAAGTTTATACTTATACCTATTCTTATTTTAGTTTATATCAATGGATTCTTAGGTTTATTCCAATTTTTTGGATCTGATTTAATAAAAACAAGTTTAGGTGGATTAATTGCTATTCCTAGTTCTTATAATATTGATCCTAGTAAACTATCCCTAGCATACGAATCAGGTACTATTTACGGTACTCTATACCACTACAATTATGTAGGAAGCTTTACAGCCCTTGTTTTACCTATTTTATTCGGTGCATGTGTTATAGAAGATGATATTTTCTTAAAACTTCTTTCAATGGGAGGTAGTTTAGTTGGTTTATGGCTTCTATTCGGAAGTACATCTCGTGCTGGTATAATAGGTTTTGGTGCAATAATTGTTTTTGCATGTATATTCTTTGGTAAGTTATTATTAAAGAAGAAAAAAGCTTTACTTATTACACTTGCATGTTTAGCTGTATTTGCTGTTGGACTAAATTTTGCAACAAGCGGAAAAATATTCAGAAGAATACCAAGTTTAGTTTCTGATGGATTAAGTTTATTTAAAAGCAATACAGATTTTGATTACAGAGATCATATTCCTGTAAAAAATATAGAACATATAGATAATAATATTGTGCTAACATTACCTACAGATACCTTAACAATATCTTTTGAAAACAATGATTATGTATTTAGAAATTCTAAAAATGAAGTTGTAGATTATAAATCAGAATTTAATTCTAAAATTAAAGCATATGATTATACTACAACAGATGCTAATTTCTCTAATATTTCATTTAGATCTGGTAAGATAAAATCAAAGACAAAAAATGACGGTCTTATGCTTATATTAAATGGTAGCAATGAATTCATGTTTATAACAAGAGATGATAATAGTATGCATTTAGTAGATCCTAAAACATTAGAAGAAATAGATTTAGATTTCCCTAAGACTATAGGATTTAATGGAAAAGAAAAACTAGCATCTTCAAGAGGATACATATGGTCAAGATCAATTCCATTACTAAAAGATACGCTTATCTTAGGTTCTGGTCCTGATACTTTCTCATTTGATTTCCCTCAGCATGATTTATTAGGTAAATTTTATGCTTATGGAACTACTAATATGATTATAAGTAAGGCCCATAACTTATTCCTTCAAATTGGACTTAATAATGGTGTTGTTGCCTTGATTGCTTTTGTTATATTAATAATGGTTTATATTATTGATAGCTTTAAGCTATACGCATTAAAAAATAAATATGACGAAAAACAAATTCTTGGATCAATTCTTGCCTTAAGTGTTATAGGTTACTTATTTACAGGTATATTCAATGACTCAGTAATATGTGTAGCTCCTATATTCTGGATTATACTCGGAGTAGGTGCCGCAGTTAACTTTATAAATAAAAAAGCTGAAAATAAATAATATACATTCTTTCAGGCTATGATAATTTCTTATTATCATAGCCTGTTTTTAATGCATGCAGATTTTAGCTTTATAAATATAATGTAAAAAACATACTTACTTATATTTTATAAAACAAAAAAGAGGATACTCCTTATGAATATCCTCTAAAATTATTATTTAATCATAGCTCCGTCAGCACCTAATCTATAGCTGTCAACATAAACATTGCTTAGCATAACACCATATTCATTTAAGTAATACCATTTACCATTAGAATCTTTGTGCCATCCTGTTTTCATAGTTCCGTTATCATTTAGATAGTACCAAGTACCTCTATCATTTACCCATCCTGTTTGCATTATTCCAGCATCATTTAAATAATACCAGCTGCTTCCTTGACTTATCCAGCCTGTTTGCATTATTCCATATTCATTTAAATAATACCAGTTAGCTCCATCTTTAAACCATTGATTTAAAAGTGGTTTTCCTAACGCATCATTATATTGCCATAAACCATATTCATTTTTAACCCATTGATTTACTTTTGCTGATGGAGTTACATTTGTATTATTGTTACTATTTGAATTATTGTTATTTGAACTATTGTTATTATTATTTTGGCTTGAATCAGTAGTAGTTCCTGCCTTCTTTATATTAAGATTATATATTCTTTCTTCATAATCATCTTCGTCATCATCATAATCATTATAAACTTTAATTTCTATAGTAGTAGTTCCAGTTGAATTTAAAGCAACTCTCTTTCTGTAACTGCTATCAGCTTTGCTTCCGTTTATTTTAACTAAATCATCATTATCTTCTGGCTCAGCTTTTACGATAATATCTTCAAGATCTTTATTTACAGTTATATCATATGAAGTTATTCTCTTATCAAAAGTTACAGGAACATCTCCATCATTTAAAACTAATTTCTTTACATAAATTTCATCTTGTTTAGTATCAATTTCACCTGTAGCTGTGTTAGAGCTTGGCTTAGTTCCTCTATAAATGTTTAATGTATATGTTCTTTGAGGATTATCATCATCATCTTCATCTTCAATATAGATTTCAACTACATTTTTACCTGTTTTTAAATCTACTTCTGTTCTCCACTTACAGTCTTCATCAACTTCTTCGCCACCGATTTCTACTTTGTAATCTTCATCTTCTGGCTTTGCTTGAATTTTTATTGAGTCAACATCTTTATCAACAACAACGTCAAATTCTGCTTTTTTTCTTGAAAAATCAATGCTTCCAGCACTTAAATTGATTGAATCTAAATATATATCGTCATTATCTTCATCATCATCACTTGAAACATTCTTTCTGTAAATCTTTAATGTATATGTTCTAGATTTACTACCATCTTCATTTTTAACTGTTACTTCAAATTCATTTGCAGTACTTCCCTTTTCATCTAAATCAACACTAATTTTGCAAGTACTTCCTGAATCATCAACATCACCACTATCAGATGTTATCACATCACTGCTTCTATCCTTTTTTATAGTAATAGTTGCACTTTCTTGACTTTTAGGAACATATATACTGTACTTAGTTTTACTGTCACTAAGTTTAATATTTCCTGCACCTGAAACTCTTAAAGAATCAAAGTAAATTTTGTCACTTGTAGCTGCATTAGCTTCTTGTGCACCTAATATATTTATTGAACTTGCTGGTTCAATTGTTGCTAAAGCACTCAATGTAAGAGCCATAGCCACTGTACGTTTAATATTTTTATTCATATTTCTTCCCCCTATTTCATTATAGTTATAATATTACCATATATAACTATTTAAGTAAATTGAACTCTTATTTCATTACTCATTATATAATACAAAGTTATATTCAGTTTTAGGTACTTAATAGGTGACTGTCACCTGCCGAGTTATACATTTATATGTCGAATCATTTTGATTTTTTATAAAAAAATACCTTATAAGTGGACTATAGCTAGTCCACCATATAAGGTATTTATATATATTAGAGTAATTCTAACTTATTAGCTTTAATTATCTAATCCAAGCTCCGTTAGCTCCTAATTTGTAACCATCAACAGTTGTGTTAGCAGCCATTGATCCGTTAGCATTTAAGTAGTACCAAGTTCCGTTATCATTTAACCAACCAGTCTTCATAGCTCCGTTAGCTTGTAAGTAGTACCAAGTTGATCCATCTAATAACCAACCAGTTTGCATAGCTCCTGAAGCATTGCAGTAGTACCAAGTTCCGTTGTCGTTAACCCAACCAGTTTGCATGATTCCGTTAGCGTTTAAGTAGTACCAAGCACCAGCTTGTACCCAACCAGTAGCCTTAGCTCCGTTGTTGTAGTAAGACCAAGTTCCATCAGCATTCTTATCCCATCCTGATTTAACTACTTCTTCAGTCTTATCGTCTTCTTTTCCAGCTTCTTCATCTGTTACTTCTTTACCTTCGTTAACAGTAGTGTAAACATCACCGTTTTCTTCCCAAACGATTAAGTTAGTGTCATTGTATACATCTAATTTATCTAAAGATCTGTCACAAGTGTACATTTCTTTGAATTCAGTTCCTGTGAATTTGTAGATCTTACCTTTATCTAATGCCCAAGTGTTTCCTTCAGCATCGATTGCATAAGAATAGTTTTCTACGATATCTTGATCATCATCATCATCTGAAATTACAACATATGTATCAACATTCTTGTGTGATTTGTCTACTGTATCAAGTTTAGTTTTCTTTAATTTTAAAGTATATACTTTAACATTGTTATCTTTAACAACTGTAACCATTAAGTTACCATTTTTTACTCTTACAGCTTTAACTGTAGTATCTGTTCCATCTACGAATCCTGCTATTAATTTAGCAGCATCTTGAACATCACTGTCATCATATATAGTAGCATCTAATTGGTATGAAGTAACACTTTTTGGAAGGTAAGCTCCATCTTTCTTTTCTCCTTGAGTCTTAGAGATCTTTTGTAAGAAAGTTTGAGTTTTTAATTCAGCTGGAACACCTGTAACTTCTACAGTTGCTACTGCGTATATGTAATCTGAATCTTGAGCTATAGCATCAAGGCTAACAAGTGAAGCTTCAACTCCATCTTTATCCTTGTTGTATTCAGAAAGTTTAACTGTCTTTCCTTCTCCATTGTATACATATATGTTAGCTAATTGTGAAGCATCAACATATTTTCCTGATTCATTAGTGAATCCAACTGGATTTATGTTTCCTTCGTATTCAGCACCAGCACCTGTAGTAGCTGTATACTTGTACCAAACATCTGCAAAGCTTCCTGCACTTACTTGATCTTCTTTATCAAAGTCAACAGTTACTTCTTTACCATATCTATCAGTCTTCTTTAAGTTAGTTTTTAACTTAGTTCTAGCGTTGTCTAATTTATCTTCTACTGATTCGTCATCTAAGATTTTACCATTTGATAAATCAACTAAGAAAGTATCTCCATCTTCGATAGTAGCATACTTAGTTCCGTATTTAGATAAGTTATCGTAGCTGTAATCTTCATCTTCATCAACCATTTTATCTTTTCCATTGTTGAAGTATAAACCAGCATCATCATCTTCAGTTCTGTATCCATCATAAACGTAAGCACCATCAAATGCGATTGCATTTGTGATAGTTCCTTCTTTAGTTCCTAATCTTTCAGCAGCAGTTGCAGGTACTATTGAAGTAACAGCAGCAGCAGCTACTAATAAAGCTGTCATTTTACTTGTTCTATTAAACATTTTATTTCCTCCTAAGTAATATAAATTCAGATAAATTGTAACATCAATTTTATTTCATGTAAAGTAATATGTTTCATAATATTGAATGTTATGACAATATTTTTGCCTATATTATACTGAATTCTATATTTTAATCTAATAATATTATTCAAATTTAATTCTTTAGCAATAACCTATTTTGTTATCGCAATATATAATACATTTTTACATTTTATTTTGGGGACCTTTTTTAAAATTTATTTTTTTAATTTATTTTTTATTTACATTCTTATTTTTACAAAAAACATTTAAAGGCTCAATATTACTAACTTTTTATAAAACTTAATATATACTTGTACAAAAAAAGATGAAGCAAAATGCTTCATCTTTTTTAATTCAAATATTATCTAACCCAAGCTCCGTTAGATCCTAAATAATATCCATCAATATATTCATTGGCAGCCATAGCACCATTTGATTTTAAGAAGTACCAAGTTCCGTTAGTATCTTGGAACCAACCAGTCTTCATTGCTCCTGATGCATTTAAGTAGTACCAAGTTCCATTATCTTGGATCCATCCAGTCTTCATTGCTCCTAAGTATCCATTAGATACTGGATTTAAGAAGTACCAGTTACCACCTTCTAATAACCAACCTGTAGCCATAACACCGTCAGCCTTTAAGTAGTACCAAGTTCCACCAAGGTTAACCCAGCTAGCTTTCATTTGAGCACCAGTTGCATCGTAGAATGACCAAGTTCCATTAGCATTTTGATTCCATCCTACTGTTGGAGTTGTTGGGTTCTTATCTTCATCAGTAACACCAGCATCTTCATCTGTTTGCTTCTTACCTTCAGCTACATTAGTGTATACATCTCCATCTGCTTCCCAGATCATTAAGTTATTTTCATCATATACATCTAATCTATCTAAAGCTCTATCACAAGTATACATTTCTTTGAAATCACTTCCAGTTGATTTGTATACTTTACCTTTATCTAATACCCAAGTATTTCCATCTTTATCAATTGAGTATGCTTTTTCTGAATCAGCTAAATCACTACCAACTACATCTTGATCAAAATCATCATCTTTGATAGCTACATAAGTATCAACATCTTTTGTACCTTGTTTAGTATCTATCTTACCTTTTTTAAGTTTTATAGCCCAAACTTTAACATTTCCACTCTTAACACCTGTTGCATATAAAGTTGAGTTTTTAACTTCATAGTTAACAATTTTATGATCTAAACTGCTATCATTTAAGATTACTTTAGATGCTTCTTCTACATCTCCATCATCATAAAGAGCTTTTGCATCTAATTGATATGAAGTAGTGCTCTTTGGTAAGTAACCACCATCTTCTTTATCTCCTTGAGCCTTAGCTATTTTTTGTAAGAATTTTTGTACTGATTTATTACCATTTGCTACAATAGCATCATTTGGAGCATATCCATTTCCATAAGTTAATTCTACTGTTGTAATTGCATAAATATAATCATTATCTTGAGTGATAGCTTCTGTTCCTAAGAATTTAGCAGTAACTCCACCATTATCTTTATCATATTCACTTAATTTTACAGTTTTTAACTTATCTGAAGTTGTTGAACTCTTTACAAGAGCATATATATTAGCATCATGAGTTATATCAATATATTTACCGCTATCATTTGTAAAACCACTACGAATAACACCTTCTTCAAGTTTTGCAGCAGCATCTGTTGTAACTGTATCTACTGAAATACCTGTTAAAGTTGAACTTCTATCTACTGAAATTGCTGCTCCAGTAGTAGTATCACCTAATGCAGTATATTGATACCAAACGTCTCCTCTTTTACCTTCTAATACTGGCTTAAAGCTTACAACTGCTTTATCTTTATCTCTTTGATCTTTACTTACAGAATATCTATCAGCTTTCTTTAAGTTTGTATAAAGCTTTGATTTAGCATTATCATACTTATCTTGTACTGATTCATCATCATCTATTTTACCTGTTGATAAATCAAGTAAATAATAATCTCCACTGTCTTCTACAGTAACATATTTTGTTCCGTAGAATATTGGTGATTCATCTTCCATATCATAATCATCATAATCATCTATTTGCTTGTCTTTTTTACCGTCATTAAAATAAATAGCGGCATCATCATCATCAGTTCTATATCCATCATATAAGTACTTACCATCTGCATAAGCAAATCCTCTTGTTATAGTACCATCCTTTGTTCCTAATCTTTCAGCTGCACTAGCTGGCATAATTGATGTTATAGAAGCTGCAGCTACTAATAAAGCTGCAATTTTAGTTGACTTTCTTAACATAATTCTTTCCCTCCTAAGATTTCATTTTATATAGTAAAGTTTAACTTATTTTAAAGTTTTAACTTTTATCTAACATTTCCTGTTCGATATATAATACAGTTTATCTTACCATTTTTGGGCCTTTTTTTATAAAAATATATAATTATTACAAAATTTCTATAATTTTAATTCTGAAATTCCATTACTATTTATCTTAAAACCATCAATAATAGTATCCTTTTCCATGATTCCTTTTTCATTAAAATAATACCAACTACCATCAATATTTGCCCATTGAGAACTTTTCATCATACCGTCTTCGCCTAAGTAATACCAATGATTTTCATCCATAATCCATCCTGTAACTTTAGATCCATCTTCTAAAAAATAGTACCATTTATTTGATATACGTTGCCATCCTGTTACCATTATTCCGTTCAAATCAAAATAGTACCACTTTCCACTAATATTTATCCACGATGATTTAGCTTGTCTTCCCGAAACATCATAAAATTCAGTTTTTCCATTATTCTTTACAAATCCTGAATTACCATCACATACTAGTTCAAGTACAGCATTTCCCTCATCATCTACTTGTAACTTATTATTTTCAACTTCAATATTTGTTTCATATTGTTTTTTTTCAGCAGCATTAACTGGAAAAATAACATTCATAATTGCTAATGCTAAAAGTAATGTTGCTGCTTTATTAAAAGATTTTCTCATATCTTCTCCCTCCATTATAGTTATATGTACATTTTATTAATAATCTCTTTTTATTAATTCACTATATAATACAACTGTCTTTATAATTTTAGGGTATGTTTTTACATTTAAATAAATTAAATACCCCTAGAAAATTTCTAGGGGTATCCTTTAAAAGAATATTTACATATCCTCTATTAATTTTTAATTATTAAAGCATAGCTCCGTTAGCACCTAAAACATAACCATCAACAGTTGTGTTTGCAGCCATTGATCCGTTAGCATTTAAGTAGTACCAAGTTGATCCATCTAATAACCAACCAGTTTGCATTGCTCCTGATGCATTGCAGTAGTACCAAGTTCCGTTATCATTAACCCAACCTGTTTGCATTGCTCCTGATGCATTTAAGTAGTACCATGATCCAGCTTGTACCCAACCAGTTTTCATTGTTCCAGCTGCATCTAAGTAGTACCAAGTACCCTTATCGTTTAACCAACCTGTAACTTTAGCTCCATCTTTGTAGAATGTCCAAGTTCCATCAGCATTCTTGTCCCATCCAGCTTTAACTACTGGTGTAGTATCATCTTTCTTATCTGTGTCAACTCCAGCATCTTCGTCTGTTTGTTTCTTACCTTCAGCTACTGTAGTGTAAACATCACCATCTGAACTCCAAGCAATTAAGTTGTTTTCATCATATACATCTAATTTATCAATTGATCTATCACAAGTATACATTTCTTTGAATTCAGTTCCTTCAGATTTTAAAATCTTACCTTTATCTAAAATCCAAGTGTTACCATCTGCATCTATAGAATATCTTTCACCATCTTTAGAAGTTGCAGCATCAACTACATCATGATCCCAATCTGAATCCTTTTTAGCTGTGTAAACATCAACGTCTTTAACTTTGCTGTCACCTTTTTTATCTACAGCTTCTGTAACATCTAATTTATCTTTCTTTAATTTAATCTTAAACATTTTGATTTTGCTGTCTTTAACTAATGTTGCATAAATATTTCCATCAATTACTTCGATATTTTTACAAATACCATCATCAAATTTTGTTTCTTTACCATTTAAATCATCAACATAGCTCATGATTACATCTGCTGCATCACTAGAATCACCATCATCGTATACTCTGTTATCGCTATATTCATCCATTGTAACATTTAATAAATAAGAAGTTGTATCCTTTGGTAAGTAAGCTCCATCTTTCTTATCTCCTTGAGATTTAGAAATCTTTTGTAAGTAGTATTGTGTAGTTTCTTTTACTTTTTGATTATCTCCACTAACTACAACCTTAGCAACTACATATAAATTATCTTTATCTTGAGAAATAGGTGTTACGCTTTCTAATTTTGCCATTAAGTTATTTGCGCTATATGTTTTACCATATTCTTCAATTTTTACTGTTTTATCTTTATCAGTATCATATGCATAAATATTACAATCTTGAGTAACATCTATATATTTTCCTGAATCATTACTGAATCCTTGGTAGTATCCAACAGCTGAACCAGTTGTTCTATCATTAACATCTGAGTCACCTTTTGCTGAATATTGATACCAAACTTCTCCATATTTATTTTCTAATATTCTTTTAAAGCTATTTCCATCTTTATCAAAATCTGAATCACTGTCATTTTTAAATTTTTCATATCTATCTTCTTTGTTTATTTTACTCTTAGTTTTATTCTTAGCATCATCTCTCATATCGCTAAGAGTTTCATCATCATTTATTTTACCATTAGATAAATCTAATAAATATTCATCAGTTCCATCTAAAACTGTAGCATATTTTTCTCCATATCTATTTAATGAATAAGTATCATAATCTTCATCTTCATCTGTATTTACATCTTTACTTCCATTGTTGTAGTAAAGAGCTGCATCATCATCATCAGTTCTGTAACCATCGTAAACATATCCACCTTCATAAGCACGTGCATTATCGATAGTACCATCTTTAGTTCCTAATCTTTCTGATGCAGATGCTGGAACTATTGAAACAACAGCTGCAGCAGCTACTAATAAAGCTGTCATTTTGCTTGATCTTTTAAACATAATTTTTTTCCTCCTAAAAATTATACTTTGTATACTTTTATATTTTTTGCAATGTAACATAACATAAATTGGTTATGTATTCAATCATTTTAAAATTATATTAAATATATAATTAAAATACTATTAATTTAAATTATGTATTTAATGGAATTTTTATCAATTGCAAATCATGTAAATTATAATAGCACAATTTTTATTTTTGTACAATTTTTATATTTTTAATTATTTATATACATTTTTTTATTTTTTTTCCTTATATGTAATCAATATATTACATATTTATTTTTTATTTTAGGGACTTTTTTCAAAAAATTTTTTTACCATCTAAAGCTAAGTGGCATCGATAGTAGGTTTGTTTTATATTATTTTTTTTTGTTTTTTTCTTTTTAAACCTAAAATCAAAGAAATATTAATATTTTAGTTATTTTTATACATAAAAAAGTCATAAAAATTTCACACTATGTTAATATTTGTAAACGATTTGTTCAAAAATTGTTCATTTTTTCCAATAAAAAAACAAGTAGATTTCTCTACTTGTTTTTTATTTAAAAATTATTTAACCCAAGCTCCATTAGCTCCTAAAACATAACCATCAACAGTTGTATTTGCAGCCATTGATCCGTTAGCATTTAAGTAGTACCAAGTTCCATTGTCATTTAACCAACCAGTTTGCATTGCTCCTGATCCATTGCAGTAGTACCAAGTTCCGTTATCATTAACCCAACCTGTTTGCATTGCTCCTGATGCATTTAAGTAGTACCATGATCCAGCTTGTACCCAACCAGTTTTCATTGTTCCAGCTGCATCTAAGTAGTACCAAGTTCCCTTGTCATTTAACCAACCTGTAGCTTTAGCTCCATCTTTGTAGAATGCCCAAGTTCCATCAGTATTCTTTTCCCATCCAGCTTTAACTACTGGTGTTTCATCTTTCTTATCTTCGTCAACTCCAGCATCTGCTTCTGTTTGCTTTTTACCTTCTGAAACTGTTGTATAAACATCTTCATCAGCCCAAGAAATTAAGTTCTTTTCATCATATACATCTAAATGATTAAGTGATCTATCAACAGTATAGATTTCTTTGAAGTCAGTACCATCAGCTTTTAAAATAACACCTTTATCTAAAGCCCAAGTATTTCCATCTGCATCAATAGAAACTGAAGCACCCTTAACGATATCGTGATCTCCGTCTCCATCTTTCTTAACTACATATGAATCAACTTTTTCTACTTTTTTTGTTACTTTTCCATCTGAATTTTTTTCTTTTATTGCATCTACTTTATCTTTTTTGAATTTTAATTTCCAAATTTTAACTTTAGAATCATCTTTTGATGTAGCATAAATCATTCCATTTTTAACTTCTACATTAATTACACAACGGCCATCTCCATCTTTAACAGTTGTATCTGTACCATCTTCGATATAACCTACAGCAGCTAATAATACCTTAGTTGCATCATTCATATCACCATTATCATAGATTATATTGTTATCTAATTGGTATGAAGCTACACTCTTTGGTAAGTAAGCATCATCTTTCTTATCTCCTTGTGCTTTAGAGATCTTTTGGAAGAAATACTGAGTTGATTCTGTAGATGCCTTCTTATCTGTTACAACAACTTCAGCTACTGCATATATATAGTCTTTATCCTGTGCTACTGCAGTAACTTTATCTAGCTTAACTACTAAATTATTGCTTTCTTTTCCGTACTCTTCTAACTTAACAGTTTTTTCACTGTTTTTAGAATAAACATACATATTAGCTGTTTGAGAAACATCTATATAATTTCCTGAATCATTAGTAAATCCAACATATCCTTTTACAGCAGCAGATGTAGTCATTCTATCCTTAACATCATTATCTCCTGCAGCAATATATTGATACCATACTTCTCCATACTTTCCATCTAATATTTTAGAGAAATCATCTTCATTGTAATCTTTATTATATCTATCAGTCTTATTTAATTTACTCTTAAGTTTGTTTTTAGCATTGTCAACTTTATCTCCAACACTTTCTTCGTCATCGATTTTACCAGTTGATAAATCTACTAAATACTTATTTCCTAAATCTGATTTATCACCATCCCAGATACTAACATATTTTGTACCATATCTTTGTAAATCATAAGTATCATAGTCTTCATCTTTATCAACATTTACATCTTTACTTCCATTGTTATAGTAAAGAGCTGAATCATCATCATCAGTTCTGTAACCATCATATATATATCCGCCATTAAAAGCAGCTGCATGTGTGATGTTACCTTCTTTAGTTCCTAATCTTTCTGCTGCAGTAGCTGGTACTATTGAAACAACAGCTGCTGCTGCTACTAACATAGCTGTTAACTTGCTTGATCTTCTAAACATATTATTAAATACCTCCTAAAATCACCTTTAAAAATTTATGTTAACAAGTTGTCCATTTATAAACCACTCGTTAATATTCTGTTTACATTTTGTTAATATTTCATAACATATTATATATTATATTACATAATTTTCTTTTTTGGAATACTTTTTTTACTTTTTAACTTTAATTTTTCATTTCTAATTCCATTATTTAGTACAGTATCCGTTTTCAGTTTTGGTACCTTTTTGAACAAACTATTAACAAAAATTTTTTTAGAATTTTCTCACTATTTATAATCCCTTGATTTATCTAGTATTATCGCATGTTATAAAAATTTTTTCTTGTTAAAATTTAGTTATATATTTATTTACTTTAATTAAAATTAATTATGAAAACATAACCTTTTTAATTTTTTTGTGATTTTTTACAAAATTATTTTTTGAATTATTTATATTAAAAATCACTCTTTCAATATAAATAATTCAAAAAAAGATATCGGATAAGCATAATATTATACTTATCCGATATCTTTTCACATATATTATTTACATTGCTAACTAATAACTGTTACTAGTTAACTGTTAACTGTTAACTAATTAAAGCTCCACTAGTTGTAAACTTATATTCTTTTCCATCAATAGTTTTAGTTCCAGTAGCCATAACTCCGCTTTGATCAAGATAATATTTTGAATTATTATCAATTACCCATCCTGTCTGCATAGCTCCGCTTAAGTTCATGTAATACCACTTATCATTATCTAAAAGCCAACCTGTTTTCATTGTACCATTTGCTTGTAAGTAGTACCATGTTTCAACTTTCTTTGTCTTAGCTGTAGTTTCTTCTTTTTTATCATCTGTCTTGCTTGTATCTGTTTTATTTGTAGATCCACTTGTTGAAGTTTTTTCATCTTCCTTCTTATCAGTTGCAGTTGATGTATCTTCTACAGTTACAGTTTTTTCTTCTTTAAGCCAGCCAGTTTTCATTGCTCCGCTTGATTGAAGATAATACCATTGTCCACCAGTATACTGCCATCCAGTAAGCATTGCTCCTTTACTGTCTAAAAGATACCAGTTTCCACCTTCTTGAAGCCATCCAGTTGCTCTAAATCCATCTTCTTTAAGATAACAGTAAACCCCTTGTTCCTTATCATAAAGCCACTTATTAACATAGAACTTTCCGTCTTCACCTCTGTACTTCCAGTCATTATCGACCTTCACCCAGCCTACACTATTCTTGTCATCTGATGAATTGTCATTCTTATCATCAGTATCTTCTTTATCATCTTCGTCATCTTTTACAGTTCCTCTGTTTACTGTAACTTTATAAGTTCTTTTTGCATCTTCAACTTCATCTTCAACAACTACTGTAATAGTATTTTTACCTTTTGATAATGAAACCTTCTTTTCATATTCATCACCAGAATTTACTTCACTACCATTAATAGTTACAAGATATTCTTCATCTTCTGGTTCTGCTGTAACAAGAATTTTACTTACATCTTCATCAACATCAACTTCATATGAAGTCTTATCTTCTTCAAAATCTAAATCAGCTTCATCAAGTTCAAGGCTGCTTAAGTAAACATCACCTTGGCTGTCTCCATCTGATGAACTTCCTCTTGTTATGTTTAATGTATAAACTCTTTGATTGTCCTTATCATCTGTAACTTTTATCTTTATTTCATTTTTACCTTTATCTAAAGATATAGTCTTTCTATAATTATCATCTTCATCAACAAGACTTCCATCAATTCTTACTCTTGAGCTGTCATCTTCTGGTTCTGCTGTTATTTTAATTTCATTTACAGATGATGCAACTTTTATATTGTAACTTGTTCTTTGCTTTAAGAAAGTTATGTCTCCTTTATTTAAAGACAAATCTTTTAAGTATACAGGATCTTGAGTTGTGTCCTCATAAGAACTTCCTGTAGTCTTTTTAACATTTACTTCATATTCTTCTTCACAGATAGATACATCCTTATCTTTATCTTTTGCTTGTCTAAAATCAGATAAAGAAGCATATGTTCTTACATAAACAGTAGTATTACCTTTACCTAAATATAATTTATCTCCAGGCTTATATGCTGTTGCATCACTATCATCTGTAAGGAATATTCTTACTATACGGTCAGAACCTTTAGCTTCAGCATTTATTACTATTCCCTCGCTGTCATCTGTAAGTTTTACAAAGTATTCCTTCTCATCACTTAATTTAACTGTATCTCCATTATAGCCATCTTTAAGGCTAAGCTTGTCTCCATTTGTTGATTTAATAACTAGAGAAGTTAGTTCTCCATTTCTTGCAGTGTAGCTTGCTGCATAAGCTGGCTTAGATGTCAATCCTAAAAAAGTCTTTGGCGCAATTGTCGTAACAGCACTAAAAGCTACAGTAAGTGCTATTATTTTTTTTATCCTTTTATTCATATTCTTCCCCCTTTTGCCATTATACAATTAATTTTACCATGATTTATACCTTTATACAACGAATCTACAAGGCTCTAAACCATTGCATGACCTTAATTTTTTATTAAGTTTCGATATTTATATTTCAGTACAAATATATAGATTCTTTTATTTCTTAAAAATAATCTTTAAATTGTAAAATAATAATTATATTTATTGGCGAAAAATTTTTTTCATCTATAACAATATATATATTGAACTATGAAATTTACAATTATAATCTAAAAATCAAATAATGATTTTTAAAATTCATTACTCACAGGTAGTACCTATAAGGGATATCACCTGTAAATCATAAATTACAATATATATTATTTATAAATTTTCATTATATATTTCTTAGTTAAAATAAAAAGCGTAGTTTTGCCACGCTTTTTATTTTGTATTATATATTACTTAATCCAAGCTCCATCAGCTCCAAGCTTATAGCCTCCAATAGTTGTATTAGAAACCATAGCACCATTACTATTTAAATAGTACCATTTACCATTAGCGTCCTGAATCCATCCTGTCTTCATTACTCCTTCACCATCTAAGTAATACCATAATCCCATGACAAATTTCCATCCTATATGTTTTGAACCATCTTCATTTAGATAATACCAATTACCATCCTTCTGAAGCCATCCAGTTACCATAACTCCATTTTCATTTAAGAAATATGATTTTTTAGCATTAACATCGTTAAACCATTGATTTTTCATCATATTTCCATTCTCATCATAATAAAGCCATATTCCTTGTGTAGTTACCCACTGGTTCTTATACTGAGATGAGTTATTATTATTTGAATTTTGGTTGTTATTATTGCTATCTTCTTTTACTTCATCTTCATCAGAATCATCTTTTTTCGGAGGTTCAACCCCTTTATATACATTTAGAATATATTTCTTTGATTTTTCTGAATTCTCAATTCTTATAGTAATTTTATTTTTACCATCTTTTAAAGTTACTGTTTGTTCGTAATCATCATCTTCTTCTGCTTCTTCACCATTAATTTCAACATACTCTTCATCTGAATCCATTGGTTTTGCCTTAATATCAAGATATCTTACACTATCATCTACACTTACTGTATATTCAGTTACCTTACTTGAAAAATTAATTTTTCCAGCACTTAAAGTGATATTATCTAAATAAACATCATCTTCATCAAGATCTTCTCCATAGCTTGCTGAACCTCTTATAACTTCAAGTTCATAAGTTGTCTTTAAATCATGTTCTTCATCTTTTACCCTTATTGTAATTGTGCTTTTTCCTTGCTTAACATCAACTTTAACCTTATATTTATCATCTTCTTTTGCGTCATCACCATTAACACTAACCTCATATGCTGAATCCTCAGGTTTTGCTGTAACTGTAATTTGATCAACATCCTTGTCCACTTTTATACTATATGAATAAGTTTCTTTATCAAAATCTACATCATAGCCACTTACTTTTAAATCACTTAAAAGAGGATCATCATATTTTGCTGCATGAGCAGCTTCTGTAAAAATACTAATTTCCTTTGCAGGTTCTATTAATGCAATTGCGTTTACTGCTAAAGTAAGAGCAATTACCTTTTTTAAATTCTTGTTCATGTGAAATCCCATCCTTATGCTTATATGCTTTATATTTAATCATGGCTGATTATGAGCCCTACGAACTACTAACTATCAACTCATTTTATACTTTATTATTTGATCCATGCTCCATCTGAACCTAATTTATAGCTATCAATAGTTGTATTGCTTGCCATTGTTCCATCTGAATATAAATAATACCAATTTCCACTTAGTTGTACCCATCCAGTTTTCATAGCTCCATCACTACCAAGATAATACCATTTGCCACCATTATTTAACCATTCAGTAGCCATTGTTCCATCATCATTTAAGTAATACCAGTTTCCACCAAAGCTAACCCATCCTGTTGCCATTGTTCCATCGCCTTGAACAAAGAACCATTTATTTTTAGCTGCATTTCCATTTGAATCAACATAGTACCATTTTCCTGCTGAATTCTGTTGCCACTTTCCTGAATTTGATACTGTATTTGTTGTTGAACTTGATGAATTGGTTGTTCCTGTAGAAGTTGAATTGTTAGTACCTGTATTATTGCCTGTGTTTGTAGTAGTATTTCCTGTACTTGTAGTATTATTATTGGTTGTTGTACTTGATGTTGGAATATCAACACCTCTATATATATTTAAAGTATATGTTCTTTGTTTCTTTTCTTCATCTTCACCATCTGTAAGTTTTATTTTTATTTCATTTTTACCTTCAGTCAAGGTAAATGTTTTCTTTATACTTTCTTCACCTTCATAAGTATTATCACCTATTTTTACTGTATAATACTTCTGATCTGGTTCAATTACAATTTTTGCTTCTTTAACATCTTTGTCCACTTTATAGTCATAAACTTTCTTATCTTTAGATAAACTCATTTCTTTACCATTTATTGTAAGGTAATTGATATAAAGATCTTGTTCAATTTCCTGATCATTTTCATCTGTTCCTCTATAAGCTTTTAATGTATAAGTCTTACTTTGTGATTCATCATCTCTGTTTTCAATCTTTATTTTAAAGATATTTTCTCCAACACTTAACTTAAAATTCTTTTTATAGCTGTCATCAGAAGAAACACTTTCATCATTTATTGTAACTCTGATTCTTTTATCACTGCCTTCTGGAGATACTTTTATATCTATATTTTTAACAGCTTTATTGTAATATACCTTATAAGAAGTAACATCTGATGAGAAATCTATTTTACCAGTACTTAATGAAATAGATTCAAGATTTAAACTGCTCTTATCTGAAGCAAAAGCAGCAACAGTTCCTTCCCCTGATAAGTTTAAATTTTTAACACCACATACTGCTGAAACAGCACAAAGAGTAAGAGTCATTGCAATAATTTTTTTTATATTCTTATTCATAATTTACCTCCTAAATTCTTTTCTTAAATTTCATCACATATGTTTACTAAGTTCACTAAAATGTCATTACTTCTATTCCATTATACCCCATATACACATATATTTATTACTCTCATTTAAATTTTTGATTAAACTATATACACTTGAAGCCTTATAATGATCATAATTAAGCTTATAACAAAAATAGGTCCCATAAGAAAATACACTTGTAAATGTCTTATATGGGACCTATTTGGATTATTTTAAGTATTTTATATATTATTTAAATGATTTTGCTTATACAGAGTCATTAAATTTTGAGTTTTTTTATATACAAATGGAAAAATCCTGCACGGATTTTCACCTTAACTATTAACTATTAACTATTAACTATTAAGTATTAACTGTTAATCATTAACTACTAACTAATCTATATCATTACTCCATTTGAAGCAAAACTGTACTGAACACCATCAACTAAAACATTTCCTGTAACCATTAATCCATCACTATTGAATAAATACCAGCTTCCATTATCATTTAACCATCCAGTTTTCATTGATCCATCGCTGTTTAAATAATACCATTTACCTGCATCTTGATACCATCCTGTTACCATAGCTCCTGATACATTTAAATAATACCATTTTCCATCATTACTTATCCAACCTTTTTGCATCTTCCCACTATTATCAAAATAGTACCATTTTCCATTAATTTGTGCCCATCCAGTTTGTGCATATCCATCTTTATCAAAATAGTAATCACTTGCTGAACTTACATCAAACCACCACTTGTTCTTTAGAGGTTGTCCTGTTCCATCCATATACATATACTTGCCGTTTTTACTCACCCATGAATTCATAGTTCCACTATTGTATAAAAACGAATCTGAACCAGTTATTATATTTGTGCTATCTTTTTCATCTGATGAATCTGATGATTTACCACCTCTATTTACAACTATAGTATAAGTTGTAGTTTCATCATCATTTTCAACTGTTATCTCAATAGTATTTTCACCTTTATCAAGGCTAACCTTCTTTTCGTAATCCCCATCTTCATCCACAGAATCACCATTGATTTCAACTAAATCATCATCGTCTTGTGGTTTTGCTCTTACAAGAAGCTGTTTAACATCTTCATCTACATTAACCTTATAGCTTGTCTTACTTTTTGTGAAATTAATTGATCCATCACTTAAATAAATTGAACTTAAATATGGATACTCAACATCATCTTCTTCATCTGAATTCACATTATCTTTAGAGATATGTAGAGTATATGTTTTTAAACATTTCTTAACATTCCCATCATCCCATGCATCTTTATAATCGTCTTCGCTTCTGTATGTTCTTAAATATAATTTTGTACTTCCAGAGTCTATTGGAACAAGACCTAAATCTGAAGGATCATAACCTTCAGCATCTTTATCACTACTCTTAAACACCTTAACTACATAATTATCGCCTTCAACTTCAGCATCTAATTCAACACCATCTGAACCCTTTAAATCAATATAGTAATCAGTACTGCTTGTTAATTCAGTTTCCTTTGTTGCTGCAAGATTGCTATATAGTTGTGCTTCCTTACCTGTACTTCTATAAACAGATAATGACTTTAACTGTCCATTTGATGCACCTGAGTAAGTTGATGCATTAGCTTCAATAACACCTAAATTAAAAATATTTGCTGGAGCAACTGCTGAAAAAGCGCTTATAACAAGAGCCGCAGCAATTAAATGTCTAACATTCTTATTCATAATTAATTATCCTCCTAAAATCATCTAACATTATTATTAAAAATTAAATTTCCTATTTTACTTTCTTAGTAAATCTTTTTTAAATTTATTACTCACAAGAAGTGCCTTCAGTCCCATTAATTTTCTATGTGAATTACAATGTATATAACTTATAGCAATTGAAAATATAGTCAAAATAACAATTCCCTAAAGATATAGCTATAAGATATAGTTATAAATATATAACTATTTAAGTATACTATATTCTAACATTTATAATTATTAATTTTTTGTTAATATATGTATTGTAATTATACATATATCCAAATTAAAATAAACATTTCTATATAAACAAAAAAATCCTATAATGTAAGTAACTTTATATTAATTTTAATTATTTATAAGATGCTAATAAATTCATAAAATATATATATATTGCAACATATATATTAGTTATTAACTCTTAAAGCTATTATAAATTGAAATATACCTACCATTATTTCATTAATACCTATAACTTTATCATTCATTTATAATATTTACCTTACGTAAATATTAAATTTTCCTAAATTTTAAATCTAAAGTAATTTAAATGAATCATTATCAAATAATACTTCTTCAAACTACTTCACCAACATTTATTTTAAAAAAGTTAACTACACATTTTTACCTATATATCATCCAAAAACTCATCCAAATATATGTCGCAACATTTATATAAAAAAGCACTTGGAATAAATTAATACCTATATAATACATATACAAATTGAATATAAAAAAATATTTAGTACACACTATATAGTGTAAATATTAATATACAATTTGTGTGTTAATATCTATGGTTATTACTTGACAACCCAACAATTATAAATACAACTGTATAACACCAATTCTAAATATTCATTAAAGCATAGTAATTAATTTTTGTTATGCATACTGAACAAGGAGTGATAAATATGACTCATAAAGATAAGCCTTATCTTCCAAAGGTAAGAACAGACTATCATCCAAGTAATTCTGATTGTCAAAGTTCTACTGGAGTTGGCCAAACAACAAACATTCCAAATCCTGCTTCTGATTCTATTGTTGTTAACAACATTGCAAGTCAGGAGTTTGATTACACTCAGGATTTAATGGATATTAATGATTTTTCTCAAAATTCAAAACACACAAAAAAATATTAATTATTACAGCTAACAACTAGTTGTTAGCTGTAATATACACTCCATCTTTCTAATAATTTTTTTAATATTCACCTTTATGGTGAATATTTTTTTTATTAATGGATAAAATAATATTGTACCCCATAATACTCGGGCGCTAAAATTTTATAATTTATGCCCACTCAAAAAAAGTTTCCTATAAAAAATTTTATAGGAAACTTTTATTTTATAAATTTATATTATCTTTTACATATAACTTAAAAAGATACTTTTATGATTTTTATCTTAATTTTTAATTGCTTACGAGCCACTCTTAAAAGACATCAAATGTAAATTAAGACTAATTATCTTTACTTGCATCTTCCATGCTCCAGTTATCTTCTGTAGCATATACAGAAATACCACCATTTTTACTTTGACTTGTTTCATATAGCATTACACCATTATTAACTAAGTTATTAAAAGCAGTATTTTTATCAATACTATCTTCAGCTCTACTTACAATTCCAACTGGCGCATTAACATATTTCAAGAAATCTCCAGTTGAAGAAGTATTGTATCCATGATGAGGAACTTTCAATAAATCAACTTTTTTTCCATCAAGAAGATCACTTACCCAGAAATCTTTTTCTGAAGTCCATTCCATATCAGCTGCAAATAATCCTTGGAAATCTCCATAATTTAAGTACACTATAGCTGAATTTTCATTTATTCCCCAGTATTCAGCCATATGTTTCTGAGATCCTATTGGACCAAAATCCTTTCCTGATTGAACAAACTGTAATATTTCATTTGAATCAATATATTGTCCTGGTGTTGGATTTATGAACTTTAAGCCGTTATCTTTTACTGCTTTAGCAGCTTCTTTATAAACTTGATAGTCATATTTAAGCATATCTATATCTGCCTGACTAACTTCATCATTTACCTTTAGTCCTGAATACCAATTCTGCATAGCTGCATTTTTAGGCATATAAATTTTACCTACTTCAAAATTGTCAAGAACAGCAGCAAGTCCTCCAATATGGTCTGAATGGCCATGTGTGATTATTACATAATCAATTAACTTTTTGCCGCCTTTTTTTCTTAATTTTTGTTCATTTAAAAAATTAACTAATTGTTCTCTTGTTGTAACATCTCCAGTATCAATTAATGCTGTTTCACCATTTGGAAGTCTAATAAACTGACAATCAGCATTACCTACACTTAAATATTTAACAAATAAATAATTATCTGCATCTTCACTTTCAATAAAACGTCCATTGTTATCAAATACTTGAAGCTTTCCATCAATAATTATATTGCCTTTAGCAATTGAACTATCTGCTTTTGCATAATACTGATAATTTTTTGTTTTTATCCATTGGTTAGTAACCATTACCCCGTCTTTATCTGAATAATAATCTTTTCCTTTATATGTATAGAATCCAGTCTGAATCTTTCCATCATTAGCAAATAAGTACCATTTATCATCTATATACTTTTTACCTACAACCATTGTTCCAGCATCACTTAGGTAATACTTTGCTCCATCATCTTTTATCCAGCCTTTTTCCATTATGCCATTTTTGTCTAAATGATACCATTCATAATTAATAAGCTGCCATCCTGTTTGTTTTACTCCTGCTTCATTGAAGTAGTACCATTGTCCGCCAATCTTATTCCATCCAGTTACAGCTGCATGATTTTCATCAAGATAGTATTCATTATCATTATCAGCATCTTGGTTTTCATCCTTTTCTTTGAACCATCCTTCTTCTTCGATGATTCCATCTTTAGTAACATAGTGAAGTTTTCCGTTTATATTTTCCCAATGAGGAACTATTTCAACTTTAATAACCTCATCGTCTTTAGTGCTTGTCTCGTCTTGTTCTTCTCCATCTACAATATCTTCATTTTTAATCGTTGATGAATCTTGATTTTTCTTATCTTCTTTTTTATCTGTTTTTGATGAATTTTTATCTGAATTGCTTGTACTATTTTTATCGTCTGTTTTTTGTGTACTTTCGCTAGAAACATCACTGCTTGTCTTATTAGAAACTGCATAAGCGCCTGTACTTAATAATGAGCAGCTGAAAGCTAAAGTCATAGAAATTGTCATAAGTAATTTTTTAATGTTGTGCATAAAAAATGTCCTCCTTATCTCATAGATTTCATTATAACCTAACTTTTACAATGTTTCAAACTCTTAAAAATTCATGGATTCATCTAAAAACTTTATGTTCTATACTATATTTTTAATCAAATTAATTATTTTATTCACAAAAAATCACTAATTTATTATTTTCAAAAGAATAAATTAGAATATCTGCGCTAACTCTGTATTTTCAATACTTTACAAGACTAAATTATTTTATTTACTCTTGCTGTTTTTTATTAAAAATTATTTAAATATAATTTTTAATAATGTAAAGCTCCCACTCTTATATAATATTTTTCACTATGTTTATATTTCAATAACTACATAAAATTAATAAAAATTTAATGGAAATTCAAAATGTTTACAATAAAATTCTTTCCAATAACTTAAGGGTTTATAATGAATAAATATCTGAAAATTCAACATTATATATTTCTACTTTGTCTTGTGGTGATGTAGTTATATTATGCTTATCCTCTTTTTCTTCAACAGTCCTTACAGGAAGGCTAAAATCTATTTCTGCACCCTTGATTACTTCATTATTAACCCATACCCTTCCACCTTGAATTTCTAATAATGACTTTACCAAGAACAGGCCTATACCTGTACCTTCACAAGGTCTATTCAATAATTTATCAAGCTGAACAAATTTATCAAAAATTCTTATACTATCCTTCTTTTCAATAGCCACACCATCATCCCATACTGAAACTATTATTTCATCTTTTTTTTCACTTAGTCTTATCTTAACTAATATATCTGTATTTTCATCGCTGTATTTTATTGCATTGGATAATAAGTTGAGCATTATTCTTTCTATTTTATCTAAATCACAAGCTATAATTATCTCTTCTTCTTCTGTATCAAAAATTATATTTCTCTGTGAAACCTTTATATAATCAGAAACTGATATGACTATACCTTCTATAACCTCAACTATATTACAATTAGTATAATTAACATCGTAGCACATATGATCTAATTTTTTTACATCGCTAATATTATTTATAAGCCTTAACATCCTATTTGAATTCTGCTTAATATAATTCAAACTCTTTATTATTCTATCTCTATACCTCTCACATTCATGAGTCTTTAAAATGTCATCTATTGAATGTATTGAAGTAATTATAATATTTAGAGGTGTTCTAATTTCATGTGATAAGCCTAAAAAGAACTCTGTTTTTAAATTTTCTATTTCTAATGCTTGTCTGTATTTTATCTTCTTATTTTCTTCTTCTTTTAGTTTTCTTGTTATAATTTTATTTTGAAACAATAATCCAAATTTATAGCATATTGAATTTATTAAATCTTTATCTTCAACATTTAAATTTTGATTTTTATCATAATACACATTCATTATTCCAATTATATTACTGCCATATTTTATTTTATATATTTTTACATTGTATTTTTTATTACCGTATAACTTATGTAGCATTTTGTAATCTATTGTTAGATTCACCCCTGAAAATTTAAAAAATCTCCTATTGCCTAAATTTATATTTTTCTTTTCAATAGTGTCTATATCATGTGAAGATATATATAAATTCAAATCATTTTGTTCTTCATCATATAAGTATATATTTATATTTGATGATTCTAATTGTTCACATAAATTTTTGCATATTAATTTTATTTTATTTTTGTAGTTATCATCTAACAAAGCATTTCGATTTTCTGTATCATAAAATATATCATAATATCCATAAGTAGAAAGTGAATAATTTTCTATTTGATCTTCTAGTAAATTCACCATTTTTTTATTTAGCGTTACTTCTTGTGATATGGTAATAATACATTTTTCATTATTCATATTAAATGGTGATTTATACATGTAAAACCATCTCTCATTGTCATTAATTATTCTTAGTTTTATTTCAGAAAAAATCCCTTTATTTTTTTTTATTACTTCCTTATCTATTTCACGTATTTTTTCATAATCTTTATGACTCCAAAAGTTACTCATATTTTTTTTATAAATTTCTTCAAAATCACAATTTAAATTCTTACAAAACTTTTCATTTGCATATATATAGTTGTAATCTAAATCTTTAATTGTAATTTCATACGGAATTGAATTTAAAATGTCCTTAAGTTCAATTTCTATATCTTCTTCTCTCATAAAAAAATCCTCCCAAATGTTATTAACAAATTTCCCCTTGTAAATACAATTATAATACATTTTATTCATTTTTATACAGTTTTTATATTTATTTGTAATTATTTATCACATTGATAGATTTTAATTTATATGAATAATATAATCTCCCTTAAAATCAAATATTATTGATATAATTCTTAAATTATTTACATTAATATAAATTAATTGGTGTATTCTTGATAAAAAAAACTGACAAAGCGTATACTTCATCAGTTTCTCAAGAATAAAAAGTTAATTAATTTTTATGTACATCTCTAGAATATATCATAGGACAATTTTATATCCGATATATTTACAGGCTTAGAAAAATAATATCCTTGAATTATTTTGCATCCAATATCCTTTAAGAATTTAAATTCTTTTATATTTTCCACTCCTTCTACAACTAAATCTGTATCTAATTTTTTAGATAAAGTTATAAGAGCTTCTATTATATATTGAGCCTTAGTATTTTCATGAATATTACTTATAATGGATTTATCCAATTTAATTATGTCTACATTAGTTTTTGCAAGAAATAATAAATTTGAACTACCTGTTCCATAATCATCTACAGCAATTCTAAAATTTCTTTCCTTAAGATTTTTGAATACTTCTGCTATCTTATCAATATCCTCAGTTAATATTCCTCTTTCGGTTATTTCAAATTCCACATAATTATTTATATTCATATTTCCAAATAACTCATCAATTGTATCAATAAAATTCTCTTCCATTAAGGTACCTTTATATATATTTACTGAAATAGGTATTATTTTCTTATTGTTTTTTTTTAACTCATTGATTTGAGTTATTACTTGTCTTATCATGTACATATCAATATCATATACTAGTCCATTTTCTTCACACATAGGAATAAATTCTAATGGATAGATAATAGAATTATTTCTTTTCCATCTTATTAAAGCTTCTATAGAAGCTAATTTTCCACTTTCAGAATATACTTTTGGCTGATATAAAGTAAAAAATTCATTTCTTTTTAATGCTTCTAATATATCATTTTTCTGTATGCTACTTTTTATATTCATAAACTTCACATGTCCCTCTCCATATTATAATACGAATTACATATTATTTTATTTTTTTACAAATTTTATAGTATAGTAGATCAGAAAATATGTTTAAATTTTTCTATTTATAGGAATTTTTATACTATTTATATAAATAATAAGACAAAATGAATATTATGTCCAGTTTTTTTGCTTTTTACAAAATAATATTAACAAAATATTATTTTTTTATATAATTTTTTAATATTTTGTAACTAAATTTTTTTATAATAGCTAATTTATTGTTTATTTTGTATAAAACAAATAAAAAAATAAGACATAATATTCATAATGTCCAGTTTTTAATTTATATCATTTCCCCAATTTCTTCAAGCTTAGTATACATTCTTTCTTGCTGTTTGCTTGTAAATTGAAAGTATATCTCTGTATTATTTACTGATTTGTGACCAAGCCACCATTGTATCTCCTTAATATCCATTTCTGAATCAGCTAAATGAACAGCTGTTGTATGCTTAATAGTATGGAAATGATGTTTACTAACATCATCTATCTTCGCAAGTTTACAATATTTTTTCATAAGATAATCTAGAGTTTTTCTAGATATGGGATTATTTTTTTGACTTTTAAATATTATTTCATCACTATTATATATACCTTTTTGACTTATATATTCTTCTAAAACATTTTTTGTCTGTAAATCTAATCTTATAGTATTATTTCTACTCCCTTTCAGTCTTTTACAGTAAAGTTCACTTTTTCTAATACTATAGTCATCAAATTTTATCAATGAAATTTCCGTAGCTCTTAACCCACATCTGTATGCAACTCTAAATATAGCTAAATCTCTCAAGGAATTATGTCCACTATATGTTTCAATGGCATAAAATAAATTTCTTAATTCATCTTGTGTTAGATATCTCAATCTATTATTATTTTCATTCATCTAAAAACTCCTACAATTTATTTTAATTTACTACAATAAATTGTAGATATATAAGTATAATATGTAAACTGGAAAAATACACCTTTTGACTGATCAAGGAAAACTTTATATTAAAATTATTTTTATATACTTATACATAATAAAAGATGATGAGACTAGATCTCATCATCTTTTACCTAAAAAAGTACTTCTATTTTCATAGTTCCCTTATGTCTTGGAATTATTTTTTCATTACAAACTTTTCCATTTATAATCATAGTATATTTTGTTATTCTTTCTGAAGTACTTTTACTGAATCTTAAACTATCATTTATTCTTCTAATCTGTATAGTATAATCCTCAGTTTCATTTTTTATTTTAATTTCATACTCATTCCAGCTTTCTGGAATACAAGGATTAATCTCATATCCTTTATCTTCAACTCTTCTAAGTCCAAGAATATTTTCAATTCCAACCCTATACATCCATCCTGAGGCTCCAGTATACCAGCTCCAGCCACCTCTTCCACCGTGTGGCTCTCTTATGTACACATCTGCACTCATAACATAAGGTTCTGTTTTATATAACATACATTCAAGCTCAGTTTTTGAATGATTTATAGGATTTATCATATTATAATATTCTACAGCTTTATCGCCAAAGCCAAGCTTAGTGATTGCTAGTATAACCCATACTGCTGCATGAGTATATTGACCTCCATTTTCACGAACTCCAGGTACATATCCTTTTATATATCCAGGTTCTAGATATGAATTATTAAATGGTGGTGCTAAAAGTAAAATCATCCCCTTATCTTTTTTAACAAGATTTCTATCCACAGCTTCCATAGCTTCAAGTGCTCTTTCACTGTATTTTGCACTTTCGCTTTTATTTTCAGCTTTTAAATTATCAATATTATTTGCACTAATTTCAGAGTTTTCTTCTTTTTTATTAATAAATTTCATTTTTGGTTGTGTTGTTTCTTTATTATTATCTAAATCATAATGAACTTCTAAATTTGAATCATTATCTATCACACTATTATTTATCATGCTATCATCTTCAGAATTATCAATTCTTGAAGCACCAGAAATTACAGCCCAGCTTTGAGCTAAAGAATCAATCTGACACTCTGGATTTTCACGACTTCCAAGAGGAGTTCCATCATCAAAATAGGCTCTTCTATACCAGCCTCCATCCCAAGCATTCTTTTCAAGATTATCTTTTATGAACTTTTTCTGTTGTCTATAATAAACTACGCTACTTGAATCATTTTTATATTCTGCAATTTTAATAAAGCTGTTTAATATATCATATAAGAACCATCCAAGCCATACACTTTCACCTTTTCCCTCATTTCCAACAGTACTCATACCATCATTCCAATCTCCGCTTCCCATAAGAGGTATGTTATGCTGGCCATATTTTAAAGCCTTCTGGATTGCTTTTTGGCAGTGTTCATATATAGTTCCTTCATTAGATGACATATTTACTATTGTATATCTTTCATCTTCACCTTCCCTCAAAGGCTCATCTTCAAGATATGGTGCTTTTATATCAAGAATTTCATAATCTCCTGTTGAGTTTATATATTCTGCTGTAACATAAGGCATCCATAAAAGGTCATCACTAAACCTTGTTCTTATTCCACTGTTAACAACTGGATGCCACCAGTGTTGAACATCTCCTTCAACATACTGTCTAGATGCACTTCTTATAATCTGAGACTTTGTTATTTCTGAATCAACAACTCCAAGTGCCATTGAATCCTGAAGCTGATCTCTGAATCCATATGCTCCTCCACTTTGATAAAAAGCACTTCTGCTTAAATATCTACAACTAAATGTTTGATATAAAAGCCATCCATTAAGCATATAGTCCATAGATCTATCTGGAGTTGATACACGAATACCTCCAAGTAAGTCATTCCAGTATTTCTTTACATTTTCAAGGGCAGTATGAGCATTATTAATATCTTTATATTTATCAATAACTTTAATGATATTTTCTTGTTCATCCTGACCAAACACTATTACAACTTCTTTAACTTCGTGAGGCTTTAATTTAATTCTGCTACACGCACTTAAACATGGATCATATATACTTCCTGTTTTATTGCTTAAATTGCTGAATTCCATAGCCTTAGGTTTTTCAGCTTCACCGCCAAACCCAATAAACTCCTTAGTATCTCCTGAAACAGTAATATTCTCTCCACCAAGTATTGTTAGATATGCATGAAGATTTCCGAAATATTCACTGTAAGGATTATTACCACCAATATATTCAATAGCATTATTGTCTTTAAAAGTATAAGTTGTTATATATCTTTCACTTTCATACCCGTAAACTCCTAAAACTAGCTTTGCATAATAGAATAATGAAAGTTCCCTTTCTTCATTTAATAAATTTTCAAGCTTTATTATCTGAAGCTTTACCTTTTCATCTTTTGGAGTAAACACCTTCATTGTTCCCTTTATGTCACACGAAGTATGCATAAATTGTGAGTATCCAAAACCATGTTTTATTATATATTCATTCTTATCTCTAACTGGCTTAGGGCATATTGAAAAATATCTGCCATCCTTATCATCTCTTATATAAAAAGCTTCTCCAACAGGATCTCTTATATAATCATTACTCCATGGAGTAATTTTATTTTCTCTTGAATTTCCACACCATGTATAAGATGATCCGCTCTCTGAAATGTGGAAACCAAAATCACTATTAGACATTACATTAATCCAAGGTGCAGGAGTATTCTTATAATTTGAAAGCTTTATTATGTACGTACCGTCTCTCTTATCAAAACCTCCATAACCATTAAAGAAATCTAAATCTGCCTTAGAATAATATTCTTCACTATCACATTCATAATCATTTTCCGCTTCACTATCATTTACTATTTTTTCATTTCCTTTATTAAATTCACTATCACTTATATATTTTTTACTATCATGATGCTGTGCAACACTATTACTATTTATGTTTTTATCTTCTTTATTATCATCTTCTGATTTATCAATGCCATTTATTAAATCAGTTTTTTCAATAAAGTCCACATCATGATCATATTCACTATAATTTACATCAGAATTATTGTTGCTGACTTTTTCTCCATTATAATCATCAAACTCAAGATTTAAAGAATCAATTTCTTTAATACCTAAATCTAAATTATCTTTTCTAGATAATTCATTATCCTCTTTGAATAATTCTTCATTATCATTTCCAGATAACTTGCTATGCTCTTTGGATAATTTTTTTGATACTTCTTTTTTAGGCGATACATTATTCTTCTTGAATGCTTTTCCTTCATATGGATTATGTGAATTATCCAAAATATGACTACTCTCTATTGCTTTCGCTCCATATTCTGCTCTCTCTAATTCACTTACATCAGCATTTTGTGTTTCACTTAACACATTATATCTTGAATACATAAGTGATCTTGCTGAAATATCATTGTCTTCTTTTATTTCAGCATACTTTTTAAACTGGTCTAATAAAGTCCCATTCTTAGAATCAATATAAATCCTACTTATTCCTACTAAGAAATCTTTTATTTCTTCATTCATAGTTGATTTATTGTGAATATAAATTCCTGCAGACTTATTAAGACTATTTCCCGCATTAACCATATTAACAGCCTGCATTATACTCTTTTGAAGTGGTTCATCATAAGATACTTCTTCATTGTTATATATAACAAGATCAGTCTTTACACCCTTCAATTTTAAGTACGAATAAAACTTTATCATGCTTATTACAAGATTTATATCTTCTTCATCTTCGATTGCAAGAAGAATTATAGGAAGATCTCCAGAAATTCCGTATGCCCATAAATCCTTTTGGTGTTTTGTTATATTCTTTATATAATCTTCTCTGTCTTTTCGTCCTCTTTGAAGATAAAAAATATAACTACTTAAATTTTGAAATAAATCTGCTTGAATGCTTCTCATTTCAAGGTTTTTAAGTTCAAGCTGAACTCCCACACTATATCTTTCAAAGATTTTTTCAGCTTTTGAAGGATCATTATATTTCTTTCCTATTTCAAGTGCTTCCTCCTTAGAATCACATGTTCCTGTAATAAAAAATATCTCCCGTTTTTCATTAGCTTCAATACGTACACGCACTCTCATGCTTAGTATTGGATCGAGTACAGTTCCTATTGTGTTATCTAGGCCTTTATCATTATCCATAGATCTAGGATTCTTAAGATCTCTATTTCTTCCTATAAAGTTTACCCTTGAAGTTTCATAGGTTATTTCACCTTCACTCTCACCATTTACAATTATTTTTTGAAAAATATATGGAACTTTTGCACCTTTTACCCGTCCACGCCTGCTTCCAAGAAGTATTTTTTCATTTTCATCATATTCAGTTTGAATAAACAAATTTGAAAATGCAGGATGAACGGAATCCGCACCAAAAGATGCAAGAGTAATTTCACAATAACTTGTTACTTCAATACTTCTTCCATTTTCTCCAGTATTACTTAATGTTATTTTTCTTACTTCAAAATCTTCCTCTGTAGAGAGAGCAACTTCAGTTATACTCTCAATATTTCCATCACACCTTGAAAATCTTGCTTTATCAAGGCTGAACTGTGCTTCATATTCTTTTCCAAATGATTTACATGGCTCAAATGTAGAACTCCAATAATCATTTGAGTTTAAATTTTTTATATAGAAGAATAGCCCACTATCATCACTAGTGCTGTTTCCTTTCCATCTATAAAGCATCATGTCATTTTTCTTAGAATATCCGCTTCCACATATATTTATCATTGAAGAATAATCTCCATTTGATAAAAGAAGAACCTGCTGTTCATCAAATGAAGTTTCATCAATAGCTTTAAATACCCTTGGTTCAATAACCTCTCCTTGAAAGTATCTATTTTTTACTGAAAAATCTTCGTTTCTTTCAAATGTAACATGATATGGTATCTTTTCCTTTAATAAAAGTTCTGAAGCCTTTACCTGTGGCTGTTTGTGGAACCTATTTATTAAAATATTATCCTTTAAAACGTTATCTAGAGCCATGATTGACATTCCCAAATGATGAACCATATATGTGATTACTTTATTAGGTTTTACACCATCATTGTAAATATCATCATAATTCTGTGGATAACTTTCCACAGTAAAGTTTTTTTCATTTTTCTTATCATTTTGTGGATTATTTTGTTCTTTATCGCCTTCTAATTCTATTGCTATATCTTCTTTTCTTGTTTTTTCTACAAAGTTATTCACATTATCTACATTATCCACAGGGCATAATTCGTCATTGTTAACAACAGCATTATCCACTATATATCCACACTTATCCACATTAATCACAGAGTTATCCACATTTCCACTATTATTATTCACATCATATGCAGAAATAAATTTATCCTCACGTGCTTTTGTATAGTCAATCGATTCAATAAATCCATATCTGCCTAACGCTCCACCCCCTTGAATTTTCTTCAAATTTTCGATGGATTTTTTAACACAAAATGGAAGTGCTATTATTGTAGAATAAGGAGAAACTACTACTTCATCCTCAAGTCCCCTCTTTAATCCAAGACCAGGAACCCCAAATGCCTTATACTGATAGTTATCGTCATTATCAAACTCATAAAATGCAGATTCTGATATACCCCACGGTATTTTCTTTTGCTTTGCAAAAGACATCTGTGCTTTTATTACACTCTTATATGTCTGATCAAGCAATGTTTTAGGATAATTCTTCATTACAAGAGAAGGCATAAAGTATTCAAACATTGTTCCACTCCATGAAACCAAGGAATGAGTGTGAAATGCATTAGTCATTGCTCTACTTAAATTAAACCAATGACTTTTTGGAACATCATTTTTGGAAACAGCTGCAAAAGATGCAATTCTGCATTCTGATGCTAAAAGATCATAATATGAATTTCCAAGAGAATTTTCTTCAACATTATATCCTATTGAAAATAACCCTCTACTTGTGTCATATAAGAAATTAAAGTTCATTTCATTACTTATTTCATCAATTTCATCTATTATGTCATTTATACTGTTTAAGCATTTTTCAAAATACTCAATTTTTACACCTAGATTGCAATTAAAGTTATCCCCAGAAATTTCTTTTGTCTTTTTGCACTTCTTGATAATCTCATATACATTAGGAACTCCTTCAAAAAACTCCTTACTGTAAAGATTGCTTATATTATCAAAAATATTATGATAGTTTTCTATTTTCCTGCTTACTTCACAAAATAGCTTATTAAGCCAGTATTCAACTTCACTATCAAATTTTTCATCAAGGGAATCAATTTTTATAAGTATTTCTTCAAGAGTGTTACAATATTCTCCAGTATATATATCTTCTGAAAATCTTATTCTTATTTCTGGATTTTCTTCTTCAATTATTCTATATATATCATTAATTGCTGTAACTTCTTCTATTCTTATTATAGGCGCTGTTTTAAGTTCCTCCATTGCTTCTCTAAGTATCCACAGATTTGCAAGGAGATTACCATTATCAACTGTTGAAACATACCTTGGATATAGAGGTACTCTAGTTCTTGTATCGTACCAGTTTAGATAATGGCCATTAAATTTTTCTAAGGTTCTCATACTATTTAAAATGGACTTTGTTTTATTTATAAGATCCTGAAATGTTATATATCCAAGATCATATGCTGTAACATTTGCAATAAGTCCCATTCCTATATTAGTAGGTGAAGTCCTATGAGCAACCCCCTTAAATGGTTTTTCTTGATAATTATCTGGTGCAAGATAATTGTTTTCCTCATTTACAAAATCCTCATAATATGCATATATACGTCTTGAAAGCTTTCTCAAATATTCACGTTCATTTTCATCAATAGTTTGTTTTTCATCTTTTATGTCTTTACTTATATAAAAAGCTGTATAAGGACTGCATATCCATAATACTGCTGGTATCAAACTATAAATCCATACTCCCACAGAATCATTTAAAGCAATAAGAAAAATGAAAATTCCCATTACTGGTGCAAACCACATTCTTAATACATATGACTTTAAATCATTTTTTACAGACTTATCTGCAAAATGTGATGACTGCCATTCAAGAAGATTACGTTTTGAAAAAATAAGTCTAAATAACGTAGTTCCTATAGCTTTAACCATAAGAAACGCCTCATATGGTATAAAACTTATTATTAAGATTATCTGTTTAAAAGTCTTAAAAGCTCCCATAAGCCTATTCTTAGGTGTAACAACAAAATCTGTTACAGTAAAAACAAGAGGCATAATAAACACTAAAAAACATAATAGTGCAATCTGACGATTTTTCATTGAATCACTCAGTGATATTATTAGAAGCAAAAGTAAATCTGGTGCTAATAAACTCCTTCTTAAGTTGTCAAAGATCTTCCACTTATTTAAAAAACTTATCTTTTTAGAAAATAACCATCCGATAAGTTGCCAGTCTCCTCTAACCCATCTATAAAGTCTTCTACAACTTCCTTCATAATATGGTGGATATCCATCAACAAGTTCAACATCTGTTACAAGTGCACATCTTGTTAATGCTCCTTCAAGAAGATCATGACTTAGTACTCTGTTATCTTTTATTGATTGTTTTGTTATGTCATAAAACTGATCTATGTTTATTATTCCTTTTCCAACAAAAGATCCTTCACCAAAAAGATCCTCATAAGTATCAGAATAAGCTGTTGAGTAACCATCAACGCCACTATCACCACCAAATATCTGAGAAAATCTCGTTGCATTTTTTGCTTCCATGCTTATGCTTACCTTAGGTTGCATAATATTGTATCCTCTTATAACCACATTCTTTTTATTAACGTAAGGCACATTAAGTACGTGACTCATAGCTCCAACAAGCTTATATACAGTTTCTCTTGGCATAAAAGTATCTTCATCCAATGTTATTATGTATTTTGCATCTCTTATATCATCAATAGGTGAACTTATTACATCAAAAGTATTATCTGAGTATCCTCTTAGAAGAGACATAAATTCTAAAAGTTTACCGCGCTTTCTCTCTCTCCCCATATAAACGCCCATTTTTTCATTATAAGTTCGTTTTCTGCTTAAAAAGAAAAATTTATTACCATATTTTTTGTTCAACTGGGCTGCACATCTTAATCCGCAATCTACTATTTTTTTATCAATATCATTATATTCATCTTCACTATCACAAAAATCACTTAACAAGGCAAAATATACATTAGGATCATCATTACCACAATGATAAACTTCCAGTTTACTCATAAGTTCTTTAACTTTTTCAGCACTATTAACAATGGCAGGTATAACTACAACTGTTTTGTATTCTTGTGGAATTCCACTGCTTAAATCTAACTTTGGAACAAGCCTTACTTTTACCGTTCTTCCTACAATATAATTTACAATTCCAAGTACTATCTCATTTATAGGAATGAAAAGTAATAAAAATCCAATTATAAGCTCTCTTAATGTATATCTAACTCCAGTAGCTGCCCCTATAACTAAAAATATATAACTCAATACTACCGTTGTAACAATATTTATTGCTATGTATGTTCCATGTGAAATTACTTCCGTCACATCATGATAATATCCATCAAGCATACGGCTTCCATGTTCAATAATATAATATCCAACATGACACTTATATTCTTCTTCATTTTTTTCCCTACTAGCTTTCGCAAGATCAAGTATATTCATAGCTACTTTTATTTCACTTGTTTTTATTAATCGTGCTATTTCTTCAAGCTTATGTCTGTAATAGTCCTTTGTTTCAAAATCCATATTTTTATAAACTTGAGCTGGATCATTTTCAAGTATGGATTCAACAACTGAAGTCTTTTCAAAAAAGTACCTCCAGTTTATTCCTTCAACAGTTCTAATAGCTGTTATATACTGACTTATGTTATGTTCAAGATCTTCTTCTTTAAGGTTTGCTCTTATTGAAAGCTTATTATAATCCATATCCAGATTCAATTTTAATTTTGAATAATTAGAAATATCCTTATCTTCAATGGAATTTTCTCTTAATATTCTTATAAACTCTCGCAAAAATAATGGTGACAAATCAATATTAACGTCTGAAAACTCTTTACTAAAATCAATTTGTTCTTTAATCTTTTCATTATTTTTATAATCAATAATCTTTTCAGCATACACCTTCCCCCTAAGGACATCCTTTTGAACGCTAACAAGTTCATCAGTATAGTGTGCTAAATTTAGTATTATTCCTATTCTAAGCATAAGAGGGAATGCCCATAACTCCCCCATTGTAAAGCAATAATCACTATTATTTTTGTTTTCTTCAAAATCCTCATAATATTTTATGTAATCTATCAAATCATTAATTTCAAGGTTCCTTTTTTCATTTATATACCTTTTAGCAACTATTAAAATACGAGGAATATTATTTTCCATGTCTGAATATTTGTTTAAACTACTTTTTTTATTTATTTCTGATTTAGCATTTTTAGCATTTATATTATCACAAGCAGTTACAATATCATCATAATTAACATTTATATACTTTAGATACTCTTCTCCATAAGGAAGACTTTTAAAGTATTCTAAAGGCATACACTTTTTTACACATTTATATTCCTTTTCAATAAGATAAATATTATCAAGGAGCCATTCTGCTGCTCCAATAATCTTAACTTTATTCTTATTTAATGTTTTGAAATATTTAAAATTATCATGAATGCAGGAAAATCCATCAGCTAACTCCCTTAGAACATTTTTTCTAAGTTCATAATAATTATTCTTACTCAAGTAAAAACACTTCCCTTCATCACCTAGTTCAGTTAACGCTAAAGTTATTTTTACCAAAAATTCAAAAATAATTCTCTTAAAAGAAAAAATTATCCATAAAAAGTTCAGTTGATTAACTATCCCTTATATCCTCCCAATTGAAAGCAGACAATTACAATATATGATGATAAAAAAATATCTTTCTAAGGTATTAGAGCTTGAAGTTCATCTCCCCATGTTTGATTTTTAAGATTATATATTCCAAAGTTAGAAGCAAACTCCCAGTATGCCCATGAAAAATTATAGCTATCAGCTTCTGTTCTTACTGATTCTATCCATTTATATCTATATTGTTCCTTTACCTTTTTATTTACACCAAACTCACCTAAAAAAACTGGGATTTTATTTTCTTTTGAATACTTTTTTGCAATATCAAACTTATTATCCATAACATTAAGTTCAGCATCTGTTCCATTCCATTTTATATTTCTTAAATTTTCATATTCCTTATGATATGAATCTCCCTGAAAAGTAAAAGTTTCTGGCTCATAATAATGAAATGTCAGTATAAGATTTTTATCCTCTGGAATAATAAGGTCGTATAATCTTTCAACAGAATAACAACTGTCAGGACCTACTATTATCTTTCTCTTTTTATCATGACTTCTTATAACTTCAACAGCATTTTTTAAATACTCATTCCATAATTCTCCTTCTAAATTCTCTTTTGGTTCATTTAAAAGTTCAAAAACAAGCTTATCTGAAGATCCAGCATATCTACTACTTAACTGATCCCAAATGCTTAAAAACATATCCTTATAATCCTCTGGTTTTTCCATTATTTCTTCAAAATGATGCATATCAAGAATTAAAGTTAGATTATCATTTAAAGCATAATTTATATAGTTATCTATTGTGTTCATAAACTGCTCATCAAGAACATATGTAGTTTTATCTACATAGTCTGAAAATCTTACTGGAAGTCTTACGCTATCAAAACCAGCATCTCTTATTATGTCGAAATATTCAGCTTTCATTTGTAAATCCCCTGTAATATTTTTGGGTGATTCAAGTGCATTTCCTATATTCATGCATTTATGAAAAGATGTTTTTCTATTAGCCTCAATGTTTTTTTCAACAGCTTTATATGAAATTACCATACCTATAATAAGGATAATAGCTGCTACAGTACCCATTAATACTTTTCCTTTCTTCATATATCTTCATCCCTTCAAAATATACTTTCATAAATTTGATTTAATCTTTTCTAGTCTTAAATCTGCTCCTCCAGTATAAAAACAATATCCATAATAATACAAAAGCTGAGGCAACAATTATTATAAAAGATAAGATAAATTTATTATTTAAAAGCTTATTATCTTGATATGAGTCATAAAGTTCTATTTCCTTAGTTTCACTTATGTTTCCATCACCAGCACAAATCCTTATTCTCTTTAAATCAGCAGAATCCTCAATACTAAGAACTCCATCTTTTGTAATAGAAACATTGTTTATATGTTCTGGTATTTCAAAAACCATATTATCTTTTCCATTAACTTCATACTTACTTATAGTTTCACCATTTGTAGGAATCATCACTCTGCTACTTCCTGTTATTTCAAAATCATTAGTTAAATATTCTCCTTTTATTTCTCCTGAATTTATTACTGAAAATCTGCTTAACTTAAAGTTAGCCTCAATATCTTCTTCACAGGTCATATGTATTCCCCATAAATTTATTTCTGTCAAAGCACTTTTATAATCATCTTTATAGACAGGATTATCACCCTGTTCTGCTATCAAACTTACAAAGGGTATATAAACATTACCATCAAAGCCAGGGTATATACTAATACCTCCATCACAGACAGTAACTTTTTCTATCATACTGCTACTGTCACTTTTAATTAGTATTATCCTTCCATCCTCAGCTATAAGATTAACTCCATTCTTGCTTTGAAGATTAATATTAATCTTAATTATTTCATCATCTTTATTATCAATATGAAAGGCAAATCCATCATAACTGCTCCAGTCTGAATTTAATGTATCAAATATAAATGCTGTATAATATCCTTCCTCAAGATTTTCTGTATTTATATGTCCATGTACTTCATGCTCACCATTATCATTTAAATTATTGATAACTTTAGAAACCCCACTTTCCATTGTAATTTTTATTCCATTAACTTTAATTTCAGTAAGTTCTATTTCCTCAACCGCATATATAGGTGTACTAAATGCCATAAAAAGTATGGTTAATAATAAAAATCTCTTTATTATCTTCTGCTTTAAATTTTCATGCATATTATTTATCACTAAAAACACATCCCAGCACATAATTCTATACTTTCTAAAATTCATAAATTTCTATATTTTTTAAAGTTTATCGGTTCTATATTTTTTTATTCTACAACTATACTTTCTTCAATGTTCATAATTCTATATTTTTTAATACTTTAAAATCTATTCTTCCACCGCCTGAAATAATAAAAAGCATGACATCATAAAATCTTATATCATTATTCATATTTTCCTATGTTGATAGATAAATTATTCATATTTTGCATATTATACTCAAATAAATTATTAAATATAAAAAATAGCCTTTACATTCTTATTTCTAAAATTATCTATTAAAAAATCATATATAAAAATTCTTTTTATATGCATCAAAAAAAGACCAGCAAATAGCTGATCTTTTTTGATTAAAAGAACTTAATCTTATTTTATTCATTTTTAATACATGTTTAATTATACTTCAATATAAAAAATCACATATTTATAGTTTTACTAGTCACATATTTTACTTTAAATTTTCATTACATAATTGCAAATAAAATAGAAAATTATTAATTAAAGAATTCTGTAAATGCTTTTATTGTATATTCATTATCCTTAACAGATGCTAATTCTCTTATTGAATGCATACTTAAAAGTGGTGCACCCATATCAATAACTGGAATATTAAGTTTTGCAGCTGTTATGGGACCTATTGTAGTTCCACCTCTCATGTCTGAACGATTAACAAATACCTGACATGGAACTCCTGCCTTTTCGCATACTCCTTTAAATACTCCTGCAGCATAACTGTCAGTTGAATAACTTCCACTTGCCGCTATTTTAATTACAGGACCTCCTCCTAATAATGGTTTATTAGTTGGATCACATTTTTCAGTATAATTTGGATGAATAGCATGAGCTAAGTCAGCTGAAATCATAACTGAATTCGATAATGCTCTTCTAAATCCTTCTCTATCCTTGTTTAATCCTAAAACTATTCTTTCTAATATATTTTCTAATATTGAAGAGTTAGCTCCTTGAGAAGTTAAACTTCCTATTTCCTCATTGTCTAAAGCTACTAAAACTTTAGTTGCCTTTATTTTATTACTTTCAGTTAATGCTTTTAATCCTGCAAATACCATCCAAAGATCATCCAATCTTCCAACTGAAATTAATTCTTCATTTAAACCAACTAAAGAGCCTTCTGAAACATCATATAAGAATAAATCAAAATCAAGAATATTTTCTTTTTCAACATTTAAAGTTTGTACTAAAAGATTCATTAAGTAATTATCTTTTTCTAATTTTTCATTACATAATGCTAATAAAGGTAAAACGTCTTTTTGTTTATTAAACTCATAACCTTCGTTAACACTTCTATTCATGTGTATTGCTAAATTAGGTATTATTAAAACTGGTTTATTTATATCTACAAGTCTAGTTTCTGGCTTAAATACATTATCACTCTTTAAAGTAACTCTACCAGCAATAGATAATGGTCTATCAAACCATGTGCTTAATATAGGACCACCATAAACTTCAGTATTTAACTTTACATAATTATTTTCAACTGTCATTTCAGCACTTGGCTTAATTCTAAATCCTGGAGAATCAGTGTGGGCCCCTATTAATCTAAATCCATCTTCCTCAATTTCTCCACATCCAATTTCAAAAGCAATTATAGCTGAATCATTTTTCATTATATAATGCTTATCACCATGCTTTAAATTCCAGCAGTCACTTTCTTTTAATTCTGTAAAACCATTCTTGTCTAATATATCTTTTACTTCATATGCACCTTGAAATGCCGTTTTACTTTTATTGATAAAATCTAATAATTGTTTTGTATTACTCATATTTTTCTCCTTCTTGCTATTAGCTTATTTTATTTAATAAGACAGTTATCATATTAATAAAAACTGTCCATAAAAATCTTAAAATATATTTGTAATATACAAGATTTAAATAAAAGTGCCCTAGCTCCCCTAAATATGCTTATGCTTTTTATGTTTACGTTTAATATGGTAATATATACTTCACTATTAATACTAATCCATATTTAGTCTATTTTGCAATAAATTTATTAAATTATATGAAATAGATTCAAACAATTTATGTTTAACATATATTGTTCTTTTGTACATTAAGTTCAAAATTAAAATTAAAAGTATGCACCTATATATGGTTAATTTATAATAAAAATCTACTCAATAAATTGTATAAAAAATAGTTTGGTACACATCTATATATTATTAATTTATACTGATAACTTTTTTAAAGATAATTGTTGGTAAACAACGCTCTTTTAAATATTTTAATAATCTTCAACATGATTTGTCCTTAAAACTTCAACGGATGTGTAAGATCCATTTTTCAAAAGATCAAAAAAGATACTCATATAATCAAAAACTTTTTCTGAATCAATTAATGAATAAAAATTATAATAATGATTTATATATTTTGTAGCAATTCCCTTACATCGGCTCAACCATGCAGTTAAATAAGCCATGATATTTTTCTTTTTATCTTCTTTTATTTTATCTTCTATTCTATTTCCTATAATTTTTAATCCATATTTCTTTTTTGTCGCATTTGAAAGTTTTTTATTGTATTGTAGCAAATTATTCTTTAATTTTTTATTTGTAAAATAATCCGTACGCATATAACAATCTTTAGCTGCAATTTTCAACACATTATTATTAAAATTATTTATTATTGTTTCATCATTTTCTGTTCTTCTTATTAATGGCATTTTCCCTCTTTCTTCTGCTATAAGTACACTTACATTCCTAGGTACAAGTCCATACATTTTATCAAATTTATTTTTTACTTTATCAGCATATGTATAATTTTTATTTCTGCTTCCTTTATAACATTTTTCTGTATAGTAAGTATCTACATAAACAACCTCATCAAATTTTTCTGGTTTATAGTTATTTTCAATGGCATGAAATATTTTATGTCTCCAATAAAACGCTGTCACTATTGATATTTCTAATTTAGCTGCACATTCATTTAAAGTTGTGTGTTCACCCATAAGCTCAATAAACTCAAACCATTTCTCAGGTTTATGTTTTAAGTACTTCCATACAGAATTTGTTGTATTTGAAAATGTTTTTTTGCACTCTTCATTTTTACATTTATAACGCTGAATTCTATTATAATTTCCATATTTTATAAAACTTTTGCTTCCACAGTAAGGACATTCTTTATATTTTTTAACATTTTCCTTATTATAAATATTTTCTCTAAGTGCATTTTCTTTATATTTTTTTATCTTCTCAAATTCCCAATCTCTTTCTATCATAGATAACAACTCCTTTAATACACATTTATTCAAATTCACCTAAACTTAAGTTTGTTTAAATAAATGTCAATCCATTAAATAGGCTTAACAATTCAATTAGCTAATATAAATTATATTAGCTAAAATCACTTATCTATGATTATTGACACTTTCTTATATTTATAGTCTTACCAACATTTATTTTTAAAAAGGTTTTACCTATTATTTAACATAACAACCCCCACCTCTTATTTACATATCCCCTATCTAGAGTCTACATAAAAAATAAGTACTAAAATCAGTTCTTATTTTATATAACACATCTAAAATTCATACAAAATAAAAAGTTGTACTACTATTAATATAAAACATGTCACACATTCATTAATCCAAATTAATTTAATTCATCAAGCAGTTTAACTATAGATTTTCTTAAAACTGGATGAATTTTATATGGACATATTTCTGAAAGAGGCTTAAGTACAAATTCCCTTTCTTCCATTCTTGGATGTGGAAGTATTATTTCTTCATCATCACTTATTAAATCATCGTAAAATACAACATCAAGATCTATTATTCTTGGTCCCCATTTTATAATTCTTTCTCTCTTCATTTCACTTTCAATGTTTAATAATGCTCTTACAAGTTCCTTAGGTGAAAATGTTGTTTTTATTTTAACTGCTCCATTTAAAAATTCTTCTTGATCAGTATATCCCCAAGGTTCTGTAACTAAAAATTCAGAAACTTTTTCAACTTTTATTTCATTTAATAATGATAATCTTTCAATTGCATCTTTTAAGTTGCTTTGCTTATCTCCAATATTACTTCCTATTGATAAATAAGCTTCATGCCATCCTCTTTCAATTTCAATACCTGCATAGTCAAGATGTCTTCCAATCGGCGCCCAAGGTTTCTTTAATGTTACTTTTGTACTATGTACCATATCATAATTATATAATATGTAATCTGCTACCTTTTGAGCTGCTGTTTCTATTAAATCATATGATTCCTTCGTGAAAATCTCTTCAATTCTATGACATAGTTCCCCATAATGAACTGATTTAGTTAAATCCCCTGTTACTCCTGCTTCTTTTGTATCAAGAGACAGTTCTATATCTAATATGAACTTTTGCCCAAGAGTCTTTTCTTCCTGAAAAACTCCATGTTTTGCAAAAATCTCAACATTCTTCAAAAATATTTTATCCATGAGATACTCCTTTTTATATAATTTACTCATTTTGTTTATTAGTTTATAATACTTTTCCTAAACACTTAAAATCTTATCTGTCATAATGCATGCTCTTTTGTTTTCAAGTACATCATGAACTCTAATAAATTCACAGCCTGACATAATTCCCATTACTGTAGTAACAAGTGTACCTTCCACTCTTTGATCTACAGGTAAATTTAAAGTATTTCCTATCATTGATTTTCTTGATGTTCCAAGTAAAACAGGATAACCCATATCTCTTATCTCTTTTACATTTTTCATTACAATTAAGTTTTCTTCATATGTTTTTGCAAATCCTATACCTGGATCTAATATTATATTTTCTTTCTTAACACCTGCATCCATAGCAATTTTTATAGATTCTATTAAATCATTTTTAACATCTTCCATTAAATTTTCATATGGCTTATCTTCTCTATTATGCATAAGAATACATGGTACATCATATTTAGCTGCAACAGAAGCCATACTCTTGTCCTTTTTAAATCCCCATACATCATTTATAATATCAGCACCTGCTTTAATTGCTGCTTCTGCAGTCTTTGCCTTATATGTATCAATTGAAACAGTAATATCAAACTTCTCTTTTATAGCCTTAATTACTGGCACTACTCTATTTATTTCATCATCAACTTCTACTACTGTAAAGTTAGGTCTTGTTGATTCTCCTCCAACATCTATTATATCTGCACCCTGGCTTATCATTTCCTCAACTCTTTTTAATGCTATTTCAACTTCATTAAACTTACCTCCATCTGAAAATGAATCAGGTGTAGCATTTAATATTCCCATAACATAAGTTCTTTCCCCTAGTTTAAATTCCTTATTACCTATTTTCATGAATAATCACCATTCCTTTGTATAACCTTTTAACATTTACTTGTCTATTTAATAATACTATTTATAATATTCATTTCTATTTTAACACTATTTTATATCATGTCTATTAATACTTTATTTCCATATTCTTTTTCTCTATACTCCAGTAGCATTCCTTTTCTGCCTTGCAATCAAAACAATTCCTTGATAATTTATCACTTTTGTATATTATGTTTAAAAATTTATCTTCTGCATCTTTGTTACCATGATTAGCAACAGCATTTAAAATCAAATTTATCTCATCAGTGCTATATGATGTTTCTTTTAATATTTTTTCTGATATCATCACACCTGCCTCATCGTGGTTTATGTTATTTTTATACTCTTGCGCTCTTCCTATATCATGAAGCAGACCTATTGCATAAATAACTTCTTTTGTATAAGACAGTCCTTCTTCTAATACAAGTATGTATGCTATTCTTGCCATATCTAAAAAATGATTTATATTATGCCTACAGAACACTCTATCTTGTTCCATAACTTCTATCTCTTTAATACATTTCTTATATATTGTATTATTTAGTATCTCATTAACTTTCTTCAACGACTATACCCCCAATTTTTTTCTTATGAATTATTATATATAAGTTCTCATAATGAATCTACATATTAACTTTAATAAATGTCTAAACAATTAGAATTTTAATTATACATTATATAATATTTACAATAAAAAACAAGTTAAAGACATACTGCATTAATACTCTTTTAATTTTAAAATATTATTCTTAAGTCATCTTATAGCTTTAATGTATGTATATATAAGCCTTTTAATTTTATAACGTATAGTATTTACTAAATATATTTATATATTAAAAATGCTACAGAATGTAAAAGCTCAATTCTGCAGCATTAAAATTATAATATATTAAATTATTTCATGTTCTCTGAATCTATATTAAATTTCTAGCTTTTAATTCTTTCTTTAAAACTTCAAGATTACATTCTTCCATTGAAAATAATGGCATTCTAAGATGTCCTACATTATATCCCATAAGACCTAATGCTGTTTTTACTGGAATAGGATTTACTTCTATAAATAAAGCATTTATAAGATTTAAGTATTCTAACTGAATCTTTGCACTTTCTTCCGCCTTACCGTCAAAAAATAACTGACATATATCATGGGTTTCTTTTGGTGCCACATTTGAAAGAACTGAAATTACGCCCTTTCCACCAAGTGATAATATTGGTGAAATCTGATCATCATTTCCAGAGTAAATATTAAGTTCATCACCACATAATGCTCTTATCTCTGCCACCTGCGATAAATTTCCACTTGCTTCTTTTACTGCTACAATATTTTTGTGCTTTGATAATTCTAAACAAGTCTTTGGAGTTATATTTACACCTGTTCTTGATGGCACATTATATAAAATTATAGGTATATTAACTCTGTCTGCTATGTAGTTATAATGTTTAACTAATCCTAATTGAGTTGTTTTATTATAATATGGAGTGACAATTAATAATCCATCAACTCCTACTTTTTCAGCATATTGAGATAATTCCAAAGCATATAAAGTATCATTTGATCCTGTCCCTGCAATTACCGGAATTCTTTTATTTACATAATCTACTGTAAACTTAATAACTTCTTTATGTTCTTCATCACTCATTGTAGATGATTCCCCTGTTGTTCCAGCGATTACAATAGCATCTGTTCCATTTTCTATATTAAAGTCTATAAGTCTTTTAAGTTCCTCAAAATTAATTCCTTCTTCATTAAATGGTGTAACAATAGCTACTGCTGCCCCTGTAAAAATCACTTTCTTCATCAATATAATCCTCCTTAATATTTTGCATTCAGCCCCAATATTTTTGTCCAAAATATTATACTTTGAATTGACATCATATTCCTATTAATTTTACAATAAATAGTGTTATATAACATATTTCTATTATTTCTTATATGAATGCTAATTCATTCTTTCTTTGATTATAATTATATCACATTAAATGAATACTATGAATTAGAATATATTTTTATCAAATAAATAATACTATTAAGGAAATAATTGCAATAAGTTAATTTAAAAAATTTATAATATATGTTTCAATTGACAATAGACAATTTAAGATGGACAATTAATCTTATAAATTAAATAAATCTTGTAAGATTTTTACTTTCATTGTCAATTACTTAAAATGAGTATTCGTAAGAAGCCTCAAATATCAGTTGACAATTAGAGCATATATATTTATTTAAACTTACAAAGGAGAGGTATATTATGTTATCCCAATTTTTAGTAAATAAATTTATAAAAGATCATGATAATATTCATGATATAAAAGTTCGTAATTCTTATGGATTTTTAGGCGGAATTATTGGTATCTTAGTAAATCTTGTTTTATTCACAATTAAACTTTCTGTTGGATTAATAACTTCAAGTATATCTATAACTGCTGATGCATTTAACAATTTATCTGATGCAGCATCTTCAATTATAACAATACTTGGATTTAAACTTTCAAGCATGCCTGCAGATAAAGAGCATCCATTTGGTCACGGAAGAATTGAATATATTTCTGCATTAATAGTAGCATTCATGGTTATGCTTGTAGGTGTTCAATTTATCAAATCCTCATTTCAGAAAATAATAAATCCTGATATTGTTGTATTTGAATTAATACCTTTTATCTTACTTTTAGTTTCCATTCTTCTTAAAGTATGGCTTTCAAGATTCAATAAACACATAGGAAATACTATTAATTCCTCTGCATTAAAGGCAGCTTCTGTTGATGCTTTAGGAGATGTATTTACTTCAAGCTGCGTTGCTATATCATTTTTAGCTGCAAAGTTCACATCAATTCCGATTGATGGATACATGGGTATGGGAGTTGCATTATTTATAGTTTATTCTGGATTTAATCTTATAAAAGAAACCTTAAATCCACTTCTTGGAGAAGCACCTGACCCTGAACTTGTAAATGCTATAAATGAAAAGGTAATGTCTTATGACAACATCTTAGGAACTCATGATCTTATAATTCATAATTATGGTCCTGGAAGATGTATGTGCTCAATTCATGCTGAAATACCAAGTGATATAAGTCTTGTAAAAATACATGAGATTATAGATAAAGCTGAAAGAGACATTTCAAATGAACTTAATATTTATCTTGTTATACATATAGATCCTATCTGTATAATCGAAGGTGAAGTTAAAGAAATTTATGATTATATTAAAGATTATTTAAACAATTTTGAATATGTTGATTCTATTCATGATTTCAGAGTTATTGGTGAAGGTGAATATAAAAATATAATTTTTGATGTGGTTATAGATACATCAAAGAAAATCTCACTAAGTGATGGTGAAATCAAGAGTAATATAAATGATCATGTCCAAAAAGTACATCCTGATTATAGAACATTGATTACTGTTGATAAACATTATACTTAATAGTATTAGTAACAAAAAAGTCGGCTAATTAGCCGACTTTTTAATATATATTTTTAATATTTTCTACCATAAAGGAGACATTCTATCCTCTGGATTTACATACATCTTATCATCTGAACTTATTCCATAAGTATCATAGAACTTTTGAAATTGAGATAAAACAACATTAACCCTTTCCTTATCTGGTGAATGTTCATCATCTACTAACGCTTGTTCGTATGATTCTTTGGTCTTTATGCTCTTATAGGCCTTTGCATATGATTCAAAAAATAATTTATAGTCAGCATCTTTTGTATTTTTTAATAATTCTAAAATACATGACATTCCTTGTATATCCGCCATATTTTCACACAAAGTAAGTTCACCATCGATATATTTCCCAGGTAATGCTTCAATTTCGCTATAATAATTCATTATATACAATGCTTTTTCTTTATATTTATTAAAATCCTCTTTCGTCCATATATCTTTAACATTTCCGTCTCCATCAAAAAATGCTCCTAAAATATCTAATGAATGACCTATTTCATGAGCAATAACTATACCTATTCCAGCAAGTTTTTCCTCTATTGAATCATTGATATCATATAATTCAGGCTGAATAATTCCTGGAGTTATAACAACTGTATTATTTAATGTATGATATTCTGCCACTACATCCTGTGGTATTATCTGATCAATAATTTCATTTTTATTTATTGGAGTATTTAAAGTCTTTATCTGATTATCTCTTGCTGTTAATGCAATATTTATCATATTTTCTAATAAGCTTCCACCTTGTGAATACAATTTTATTTCTGCATTTGAATAATCCTGATTACTGTTTGAATATCCTATATTTATCTTCATCTTATTTAACTTGTCCATCAAGTTTTCTCTAGTAACATCACTTATCCAGCTACAGCTCTTTATCTTCTTCTTATATACATTCATAACCTGATCAGCTATGTTCTGAACATCAGCCTTCTCCGCTTCATTAAAAGTCTTTTGTGTATATAACTTTCCAAGTGATATTGGAAAAACGCTGCTTATCTTACTGTATGCCTCACTTTGTATTGATACATCTGAAAATTTCACACCTAAAATATTTTCTATAAAATTATAATACAGTTTGTCCATGTCTTCTGAAAGATATCTTCCTGATGATCTTATTACATTCAACTTTATATAATTTTTAATCAATTGTAGATTTTCCTGTATCCATAATTCATTTAATTTTTTTAACCAGTTAACTTCACTTACTTCAATATAATTTGCATTATCAATTTTTAGGGATTTCATCATACTTGATAATTTTATATTTGGTGCTTCTCTATCAAGATCCTCTATCTTCATTAAAATATTATACTGACTTTTATCAATCTGACTTTCATCAGTATCATAACTTAAAATTGACCCTGCAATAGAGTTTTCAAATTTAAACAAATCATCAATCATCTTTTTTGAATCTACTTCACTATATCCGCATTTACTCAAAAGACTCATATAAAAATCCCTGACTTTTGAATAATATTCATAATCTCCATTTGATCCATACTTTCCGGAATCAACTAAACTTAATTCAGTGGGATCTATAGCTATTTCATATGCTGAACCATTGTAATTCTCTTTTATATTAAAATCTATAATATTAGTTAGTATATCAATCTCACTGTCACCCAATAATTGAGTTAAGTCATCCATCGTATTAACAGAATCAATTTTCGAAAGATACTTTTCCATAGGTTCTATTCCTTGTGAATTTCTTGCCTCTCTATTAATATAATTTTCATATACATCTGCCATCTTTCTTTCATCACTGTTTTCTCCATATTTATTTTTGTTATGGAGAAAATTCTCAAATTCTGACTTTACTATCTTATCATTATTTTCTTTTATATCACTGTAAGTACTCTTTTCACCATAAAGATCATTAATATTGTTTTCCTCATTTTTCTTCCACTCTCCATTAACAGCTTCATAAAAATCATCCTGAGCTCTTACATTACTTATGTTAACAGTCTTTAAATCATAAGTTCCCGTTCTTTCTGCTGCATATCCTTTTGATAGTGGCGTAATCATTGAAATTATAACTGCTGCTCCTGCTAACAGGCTAACAATCCGTCTATTCTTCTTCATATTTTACCTCACTTGCTTTTTATTTAGTATATATAACAACTGATATTTTACAATAAACAATTGTGCTAAATTCCTTATATTCTATAAAGTTTTATTCTTAGAATATATCTAGCTTTATTTATACTCATATATAATTATACCTAAAATATGTATAAATAGGGATATTTACTCTGAAGTTTATTATTCTTCACCTTTCCTAATCAATTAATTAAATTTTCAAAAATGCCACAATACTAAAAACTACATCATACAAATATACTTCTTGAAACCTTGAATAATACCAAAGTTTAATTGGTTTAATGATTAATAATATATCAGGAACAAATTTGGATTTTAAATCAAAAAAAGTACCCAAAATATTAATTCTGGATACTTCTTATAGTATAATTTTAAAGTACTTTAGATAAAAAATCTATTGTACGAGGATTCTTAGGATTTTGGAAAATTTCTTCTGGAGTTCCTGACTCTAAAACTTTTCCTCCATCCATAAATATTATTCTATCTCCAACTTCCCTTGCAAATCCCATTTCATGAGTTACAACAACCATTGTCATTCCTTCTTTTGCTAGGTCCTTCATAACATTTAGAACTTCTCCAACCATTTCAGGATCTAATGCTGAAGTCGGCTCATCAAAAAGCATAACATCTGGCTCCATAGCAAGTGCTCTTGCTATGGCTATTCTCTGTTTCTGTCCTCCTGAAAGTGATGCAGGGTAAGCATCTATCTTATCTTCAAGCCCAACCTTTTTTAATAATTCTATTGCTTTTTTCTTTGCTTCATCTTTAGATAATTTTCTAACCTTCATTGGCGCTAAACAGATATTTTCACATACTGTTTTGTGTGGAAACAAATTGAACTGCTGAAATACCATCCCCATTTTTTCTCTCATCTTATCAATGTTTGTTTCCTTTGAAGTTATATCTTTTCCTTCAAATGTGATTTTCCCATCTGTAGGTGTTTCAAGAAGATTAAGGCATCTTAAAAATGTACTCTTTCCAGAACCTGATGGTCCTATTACAACTACAACTTCACCTTTTGCAATATGCTCATCTATTCCCTTTAAAACTTCATTTTTTCCAAAACTCTTATAAAGATTATTAACGTATATCACTTGCCTTCATCCTCCTTTCAACATAGCCCAGTACTCTTGTTAATGTAAATGTAATTATAAAGTAAATTATAGCTGCAACAACTACTGGTTCAAGTCCTAACGCTGTATTTCCTCTTACAATTCCTGCATTGTACATAAGCTCTGCTACACCTATAACTGATACCATTGAAGATTCCTTTATTACTGAAATAAATTCATTTCCTAATGCTGGTAATATATTTTTAAACGCCTGTGGTATTACTACTTCAAACATAGCCTGCTTTTGATTCATACCAAGACTTCTTGCAGCTTCCATCTGCCCATTGTCCACTGCTTCGATACCTGCTCTTATTATTTCTGATACATATGCTGATGAATTTAATGATAATGCAATTATCCCTGTTGCCATATCAGGTAAATCAATTCCTATTAATTTAGGTAATCCTATGTATATTATGTATATTTGAACTAATAGTGGTGTACCCCTCATAAATTCAACATACGCTGTTCCTATAAAACTTATTGCTTTAAACTTTGATCTTCTTATTAATGTAATTCCAAGGCCTAAGATTGTACCAAATAGCACTGCAAAGAAAGCTAGCACTATAGTTATTTCTGCACCTTTAACAAAATATCCAAAATACTTTTCTAAAAACGTAAAATTCAAAATCCCTACATCCTTTCTTATAAGTTGATAGTTGATGCCACTCTTTTCTGTCTGTACTCTTTTAGAGTAATTGAAAGTTGATAGCAGTGGATAAAAAGACTAATTTTCTAAAAAGTGATTCTTAGAAACAGCTTATTCTGCTTCATCCCCACCATCAGCTTTCCACATTAACTGTCAACTTGATAAGATTAAAATTCATTGGAATTCCAATTTTTAATTAACTCATCTCAGTCGTTATTAAATCATCAACTTTCCTTATATCAACAATCAACTATTGATTTTTATTGTTCAGCTGCTAAATCATTTGCATCAGAAACAAATTTTGTTATTTTATCTTCAGATTTTAATTTATTTATAGTATTATTAACTTCTGTTTGTAATTCAGTAGATCCTTTCTTTAAAGCTATTGCTGATCCACCATCTTCATCTGTTACTACAAAGTCAGACATAGCAATTCCTTCATTCTTGTCACAGTTAATTTTTGCAACTCCATCTTCGATTAAAATAGCATCTACTTTATTATTCTTTAAATCTAATACCAAGTCAGTAACTTTAGCTAAAGATTTAATATCTGCTGCATCAAAATTATCTTTTGCAATACCTTCTTGAATTGATCCCTTTTGAACACCAATCTTTTTACCTTTTAAATCATCAAATGATTTAACTGAACCTTCTTCACCACTTCTTAAAATAAAACGATGAGTTGCTGTATAGTATATATCTGAGAAGTCAGCATTTTGCTTTCTTTCTTCTGTAGGAGTCATTCCTGCAAATACCATATCAACTTTATCACCTTGAAGTGCCACTAGAAGCCCATCAAAATCCATATCTTTAATTTCAAGTTTTACCCCTAAATCATCTGCTACTGCCTGTGCAATATCAATATCAAAACCTTTGATTTCATCTTTTCCATCAACTGTTGCATGGAATTCATAAGGTGGATAATCTGCACTTGTTCCAACTACAAGTTTACCACTTTCCTTAATCTTATCTAACGCTGTTTTATTTTCATAACCTGATGATCCACATCCCACCATACTTATTGCTAATACTGCTACTGCAGCTACAGCTGCTATTTTTTTTACTAATGCACTTTTCATATATTGTACCCCCTTAAGATAATTGTTTTCTCTTTTCTTTAGTATAATTATACATACATTTTTATAATTATTCAATATATATTTTAATTTTTTATAAATAAATATTAAAATTATGGTTATAACTATTCTTAATCTTCGGATTTATTTTGTAATACTATGCTACAATTAATATTTTTTAACAAAAAAAATGAAAAAGTAATGATCAAAATAGTTTTAAATCCCCTTTTTCATGTTATTTTTCTCTATATTTTAAAACTTATATATATTTATATGTAATTTATCAATTATTATACCTAACTGTAATAAAATCAGATTTATGCATATTTACAACAAAAAATATGCATAAAATATGAAAATCCATATTTTATGCATATTAAATCATTATCAAAAAATAATAAATCAATCCACCTTGCTATTTTCCATTATACTTAGTCATAATAATTTCTAATAAATGAATATTATGAATTCTAGTTACTTGTATAATGAAAAATATTTTCCTCATACTTTAATTTATTATTTCTTTCATATTCTTAATTAAAACTATATTTATATATTTTTAATTACTGAAAGTCTGTGAAGTGCTCTTGTGCACATTATATATTTCACTAATGGCTGAACATTATTATTTTCAACTATTATTACAGCATCAAATTCCAATCCTTTTGCAAGATATGCAGGTATGATTACTTTTCCACCTTTATAAAGAATATCTTCATTATCAAGGTTTTGTATTCCTATTCTTTGTTTTAAAATTGGTGCATATTCTTCTAAGTCATGTGTATTGCTAAATATTACTGCAATATTTTCATATCCATCTTCTTCGTAATCCTCAATAATCGAAAGCATAGTTTCTATACAATCTTCTGCATTTTCTGTTTCTTCTTCAAAGACAGCTTCACCTTTTCTAACTAAAGGTACAATACGGTCTTCCTTTAAGAATCTATTTGCATACTCCATTATTTCCTGTGTAGATCTATAGCTCTTATTTAAATCATACTTCTTTATTTCAGTCTTCATATCACCAAAAACTTCATCTAAATGAAGCATTGCAGGTTCATCATCAGTTGTTATAAGCCTTTGATTTGAATCTCCTACTATTGTATAGCTGCTACACTTTGTTACTTCCTTTATTATTTCAAACTGCATATAACTATAATCCTGTGCTTCATCAATTACTATATGCTTAATGTCATCCTTAATCTTTAATCCTTCAAGTTTAACCATTAAATAAAGTATACCGCTTAAATCCATGTATCCAAGCTCAATATGGTTCTTGTTTGAGGATTCTATTATAGCTTCAGCGTCAAAAGCAGAGTCAGGTTTGTTTATACTTTCTCCACTTATTATTCTCTTGTAAATATCTATTATAGGTTCAATCTTAAGCCAGTTATCAAGAGTTTTTCTAGAATTAATAACTTCTCTTACAATTTCTCTTATTTTTATTCTTCTTAGAAACTCTAAGTTGTTCTTTTCTATATCAGCTTCATCTTGTGAAAGATTCTTAGCTTTCTCTTTTATTTCTTCATTAAGTTTATAAACAGCTTCATCTCTTTTATCCTTAATCTTAGATGTAAGGATTCTTCTTACCTTTTCACTTCTTCTAAATAAAGGCATATCCTTATAATAATTATTAAATAAATCTTCTACTTCACTAACAGAAACTATTTCCTCATTGTTGAAGATGACAGGCTGAATTTTAAAATAATCTTCATTTAATTCTTTAATTTTAGAATCAAGTACTTCTACAAACTTCTTAGAACTCTTATATTTATATTCTTCTAAAGCCTCATGATTATTATTCATTGCATCTTCAATATATTTTCCAAAACTCTTTATGTTTTCATTTTCTAAATTAAGTTCTCTTTTTGCAAAGTTTTCAAAAGTAGTCTGCTTAATACCTCCACTTTCACCTAGTGTTGGAAGTACTTGAGCTATATAATCCATAAATATATCATTTGGTCCAAAGATAAGAACCTTATCACCAAATTGTTTTCTAAAATTATAAAGAAGATACGATACTCTATGTAATGCAATTGTTGTTTTACCAGAACCAGCTACACCATTTACTACTACAATTTTATTTCTTTCTTCTCTTATTATTTCATCTTGTTCCTTTTGAATTGTCATAACAATATCTTTAAGCTTTTCTGATGAATTACTTGTTAAAACCATTTGAAGTATTTCATCCTTAACATCAAGGGCTGAATCAAATACACCTTTTAATTCACCCTTTTTTATTATAAGCTGCTTTCTTGATAAAATATCAGCTTTAATTTCTCCTGAAGGTGGATTATAGCTTGATGGTCCAACTGATCCTTTATAGAATAGCGAAGCAATAGGCGCTCTCCAGTCAACTATTAAAGGCTCATATGCATCTTCTAGAGTTAATCCATATCTTCCAACATAAATATCCTCAGGAAGGCTGTCTTCTTCTTTGAAAGTAACTTTTCCAAAGTAAGGTGATTCTTTAAGTTTAGTAAATTCCATAAGTCTTTTATCTATAGTCTTATAAGATTCTTCTGTAACATAATTTTCATGGTCAAAGTAATCTATAACCTGATCTTCATCATCCTTATACTCCTCAATATACTTCTTTCTCGCTTCAAGCATTTGATTTGTCACTAATTTTCTTCGTTCTAAATATTTTAAAACTTCTTCATTTAATATTTCCTTTATTTCATTTAACTTGTTTTCTTCCATTAAAAAATCTATCTGTCTGCTCATGCTTACAACTCCTTTTTGTTTTGTTTAATGTCTTGCTGCTGTAATCAAGCCTAAAAATCCATATTTATTAAGGCAAGAATGACTTAATCTTTCGATTAAGCCATTTCTTATCTCAATATTTTAATGTATTAAACTCTCTAAATACTCTAAGTCTAAGTATATATACTTAGACTTAGGCTCAGACTTAAAATTCAAAAAATCCTATAAGGATTTTTTTCACCTTCATTGTGAATTATCAACTGTAAATCAACTAATACTATTGTTTAGTATCATCATCTTTAACATCTTCTATTACTTTATTATCTTCTATTACTTTATTATCTTCTATTACTTTATTATCTTCATGACTTGAAGCTGATTCTTCTGATTCTGATATTACTGAGTCAGTATTCTCTATTATTGGCTTTACTTCCTGATTTTCAAAACCTGCAGATAAATTAATAGTTTTATTAACTTCTTCTTCAATTGGTTTATCTAAAGCATGCCTTCTAGCTCTTCTTTCTTCAACTTCTTTAAGTCTTTTTTCCTTTTCTATCTTTTCTTTTTCAGCTTCTTCTTTCTTTTCAGGATATACTTCATAAATTAAATCCATGAATTCATCACCAAAAATATTTTCTTTTTCTATAAGAACAGCTGAAATTTTATCTAACAGTTCTCTGTTTTCTCTTAAAATCTTTCTTGACTCAGCATGAGCTTCTTTTATTATTTTTAATACTTCATTATCTAAAACTGTAGATGTCTGCTCACTACAGTTTCTAACAGCTCTTCCATCAAGATATCTATTTTGAACTGACTCTAATGCCATCATATCAAATTGCTCACTCATACCATACATAGAAATCATAGCTCTTGCTAGTTGAGTTGCTCTTTCAATATCGTTTGAAGCACCACTTGTTACTAAATCAAACTTTTCTTCTTCTGCTGATCTTCCACCAAGAAGAATTTTTATTTCATTCATCATTTCATCTTTAGTCTTTAAGAATTTTTCTTCTTCATCTTCTATCTGCATTGTATATCCAAGTGAACCTGTCATTCTTGGAACTATTGTAATCTTATGGACTGGCTTTGTGTTTTTCAGCATAGCTGAAACAAGCGCATGACCTACTTCATGATATGATACTATTTCTCTTTCTTTTTCTGAAAGAATAGCATCTTTCTTTTCTTTACCTGCTATTATAACCTCAACAGCTTCTCTTAAATCTTCCTGAAGAACAACTTTTCTTCTTCTTCTTACTGCTCTAAGAGCTGCTTCATTAATTACATTTGCAAGATCAGCACCAACTGCACCTGCAGTACTTCTAGCTATTTCTTCTAAATCTACATCATCACCTAAGATAATGTTCTTTGCATGAACTTTAAGTATAGCTTCTCTACCTTTGAATTCAGGTCTATCTACTATAACTCTTCTATCAAATCTACCTGGTCTAAGAAGTGCTTTATCAAGTACTTCTGGTCTATTAGTTGCACCAAGTAAAACAACACCCTTAGATGAATCGAATCCATCCATTTCAGATAATAACTGATTTAATGTTTGTTCTCTTTCATCATTACTCTGCATTTGATTGTCTCTGCTCTTACCAATAGCATCAATTTCATCAATAAATACTATACAAGGAGCTTTTGCAACTGCATCTTTAAATAATTCTCTTACTCTTGATGCACCAACACCTACAAACATTTCAACAAAACTTGAACCTGATAAAGAGAAGAACGGAACTTTTGCTTCACCAGCAACAGCTTTTGCAATAAGAGTTTTACCTGTTCCTGGAGGTCCTACAAGAAGAACACCTTTAGGAAGCTTAGCACCTATTTCTGTATACTTTGCTGGACAGTTTAAGAAATCTATTACTTCTTTTAAAGATTCTTTAGCTTCTTCCTGACCTGCAACATCATCAAAAGTGACTTTTATTTCACTTTCCATATAAACTTTAGCATTATTTTTACCAATACTCATGACGCCGCCACCGCCGCCACCTATTTTAGAAAAAAGGAATTTCCACATAAAGAAGAAAAATCCAATAGGAAGTATCCAACTCATAAGAATATTTAAAAATGGACTTTCAGTAGGATTCTTACCTGTGAAATCTACCTGTGCTGCTTGAAGTTTATCAATTAGTGTATCATCGGTAATATGAGCTGTATATAAAGTTTTTCCTTTATATTCTTCATTATCTTCACTTGGTGTTATTAATAAATTATCACTAGTTATAACGACTTTAGAAATTTCCTTATTATCAAGCATTTCTATGAATTTATTATATGTAATTTCTTTCGTCGTGCTCTTATCTTTAGCAACATTAAACGCCATTACAAATGCAAATGCAATGATAAAGTAAGTGATAACTACGGTATATGACTTATTTTTATTTTTCTTGCCATTATTTTTATGATTATTATCCTGCATTTAATCACCATTCCCTTCCACTGTAAGTTACTGCCACATATTTTTAAGCATGTGATCTATTTCTTCTTTTCGCTTTTTAGTTAAATCACTATCAACCTTAAAGAATTCATCTTCCTTTATAAGAATATCTCCTTCTTTAAAATCCCCTTTAATTAAGTTTTCTGGTATATTAACCATTGTTTCATCCTCAGTTTCAGCTACAACAAAACCGCTTTCAATTCTGTCAATAATAAAACTTTCACTCATACTTTAATTTAACCCCTTTTTTAATTAATAAATTTACTCTATATCCATTTAAGGCATTATAAAAAAATAACAAGTCAATCTGTCTGACTATTTTCTTTTATGCGCCTAAATGATTAAATTTATTAATATTATAATTATCATCTATCTTTGCTGTATATGCAAGCAAAATCTAAATTTAATCCATACTTCCAAAGTCTTTAAGTGGATAATACTTCAAAATAGCTTTTCCTTTTATGTCAGCTTGATCTACATAAGGATTTATCCATCTTCTAGAGTCTTTAGAAACTGGTCTATTATCTCCTAAAAAGAAGTATTTTCCTTCTGGAACATCATAAATAAGTTCATCGTCACTAAAATCATTATTTTTGACATAATCCTCTTGTAGATCTTCTCCATTTACATTAACAATTCCATCTTTTATTATAATATGATCTCCCGGAAGTCCTATAACCCTTTTTATAAGTGTTTCCTGAAGTTCATTGGAATAAAAAACAAGTATATCTCCTCTTTTTAGATTATCCTTTGTGTATACTCTATTTACCATAAGTCTATCACCAACATTTATAGTAGGTACCATAGATGTACTAGGTATATAAACATTAAATATTAAAAACCTGTTTATTAATAACGCAATTCCAAGAGCGGCAATAACAGGTATTATCCACTCTGTGAAAAACTTATATTTATTTTTGTTATTAGATTTATTTTTTATTTGATCTTTCATAACACTCTCCCAAAGACATACCCTTTATCTAAGTCTATATTATATAAGGTTATTTTTATTTTAAACTTCATATAAATAATATTGTCCAAAATAAATAATAATAAACTCTATCTTACAAGTCCAAAATCACTAATTGGGTAATATCTCAACTGTGCTTTTCCTTGAACATCATCTTCATCGATATAAGGATTTTCCCAATATCTTGCATCATAAGAAACAGCTCTATTATCCCCTAAAAATAATAATTTTCCTTCTGGAACATCAAATATCCCATTATAACTTTCATTATTTTTAACATAACTTTCATCGATTTGTTCACCATTTACTTTAACTAAGCCATCTGTTATTTCAACATGATCACCTGGAAGTCCTATAACTCTCTTTATTACAGTTTCATTAAGTTCTTCTGATTTAAATACAATTATATCTCCTCTTTTTATGCTGTCTTTATTCCATATTCTTGTAACTATAAGTTTATCATTTATATTTAATGTAGGAATCATTGATCCACTTGGTATATAAACATTAATAAATACAAACTTATTGATTGCAACAGCAATAGCGATTGCACAAAATATAGGAATTATCCAATCCTTGAAGAAATTTCCTTTCTTTTCTTTTGATTCACCATCATTTTCTATTTCCTTGTTTTCAATTATATCATTTTCTTTCATAGACAATTTCGTCCTTTCATGTTTTTTCAAAATATTGATATATATATGTTGAACTATTAACGTTATAATTATAAATTAGAAATCAAATACTGTTTTCAACATGGATTGTTAATTTAAATATATATTCTAATTTATTATTGTCAATCATGATTTAAATATTTTCAAGACTTCTTATTTTACAAATCCAAAATCTTTTACGGGATAGTATCTAATCTCTGCCTTTGCCTCTATCTCATCCTCATTAATATAAGGATACTTCCAATATCTAGCATCATCAGATTCTGCTCTGTTGTCTCCTAGAAAGAAATACTCATTTTCAGGAACTTCAAAATTACCATCATATTTATCATTATTTTTAACATAATCTTCTTGAAGTTGTTCTCCATTTCTAAAAACAGTACCTTTAACAATTTCAATTTTATCTCCAGGTTTTCCTATTAGTCTTTTTATAAGGGTCTTATTTTTATATTCATCATTTTTAAAAAGAACAATATCACCATAGTTTAGATTATCTACATTGTATACTCGTGAAACAATTAATCTGTCTTTAACTTCAAGTGTAGGAACCATTGAACGGCTTGTAATCCAAACTCCATATCCTACAAAGCGCCATACTACTAATGCAACAACAGCAATAATTGAAATATCTATTACACATTCTTTTAAAAATGATCTTTTATTTTTTTTACTGTTGGGATTTTGGCCTTGTATAATTTCCTTTGCTCTAATTTCACTCACAACTATCCCTCCCATATATTACCATTTTATATTTTATAAAAATCAGATTTTTCTTCAATACATAAACATCTTAATATGTATATTGAACTATGAACTTTACAATTGTAATTTAGAAATTACATAGTGATTTTCAAATTAATTGTCAATTATTCACAGGGAGTACCCACAAAGGGCATCACATATCAATTAAATTGAATAATATCCCACTTTAAAATACACTAAATAGTATACCATAATTTATAATATAAAATATTTATAACTTATTAATTTTTAACTCTTAGTCATTATAAATTTCTATATGAAAAAGATATGCACTAACTAAAATAGTTAGTGCATATCAGTCTTTATATATTTATAATCTTGGGAAAGAATATTAATAAAAAGCTTAGTTAAAAAATATAATCAAATAAGTAAATTTAATTGCATTTACTTCTCATTAATAGTATATTCAAATTTAAAATTTTAATTCTAAATTTTTATAAAACATCATTTCTGATTATATCTTCGTATGATTCTCTTTTACAAACGAGTCTAGCCTGTCCATCTCTTATCATTACAACTGCTGGTTTCGGTATTCTATTATAGTTGCTTGACATTGAATAGCCATATGCTCCAGTTGTTAAAATTGCAAGTATATCTCCACTTGTAACCTCTGGAAGTTCAACATTTTCTAATAAAATATCACCTGATTCACAACATTTTCCTGCGATCGTAACAGTTTGTCCACCTTCGCTATTAACTCTATTTGCTATAACACATTCATAGGCTGCATTATAAAGGGCTGGTCTTATGTTATCAGTCATTCCCCCATCAACTGCTACGTAAGTTCTTACGCCTGGAATTTCTTTAACACTGCCTACTGTGTAAAGGGTACTACCAGCATTGGCTACAATGCTTCTTCCTGGTTCAATTGTAAGAATAGGTCTTTCCTGACCAGTTCTTCTACAAACTTCATCAACTTTGTTAATTATTGTTTCACAATATTCTCTAGTTGTTCTAGGTTTGTCCCCTTTATTATAGTATATACCAAAACCACCACCAAAATCTACTTCTTTTATAAAATATCCGTGATTTTCTTGTATTTTTTTTACTAAGTCAAGCATAACTTCAACGGCATCTTCATATGGCTGTAATTCAAAGATCTGAGAACCTATGTGACAATGGATACCAGCAAGGTTTATATTTTCAAGATTTATTGCCTTTTCAACCGCATCCTCTATTACAGTTCCTACTGGTGCAAAACCAAACTTAGAATCAATTTGACCAGTTTTAATATAATCATGTGTATGTGCTTCTATACCTGGAGTTATTCTTAAATATATATTTTGAGTTTTTCCATATGACTTTGCAATATCATTTAAGACTTCCATTTCATAATGATTATCTACAACAAAATTTCCTACTCCAAGCTTAACTCCAAGTTCGATTTCATCTAATGTTTTATTATTTCCATGGAACATTACTCTTTCAAGTGGAAATCCTGCTTTATACGCAGTATATAACTCTCCTCCTGAAACAACATCTAGTGACATATTTTCTTCTTTTAAAAGCTTACACATTTGAACTGTAAGAAAAGCCTTTCCTGCAAAAGCAACTCTGTTATTATTTTCTTCACATCTAAAATAATTTCTATAATCTCTACAGTATTCCCTTATTAATTCTTCATCAAAAACATATAGAGGACTTCCATATTCTTTTACTAAATCTCTAGCCTTAGCCCCTCCAATTGTTAATTGGTTATCTTCAACCTTCATCGTACCAAATAATTTCATTTTTGTTACCCCCAAAACTTTATTTAATTAACAGCTATCAGTTATAATCTTCAACTGTTTACTGCTACTTGTTAACTTGTTATTGCTTATTAATATTTGTTAATTAATAATTACACAATTCAGTTATCCTAAATTTGATTATGAATAATTATAATTAAACCTTTTTAAACTAAAATATTATATATGTTCCAATTAACAATTGACATTAAAAAATGTACAATACTAGCTGAAAAAAAACGTCACAGATAATTTCTGTGACGAGTGATAGCGCTAGTGCTGATTTATGTTCATTGATGCACAACAATTTTTCAGCATCCTATCCATCTACTATTTATTAAGTCTTAATGTATGTAAATCATCATCAATTCCTATTAATAATAAGCTGCATATTTTGCTAATTAAAAGATATGCCTTGTAGCTCAACACTTTCGTGACAGTTATCCACATATTTTATGAATACCCAGAAATAAGCTTTGGTTTAACTTATTCCTTCGGCCGTAATACCTTTCAATATAAGTCATAGTCTACCAGACTCATTATATTTACTATTTATCACAGCACCTCTACCTCAGGTCATGTTATATTACCATTTTATTCAACTATTAAAATTATGATACCATATTTTAAAGTTAATTCAATACTTTTTATTTGTAAAATATTATAAATTTTACCTCTTTCTATATTCATCCATCAATTCGCCCATTATACTTGCAGAAGTAGGTGGCGTAAATGTTATTGCATTTGCTCCTGCTTCTATAGTTTCTTTTATAGTTTCCTCACATGGACCACCTGTTGCTATTACAGGAAAATCTGGATACATTTTTTTTATGTTTCTAACAATTTTAGCTGTATTTTTTCCACCAGATACATTTATTATAGTTGCACCACTTTCTATCCTCTTTGAGATATCTTCATCTTCTGCAATTACGGTTACTATAACTGGTATATCTATTGTTTCTCTTATATGCTTTATTATTTCATTGCTTGTTGGTGCGTTGACTACAACACCCATTGCTCCTTTAAATTCAGCATCAAGAGCTAAATTAACGACTCTCTTGCCTTGGGTAATCCCCCCACCGACTCCACAAAATACAGGAATATCAGCTGCCATAACTAATGCCTGAGTTATTAATGGCTGAGGGGTAAATGGATATACTGCAATTACAGCGTCTGCATTTGTATTCTTAATTATTGCAACATCAGTACTAAATAGTAACGATTTTATTCTCTTACCAAAAATCTTAATTCCACTACATTCTCTAATTACTTTTGGAACTTCTACGACATGTTTTCTTAATGTTCCTTTAATCTCAGGTATATTTTTACCTTGCTTTTGATTACTCATGCAAGCTCCCTCCAATTCCACAATAATATATTCTTACACAAAGTCTAATAATATTATACTACTTTATATTTTACAATTGCACTAATTATTAGTGCAACTTATCCACATTATCCACAGGTTTTATCCACATTTTTGTTAATTTATTCATAAAATCAAATTTTTAATTCAGACTTTTATGTTATACCTAAACTTATTCTATAAAAATATAACTCGTCCAATAGTGTGTAACCGTTGTATGTTACAGATAATTATAGATATTAGCTATAAAATAAACTTACAATTCTATTTATATAATATACATTTAATATTTGCAATTATTTTTTTCACCGAATTACAATTATATTTTTAATCTCTATATCTATGTCATAAAAAATTTATACTTTTTTTAGTAATAATCATCTTATTTTTCATAGTTATCCACAGATAAGTTAATTATATACACACTAATAACACCCCCTAACCCCCTTGTTTTATCACATTCCTTAAATGTCCCATAAAAGTTATTAACATTTTTATCCACAATTATATTTTTGTGGATTTGTACACTTGTTAATTTTTTCTTAACAAAGCCTAAATTTTATTATTAAAGACCTTAATAAATACTGAAAATGATATAACTTCTATTGTTATATAGAATCTCTTAGAATATACTAGAAACGAAGATAATGGTAATTTTTTTAATTTACTTATATATCTTTCAATAAACACTATCAAGATATGGAGGTTTAAAAAATGACTCGAAATGAGTTTTTTAACATTCTAATGGATGAACTTAAAGAATTGCCTGAATTAGATTTACAAAAGATAGTTTCATTTTATAAAAATAAAATTTCCATAGAAGTTTCAAAAGGAAAAAATGAATCTGAAATAATAAAAGATTTTGGTGATCCGTATTTAATATGTAAAAAATATATAAACTCTTCTTCATATTCTGAAATTTTTGAAGAAGATCATAAAACTTTATCTTCTACTAATATTAACAAAAACCAATCAAATAATGACCATATTGATGAACTTTCTCAAATAAAACGAACTGATTACATCAACCCAGTTAATGTAGCAAGTAATGATGAAAGTAATCGTAAAAATAAAGATCAAAATCGTAATTATAATTTTAATAATGATCAAAATGCCAATAGATATCATACTAAATCTTCACCTAAAGTTGATAAATTTTTAAAGTTATGCATTATAATCCTTGGTATTATAGTTTTTTGTCCTATTCTTACAAGTATAGCTGGAATAATTATTGGAATACTAGGCGTTGCCTTAAGTCTTTTAGCTGGTAGTATTGGTATTTTAATAGGAGGAACTTTTACAAATCTTATAGGATTTCCTCATATACCTCAGTTTATTACTGATTTTCCCTATCCAGCAATAGTATTGTTTACTATTGGATCTGTATGTTTATCTGTATTTCTTATTTGCACATTTTATTATTCATGCAAATTTTTCTTTAGACTATGCAAAAAGCTGCTTTACTTCTTAAAGTCTAAAGGAGGTATCTTTAATGAATAAGAAATTAATCTCTACTAAAATGAAAATTTTTCTTTTAGTTATGTTTATTTTATCTGTTATTTTTTATGCTTCAGGATGTATTATTCTTATTCAGAGCAATTACAATCTATCAGATTATTCAGATGAATTTAATATACACCCAAGTTCACTAAGATATAATCTAGATTTTACTAATAACTTTTTGAATTTCACTAATTCATATTCTTCTCATGACTATGATATAGATAATAGTATATCTGAATTAGATTTTAATCTTAATTCTCAGAACATTGAAGTTATCAATAATAACAATAGTATGTTAAATATAAAAATTAAAAGTTTTTCTTCATCAAATGCTGAACTAAATTTAGTAAACAGTAATAATAAGATGACATTTTCTCCAACTGTAGATATTCCTAACAGTGCTGATATCATAGTAAGTATGCCATCATACTTATCATCAAAAGTAACATTAAAAATCACTACAAGTAGCGGGGATATAACTATAAACAATTTATCCACAAATACTTTAAATGCATCAAGTGCAAGTGGTGATATAAATTTAAGCAGCACTAATTTAAACTATCTATATCTATCAAGTTCAAGTGGTGATATGAATATAAGTTCTTCAACTACTAGTAATGAAACAAATTTAACCTCATTATCAGGATCAATTAATGGAAATGGAAATTTTGGAGCGCTTACTGGAAGTACATCATCAGGAGATATAAAACTTACTTTTAAAGATAATTTGAATAATACTTTTTTAAGTAGTATGTCTGGAGATGTTAATTTGCATATTCCATCCTTCTGTGGATATGAAGCAAATTTCAATACAATTTCTGGTTCTTTAAATAGTTCTGAAAACAATATGACTAATGGTGATAAATCTAGCAAAATTAATGTAAATACTACAAGTGGAGATTTTGATCTTCAAGTAAAATAAAAATTTCCTCTCTACACTTAATATAAATTTATAATTTTTCTCCATATATTAAAATTAATAAAAATGCTGATGAGTACTATATAATCATCAGCATTTTTATTCTTTAATTGGAAACTCATATTTTTATTAACCACTAAAACAATTATTCTATAACAAACTTATCAATCATATTATTAAGTTTCTCTGCGTCTTTCACACCCTTGTCCACAGAGTATAGTGCAAGTTTCATAGCTGAAGTTGCATTATTTACACGATCCTTAATATTATGTGTATTCTTTACTGTTTCTTCTGAATTTTTAGCTGTATCAGAAATGGCTATGCTTACCTGCTCAATTGATGATGCTACAGCCTCTGACATCTTTGATAACTCATCTGACATTTTGCTTATAAATTCCCCATCATTATTATACGTTTCACCAATCTTACCATATTGATTCAAATCTTCTTTTACATCAGTTTTAATAAATTTTAAAATTTCACTACTGTTATTGGAAAGATTTTTAAATGCTGCTTCAACTCTTTCAATTGTACTTTGAATAGTTCCAACTGATTCTGAAGATTCTTCTGCAAGTTGTCTTACTTCTTCTGCAACAACTGCAAATCCCTTTCCAGATTCTCCTGCTCTTGCTGCTTCAATAGCTGCATTTAACGCTAGAAGATTAGTCTGTTCAGCTATACCTGCTATTGCTTCTGCCATAACCTTAATTTCTTCAACTACTTTTGATTCTTCAATTGCTTTATTTATATATCTTTCTCTTTCATGATATACATCTCTTGTATTATTAATAGCTAATTTACTATTTTTAAGTATTGATTCAGCTCTTTCTTTTATTTCCATAGAATTAGAAGTGCCAGTTTCAGCTCTAGCTGATAATTCTTGCATGTTTGCAGTTATTTCTTCAATTGAAGCATATATTTCTTCAACTGTTCCACTATTATTTTCTGCATTTTTGTCTATTTTCTCTATATATTCTTCTGCACTTTCAAGTGTTGAACATAATTGATTTATTGTCTCTGAAAGGTTTGTGTTTAATGTAAGTACATTTTTAGTATTATCTGAGCATAGCTTTATTATTTCTCTTAAATTATGCTGAGCCTTGTTTAAAGAATTGGCAATAGCACCATATTCATTATCCATAGTTATGTCTATATCTTGAGAAATATCTAATATGCTAATTCTATCTGCCAATTGCTTTATTTTTTCTAAAGGCTTTAACATACTGCTTATGGTAGAGAATATTAATCCCCCACCAATTACAATCGCTATAGCAATTGATATTATTGTTACTGTAACACTTGTCTTAAACCCTATTCCTATAATTACTCCATTTAATATCATTATCATATAGATAAGAAATAACCTTACCTTAACAGATTTAAAAAAGCTTATTTGTTTATTTTCTTCCATGAATATGCCTCCCTATTTATTACTGTATTGTATATATTTTTTATCCCTATTTATGATTTTAAAGTATTAATTGTATTTTTTTATAAAATTATACAACTTTTTCATTATAAGAATAACATTAATAAATATTTTTTTCAACTTGGGCATATTATTGCAATGTTAATTATCTATCTATATATTTTTTATGGTTATAGTATTTATTTATTGTAACCATAAAATCTAAAACAAAAATAATTCCTAAGAATAACAGCATAGGATTTATTATATTTCCATACAACATATATGTACTAGTAATTAATGGATTTAAATATACTACTCCAATATAGCTTAAAATACACCAATATATTGAGAAAATAAGACTAATATATCCATTAATATTATGTTTCAAATCTGAATAATCCCAGTATACTTTATTAAATAAATGCTTAAGTAAATATCCACTTATATATTCCACAGTAGTTGGAACTATCAAGCAAAAGAATATAAAAGGTATTCCCCTTATTTCTAAAAATTCATAATATATTATTAATATGGTAATAGCTATTCCATACATAGGTTTCAATGGTTCTTCAAGAAATCCATCCTTTTTAAATCTGCCTGTAGAATACTTTGAATATAATTCTTCTATTATCCATCCAGCAAAAGAATAAATTATAAATGTAAAAAATAAATACATAATTACATTACCACCAATCACTTAAGATAACTTTATTATCCCTACATAATTAGCAATTTATCCTTACTTCATATTATGTAATTTTTAATATATAAGCCACTTTTATGCATATGCTAATTTAATATTTCTACTTTTCAAAATTATAATAATTCTAATAAAAAGGATTATAATAAGTTAATTATTTTACATAATTAATCAAAAAAATATCCGCATTTTCACATGAATTATTAATTGAATTATTTATTAAATGCTACTTTTTTATTAAAGTCTGATATAATTATTTAATAATTGCTAATAAATTACTAAACATTCAGGAGGCATTATTTATGGAAAAATTATATTACGATGATCCCTATTTAAGAGATTTTACAGCTGAAATAGTTAATATTGAGGAACACCTTGGAAAATTTCGTGTAACATTAGATAAAACAGCATTCTTTCCTGGTGGGGGTGGCCAAAGCTGTGATACTGGTATGATTGGTGACCACAAAGTTATAGATGTTTATGAAGAAAATGATATTGTTTATCATATAGTTGAAAAGAAGCCTATAAAAATACATAATGTTAAGTGTAAAATAGATTCTGAAAGAAGAACTGATGGTATGTGCCAACATCTAGGACAGCACGTACTTTCTGGATGTTTCTTCAATCTTTTCAATGCAAACACATTTGCAATTCATTTAGGTGCCGATATAAGTACAGTAGATATTTATGGTGTTCTTACAGAAGAACAAATAAGAGCTGCCGAAAGACTTGCTAATAAGGTTATTGGAGATGCTTTAAAAGTAGAATCTTTTATTCCTACTAAATCTGAATTAAAAAAATTAACATTAAGAAGAGCTCTTCCTAATACAAAGGAAGACATAAGAATAGTTAAAATTGGTGATGATTTTGACATTAATGCATGTTGTGGTCTTCATCCAAAAAGTACACTTGATCTTAGACTTATAAAAATCAAAAAATTTGAAAAGCATAAAGAAGGAACAAGAATTGAATTCCTTTCTGGAAATCGTGCTATAGAAGATTCTTATAAAAAAGATGAATTCCAAAATTCAATATGTAAGTATCTTAACTGTAATGAAAATGAAGCTGTAAATGGAATTAAAAATTTAAATAACAATCTTAAAGAAGCTAATGAAATAAATAAATCTTTAAATATAACACTTGCAAATTATCAAGTTAAAGAGCTTATTGATAATGCAGAAACTGTAGGTGAATTTAAAATAATAAAAAGTATATTTGATAATGAAAATTTAAAATATATAAATAATCTTACTTCAAAGCTTGTTGAAACTCCAAATACAGTTACATTAATGGCTGTAAAGTCAGAAGATAAAGTTAATCTTATCTTTGCATGTACAAAAGGAATTAAAGAAATAAAAGTCAATGAAGTTCTAAAAGATGCTATTTCACTTATTGATGGAAAAGGTGGCGGAAGTCCTTTTATGGCTCAAGGAGCTGGTAAGAACAATGCAAATCTTGATGGCGCACTTGACTATGCATTTAATAAAATCAAAGAAATGATTGGATAACAAAAATACATTAATTGTTAATTACTAAATTACAATTAATGTATTTTAAATAATACAACATATATATTAAAAGTGGCTACGCACACTTTTTAGTTGATAAATAATAGTGGAAAGTTGACAGTTTCCACTATCAACTTCCTAAATGATCTGTTATTTGATTTCAACTACATCATAACCTTCATCTTCTATAGCATTTCTTAATTGATCATCAGTAACATTATTAGCATTTACCAATGCATACTTTCCTTCTAAGTTTACTACTACTGATAACACTCCATCAATTCCGCTTAAAGCTTCCTTTACGTGTGATACACAATGATTACATGACATTCCTTCAATTAAAATTTTCTTTTCCATATTACATTCCTCCTATTTTTTAAATTAATACTTAATAGTTAATACAAACTATCTATACCTCTGGATTAAATTTTCTAAGTCTTAATGCATTTGTAAGAACTGAAACTGAACTTAAACTCATAGCTGCTGCTGCAATCATAGGATTTAAAAGAGGTCCTCCAAATATATGAAGAATTCCCATTGCTACAGGTATACCAAGAACATTATATCCAAATGCCCAGAATAAATTCTGCTTTATATTTTTAATTGTTGCTCTGCTTAATTTTATAGCAGTAGTAACATCCATTAAATCACTTTTCATTAGAACTATATCAGCACTTTCAATTGCAACATCTGTTCCAGAACCAATGGCAATTCCTACATCTGCTTGAGCTAATGCTGGCGCATCATTTATTCCATCACCAACCATTGCTACTTTTAAATTATCCTTTTGAAGTTTTTTTACTTCATTTGCCTTATCTTCTGGAAGTACTTCTGAAAGTACAAGATCAATTCCAACTTGTTTTGCGATAGCTTCTGCTGTTTTCTTATTATCTCCAGTAATCATGGCAACCTTTATTCCCATATTATGAAGTGATTCTATTGCCTTTTTGCTGCTTGGCTTAACGATATCTGCAACAGCTATAATACCTACAAGATTATTATTAATAGCTATATACATTGGTGTTTTACCTTTCTCAGCAAGATTATTTCCCTGTTCAAATAAATCACTATTATTTGATTTTGATATATTTTCAAATTTAATCTTTTTATCATCCATTAATTTTCTATTTCCAAGTAAAACTTCTTTATCATCTATTTTTACTTCTATCCCATGACCAGGAATAGCATTGAATTTATCTATATTTTTAAAATTAAGCTTCTTTTCTTCTGCACATTTTACAATTGCTTCACCTAATGGATGCTCTGATCCTTTTTCTGCACTTGCAGCAATAACTAAAAGTTCATCTTCAGATATTCCTGAGCTTATTATATCTGTTACTATTGGTTTTCCTTCTGTTATAGTTCCAGTCTTATCAAATACAATTGTATTTATAAGATGAGCTGTTTCTAAGGCTTCTCCACCTTTAATTAATACTCCGTTTTCAGCGCCCTTACCTGTTCCAACCATTATTGCTGTAGGTGTTGCAAGACCTAATGCACATGGACACGCTATTACTAAAACCGCTATAAATATTGTAATTGCAAATAATGGCGTTTCACCTGCAATAAGCCATCCTATAGATGCTATCACAGCAAGTATTATTACTGTTGGAACAAAATATGATGATATTACATCTGCCATTTTAGCTATAGGTGCTTTCGATCCTTGTGCTTCTTCTACAAGCTTAACTATTTGAGATAGTGCTGTGTCTTTCCCTACCTTTGTAGCTCTATACTTAATAAATCCTGTTTTATTAATACTTGCACCAACAACACTACTTCCTATAGTCTTTTCAACTGGAATACTTTCACCCGTAAGCATTGATTCATCTATTGAAGTGTTACCTTCAATAACTTCACCATCAACTGGAATTTTTTCACCAGGCTTTACTATGACTATATCACCAGAGATAACTTCTTCTATAGGAATTGTCATTTCTTTATTATCTCTTATAATAGTTGCTGTTTTAGGTGCTAATCCCATAAGTGCCTTTATAGCTTGAGATGTCTTTCCTTTTGAGACTGATTCAAGGTATTTTCCTAAAGTAATCAGTGTCAATATTACAGCTACTGATTCAAAGTATAAATGCATAGCATAGTGAGAATCACCAGCTTTTATTTTATATATACCGAATATCCCATAAATAAATGCTGCAAGAGTACTTATTGCTATTAAAGAATCCATATTAGGACTTAATTTAAATAAGTTTTTTAGTCCTACTTTATAGAATTTATAACCTATAATCATTACTGGCAATGTTAAAATTATCTGTATAATTGCAAAATTTAACGAGTTATTCATAGGATCAATTATATTTGGAAGTGGCATTCCAACCATGTGTCCCATAGTTATTATTAGAAGTGGAATTGAAAAACATGCAGAAACTATAAATCTTATAAGAAGTAATTTACTTTCATCTATTTTTGATTTTCCAGAATCCTTTTCTTCCTCTTTTATTAATTTATATCCTGCTTTATCAACTGCTTCTTTAATCTTTGCATAACCAATAATATCTTCATCAATATTTACAGTAAGATTTTCTGTTGCAAAATTTACAGATGAGTTTTCAACACCATCAAGTTTTTTTGTTACTCTCTCAACTCTATTAGCACAAGCTGAACATGTCATTCCTTCAATCTTAAATGTATAAGTTTTAAGATTCTTTTTTACCTTATACCCACATTTAACAACAGTATTTTCTATATCATCACAAGTAACTTTATTTTCATCAAAATCCACATTTAATGTTTCTACTGCAAAGTTCACATTAGCTTCATTTATTCCATCTAATTTTCTTACAAATCTTTCGATCCTGTTTGCACAGGCTGAACATGTCATCCCTTCTATCTTTAATGATTTTTTCATTTTAATTTATACCTTCCTTATATTTAATGAATATTACTTTTAAAATAAAACTTATTATTTTGAAAGTAATTTTTCTAATACTTTATTGAATTCTTCAATCTTTTCTTCAGGATTATTATTGAAGCAAGCCTCTTTTACACAATGTCTAAGATGTCCTTGAAGTATCATTAAATCCGCTTTTTTTATAAGCGACTGTACTGCTAAAAGCTGATTTGCAACATCAATACAGTATCTATCATCTTCTATCATTTTTATTATTCCTTCAATTTGTCCTTTAGCTGTTTTTAAAGATTGAACTGCTTTTTTTCTTTCTTCACTCATTTTATACTCCTCCCCCCCGTGGGGTGTCTTATTTGTATTTATCCTAATCTTTTTTTTTACTTTTGTCAACTATATATTTTAAATTACTTAGTAGATTCAACATGAATTATATCTGTAACTCAATATCATCTTCATACATATTGTTATCAAAAATTTTATTTTAATTCTAAATATATTACTTTCAACTATTAAAATCTGTTTAATTCACTGAATCTACATATTATGTTATCATTATAAATTCATGTACATAAATAAAGATGCACTAAAAAATATTATCATATTTTCAGTACATCCTTACTCTTTTCTAAATAATTTGTAAATACTTCTACTATTTTGGGATCGAATTGATGACCTGCATTTATCTTCAACTCGCCTATTGCCTCATCCCTTGTTCTTGCCTTCTTATAAACTGTATCAGTAGTCATAATATCATATGCATCAGCTACAGCCACTATTCTTGCTACAAGTGGAATTGATTCTCCTTTTAGCTTTAAAGGATATCCATTTCCATCCCATCTTTCATGATGAGTTAAAACTCCCTTTGCCACACTGTCTAGCTGATTGGAAGCTTTCACGATTCTATATCCCTTTTCTGTATGACTCTTAGCTATTTCATACTCTTCATCTGTAAGATTCCCAGACTTAAGTAATATAGCTTCATCAATACCTATCTTCCCAATATCATGTAGCTTGGCCACCAAAATAAGTTCATCCATTGCTGACATGGATAAAGAAACACGTTTTCCTATTTCAATTGAATATTTAACTACTCTATTAGAATGTTCTTCTGTCTCATAACTTTTTTCTTCCATACTTATCATCAATGAATTTAATATGGAACTACTCAAACTGTTTTTCTGAAGTAATTTCTGAAGATATACCTTGTCTTCAGCTTCCTTTAAAGCCTTGTTAATATCAAAATTATTATCATCAATAATAGAAAATCCTAATGAAATACTAGGATTAATAAATATATCCTCATACTTTTTACATTTATCCAAAATATCTTTCATTAACTTTTCACATTTATTCTCATCAGAATTAGGAGTTAAAATTATAAACTCATCTCCACCTATTCTAAAAACATAATCCTCAGAATTACATGCTTCCTTTAAAATTTGAGCTATATTTATTAGTAATTTATCCCCTTCTGAATGACCTAATGTATCATTTACTAATTTTAATCCATTAGCGTCCGCCATTATTAAACCTATAGGAAAATTATCTTCATTAACTATCTTTTTACATATTTTTTCATAATAGTTTCTGTTATATACTTGTGTCATTATATCTGTAAATGTTAATTTTTTTAATTCTTTATATTTATTTTTTAAAGATTCCAATTTTTTTATATTGTCCTCAGTGTTAAATATATTTTCATTCACATTTTCAAATATATACATTCCTCCAATAGCAGATACTTCATCATAAGTATTCATTATTGGAACAAGCTTTATTTTTAAATTTTTATCATCAACAAAATCATTTATTAATACTATATCTTTGTTTTCAATTACAGTATTACACTTATTCCTAATCATATCGTATGTACTTTTACTCAAAATTTCAGAACAATCCATACTTAATATATCTTTATCTGTTTTTCCACAAATATTTCTATAGGAATCATTGATATATGTAATTTTTAATTCACGATCCATTATCCATACTGGATGCTGCATTTCATCTACAAATGCCTTAAAAACATCATAGTTCATGTTTAATAACTTCCTTTTAATTTTAAGTTTTGCTTAATAATATATATTATATATATTATTTATATTTTTTTCAATATTTTTACTTTTGCAAGAAAACCACTTTATATATGAATTATCATTCTATAAATTTGCAATATTTTAATACATATGTTGCACTATAGACTTTACATTTCAATATGTACTACTAATTTGCATGATACAAATAACAATCATTTCACAATTTATAACATAAAATATAATTTTTACAAAAATAATTTATCTCTTTATACTTTTAAATACATTTTAATACATTATATTACATGATATCGTTTTAACATTAAATAATGTAACAATAAGTTAAATTATTGTAATACTTATATTTAATAATTTAACTTTAAAAATAAACTTTAAAAAGACTGAATTTTCTATGTTATTTTATAACTTCAAAAATTCAGTCTAAAATTTTTACTTTTTTTTGAATATAAGTATTGTAAATCCAATTTAACAATCAGTTTTTTTGTAAATACTTCATAAAACTTTCATTAAATGAATTAACATATTTTTTACTAACAGGTATTTGAATTTCTTTTTCTAAAGTTATGCATTTACCATCAAAGCTTCTTATGTAATCCATATTTACAAAATACGATACATGAGTACGTACAAATACATCTCTTCTTAATTTTGATTCCACACCTGATAGTGTGTCGTAATAATAATAGTCCTCTTTTTTAGTTACAATTCTAACTTTTCTTTTATTGCTCTCAAAATAATAAATATCCTTATATGGTATACTAAATAAATTTTTTCCTTGTTTAAAATAGTAGAGAATTTTTTTATCAGAAATATAATTAAAACATTTTTGCAAAACTACCTCCATTTTGTCTCTACTTAACGGCTTTAAAACATACTGAAATGCTTGTACATCAAATGCTTGAATCATATATTCATCATAACCAGTTACAAATACTATTATAGACTCTTTATCTAATTTCCTAATTCTTTTTGCAATTTCTATTCCATTTATATCATATATTGAAATATCCAATATATATATATCATAAAATACATTTCTTTTTTCTACTTTATATAATAACTCTTCTCCACTTTTAAATCCACAAACCTCTGCTTTATAGCCATGTTCATTTATAATATCATCTATCATGAACATCTCTTCATTCAATATTAAATCTTGGTCATCACAAACTGCTATTAACATTATATTCCCCTTAATTAATATTTTTTCTCTTTAGTGTTATCCTTATTATTAATAAATTAAACATTCCACATAATAGCATTAACTTCATAGCTATTAATTTTGTCTTCATAATTTAAAATTCCACTATATTTATTAACAATTTTTTCAACACTTTTTAACCCTAATCCATGATTTTCTTTATCTTCTTTCCAAGTTTTTTCAGAATTGTAATAAATACTTTTTGAATTCTCAATATTTATTGTCATAGCAGATTTCTTATAAAGTATATTTACATTAATAATTCTTTCAAATTCTTCAATCATGCTACATGCTTCAATAGAATTATCCAATAAATTTCCTAAAATTATTCCCATATCAGATGGATCAACCCTTATATTTGTCGGCACTTTTATATCTATAACCCAGTTTATATTATATGGTTTACTATGATTAATTTTAGAATTCAACATAAAGTTAATTTCAACATTTTCTGTGTAAATACCTAATTTATCATTTTGTGTTTTTGAAATGATTCTGTCCATTATTATATTAGCTTCTTTTATATTTCCATTATTGACCTGACTTTTTAACATTATAATTTCATTTTTAATATTATGTCTCAGTTCTTTAATTTCTTTTTGTTTTTTCTCAATTCTATTATAGTAATCTTCTTTATATTTCATTTCTTTAATTTCTTCTTCTAATAAAATTCTTTCAGCAAAGTATACCAATGTAGTCAAAATTGTCATTAATCCTAGTATTGTAATAGAATCTATAATTAACTTAATACTTAATATATTGGGTCTATTCATAACTATTGATTCTATAGTGTAAATAAAAATTGTCATTAATGATAATGCAACATTAGTTTTTATTGTCATCTTTATATCAAGAAATAATGCGACTACAATTGCAAAATATATTGATTTATATCCAATATTTATGTCATACTTTAAAAATCCAATGAAAAAGTAATCAATAATTACAGAAATACACATTAATTTTTTAGTCATCTGAAACTTCTCTATGCTAAGTTTATTATTAATGATTATAACTTTAAATAAATATATAAATATACTTATTTCAAATGCAGCTACTAAAGACATAAATAGCTCATATTTACCATATTCATTTATTAAAAAATATCTTGCTGTGGCATTGACTGGAATTGTAGCTATACCTACGATAAAAATTGCAATAACTACCCTTACTATTTTTGTATGATATTTTTCAAGTATGCTTATTTTTTTATCTCTCATTTATTATTACTCCATCTGCCCCCTTTACAATTATTCTTTATAACTTTAATTATTTTTATTACCCACAATTTTTCTAATTTAAATTCTTCCAATCTTATTTTATCAGATATAAGAAAATTTAAAAATATAGTTTCTAATATGAAATCTATTTCACCTAAAAATTGTTTCATTAATTGCATTAATTATAAAAACCTGCCATCACAAGAAAAAATTAATATTGAATAACTTTATCCTATAAAGACAGGTTTTTATATAATTCTATTAAATTATTGACGAATAATTTTTATCAACTATTTTTTTCAATGCACATTCAGCAAGCCTTGCAAAATATCTTGAACACTTTATTATTGCTTTTTCATCAACAGTATATTCTGGATGATGATGTGCTTCTGATATACCTGTTCCAACTACAATAAAAACTCCTGGTATTCCCTTTTGATAGTAAGCAAAATCTTCTCCTTCAAGTCCCATTGTGATTCTCTTAACATCGTATCCCATGATTCTACCTAGCTTAGATGCAAAGTTAGTCCACTCTTCATCATTCTTGGTTGCTGGCGATCCTGAATGCCATATTAATTCAGCATTTCCTCCATAGGATTTTGCTATTCCTTCAACAAGTGCTTTCATTCTTTCAGGAATTAGCTCTCTTGTATGTTCATCAAGTGTTCTGACTGTCCCTTCTATATATGCTGTTTCAGGAATTACATTCCATGTATTACCCGATTCAACATGAGTCACACTTAATAATGCTTTATCAGTAGGACTTATATTTCTGCTTACAATAGTCTGAAGCGCATTTATTATATTTGTAGATATTATAATAGGATCTATTGACTTTTCTGGCTTTGCAGCATGGCTTCCCACGCCTGTAATCTTAATCTCAAATCTATCTACTGCTGCTGTCATAGCACCTTCTTTAAGTCCCATTACTCCCACTTCAAAATCTGATACATTATGGATTCCAAATATTGCATCAACATCATCTAAAGCACCTGTTGAAATTATTTTTTCTGCACCATCCCCACTTTCTTCTCCTGGCTGAAATATAAATTTAACAGTTCCAATTAGTGATCCTTGATACTTTTTAACAAGATAAGCTGCTCCAAGGACAACTGCCGTGTGAAAATCATGTCCACATGCATGCATTTTACCATTACTTAATGATTTATACGAAAGGCTTGTTTCTTCAATTATTGGAAGAGCATCAATATCACATCTTATTGCAACTACGGGTCCATTAGGATTTCCCTTTACTTGTGCAACTAAACCTGTCTTCAATGGTAAATCCAATACCTCTATATCAACTTGTCCTAATAATTCTTTTATCTTCTTTGTAGTTTCAAATTCCTCATTAGACAACTCTGGGTGTCTATGAAATTCATGAAATAGGCCTATAAGTTCTTCCTCAAGATTTTCTAATATTGTAAGTAGATTTGTATTAATCATTGTTTTCCCCCTCTTTGATATTGCTCAATTTAATCCTTAAACTTTCTATGCTATATTTTTTGATAATGCCTTATATATATAATTAAATATCTTAAGAATTCTTAGCTACCATTGTTACTAATATAATAAATAAATAAAACACTAAATACATTAATGACCATTTGTTAGTAAATGAATAAAAAATCTTATTTCTTACTTTTAAAACTTCATTCTTTTCCTTACATATGTCAATCAGCTCTTTTCCATACTTAAATAAAAAATATAAAAGTGCTGAAACTCCACATATGTAATAAATACTGCTCCATATTAAAAGAATATTTTGCGAGTTAGTAGTTGAAATTAATGTTGTAATCATAGCCATAATATTATTAAACATATGAACAATTATAGATGGAACAATTGATTCACTTTTAACTGCAACAAATGCTAGTATTATTCCCATTAGAATTGGGTTTACAAGCTGTACAAGATTAAAGTGAAACATTGAGAAAAATATTGAAGTTACTATTATTGCAGTAAAATCCCCATACTTCCTCATATTATTTAAAATATATCCCCTAAAAATTATCTCTTCAAACACTGGTGCAATAATACATGTATATGAAAAAAATAAGATAAGATAAATAGTCTCTTTTGGAATACTAAAATCTGGTGATGGTATTTCAATTCCATGAGAATTTATAATAATAGAATATATTAAAAATATAATACTTGATATTATTCCAACTCCTATTGATGCAAAGGCTCCTGATACAATAAAATCTGATGGCACCTCTTTTTTAAAGGATATATAATTATTTATTCCCTTTCTAAATATAAAAAAGCAGGCTATAATTGCTACTACATCAGCTGCTATACAAGGAAAATATCCAACCCAGAAATTATATGCATCATTTGAAAGTCCTGAAATCATTCCAGTAGTTGAATTACTGCCTAACAATGATGATCTTATCTTTAATATTCTAATTATTAAACTTCCAAGAAAATATGTTAATACAGATAAAATAAGCAATATTACAGCACACTTTCCAGCTGTATTTTTTATATCTTTTTTTAAAAATTTCTTTCCATAACATGCATTTTCATTTAAATTTTCTGCCATATATTTTTCCTCTCCCATTTCAATTAACTTTTTAAATATTTATCTCAAACTGAAATATATAATCCCCTTAACTAATAATATTCAGCAAAATATTGAAAATGTAGAATATAATATAAATATCTTAACATATTTAATATTTATATAAAATAATAAGAATTGACAAGTTATTATTTAACTAAAAATTACCTAATGCTATAGTTTCTTCAAAAAGTACAAAAGTTGATACAGTATCAGGTGCAACGCACAGTAGTAATGGTATAATTAGTACTGTTTAAAATCCAAAAACACTCTTTAATATAAAAAATATAATAGGGACTAATAATGCCGGAAGCATATTTAATGTCTTACACTCCTTTATTTTTAAAATACTTATACCCGAACTTGCTATTAAAACACCACCAATAATAGAAAGTTCTGTAATTAAAGCATCTGAAAAGAAAGAACCCGATAAAAAATGGGCTATTAGAAAAATACTTCCCTGCCATATAAACAAAATAGGAGCAGCAAATACCATTCCTATACCATATGTAGATGCAAATATAATTGATGTAACAAAATCCAAAGTAGCATTAGTAAATAAATATGTATTATCACCATAAATAGCACTCATTACTGGACCTAATATAGAAAGAGTACCTATACAGTAAAGTAATACTGCTGTTGAAAGTCCTTGTCCAAGATTTGACTTCAAATATTTTCCAATCATATTTTGAAATTTTTCATCAATATTGATTATAGAACCTATTAAACTCCCAACAGCAAGACTTATTATAAACAATACAGGATAACTGCTTTCAGACATATGGCTCACAATAGAATTAATTCCTAAAGCAGTAGCTGCAAATCCCATAGCATTAAAAAGCGCTCCTTGATATTCCTCTTTAATTCCTTTCTTTACTAAACATCCAGCAACAGTTCCCGTAATAATTGTTCCTGTGTTTACAATTGTTCCAATCATTTAAATCACTCCTATAAATTTCATTTATTTTATAGAAATAAAATTAAACCATCCAGTAACTAGAGAGTCAATACTTTTTTATATGGAACCTGTATTTCTGTTACAAATTTACCTGTATCATTTGTCATACCATAATCAATTAATGTTATTTCTATAGAATCCCCACAAATACTGTAGTTCTTCTCTTTCATATAATTTAATATCTTAATATAATATTCCTTTGATTCTTTATGAGTGCCCTTAAATCTCAAAGTTAGATAATCCCCCTCAGGAATATATTTACCCTTTACACTAGTATTATCTTCATTTTCAATGATTATAATAACAGAAGCAAATTCGTCAAATTTATTCGCTGATATATTGTCTTTATCAATAGATAATGCAACCTTTCCCAAAAAAATTGCTGTATTTAATTGATGTTTTCTTCCAAGTTCAACAATTGGATAATCAATATCTTCTCCAACTTTTATATTTTTCTTAAGAATAGCGATATTTCTACGTGGAATCCATTTTTCTTCTATTTGATAGTATTCAGAATAAATTGCATCTTTAATTTGTATAATACGATTTTTAATTTTATGTTCTATTAATTCCAGCTCACTCTTTTTTTGTGTAATTTCTTTCTGCTGTTCTTTTAATATAGAAACTAATGTTTCTATTTCTCTGTTGTTAAAGAAATCAATAATTTTCGCTATAGGTATATTTAAAGTTCGTAAATATTTAATGGTATTAAGGCGTTCAAATTGTTTAGTTGAATAATACCTATACTTTGAATTTGGATCTATGCGTTCTGGCTTTAACAAGTTAATTTCATCATAATATCTTAACGTTCTTATATTTATTTCAAATAAATTTGCAATTTCTCCTATTGTAAATAAATCTTTCAATCTTACACCTGCTTTACTTTATAAACAATTATTCTATTATTTCTTTTTTATACGTATTATAGCATAACTATTATGTTTACAAGGTAATATTATAATTACTAACTATGTAACATCATGATGTTTAGCTATCTGTTTCTTAATTTCTTTATATATGTTACAAAAAATATACAAATTTTTAATAAATACAATTTTATATAAAGTAAAAAAATATTACTGGAAATGTTACTTCCCAGTAATACTTTAGAAATCAATATATTAATTACGCCAAATTATCTGTGGTGTTTTTTATATCAACTTACTCATTGCTTTATATTATTGTTTTTCTGCAATCTTTCTTAAAAGAGATTTTGCTTTTATTCTTTTTAAAAGAACTCCTAATCCTGAAATCACTTGATTTAACACTATTACCATAACCGAAGTTGAAGCAGCTATTTTTACTGCACTAGTTTGTTCTTTACTATCTTTTGAACTTTCATTAACCTGAGATAGAGTATCTGCTAAACTGCTAGATTCAATATTCCCCTCTTCTCCAACTGTTCCTTCTTCTATTAATATCATAGAATCCTCTAAAAATTTAATTCCGAAATTAATATTCATTCTCATAGGATTGATATAAATATATGCTTTAATATCATCATTTACATTATTAATAGGGAATCTTAGTGATATTAATTCATTAGCCATATCATTTAGCGGTACAGTATGTTCTACAACTTCTCCATTAACTTCTATTTTAAAATTACCCATTGAACCTGAACTACTAAATGTAATTGTTGCATAAAGCTGTCCATCAATATCTTCAATAATACTTGTTTGATTTAAATATTTTCTTGCCATAGTACGTCCTATTGCACTATCACTAACTATTTCATTAGTTACAGTATACTTTTTAAAGTATTCCTTAGCTAATGATGCTAAATCTTTTGCTGCTTCTTCTTCTACCACTAATTTATCTTCGCTATTAGTCTTATTTGAAGAAAAGGCATTAGTTATTTTTGAAAGTACACTGCCTGATGAATTACTTTCTGAAACTCCTGATGAATTTCCAGCTAATTCTGGTAAACTTTCAGCTTCTTCTGTACTTATTAATTCTAAAGTTGACTCTAAGAATTCAACTCCAAATGATATATCTCTACCCATTGCAGTTACATTAGTTGTTACAGTAACTTGAGTTGAAATTGATGGTACTTCAAATCTAATATCTAAAGTCTTTTTACTATCATCTTTGCTTACAACGTCATAGTTTATCTGCTTTCCATTAATAGAAAGTCTTATATTGTTCATTATATCAGTCTGGCTAAAACCTAATGTTATATATTTTTTATCATCTATGATTTCATAGTAACTAACTTTATTAACAGCTCCTCTTGCTGCTTGATATCCAAATGAACTTTCAGTTATTATCTCATTATTAACTCTATAAGTTGTCTTTTTATATTGAGAGTTTGTATTAACTGGTGGTGCATTCACAATATCATTTTGTGGATCTTTAATTGTTCCGTTATCATTAATTGATGTATCTGTTGCAGTTTCATCCTCATCATCTTCGTCTTCATCATCTTCTTCGTCATCATAGTTGTCTGCATCATCATCTTCCTCTAAAGTACTAGATCTTAATAATACTCTAAATGCTAACCCATCATGATTCTCTATACCAAAATCTGATAAATCAAGATTTGTTGTAACTAAAATTTCATCACTCAATGATCCTATTCTAAATTTAATGTATAACTTATCTGAAGTCTTCTTAACAGTTGAGTAACTTGTCTTATCTCCTTCAACCTTTATTGAAACACCTTTTATTACTGAAGCATTTTTAAATTTTAAAGTTAAATATATTTTATTGTTTTTTACAGTAACAACACTTTCTTTATCTACATACTCTCTTGCATGAGATTCACTATCTGAATCTTCCTTTAATACCTTATTTTTTATTGTATATGTTCCACTATCTAAATCATCATCATCGTCATCACTATCTGATGATGAGCCACTATCACTCCCACTATTTCCTGTATCCTTAATTTCCACTAAAGTAGCACTATCAAAAACTACAGTAAAACTATCATCTGTATCTTTTGTAGATTTACCTGATATATGAATTTTATCACTTAAAGATGTAATCATAAAACTAACATATGTTTTATTATCTTGAGTTTTTACTGAATATGGAGTTGCACTAGTATTTTCATTTAATGTTATTGTTCTTTTATCCATAAAATCAGCCATATTGAACACTAAAGTAGCAAATATGTTTTCATATTTAACTTCTACTGAACTTGACGTATCTAAATATCTAGCACTTTCTGGTATAGTTCCATTTGAACCTGCTACAACCTTATTGTTTATAGAATATATAGCATCTTTCTTTACATTAAGTATCTCTTCTTCTGGAGCTTCTACATCATTACCATTTTCATCTTTTATTGTGGATGTATCCAGTTTAACATCAAAACTTGTAGTGTTAACATAATTTATTTCTTTTATAGTAAGTGTACATCCAACTGATATACTGCTGCTTAAAGAATTTATACTAAAAGAAATAGTTCCTGTCCCATCAGGGTTTTTAACAAAATTAATATCCTTTGTTGTTACTCCATCAACAGTAGCTGATAAGTCACTAAAAGCATCTGCATATTGACTAATATTTAAAGTTAATGTGTAATTTCCATTTTCAACTGTTAATGTACTTTTACTATTTAAATAATTTCCTGCTGCAGAAGTACTAGTTGAATTATCCTTTAAAAATGTACTTTCTATAGTATAAGTCCCATCTGATAAAGTCTTATTTTCTTCCTCTGGATAAGTTTCTCCTGAACCATCATCTGGATTTTCTATATCTTCATCTTTATCATCTAAATCTTCAAAGTATGTGATATTGCTTATAGCAAGATCAAAGTCATGCTGCTTAATTCCCATAGATGGTACTATAGCTGCATAATTACAGTCTACTGTTATATTTATTTCATCTTTTATTGAACCTAATTTAAATTCAGCTATATAGCTTGTATCATCTATATCTATTCTTTTAGTATCAACTGATGCTCCATTTACAGATGCACTTGTACTTACTACCATATTTGAATCATTTATTACTAATTGTACTGTTATTTTTCCATTCTTTATTTTTATTCTGCTTTTTTCTGTATCTATGTATTTTGCCATTGATGAAGAATCGGATGTTCCTGTTTTATTTGCTGCAAAATCTGCTGTATACATCCCATCTTGTAATTCTTCTTCTATCTCAGGTAATTCTTCCTTAAATTCAACTGTATTTATGACAAAGTCTACAACATGAGTCATTTTCATAGTTTCGCTTATAGTAACAGTCATTCCTAGATTTATTTCATCTTCTATTGACCCTATTTCAAATTCCATTGTAATAACTTTATCTTTTTCTGTTGTATTTACTTCTGCTTCACTGCCATTTACACTAGCAGTTAAATTTCCAATCATACCTGTACTATTATCTATATTAAGTACTAATTTTTTCTTTCCATCTTCTACTTTTAATGTTGAATCTATTATATATTTTTTTAATGTAGATTCTACAAAAGTTCCATCTGTAGATGTTCCTTCTTTATAAACACTATAGTCTACAGAATATATTCCGTCTTCAAAGTTTTCTTCTTCCTCTTCTTCTGGAAGCTCTTCTAAATATGTAACATCACTTATTAGCAAATCAAAATCATGCTGCTTAATTCCCATTGATGGTATTATAGCTGCATAATTACAGTCTACTGTTATGTTTATTTCATCTTTTATTGAACCTAATTTAAATTCAGCTATATAGCTTGTATCATCTATATCTATTCTTTTAGTATCAACTGATGCTCCATTTACAGATGCACTTGTACTTACTACCATATTTGAATCATTTATTACTAATTGTACTGTTATTTTTCCATTCTTTATTTTTATTCTGCTTTTTTCTGTATCTATGTATTTTGCCATTGATGAAGAATCTGATGTTCCTGTTTTATTTGCTGCAAAATCTGCTGTATACATACCATCTTCTAAATCTTCTTCAGATAACTGTTCATCTATAATTAAAGAATTTAAATATTCTTCCATTTCAGAATCAATTTCTAAATCCGCATTAGATTCTTCCTTGTTTAATGAATTTAAATATTCTTCTAAGTAGTTTTCCATATCACCATCAATTGTATATGATGGTGTATCCAATTCTTTATCTTCTACTTCTGTATCTGTAGATTCTTCACTATGAGCTTTCTCATCATCTACAGTTTTATCTATCCCCTCTAGATTAACCTCTGTATCCTTATTAATAAGCTCACTAGTTTCATCTTCGTTTTCTTCTAGTTCAATATTTTCTGAATCTACTATATCTTCTAAGTGTATAGTCTCTTCATTTTCATTATTAATTACCAATGTTTCAGTAGCCTGTACAGGTGTTATAAGACCTAAAACAATAGTTAATGATAAAATCATTGACATAATTTTTTTCATGTTAGTTACCCCCTATATTTTCTGTATATTAATTAGTTTTCTTTTTACACTTATCATTAGCTGTTTTTAATGTATAGTGTGTTCCTCCAATAAATAAGCCCATAATAGATGCATATTCTACTATTACTTGTACCTTAGTTGATTTATTACGTGCATCTGTTTCTTTATTCATTTTCAACATGGTTTTTACTATTGAATTATTGCTTAAAGCAAATAATCCAAGTAACATGATTATTATTGAAAGAGTTCTTAATATATATATTCTTATTGAATTAATTCCCTTTATATTAAATAATCTCCTAAATCCATACATTATCATTTTCCAATGTAATCCTATATGTATTGAAATACATATGAATATTAATAATGCTGAATTTTTATGTATACTAGCCCACAGTTGTCTATTCTCTGCTGCTATGCCCTTAAATATAGTAACTGAAATCAATATCCCACTTATTATTACTAATGCAGTTAATACTGCCAATAATATATTAAGTACCACCGAAAATTTAGTGGCAAAATTAAGTTTTGTATCGAAGATTCTAGATGCCATTCCCTTTATCCATCTATAATTAAGAATAAGATGAAGTATAACTAATCCACCAATTATTAATCCTAATTTTTCATGCCAACCTATTCCTGTTATCATAATTTTCATTATGCATATAAAACATATAGTCATTATGATATCTAAACAATATTTAATATGCTGTTTATTCATTTCTTTATCTCCTAAATTAATTAAATTCTCTTATCAATGGAATTTCTGATTTATTCCATAGTTTTTACTCTAAACATAAAATAGTAAAATTTGAATACCATTACTAAAGCTATTAATATTTTTACTATCCATTTATCAACAAAAATTAACGGAAACATCATAATAAAATATGCAAATAATAAAATTCTCCATTTCTGTGCTTTTGTCATTGCTCTGTTTACAACAAAACTCTCTAAATTTTTCTTATACAATGATGTTCCTTTAAACCATTTATCGAGTTTTTCTGAACTTCTAAAGAAGCATATGGATGCCAATAATAAAAACGGTGTAGTTGGTAAAACAGGAAGTATTATTCCTATAAATCCAAATGCTAAAGCTAAAAAACCAGCAAATATATATAGGCCTTTTTTAATCTTATTCATCTGTCATCTCCTTAAAATATATTTTTAATTTCTTTAATTACAAAATCATTATAAAGTTATTAAGCTTGTATTCAATAAAGCATATGTTTAATTAACTCAATAGGCTTATATAGAATAAGCCTTGGACCTGAAAACCTCATAACATCTTTTACTTTTTCACGCATATCTTTTTTGTAACAATGAATCTTACATTTTCCACAAGTCGTTTTATCATCACCAAACCTACAGTGAGATAGTCTAAAATGAGCATAGTCTAATAATTCCTGACAGTCATCACAAAGCTTATTATTACCTTTATGTTTTTTTCTACAATAAATTTCTATCATAAGTTTAATTACTTGTTTTTCATGATCAACCCTACCTAACTTGCCCATAGCTATCCTCCATATAATATCTCTTGAAATTCATTATCATCTATTTTTCATAAATTTGGAGGACTAGTAACTACTCCTCCAAATTTATTTTTTATTTTCTTTTAAAATATCAGTTTAATACAAGTTTTTTCTTTTCAAGCTTATAAACCTTGTTACATACTGAAGTTGTAGATTTTCTGTGAGATATAAGTATTATTGTTTTTTCTTCACAGTTTTCCTTAATAGATCTTAATATTTCACTTTCATTCAATGTATCTAAATTACTTGTAGGTTCATCTAAAATAAGTACATCACCGTTACTTATAAATGCTCTTGCAAGCCCTATTCTCTGCTTTTCTCCAGATGAAAGCATTCCTCCAAGTTCACCAGCCTTTGTATCATATCCCTTTGGAAGCTTTTCTATAAAATCATGTATAGATGCCTTTTTAGCAGCTTCTATAACCTCTTCCCTTGATGCATTTAGATTTCCTATTTTTATATTATCTTCTATTGATTCATTAAATAAGTATGTTTCCTGGCTGACTAGTGTCTGGCTTGCTCTTAAAGATTTTGTAGGAATATCTTTAATATTTATGCCGTCTATATCTATTCGTCCAGAATTAACATCCCAGAATCTCATAATAAGTTTTATAAATGTACTTTTTCCTATTCCACTTTCACCAATAAGAGCTATCTTATCACCCTTATTTATATTAATAGAAATATCATCTAATATTTTTTCTTGTCTGCCTGTATATGAAAACTCTACGTCTTTAAACTTTATAGAATTTCCTTCTACTTTTTTGTCTCCAGCTACTTCTTCCACATTAGGTTCTTCATCTAATAATGCAAAAAGTCTTTCTGCACATGCAAATGTATGAAGAAGATTATTTGATAAATTGCTTAATGCAACTACTGGTCCAAATGAAGATGCTACTATAACTACAGCAATAACAATTTCTATAAATGAAATACTGTCAGCAATCAATAATCCAAAACCCGTTCCTACAAAAGTTAATATTGCTAACATTATTGTAAGATCTGTTACACCTCTTATTACACCTTCATGATCTTTTATCTTAGATAAACTTTTATTAAGTTCTCTTGATTTTTCATTTATGCTATTTAATCTTCTCTGTCCACCATTAAACAGTAAAATTTCTTTTAATCCTCTTAATGAATCAAGTATATAGGAATTGCTTTGACCAAAATTATTTCTATATTCAACTCCAGCTTCTTTTGCCATCTTTGAAGATAAATATGGTATTGCAAAACCAACGATTAAAAAGAATACAGCTCCTAATATACCAAACCATGGATTAATTCTAAATAATATGATAGATATTATGGCATTTGTTATTATAGCTATTGTTATTGGCGCTATAGTATGTGCATAAAATACTTCTAATAATTCTATATCAGATGTTATAAGTGAAATTAAGTTTCCTTTTTCTTTTCCTTCAAGCTTAGCCGGTGCTAATCTTCTTAATACTGTAAAAATTTTATCTCTTAAAATCACTAATATTTTAAATGCTATATAATGTCCTGACAGCTGCTCACAATATCTAAGTAATCCTCTAAGTACTGCGCAAACAATCATAACTATTACTGCTGACTTAAATGTAAATGAGGTTACTTCACCAATTAAAACTCCAAGGGCAACAGCTCCAAATGTTGCTATTGCTATTGCTGCTAAAAATCCTAAGACTCCCATTCCTATTGTAATTAACATAACTGGTGCTAGGGGTTTTAACTCAACTATAAGCCTTGCCATTATCTGAAAGCCTGATCTTCTCTTCATATCTAGCATACCTCCCTTGTACTTTCTAATTGGTTCTGCTTATTAACCATAGAAAAATATTCACCTTTTATATCAATCAATTCATCATGATTCCCATTCTCAACTATTTTTCCGTCTTTCATTACGTATATGTTGTCTGCATCCACTACATTAGCTAATCTATGAGAAATAACTAATATTGTCTTATCTTTAGAAAGCTCATAAATTGATTCCCATATAGCTTCTTCGCTTTCTATATCTATGTTTGATGTGGCTTCATCAAATATAATCATTTCACGATTTCCTAAGATAGCTCTTGCCAGTGCTAACCTCTGCTTTTGACCTCCTGATAATGAGCTTCCACCTTCACCTACATTTGTATTCAATCCGTCTCTTAATGATTGTACAAAATCATATAATCTAGCTTTTTTTAATGCATCATTAATTTCAGATTTAGTTGCATCATATTTACCCATAAGTAGGTTGTCCATTATGCTTCCATTGAATATATAGCTGTTTGTAGATACTAATGAAATCTTATTATAAATATCATCTAATGATATATTTTCAACATTTATTCCATTTAATTTTATAGCTCCATCATTTACGCTATTTGTATTCATTATAAGTGATGCTATAGTACTCTTACCACTTCCGCTTTCACCTACAATAGCTACTAAACCTTTGTTTGGTATATCCAGATTTACATTATCTACAACTGTTCTTTCTCCATCATAACTGAATTTAACATTTTCTAAGCTAACTGAAAGATTATTAAGCTTTGATGCTGAATCATTACATATATCTTTTTCTTTTTCTTCTGCATCTAATAAGTAAAATATTTTATCACATGCTGCCATACCATTCATAGCAATATGGAAATATGAACCTAATAATCTTAATGGTATAAAGAATTCTGATGAAAGTAAAATAATAACCAATAAATTTCCAACTGAAAGATTTCCATTTTTAAATTCTATTAATGCCACTATAGTTCCAAGTGCTGCTCCTCCAAATGCTATTAAATCCATAATATTTATAGAATTAAGCTGCATACTTAAAACTTTCATAGTTATTTTTCTAAAGCCTTCAGCTTCTTCATTCATTTTTCTATGTCTTTCTTCATCAATATCAAAAACTTTTAATGTAGTCAGCCCTTGTAAATTTTCTAAGAATGTATCTCCAAGATTTGCGTAACTGTTCCAATACTCCTTTAATATCTTTTTAGCAATTTTCATTATTGCAATAATCGATAATGGAATTAACGGTACACATACTATAAATACTACTGCTGACTTAATTGATATAAATGAAATAAAAACAAATAAAGTTATTGGTGCAAGCATTGAATAGAAAAATTGTGGCAAATATCTACCAAAGTAAATTTCTAACGCTTCTACTCCTTCAACAGTCATTTGTACAATTGTTGATGTACTTTGAACCTTATTGTATCCAACACCTAATTTTAATAACTTTTTATAAATAAGTTCTCTAAGATTAACTCTTACGCTATCCGATGCTAAATAAGATAATTTTCCGTACATTATATTACTAAAATATCTTATTATCAATAACACTGCTATTATTGCAATTGTACCGGCTAATGATAAATTTTCATTTACTTTAAATTTAAGAAGAGTGCTTAACTTATCTATTTCTAGATTAACTAATAATCCTCTTACTGTGTAAACCTTGTTTATAAACTGACCAACCATAAGAATAATCAATATATTACAAATGATTGATATCCAGCTTGTTAACACTGTTAATGCAATATACTTTTTTGACTCACTGCATATTCCTATGAGTCTTTTGTTAATCATCATATGTTTAACTATCTCCTTCTCAATTATTATCTATCATTAAAAACACATAAAACGAGAGCATATACTACTATATACTCATTGGAATCTCTTATCGATAATGATTATCATTAATATAACATATAAATTTATTATTGTAAATGTCAAAGACTGTATTTAGGCTTAAAACCTAAATACAGTCTTTATCAATAAATTCTATATAGTTTTTCTCTTCTATCCTTCTTTAAGCTAAAAGATTTCCTTATATTTATCACTTTTTCTTTACATATATCTACTTTTATAATTCCTTCATCAGAAGTAATTTCATTTAAAATATTTCCTTCAGGATCAATAATCATTGAAGCTCCATTATAATAAATTCCATCACCAGTACCAACTCTGTTTATTCCTGCAATATAGCACTGATTTTCTATTGCCCTTGCTGTAAGTAATGTTATCCAGTGATTTTCTCTTTCCTTTGGCCAGTTTGCTGCTACACATATTAACTCTGACTTCTTTGAAGCAATCTGAAATATCTCTGGAAATCTTAAATCATAACATATAAATGGAGTTATATTTATATCCTCTAAAACACATGATATTATCTCATTACCTTTATGGTATTTCTTATCTTCACCACCATAACTAAAAGGATGTATTTTACTATAATCTGCAATAACATTGCCTTCATTTGATACTATTATATATTTATTTAAACCTTTTTCATCTACAATAACACCAAACCCAATCCCTATATTCATACTGTATTTTACAGCTATTTTGCTTATCCAGTTACTGATTTCTTTTTCCGAAAAAGTATGTTTATCTATATCCATTGTAAAACCTGTTAAAGACATCTCAGGAAACAATAACAGTTCTATTTTTTTCTCACAAGCTTCTTTTACAAAGTTTTCAATTTTATTCATATTCCTATATATATCTTCCCATTCAATATCCATTTGTACAATTCCAATAATCATGTTCATACCCCCAATATAAAAAGCCGCTTCAAGATTATAAAAAATCTTAAAACAGCCTCATTGCTTCATATTAATTAAAAATTTTTTCCGTTCCAGCCCCAATTTTCAACTTCTTCATATTTTATATAAATTTTATTTTGAGGTATTCCAAGTTCTTCTTCATAAATCTTGCATACTTCACTTGTAACTTTATCAAAGGCTTCTTTCGATGCTCTACCAAATACTTTTATTTCAACAAATGCGCCTTTTTCAAGCTTTTCTCCTGCTAAATATAATTTATATTCGTCTTCAAATCCAACCATTAAAAATGTTTCACTTTTTCCTGGTATAAGTTCAATTGCTTTTCCTAATCTCTTTTTTATTATCTCTTCTTTTTCCGGTGAAATCTTCACTGTTACTTTTGATCCTATAAATGGCATACAAAACGCCTCCAATCCGTATATTTATATTTAATGATATTAGAAGCCTGAATATTTGTCAATAAAAGTAATTAATGCTTTATTTTTATTTTACTTAATCATCTGCAAATCTATATCCAATTCCTACTTCAGTCAATATAAAACGTGGCTTTGCAGTATTCTTTTCAATTTTTCTTCTAAGACTCGCCATAAATACTCTTATTGATTTTGAATCCCCATTTTCACCATATCCCCAAACTTCTTTTAATATGTAATTATGAGTAAGAACCTTACCTTTGTTTGCAACCATTAAAGTCAATAATTTATATTCTATTGGTGTAAGATGTATTTCATTATCATCAACAAGAACTTTACGCTTTTCATAGTCTATTGTTAAGTAATCACATTTAAAAAGTTCATCTTTTACAGGTATTTTATCACGATTCATCTTTCTTTCAACAACACGTATCCTTGCAAGCAGCTCTCCCATATGAAATGGCTTTGTAACATAATCATCAGCTCCTGAATCAAGTGCTGATATTTTGTCTATTTCTTGCCCTCTTGCTGATACTACTATTATTGGACATTCTGATATCTCTCTTATTGATTTTATAATTTCTATCCCATCACTATCTGGAAGACCTAAATCAAGTAGAACTATATCAGGTTTATTAGAATAAAATAATGATAATCCCTCTAATCCTGTACTTGCACATTGAAAATTATATCCACTTGTTTTTAATGAAAGAGAAATGAAATTTAATATGTATTTATCATCTTCAATAATTAATATTCTCGAATAATTCATTCTAAATCCTCCATTACAGCAATTATTTTTATTATAAAGGGAGTGTAAAGCTAAAAAGTGCTCCTCCTTCTGGTGACTTTCCTGCTGTAATTTCCCCTCCATGGGCATTAATAATCGCCTTACATATTGCAAGGCCAAGCCCCATACCTCTTTTCCCATCAACTATCTTTCCTGAATATGAAACAAAACTATCAAATATCTTATCGATTATTGATTCATTTATACCTTCTCCATTATCGGCAATTTCAAATACAACAAAATCATTCTTTTGAAAAACCCTCAAATATATTGTACACTTCTCATCCGTATATTTAACTGCATTATCAAGAAGATTTATTAATACCTGAACAATAAGCTTTCCATCCACAGGTATTGATATAACTTCTTTAGGAAGGCTCACTTGAACATCTCTGTTACTTAATAAACCTGATATATGTCTTAATGATTCATCTACAATATCATCTACAACTTCATCCTGTTTTTTTATAACAAGTTTTCCTTCACCAATCCTTGTCATATTTAAAATGTTTTCAACTAAATTGTTGAGCCATAAAGCTTCTTCATTTATATCTTTTACAAGATCCTTTATAGTCTCTTGTGGAAGTTTGTTAATATTATCCATTACCACACCACTAGCTCCCACAATTGCTGTTAATGGTGTTCTTAAGTCATGAGAAATACCTCTAATAAGATTACTTCTAAGATGCTCTCTTTCCATCTCTATCCTTATGTTTTCTCGTTCATAATATATAAGTTCTCTATCTAGAGATATTCCAATCTGAGTAGCAACCATCTTTATCAAAAGTTCATTTTCTAAAGATAAATTATCCTCTGAAAAGAATATTTCTATTTCACCTAATTTTTTATTAATTCCATGTATATCTAAATTTAATTTATTCATGTTACATTTTGATTCATCTATACTTTCATCCTTATAAAAAATCTCATTTGTATCAGATAAAGTTACTTTACTTTTACAACCAGTATGATTATAAATATATGATATTCCTTGAATAACAATATTCTTTTTACCTGTAATATTAGAAAAATTATCTGTTATCTCACATAGTAATCTAGCTGTACATTCATTTTTTTCTGCAATCTCAGCTTGTTTTTGAATTCTTGATGTAAGAGAACTAGATATAATTGAAGATATAAAGAAAAATAACAATAACGTTATGTCACTTGTACTATATATCTCAAAAGTATGTACTGGTACTGTAAATATATAATTAAAAATTAATACGCTTAATATTGATGCAACTGCTCCATAAAAATAGCCTTTAGTAATAACAGTTACAAGAAGTACCCCAACGAGAAATACCATCATTATACTATCTTTTTCTATTCCTAATTTTCTCATTATCATAGATATTATTGTTGATAATAACACGACCGAAATAAGTTTAATACTATAACCAATACTAGATTTATTCATGTTACTTTATTCACCTCAACCCAATTATAGCATAATATTACTTATTTATGGACTATTTTCAATTGACCTGTAAGGCGTCTTCTAGGTACTCCTTGTCAGTAATAAACAATTTGCGTTATTACATAACTACTTTATTTATACATTAAAGATATTAGCTCAAGTATAACCGATTTTTTATAAACTATAATTCTTAATTGCAGTATAGCTGCTTATTTAATAGGCTAGGGATTTTGGTTGTAGCATAGCTGCTTTTTTTATACGCTAGGGATCTTAATTGCAGCATATCTGCTTTCTTAATAGGCTAGGGATTTTGGTTGCAGCATAGCTGCTTTTTTTATAAGTTTATATCTTTTTAATTAGCTTAACTAAGTCATTTTTTTTAGCAGCTACAATTAGGTGCTCTTCTTCTCTAAATACATGGTCAGCTTTAGGTAGAGGTAGAATTTCTCCATTTTCCTTTATTGCTAATATACTCATCTGATACTTACCCCTTACTGATATTTCAGCTATTGTTTTTCCAATCCATCCACTTACTGGTGGAATTTCAGCTATAGAATATTCAGGTGTAAGCTCTATATAATCAAAAACGTGATCAGCACTATATCTTATTGCTGCTTTTTCAGCTATATCTTTTTCTGGATATACAACATCATCTGCTCCATTTCTTAAAAGGAATTTTGCATGTATTTCTCTATTCGCTTTAGATACAACATGTTTTGCTCCCAATTCCTTAAGTAATGATGTAATTTCTAGTGATGCCTGAAAATTATCTCCTATACAGACAAAACATATATCAAAATTTCTTACTCCAAGTGATTTTAATACATCTACATTGGTACAGTCTCCTATTTGAGCTGTTGTGACAATAGATACAATTTCACTCATCTTTTCTTCTTCTATATCAACTATCATAACTTCATTTCCAAGTTCAACAAATTTTCTAGCTAAATGTCTCCCAAAACGTCCGATTCCAATAATTAATACTGATTTCATTTTAATTCTCCTCTATCCTCTGATTCTTTATTCTTCACATCATTGTGATTTTGTATTTTAGAAAATAAAATTTTATTTATGTTACACATGAACCTTAAAATTATAATCTAGAAATCACATAGTAATTTCCACATCAATTATCAATTACTTACAATGAGTGCCCGAAACAGGCATCAAATGTTAATTTTTAATTGATATATAATTAACCTATAGATATTTTTTCAACAGGTTTTCTTATAGGTATATATTCTTTCTTTTCAGAGAAAACCAATGCTACTGATAAACTTCCTACTCGTCCAAAGAACATTAACAACGTAATTATAAATTTTGATAATGAATTTAAGTCTGGTGTTATTCCTGTTGACATTCCAACTGTACTTAATGCAGATACAACCTCAAAAAATACTTCCTTAAGTCCAAAAGGCTGAAGTGCACATATTAACAATACAGCTAATGCACAACACATAAAATAAATAGTAATAACATCATATGCTTTTTTAATTACATCACGTTCTAATCTTCTGTTAAAAACATTAATATCTTCTGTATGTCTTATTGAAGCTATTAATGATAGTATTATTACTGCAAAACTTGTTGTTTTAACTCCTCCTGCTGTAGAACCAGGACTTCCTCCAATAACCATAAGTATAATTGTAAGAAGTATTGATCCTTCTGATAACTCTGCTATATTAACTGTATTAAATCCAGCTGTTCTAGGTGTTATAGATTGAAAAAATGATGCTAGCCATGATTCAGTAGTTCCCATGCCTGCAAAAGAATTTGTTCTTTCAATACTATAAAAAATAATAGCTGGTACTATAATTAATGTAGCTGTAACTACTAGTACTATTTTTGTATGTAATCTATATTTGCAAAACTTTAACTTATTAGTGAAAATATCTTCCCAGACTAAAAATCCAACCCCACCTACTACAATTAAACTCATTATTACTAAATTTACAACTATGTCTCCGCTATATAAAGTAAGTGATGAACTTGGTTCAAATCTTCCCATTAAATCAAAGCCAGCATTGCAGAATGCTGAGATTGAGTGAAAGACTCCATTATAAAGTCCTTGTTTTAATCCCATATCTGGATAAAATCTTAAAGCTAAAATTATTGCTCCTATTGCTTCAAATATTACAGTTCCAAATAATATATGTTTTGTAAGCCTAACTATTCCTCCAATGTGAATAGTACTAACAGATTCTTGAAGCATTCCTCTTTCCTTTAAACCTATCTTTCTTTTTAGCATTAAAGAAAATAAGGTTGCTATAATCATAAATCCTAGACCACCAATTTGGATAAGACTTAATATTACTATCTGTCCAAATAAAGAAAAATGAGTATACGTATCATAAACTACAAGACCTGTTACACATGTAGCAGATGCTGATGTAAATAATGCATCTATAAATGGAGTTGCTTCTCCTGACCTTGATGATATTGGTAAAGTTAACAATAATGCCCCAATTAAAATAATACTCATAAAACTAATTGCACTTATTTGACTATAAGTAAAATTAGGTTTTTTCAATTTATGCATTTTTAATTTTCTCCTTTATAGCTGAAAGACATTGTTTATTACAAATATTGCTTATGCTTATTCTCATAACACCATATTCATCAAATATTCTTTCATTTTCAAAATCATTACACACGGATATTACACTTTCTATGTTATACCACTTTCTACTTAATGCACATGCCATTAAATTATCTAAATCATCATTAAACAAAATTATCAAGCATTTATAACTATTATTTAATCTTTGCATATTATTGTCATAGATAATGTCATATTGTATATTATTTGTGTCAAGGTAACTTTCTATGCTTTTAGTTACTTGTTTATTTCCCATTATAAGAACTTTTTCTTCATTTCTTTCAACTGTTGAGCTTTGATTAATTTCTATAAATCTGTCCACTTTTTTTGTTCCATAAATTCCAAAAAACAAAATAAATAGAATAGATACTATCACTATAATATATCCCATGCTTTTCATCTCCTATGAGATAGTGTATCAGCTTGGATATAAATTTTGTGTTAATATTTTATTATTGGCGTTAATATTTTATAAATATTATTGGTAAATTTATTTCTCCTTAAAACAAAAACACCTATAAAGTTCAGCGAAATACAAAACATTCCTGCCCTCTATAAGTGTATTTTATTATATATTATAAATTTAATTTATTTCTTAAAATATCATATAGAAATCCTTAATTGTTACATTGTCTGAAGAATAATTAGTAATAACAGCATAGTAATAATCACTTGATGGTGTAACATATGTATCATCATAAGTCTTATAACTTAAAGTTTTATTATATCTACCAACATGATCTGAATATGGACTTATGATAACATTAATTTTAGCTGCTCTATCAAGTTTATATATAATTGTCATCTCTGTTCCTTTACTTGCATATAAACCATAACTTGAATTTTTAGGCTTCAACATTACTGATTGTCCATTTTTTAACGTTATATAATCATCAACTAAATCCACCCTAGGCATCATTTTATTTTCTACATTTGGTGAAAATATACCTTCTGATTGAATTCCCCCATCTGAATCATATATAACATAATCCCATGCATCTACATTAACTTTATCCTCTTCACTCCTTTCTTCATTTACATAATTTTCTTCACTTTTAACTGTATCCTTTGATGTTGCAGCATATGCTGGTAATGAGCAAATTGACATTGTAGCTAAAAACAAACTTAGTAATTTGTACCCCTCCCCAAAAATTATATTATAATTATCTCTCCATTTTTAAATGAAAGATAATCTGAACTAGCATTAACTATATAAATGTAATATTCTCCATCTTCATCTATTGTTAAATTATATTCCCCATATAAATTCTTAAATTCTTCACCTTTAATCATTTCTCCATTTTTTATATATCCTATAATAGCAGTTTGATTTTCAACTACTTGAGACTTATACTTTTCGAAATTAAATTTTATATTTTGCCCTTTTTTCAAATTCCATCCACAATCATTTTCCTTAGTGAATATACCTATACTTCCATTTGTTTGTATAATTTCTGGTGTAATATATATTGAATTCTTTTCTATTGTCCGAAATGCATTGATTGATGCACAATCTAAATTTATTTCCGGTTGCATTTTTTTTATTATTTTATTAGATTTTAATGTATCTGTAACATTCTTAAATTCACCATACTTTGTTTCTGTTTCAATTAATTTTTTATTTTCTTCTGTTATATATGCAGAACCATTTATTGAGATATTATTACACCCAGCCAATAAAAATATATATAAATTATCACTACTGTTTAAACATTGATTAAAATTTCCATTGACAAATTGTACATGGTTATAATTTCATATGTCACCATAAATTTATACGTGAAAATAGCCAGTAACCTTTGATTTAATGTAATTACCACAAAACAATAAAACCAAAGGAGGTTACTGACTAAGTGGTTGATTATATCAAATTATTCGATAAAATTATAGAATTTATTAATTGGGATACTTTGAAACATACAGCATTTAAGTTAAATACTGATAATAAAGTTTCAAAATTTTTCACTAAAGATCATCTAAAATCAATGATTTATCACCATATCTCTCAAAAAGATAGTTTAAGAGATTTAAGCTTTGGTATATCTATGTCTAGCAAATTAAAAGAAACCGTAGCAAGCGTTAGCTTGAGTACTTTATCATACCATAATAATAAAAGAAATTATGAAGTGTTTTTACCAGTTTTATATGAACTCATTAATAAAGTTTTAAGTACAGGTTCAGTAAATGAGTCCTTAAAGCGCTTTGGTTCAATTAAACTAATAGATTCTACTACCATAAGTATGAGCTTAAATCTTTACCAATGGGCACTGTTTAGGTCTACCAAAGCGGGAGTAAAAATCCATACAAGATTTGATTTGAATAAAGGTATTCCCGATGCATTTGTTGTTACAAATGCTGTCGAACATGATAAAACTGCTATGGATTCCTTAATTGATAGTAGACATTGTATCTATGTATTTGATAAGGGTTATTTAGATTATGAAAAATTTGATCAATACACTAAAGACGAAAAATATTTTGTAACTAGATTAAAGCATAATGCAGTAGTTACCGAAGTCGAAGACTTAAAAATAAGTTATAGTTATGAACGCCTTTTAGATGTAGGAACTAAAATAATCTGTGACAAAATAGTAAAGCTTGGATCTAAATATACTTATCAAACAAAACAAGAATACCGACTTATAAAAATTGTAGATAAAACAGGTAAAGAGCTTAATTTATAACAAATATTGATGATCTTCTTAGTGAAGAAATCGCGTTTCTATACAAAAAGCGTTGGGAAATAGAACTTTTTTTCAAGTGGATAAAACAAAATTTAAAATTTAAAACTTTTGTAGGGCGATCATTAAACTCAGTGATGATTCAGATAATCACTGGGATTATGACCTTCGCAGTATTTAAACTTATAGAACCATTTATTCAAACAAAAACTACACTAATTGAAATAAAAAGAGCTATAAAAGCTAATCTCTTTGAGATTTACGAAGCTGATAAATTCAATTGGTCTTATATTTTCAATAGTTCCTAATTCTAAAGTGAAGATATAGCATTAATAAGAAAAAATATCCACCCAAAATTCTGTTTTCATATTCAATTTTATTGGATATATATTCCACATAGGATATTACACAATTTTTGAGAAAGTCAATGGTAATGTTAACTATTAATTAAACAGTAGTGATAACTAATTATAGTTTGAATAATTTAGCTATACATGGAATATATATTCAACTTTACTATAATTGCAGAAATACAACCATCTCCAATTGCTGAAGTTCCAGAACAACAAATATTCCCTATTTCAACCACTTATAAACAAGGTATCTATTCACTTTCTTTGTTCAATTGATATGAGGTTCCTGCGAAATTATAACTCAAAATGCCACTGCTGCCTTAATAACAGCTGATAGTATCGGTAAGCTTATGCAATTTATACACTTAGATGAAACGGATGAAATTGTAAAACTAGGCACTCTTCATGAGGGAGATATTGGGATAGTGCTCGGCACTGGAGAAGTAGTTGTTTCTCCCTTTAAATAACTACTTAATGTAGCGATTGTAATCACTCCACACATTACATTAAGATTATCCTTTCAAATTTTTTACATGATTAACTTATACTATCTACAATTTGTTCAATTTTAGAATTGCGTAAAAAAATATTTTTTTATCTTAATTTATTTAATAATAAAATTTTGGAATTCCTCTTTTATTATCCAAGCCAGGTATAATTGGAGGTATAAACATATTTTGTCTCACTATTCGACTTGATTCAGTAGTAGTAAGTTCTGCAATTCTTGTTACTCCAACATAAACATCTGATATCTTATACCACGTTGCATAATCAACTACTCCTGTTTGTGGTAATCCAAATATTTGTTGGAATGTCTTTACTGCCTCTGCAGTCTTTGGTCCATATATTCCATCCTCAGCAACTCTCGGAATTAATGGGTAGTTTCTTGCTATTCTATTTAATTGACTTTGAATAGTCCTTACAGCAGAACCAGATGAACCAATAGTTAATGGTCTACCTGGATATGATTGAGGGCTTCCAGCAACTTTTTCAGCTGTAACTAATTCAATGTTATTTCCATAATAATATCTCAAAATCTCATATGGTACCTTACCTTGTACTCCTAATTTCTGACTACCCCATTGACTCAACCATTCGGGACAGCTAACCCGCTTTCCATCACAGTATTGTGTTAAAAGTGGCTGCTTCCTTCCAATCCTTCGTACGTATGTGGAAAAAATCTCATCGACAATTTGACTTATATTATCATAGAAATTTCTACCATAAGCGAATGCATGATCATAAGCTGTAGAGCTTGTAATATCAAAGTTTTTTCCTTTACCTCTATACCACTCAGTATATATTCTATTTAATGTAAAAGATATAATACAAAAAATATTTGCTCTTATTGCTGAATTTGTCCAAGTTGAATATATTTCGCATGAAGCAACATTTTTAATGTAATCTTTAAAAGGTACTTTATAATTTGGTGCTGATGGATCATCAGGAACTCCTTGATGAACAATAATATATTCTGGTACTATAGGTTGAGGTAATACAACTCCTGAGGTTGGCGGTGGCAGTGGTTTCTCTGGATCCTCTGGTATCTTAGGATGATAATCCCCGTTCAAAGTATTGGGTGGTATATTTATAACTTCTTGTCTCATACCTCCTCTTCCTAAATTGTTTTCTAAATTAACTACTTGATAAGCAATTTGAGTAGGAAATACTTGACATCCCCTTATTATTACTGTATCGAATCCATCTCTTTCTACAGTTAGATCATATAAACTATATGGAATCTGATTAATATTCGGATCTAAAGAATATTCTACAGGTGGTGTTGGCAGCTCTACTATTTGAGTTAGTCCAACTACATCTGTAACTAACTCAATATTATTAACATTTTCAAAACCTGTTGTTCCACTAACAGTTATCCTAGCACCATCAATGGGAATATAATCATCACCTCTGAAGCATTGAATCTTTAATCCACCAACGTCTGCTCTAAAATTTCCATTACTTCTATTATTCATAAATTTCCTCTTTATATTTTTTTTCATAATATTATATTCTATAAAAGTATTATTTGTTACTATCACTTCTTTCTGTTTTACATATCGCCTAGATAAAATAGCATTTAAGTCAGCTTGAAGTAAATTGAAACTATTAAGTGCACATACTTCGCCATAGCCCCATAATGGATTGGGATACGTTACATCTGTACGTCTTCTCTGAGCACCTTTTAATAAATAATACTTCAATCTTTGTCCAAAGAGATATAAATCATTTCCTTTGATTATCCCCCATTGCATCATTAATGCGCATATTCCTGCAACTTGAGGTGCTGCCATTGAAGTACCTGTTTTACTGTCATATCCTCCATTTGGTACTGGTCCAACTATCTCTTCTCCTGGTGCGACTAAATCAGGTTTTACTAAATTCCCTCTATTTTGTGCTCCCCGTCCGCTAAACGACGATAGATTGTTAGTTCTATAATTATAGCTCCCTACTGCAATAATATTGTCTACTGTTGCTGGTATCCCTAAAGTATTATATTGGTTTGGTTCTAAAAATTTTGTCGCTGGATTAAGCCCTTCAAGTACTGGGAGCCATATTGAATATTCGCCTAAATATTCATTCAAAACATTTATTTCCAATGCCCATACACCTTCAGCAAGAAATCCAGTTCTAGCAGAAAGTATTATTTTTATTTCACTATTTAGTTCAAAAGGTTTTGGACCTGATACATATATATCATATCTATTACTTCCTATAGTTCCTTGAATGTATCCTTCCCGTATAGTAATATTTCCACTACTTTGACTCATTGGGTTTATTACATTAATTGATATATCAGGTAAAATCGGCTTATATAAATTCATAACAATTGACTTCTCTTCACTTGCAATATTAAAAATTTTCCTTTGAGTTTTTGTTAGTTCGCCTCCAACATGGTGTCCAGCATCTCCTTCATTACCAGCTGCAATAACAATAGCTACTCTCTCTAGGCTTTGAACCGTTCTAATATATTGCTCTAATAGACTACTCCCATCGTGAGCTCCATCATTTGTACTTAAGCTAATATTAATAACTAAAGGCATATTTAGTTCTTTGCTTCTATCTAGTAGAAACTTAATTCCCTGCATAATCTGTGAACTTAAAACTGCAGTTCCTCTTGCTGCTTTAACCATCGCTATTGATGCATTAGGCGCTGCACCTCTATACATAGGGTTTATGTTACCACCAGCACATGCAATTCCTGCAACATGTGTTCCATGTCCCGTATTATCAATAGACGGAACTATCGAATATGGATTAGAAGACTTTATTGCTTCCTCTATCATTTGCTTATTATAAATATTTCCACCAGTACTTAAATCATAGATATATTCTATCCTTGTCGTACCAGCAGTATTCATAAATGCTGGATGTGTATAATCTATTCCTGAATCTACAAACCCAACTAATACTCCTTCACCTGAAACATCAAAGTTAGGAGCTAATTGGGCAATACAAGAGACTCTATTACTTTCCTGATCTTGTTCATACAGACTCTTTGGCAGTTCTATATACTGAATTGCATTACTTAATGATAATTGCTCTAACTTTTCTCTAGGTATATTAACTACAGCAAAATTAAATCCTAGATCTTGAAATTTTCCACCTAATCCTTCAATGAATGCTTTTGTTTGTTCTGGAGTACCCCTATATAAGATAGTAAGTTCTAGATTATTATCTTGACTTTGATATTTATATCCAAGCTCATCCAATATTTCTTTTGGTACATTAGTTAATAATCCTATTAATGCGTCAGCTTTAGAAGAAACTTCTCTTTGTATCTCAGCCATAACAACCACGCTCTAAATTAATATATATAAACATACTATGCTGACAACTATCTAGTGAAACAATTAAGTATGTAACCCTCAAAAATATTTTTCCTAGTTCCTTTTTCTCATAAACTCATACACATGAATCTCTCCCATACGACTTTTAATAAATTCAAAGTACTCATAGTGACGATACGAAACTAAAATTTTTGCCTTTTAGAATGGTTCAACACAAAAAAATGTAACACTCAGTTCTTGACAGTGTAAAACTGAACTTATTTGGGTATTGATCCTTTAGAATTTTGTAAAAAATAATGCTAACCTGGATATTATATGGAATGTATATTTTAATCAAAAACACAAAAAATAGACTGAAGTGAGGTGTTAGTATGAAAATCAATAAATTTTTAGCAATTTTTTTAATATCAATAATTGCATTTACAGAAACCCCAAAAGCTCTTGTTAAATCAGATGTTTATAAACAAGGTATTTATGACATTTCTGAAGCAAACCCATTTCGTGCTACAGCTAAACTTGTTAAAGCAAATGGTGGCATTACAAGTTTAAGTATAGTTGACTCAACTGGTAATCAAAAATTTTATAACAGATTCGATACTGAAAATGAATCTATAAATTTAGGTTTTATTAATAATGCTGATCTTATAGCAATAGTTGGTAAGGGGGAAATAGCCATTACTTTTTCTAAATAAATAGAAATTTAACATATAGTCCATTCTTTTGAATAAGAAAATCCTTTTTTATTATTGAGATTGTTGCGTACATTAGCCAAACTTTTCTGCGAAACTCTTCTAATCCTTAATTTATCTTATAGTGATCAGAAAAGAATAAAACCTAGTAATTTCAATGGTTTATAGGCTTATAATAGGAAAGTTGGCTTAAGTAAGATTCAAGTTAAATACAATAAAAATATAAAAAAACAAGAGAATATAAAATGGATCCTGTGTCAATGACACTATAAAAAAAGTGTTATGAAGCTAATAAAAGATGATTTCTATATTGTTTA